>OGFD01000016.1_pt1 | contig 120634 bp, 110 predicted proteins | sample 1570851 | NCBI WGS metagenome assembly OGFD01 (sample SAMEA2582077, study PRJEB24529) | metagenome | biome: Human gut stool | place: China | collected 2011
TTAAGCCTGTAGCTAGCGTTCATCCTGAGCCAGGATCAAACTCTTCATTGTAAAATATCTTTTTAACCTGCATTGCTGCAGGCTCTGTTTGCTCTGTTCAGGTTTCCGTTTTCTCTTTCAGTGCACCTTATATATTTAAGGTTACTGACGGTTCTTCCCGCCATCCTCATTTTGCAGCCTGCATATCAGACTGTTTCAGACGACTTTTTCTTGTACTACATCTCGTTTGTTTATCTAAAGTCTATCAAAGATCTCTCTTCTTTTCGGCTTCCGTTTTTATCGGAAAGCGGATGCAAAGGTAAATGCTTTTTTTTATTCTGCCAAACTTTTCAGAAGTTTTTTTTCGAAAAAGTTTTTTCAGGAAAACCGGAAGGATGACTTTCTCGCTCCCTTGGACAATACCAAGGTAAGATACTCGCACAGCCCAGAGCGGATCCGCAACAGAATTTTTCAGCATGTCGTTTCAGTTACCTGAGCCCTCTCTCCCGAAAGCGGTTGCAAAGGTATAGCCTTTTTCCTTTCCTGCAAATTCTATGAAACACTTTTTTCAAACAATTTTCAATTATTTTTATAATCAACTGTAAATCAATTGTGTTTTAAAGCATATTTTTCAATACTTCTTCAAACACATCTTTACGATACACCTTATTGTATATTATATAAAGGCGAAAACCTGATATACACTGAAAACTTCCTTTTAAAACTGGTTTTTATACCAGCAAAAATATTACTCAAGCTAATAAATCTTATACTGCTGAAAGATCTCAGACAAAATCCAACACATTACACTAGTTGTTCACTAAATTAAGGTATTTCATTTAACCAAGGCTGTATACTGAATAAAAAAACTAGATTAAATAGAAAAGTTATCAATAAACTATACTTTTACAAAAAAAAAGAAATCTGATTTATTATATCTACTCCACCACAATTTATCAATCTGTTTTTTCACCGTCATCAATATTTTTATCAGACTTGGCAAAGAATAAATAATACATTGTAGCAAACATAAGTCCTAATGAAATACCAACTGCCAGTTTATCCATAATTGTACCCAGAACTATACCACAAAGCATTCCCGTTATTACACACAGTGAATAACTTGCTTTTCTATTTTTCCCTTCTTTCATTATAATCACACTATAAATTAGTATTTATACAGACAACACACAACAAGGGAACCAAATCTCTAAAAAATTTAGCAGAGAGTACGCATATCTTGATATCAGACAAGTTCAAAGCAATAATATCGTTAACATACTCATATGTAAAATTAGCAACATTTCTGGATCTATACAAACCAGCAGCTAATAATGCAGTCAACGAGCCTGAAAATATTCCAAAAAGAATTGCTGCACTGAAGCAAAGGATCCGAAGGATTTTGGGTCCATGGGTCCACATTTTTCCTTATGGACCCTATTCCATACAAAAAGTTATAAACAGATCTTCGACAAGAGCAAAACACTCTATCAGTCAATTATTTATAAATATATTATTTACACATCCTCACTTTCCTGTCAAATTCTTCTTTCCCCAATAAATCGTCAGATATTGCTTCAATTTACCTGTTTTTCACAAACAGATTCAAAAGAAGGCTACAAATCAGGAAAAATCTTGTCATTTCAGCAACAAAAACAGCTTATTCTCCCTGATATTTACCGGATAATGGGTCCATTAGAGAAAATGTGGACCCATGGACCCTAAGAATAAGACCAGAGCATATTCTATGACCGATTCGTGCTGAAATTACACATAAGAATCAGAAGAAAGAGCGAAAATCCCAAGGTTCAGCAAACAAAAAGTAAAAAAAGCATATAAGACTTCAGCACACTTCCATCTGGAAGCATGCTGAAGCGATTGATACAAAACTTAAGATAACATTTTCAACATAAACCTCTACTACATTCACATGTAATTCAATTCTTCCCGTTTATGTTTACCCCAATTATATGTATAAAATCTAAAAACAGATTCATTCAGTCTTTATATATTTCCAGATCAATGCACTCAATGCACCACCCAAGAGCGGAGCCACGATAAAGAGCCACAATTGCTCCATAGCCTGACCACCTTCCATCAAGGCCGGTCCGATACTGCGGGCAGGATTCACGGAAGTTCCCGTAATAGGGATACAAACAATATGAATCAGCACAAGAGTCAGACCAATAGCCAGACCCGCGAAATTACCGGCACCTTTCTTTTCGTCAGTCGTTCCCAATACGACCAAAACAAAGATAAAGGTAAAGACCAGCTCCGCAATAAAAGCCTGCATCATGCAATCAGGAGCAAACGTATTGGATCCCGTCGTTGTCGGCCCTCCATGAGTTCCTGTAGAAACCAAAAGAGAAAGCAGCAAGGAGCCAAGAATAGCTCCGACAACCTGGAACAACATATACATCATCGCTCTTTTCGGTTTCATGCCTCCCGAAAGCCAGACTCCCAAAGTAATGGCCGGATTGATATGGCAACCCGAAATATTTCCAATCGTGTAAGCCATGGCAACCACCGCCAGTCCAAAGGCCAAAGCAACTCCAAGTGTTCCAACACCGGCACCTACCGTGCCCGCAACACTTCCCGCAAAGACTGCACTACCGCAACCCATCAATACCAGAATCATTGTTCCGATAAGTTCTGCTACATACTTTTTCATAATCGTCGCTTTTAAAATTAACTATTCTTCCAAGCTCAAAATATGACGATCCATACTTTTATGATATTCATACATAGCTTACAAGTCATCATATTTTGATGCCTTCCTTTGCAAGTTTAATGAAAATTTTCCGCATTTCCAAATAAAAAGAAAGTCCAACCTCCATTCCAGCCTAATTTTTCCACAAATTAGGCCACGTATGATCATCCTTTGGCCTTCTTTCAAAAGAATGGTTCACGAATTGTCTTAAAAAAATACATTTTTACTCCCAAACCATCAGTATATCCTTATTTTTAATTAAGTTTGTCATCAAATAACCCTAAACCAATTAAAAAACAAAAGAACATGAAAAAAACAGGAATTATCGTTATTGCAGTAGTTGTCCTTTTAGCCATATTCTGCATTTCCTCTTATAATTCAATGGTGTCACAGGATGAAGCCGTAGGTACAGCCTGGAGTAACGTAGAAAACCAATATCAAAGACGTGCGGATCTGATCCCGAATCTGGTCAATACCGTGAAAGGATATGCCGCACACGAAAAAGAAACTTTTGATGCCGTCGTTTCCGCACGCGCCAAAGCCACTCAGACCACCGTCAGCATTGACGATCTGACTCCGGAAAAGATGGCCGCCTACCAGCGTGCACAGGGAGAGATCGGAAGCGCTTTGAGCCGTCTGCTTGCCGTGACGGAAAACTATCCGGAACTGAAAGCCAATGAAAACTTCCAGACCTTGCAGGCACAGCTTGAAGGTACTGAAAACCGTATCAGCGTAGAACGCCGCAAGTTCAATGAAGTTGCCAAGGCTTACAACACCAGCATCCGCCGCTTCCCGCGCAACATTCTGGCCGGCATGTTCGGTTTCGAAAAGCGTCCTTACTTCGAAGCACAGGAAGGTGCAGAAAAAGCTCCGGAAGTTAAGTTCTGAAAAACGGTATGAAACGAATTGCTTTATCTCTCCTGCTTTTCCTGGGATGGTGTGCAGTCATGCAGACCGAGGCCCGGGAATACAAGGTTGAAGACATTCCGCTCGTTCATCTGCAAGACCGGACACGCTATGTAAGCAATCCGGACGGAATCCTCTCCAACGATGCCGTAGCCGTTATGGATACGATCCTTTACGGCCTGGAACGCGAGACAGGCATACAGACCCTGGTCGTTGCCGTGGAACAGATTGAAGGAGGAGACTGCTTCGACTTTGCCTATCAGCTGGGCAGCAAGAACGGAGTGGGAGAAAAAGGAAAAGACAACGGACTGGTCATCCTGCTGGTAACCGGAGAACGGTGCATCCAGTTTGCTACCGGCTACGGACTGGAAGGAGATCTTCCCGACGCTATCTGCAAACGAATACAGCAGCGTTACATGAACAAGGCTTTCAGCCAGGGAAAGTGGGATGAAGGCATGGTAGCCGGCATTCAGGCCGTACGCCGGCAGCTGAACCATACGGAACGGATTGCCGGTCCCGGCAAACAGGCAGAAGGAGGAGACGGTCTGCTCGTTGCCATTCTGCTGATCTGTTTCGTCGGAGTTCCTTTCCTTTTATGGTACACCGTCCGTCAACGCACGAAATGTCCCAACTGCCACAAGCATACGCTGAAACAATTATCCGTACGGACTATTGCACGCATCGGAAATACCCGTACCGAAGAGGTAGTCTACCGCTGCAGCAACTGCGGATACACTCACCGGCGTCAGCGCAAGGTGAAAGAACAGGATGACTTCCACGACCGTGGAGGAAACGGAGGCCCGTTCATGGGAGGTCCTTTCATGGGAGGCGGTTTCGGTTCCGGCGGCGGAGGCGGATTCGGAGGAGGAAGCTTCGGCGGCGGCAGTTTCGGAGGTGGAGGAGCCGGCAGCAAATTCTGACCGGAAGTCCCCTGCCCTATTTATTCAATAACTCTAAAAACAGAAAACAACAGGTATGTTCAACAATACATTTGGAAACATTTTCCGTCTGACCAGCTTCGGCGAATCACACGGGAAAGCCATCGGAGGAGTGATTGACGGCTTTCCGGCCGGAATTCCGATCGACATGGACTTTATCCAGCAGGAATTAAACCGCAGACGTCCCGGACAGTCAGCTCTGACAACGGCACGTAAGGAAGCGGATGCCGTAGAATTCCTCTCCGGTATCTATGACGGAGTTTCTACGGGATGCCCCATCGGTTTTGCCGTATGGAACACCAACCAGCACTCCAGCGATTACGACAATATGAAAGATGTATACCGCCCCTCACACGCTGACTACACCTACACCCAGAAATACGGACTGCGGGATCATCGCGGAGGCGGACGTTCATCGGCACGCGAAACCATTGCGCGTGTCGTAGCCGGTGCACTGGCCAAGCTGGCACTGAAACAGCTCGGCATCACCGTCACGGCCTTTACAGCACAGGTCGGTGCATACAAGCTGGACAAGGATTATACCCAGTATGACCTGAGCCGCATCGAGGAGAATCCGGTGCGCTGTCCGGATCAGGAACTGGCCAAAGAAATGGCAGACTATATCTATCGGATCAAAGGCGAAGGTGATACCATCGGAGGAGTCATCGGCTGTGTCATCAAAGGATGCCCCACGGGACTGGGACAACCGGTCTTCGGGAAACTTCATGCCGCCCTGGGCAATGCCATGCTGAGCATCAATGCCGTCAAGGGTTTCGAATACGGACAAGGATTCGGCAACATGGAACTCAAGGGAAGCCAGCAGAATGACCTGTTCTTCAACGATAACGGAAAGATCAATGTACACACCAACCGTTCAGGAGGAATCCAGGGAGGAATCAGCAACGGACAGGATATCTATTTCCGGGTAGCCTTCAAGCCCGTGGCAACCGTCCTCATGGAACAGCCCACAGTGGACATTCATGGCAATGACACCATCCTGAAAGCCCGCGGACGTCACGATCCCTGCGTACTTCCCAGAGCCGTACCCATCGTGGAAGCCATGGCAGCCATGACCATTCTCGACTATTATTTACTGAACAAAACCACCCGACTTTAATCAATCATTCAGCACTATGGACATCAAACAATACATTGAAAAAAACGAGACCCGCTTTTTGGACGAACTTTTCAGTCTGATCCGCATCCCCAGCATCAGTGCTCTTCCCCAGCATAAAGACGACATGCTGGCCTGCGCGGAACGCTGGAAACAACTGCTGCTCGAAGCGGGAGCTGACGAAGCCCACGTAATGCCTTCGCAGGGAAATCCGCTGGTTTATGCCGAAAAGCGCGTGAACCCCGAAGCACCCACCGTACTGGTTTACGCCCACTATGACGTCATGCCGGCCGAACCGCTGGAATTATGGAAAAGCCAGCCGTTCGAACCCGAAGTAAGAGACGGGCGCATCTGGGCCCGCGGAGCCGACGACGACAAGGGACAGGCCATGATCCAGGCCAAGGCTTTTGAATACATGGTCCGCGAAGGCCTGCTCCGTCACAATGTCAAGTTTATCTTCGAAGGAGAAGAAGAAATCGGATCACCCAGCCTGAATGCCTTCCTGAAAGAACACAAGGAACTGCTGAAGGCAGATGTCATTCTCGTATCGGACACCAGCATGCTGGGTGCTGACCTGCCCTCGCTGACTACAGGCCTGCGCGGTCTTGCATACTGGGAAATTGAGGTAACCGGACCGAACCGGGACTTGCATTCGGGACATTTCGGCGGTGCCGTAGCCAACCCCATCAATACCCTTTGCGAAATGCTGGCCAAGGTGATCGACGAAAACGGACGGATCACCATTCCTCATTTCTACGACGATGTAGAAGAAGTGTCTCCGGCTGAACGCGACATGATCGCCCACATTCCTTTCGATGAAAAGAAATACATGGAATCCATCGGTATCAAGGCACTGAAAGGAGAAAAGGGATATTCCACTCTGGAGCGCAACAGCTGCCGTCCTTCATTCGATGTATGCGGCATCTGGGGAGGATATACCGGCGAAGGATCGAAGACGGTCCTGCCTTCAAAGGCTTATGCAAAGGTGTCCTGCCGACTGGTTCCTCACCAGAACCACGAAACGATTTCACGGCTCTTTGTCGAATACCTGGAATCCACCGCGCCCGATTATGTACAGGTGAAAGTAACTCCCATGCACGGAGGCGAAGGCTATGTCTGCCCCATCACATTGCCTGCTTACCAGGCTGCTGAGAAGGGATTCACCGTGGCTTTCGGCAAACGTCCGCTCGCCGTACGCCGCGGAGGAAGTATCCCCATCATCAGCGACTTCGAGCAGGTTCTGGGCATCAAGACCGTCCTGATGGGATTCGGACTGGAAAGCGATGCCATTCATTCGCCGAACGAAAACTTCTCACTCGACATCTTCCGCAAAGGAATTGAAGCAGTGGTTGAATTCCACAAAGAATTCGGCAAACAAGCATAAGAAAACATTCAGAAACACCCCGTCCGCTCCATGTCTGCACCCTCTGCCAGCATGGAGCAGACAAGGGCGTTGCAACGACCGCACAATACCTTCGCATTGACTGGTCAATGCAAAAAAACGACCGCACAATCCGGCTCCAACGACCGCACGATCCGACTCCAACGACCGCACGATTCAGCCGCATCGTCTGCACCCTTCCAGAAGGGTCTCCAGACGGCTTTTTTCCATCCCCTTCCACAAAGATCGCCAGACAAAAGCCAGAATGCTACGGGCTTTTTAAAAAACGTTTCGGCCTTTAAGAGAAAACATTTCGACGTATGAAACAAAACGTTTCGGCGTTTCCGGAAGTCTCCGCCAGAAGGATACAGATGACAAAAAACAATACTTTTCTCAAAAAAAGAAGCATTTTATTTGGAATCTTATTTTTTCTTTCTACATTTGCGGCAAGAAACAAACAAAACATTCTTTTATGAAAACAACAATGGTAAATACATTCTTCTGGTGGCGCCACTTACAACCCCTAAGGTCGTAAGAGGAACCCAGCCGTGTGTAGATACCTGACTGACGAAATAAGCAGAAAGAGATTAACGAAGCGGGCTGTCGTACTTACGACAGCCCGCTTTTTTTATTCCCCGATTCTAAATCAAAAAAACAATAAACAATGAAAACGTATCAAGTAAACGATGAAGGCTTTTACGGAAACTTCGGCGGAGCATACATCCCCGAAATTCTTTACCAGTGTGTGGAACAATTGAAAGACAACTACCGGAAGGTGCTGGACAGTGACGATTTCCGTCAGGAATTCCACAGCCTGTTGCGCGACTATGTAGGCCGTCCTTCTCCCCTCTATCTGGCCAAACGCCTCTCGGAACGCTACGGATGCCGCATTTATCTGAAGCGGGAAGACCTGAATCATACAGGTGCCCATAAGATCAACAATGCCATCGGACAGGTACTTCTGGCACGTCGGATGGGAAAGAAACGCATCATCGCCGAAACCGGGGCCGGCCAGCATGGAGTAGCTACCGCTACGGTCTGTGCGCTCATGGGTATGGAATGTGTGGTCTACATGGGTAAAACCGATGTGGAACGCCAACGAGTAAATGTCGAACGCATGAAGATGCTCGGCGCAAGAGTGGAAGCAGTCACTTCAGGAAACATGACACTGAAGGATGCCACCAACGAGGCCATCCGCGACTGGTGCTGCCATCCGTCGGATACTTACTACGTCATCGGTTCCACGGTCGGCCCTCATCCCTATCCCGACATGGTAGCCCGTCTGCAGTCAGTCATCAGCGAGGAAATCAAGAAACAGCTCATGGAACACGAAGGACGTGACTATCCCGACTACCTCATGGCCTGCATAGGCGGAGGAAGCAACGCGGCAGGTACCATCTATCATTACCTTGATGACGAACGCGTGAAAATTGTCCTGGCCGAAGCCGGAGGCAAAGGAGTGGAAACAGGCCTGTCGGCTGCCACCATCCAGCTGGGCAAGCTGGGCATCATTCACGGATCCAAAACACTGGTCATGCAGGACGAAGACGGACAGATTCTGGAACCTTACTCCATTTCTGCCGGTCTGGACTATCCCGGAATCGGTCCCATGCATGCCAATCTGGCTTCCAGCCACCGTGCCACCGTACTGGCAGTCAACGATGACGAAGCCCTGCGTGCCGCCTTCGAACTGACCCGGCTGGAAGGAATCATTCCGGCCCTGGAGTCAGCCCATGCACTCGGTGCACTCGGAAAGATCCGTTTCCGCCCGGATGACCTGGTAGTACTCACCGTCTCCGGAAGAGGCGACAAGGACATCGACACTTATCTGAAATACCTGGACGAATATACAACACGCTAATCCCTGACTCAACAATGAAAACATTTACTTATACCACCCGCCACAAGATACTGCCCGGCGACCTGCACACTCCCGTCAGCACGTACCTGAAGATGCGCGACCTGTTTCCGCAAAGCATCCTGCTGGAAAGCTCCGACTATCACGGAGTGGAAAACAACCGTTCGTTCATCGGTCTGAACCCCATTGCAAGCTTCTCGGTCAATCACGGAACCGTAACCACCGTGTTTCCCGACAAAAGCCGCGAAGAGGAAGCCTTGAGTGCAGAATTCCGGGTGGAAGATGCCTTCCGGAAATTCCTCGGGCGCTTCCGCGTGGAAGGCGAATACGCCCGTTACGGCGGTGTCTACGGATACACGACATTCAATGCCATCCGCTACTTTGAACAGATTCCGGTGAAAGACAGCCGCGACCCGAAGAACGATGCGCCCGAAATCCTCTACATCCTCTACAAGTATCTGATCGTGTTCAATGATTTCAAAAGCGAGATGGTACTTGTGGAATTTCAGGGAAACGGAGAACCGAGCCACATCGAGGAAATCGAAAAGGCGGTCAACAACCGCAACTATACCACGTATGCCTTCCGTGCTGTAGGCGAAACCACCAGTACCCTGACCGACGAAGAACACAAGGCGAATATCCGCAAGGGAATTGCCCATTGCCTGCGGGGAGATGTATTCCAGATCGTACTTTCCCGCCGGTTCATCCAGCGTTACGAAGGAGACGACTTCACTCTTTACCGGGCATTGCGGAGCATCAACCCGTCGCCTTACCTGTTCTATTTTGACTTCGGGGGCTTCCGCATCTTCGGTTCCTCTCCTGAAACCCACTGCAAGATCGAGGATGGAAAAGCGACGATCGACCCCATTGCCGGAACAACCCGCCGGAGCGGAGACAAAAAGACTGATGAAGCTCTGACCACTGCCCTGCTGACTGATCCGAAAGAAAACGCCGAGCACGTAATGCTGGTCGATCTGGCCCGCAACGACCTGAGCCGGAACTGCCACGACACCCATGTGGAATTCTACAAGGAACCGCAATATTACAGTCACGTCATCCACCTGGTGAGCCGGGTAAGCGGTACCCTCGATCCGGGAACCAACCCGATCAAGGCATTTATCGACACCTTCCCCGCAGGCACCCTGAGCGGAGCCCCGAAAGTCAAGGCCATGCAGCTCATCAGTGAAATCGAGCCGCATAACCGCGGAGCCTACGGCGGATGCATCGGCTTTATCGGACTGAACGGCGAACTCAACCAGGCCATCACCATCCGGACCTTCGTGAGCCGGAACAACGAACTCTGGTTCCAGGCCGGTGGAGGCATCGTAGCCAAAAGCGATGAGAACAACGAACTGCAAGAAGTAAACAACAAGCTGGGAGCACTGAAAAAAGCAATCCTTCTGGCTGAAACAAGATAAAGAAGCCTTATGAAAATAGCCATTATTGATAATTACGATTCATTCGTCTACAACCTGAGCCATCTGGTCAAAGAACTGGGGGCCGAAGTCAGTGTCCTGCGTAACGATCAGTTCCGTATGGAAGAACTCGAAGCATTCGATAAGATTCTGCTCTCTCCGGGTCCCGGCGTTCCGGAAGAAGCCGGTCTGCTGCTCGATGTCATCCGTACATATGCGGGCAAGAAACCGATTCTGGGTGTCTGCCTGGGCGAACAGGCCATCGGTGAAGTCTACGGAGCACAGCTCAGCAACCTGGACACCGTGTTCCACGGCATCCAGAGTCCTGTCACGGTGTCCGTCCCCGATTATCTTTTTGAAGGACTTCCCCAACGCTTTCCCGTAGGCAGATATCACTCATGGGTAGTCGACCGGAAAGACCTGCCCGACTGTCTGGAAGTGACTGCCACCAGCGACGAAGGCTACATCATGGCCCTTCGCCACCAGACCCTCGATGTGCGGGGAGTGCAGTTTCATCCGGAGTCCGTACTGACTCCCGACGGAAAACAGCTGATCGGCAACTGGCTCCGTCACTGAATTCTCCAGCAACTTTGTCCAACAAACCCTGAAATAGAAAATACAAAATGAAACAGATACTGAAAAGAATATTCAACCATGAGAAACTGAGCCGCGAAGAAGCCTGTTCCCTCATGCGAAACATGGTGGGAGGTTCCATCAACGACGCACAGACAGCCGCCCTGCTCGCCGCCTTCCAGATGCGGGGAGTAACGGTAGACGAGCTGATCGGTTTCCGCGATGCCCTTCTTCAGACCCGTGTTCCCGTCAGCTTGCAGGAATTCCAGCCGATTGACATTGTCGGAACCGGAGGAGACGGAAAGAATACCTTCAACATCTCAACCTGTGCCTGCTTTGTCGTTGCCGGAGCCGGATACCACGTAGCCAAGCACGGCAACTACGGAGCAACTTCCGTCAGCGGAGCCAGCAACGTCATGGAGCAATACGGCGTCAGGTTTACCAATGAAACGGACAAGCTGAAACGTTCGATGGAAGAATGCGGAATGACCTACCTGCACGCTCCCCTGTTCAATCCGGCCCTGAAAACCGTTGCTCCGGTACGGAAAGCCCTGGGCGTACGTACCCTGTTCAATTTGCTGGGCCCGCTTGTCAATCCCTGTCTCCCTTCGTTCCAGCTGCTGGGAGTGGCCGATCTTGCCCAGATGCGACTTTACACCAATACCCTCCAGCGCCTGGGCATCCGCTTTGCCGTAGTCAACAACCTCGACGGCTATGATGAAATTTCGCTGACGGACGAGTTTAAGGTCATGACCAACCGCTACGAAACCATCTACCGTCCTTCGGAACTGGGCTTTTCCATCGCCCGGCAGGAAGAACTGTACGGAGGCAGCACGCCCGAAGAAGCCGCACGCATCTTCGGGAACGTTCTCCAGAACAAGGCAACCCGTGCCCAGACAGACTGCGTACTGATCAATGCCTCGTTTGCCATTCAGGCCATGAAGCCCGCCAGCTCCATCGAAGCCTGCGTCGCCGAGGCCCGTGAATCGCTTGAAAGCGGAAAAGCATTCCATTCCTTCCGCCGTTTTCTTGAACTGAACCGATAAATACCCTGACACATGGAAAAAGACATACTGCAAGATATCATTGCCCAGAAGCGAGAGGAAGTGGCCCGCCAGCAGGAGGCCGTCTCGCTCGACCAGCTGATCCGGCTGACGGAAAACCTGCCTGAAGGCCGAAGCATGAAACAGGCTCTGGCCGCTTCCCCTCACGGCATCATTGCCGAATTCAAACGCCATTCTCCTTCCAAAGGATGGATTCATCAGGAAGCCGATTCCGCCGTTATCCCGCCTGCATACGAAAAAGCAGGAGCTGCAGCACTCTCCATTCTGACAGACACTCCTTTCTTCAAGGGCAGTCTGAAGGATATACGCACGGCCAGACCGCTGGTACAGCTTCCCATCCTGAGAAAGGATTTCATCATCAGTCCCTATCAGATTTATCAGGCAAAGGCGGTACAGGCAGATGCCATTCTGCTCATCGCAGCCGCACTGACTCCGGCCGAATGCCGTACCCTGGCACACACGGCCCACGAACTTCACCTGGAAGTGCTGATGGAAATCCATCATGAACGGGAACTGGACTGCCTCAATGAAGACGTAGACATAGTGGGAGTCAATAACCGGAATCTCGGCACTTTCCATACAGATCCTGGAAATTCCTTCCGTCTGGCCAGTCTTTTACCTCACGATGTACTGAAAGTTTCCGAAAGCGGCCTGTCCAGTCCGGCTCTTCTTCGGAAGCTGCGGGACGCCGGATTCCGGGGATTTCTGATCGGAGAGACCTTTATGCGGACCTATAACCCGGGACGTGCCTTGTCTGACTTCATTCAAAGTCTGGAGTCATGATCGTCAAGGTATGTGGCATGCGGCTGGCTTCCAATATCCGGGAAGCCGAGACAAGCGGAGCAGACTGGATGGGATTTATCTTCTATGAACGCTCTCCGCGATTTGTCGGAACTCTCCCGGAATATCTGCCGCAGCATCTCCAGAGAGTAGGTGTATTCGTTAACTCCGATTACTCCTCTATAATAAATAAGGTATACCAGTTCAGGCTGGACTATGTACAGCTCCACGGACAGGAAAGCCCGGAACTGTGCCGCTCCCTGCATCAGGCCGGAGCAGGCGTCATCAAAGCTTTTGCTCTCCGCGAACCGGATGACCTGAAACAGACTGCCTTGTATGCACCTTACTGCGACTGGTTTCTGTTCGACACTCCTTCCGAAGCTTACGGAGGATCCGGAAAACGTTTCGACTGGAAACTGCTGGACAGTTATGAAGGTCCGCTTCCTTTCCTGCTCAGCGGAGGACTTTCTCCGGAAAGTATCGAAAGTCTGAGCCGTTTCCGGAATCCCTGGTGGCAGGGAATCGACCTGAACAGCGGCTTTGAACTCCACCCGGGAGAGAAAGACATCCCCCGGCTGAAAACGTTTATCAACCTTTTTAAAACACTTGACTTATGAACCGTATCAATCAATTATTCAGCAACAATCCCCGCAATCTCCTGTCTATTTACTTCTGTGCCGGCAGTCCCTCTCTGGAAGGTACAGCCGAAGTCATCCGTACTCTGGAACAGAAAGGTGTCCAGATGGTAGAAATAGGAATCCCGTTCAGTGACCCGATGGCTGACGGTCCGGTTATCCAACAGGCCGCAACCAAGGCCCTTCACAACGGAATGACCCTGAAAAAACTCTTCAGCCAACTGGCCGATATCCGCAGCCAGGTCACTATTCCGCTGATACTGATGGGATATCTGAACCCCATCATGCAATACGGTTTCGAGAACTTCTGCCGGAGCTGCCGGGAATGCGGCATTGACGGAATGATCATTCCAGACCTTCCTTTCAAGGATTACCAGGCAGAATTCCGCCCCGTTGCCGAGAAGTATGGCCTCAAGATCATCATGCTGATCACTCCGGAAACCAGTGAAGAACGTATCCGGCTGATAGACCAGTACACGGACGGCTTCATTTACATGGTCTCTTCTGCAGCCGTAACGGGAGCCCAGCATGACTTCAACGAGCAAAAACAGGCTTATTTCCAGAAGATCGAAACCATGCAACTGAGAAACCCGCGCATGATCGGTTTCGGCATTTCCAACCGCCAGACATTCGAAACGGCAGCAGCCCATGCTTCAGGATGTATCATCGGAAGCAAGTTTGTCGCCCTTCTCGATGAAGCCCGGGGAAATGCAGAAGAAGCCGCCGAACGACTGATGGAAGCCCTCCAAAGTTGAACCATCCATAAAGAGAAGTCTAAATAACGACATTTTGTCAAAATACAGGCGGAAGGTTTTTAGTTCACCGGTATTTTTAGTATCTTTGTGCTCAAAATAGAGTTAAAAAGAATATGATAAAGCCAGATTATCCTTCCGTGCTGCTGATTTATACCGGAGGAACTATCGGTATGATTGAGAATCCTGAGACCGGAGCACTGGAAGCGTTCAACTTCGACCAACTGCAAGAAAACGTTCCGGAGTTGAAACGCTTCAACTATCGCATCTCTTCGTATCAGTTTAATCCACCTATCGATTCTTCCGATATGGAGCCTACTCTTTGGGCCAAGCTTGTAAAGATCATTCACTATAATTACAACAACTTTGACGGCTTTGTCATTCTTCACGGAACGGACACCATGGCCTACACTGCTTCTGCCCTCAGCTTTATGCTGGAAAACTTAAGCAAGCCGGTCATCCTGACAGGAAGCCAGCTCCCCATCGGTGTGCTCCGGACTGACGGTAAGGAGAACCTGATCACCTCCATTGAAATAGCTGCAGCCAAACATCCTGACGGAACAGCTATCGTTCCGGAAGTCTGCATCTTCTTCGAGAACCATCTGCTGAGAGGAAACCGGACAACCAAAATCAACGCTGAAAACTTTAATGCTTTCCGTTCTTACAATTATCCCACACTGGCTACGGCAGGAATACATATCAAATATGATTACGACCGGATCCGCAAGGCAGATCCGAAAACGCCGATGCATCCGCATTATGTATTTGATACCAATGTCGTTATTCTGACCATCTTCCCGGGCATCCAAGAAAACATTGTCAAGACTGTCCTGAACACTCCTGGCCTGCGGGCTGTTGTTCTGAAAACTTACGGATCAGGAAATGCGCCTCAAAAGCCCTGGTTTATTCAGCTGCTGAAAGAAGCAACTCAGCGCGGCATTGTGATTGTCAATATTTCCCAGTGTTCTACCGGTATGGTTGAAATGGCACGCTATGAAACCGGACTCCACCTGCTTGATGCCGGTGTTATCAGCGGTTATGATGCAACGGTAGAAAGCGTTTTGACCAAACTGATGTTCCTGCTTGGACACGGACTTTCTCCACGCGAAGTACGGAACGAAATGAGCCGTTCCATAGCCGGAGAATTTACCCGTCCTGAATTGTAACAGGATTGTAATATCTATTTCACAAGAGCGAAATAAAATAGCGTCACCTTTGCACAAAACAGAGAAATGACTTTATTTTGTAAAACAAAAAACAAACGCTATGAACGATTATCGGATTTTGGTCGTAGATGACGAAGAAGACTTGTGTGAGATTCTGAAGTTCAATCTTGAAATGGAAGGTTATCAGGTGGATACTGCCAATTCAGCTGAAGAAGCTCTCAAACTGGATCTGCCTTCTTACAATCTGTTGCTTCTGGACGTGATGATGGGAGAGATTTCCGGATTCAAAATGGCCAGCATGATGAAGAAAAATAAAGATACCGCCGGAATCCCCATTATCTTCATAACAGCCAAGGATACAGAAAACGATACCATCACAGGATTTAATCTGGGAGCGGACGATTACATTTCCAAACCATTCTCATTGCGTGAAGTGATCATGCGTGTAAAAGCTGTACTCCGCCGTACCGCCAACGTGCAGACACGGGAACAGGAACAGTTGCAATACCGGGATCTGGTGATTGATATTCCCAAAAAGAAGGTCACCATCAGTGGAGAAGAAATATCCCTTACCAAAAAGGAATTCGAAATTCTGCTTCTTCTGCTGCAGAACCAGGGACGTGTGTTTTCCCGCGAAGACATACTGGCCAAGGTATGGCATGATGAAGTGTATGTGCTCGACCGTACAATTGATGTAAACATTACCCGCCTGCGCAAAAAAATAGGAAACTACGGAAAATATATAGTTACCCGTCTGGGCTACGGATATTGTTTCGAATGTGAATAAATCCATCCCGGCCATGACTAGACTGTCCTCTCATTTTATTTCTTTCAGCCAGAAGATGTTCTTTTCCGTGATAGTACTCTTTCTGGCTTTTGCTGCATGCTTCATGCTCTTTCAGTATCAGCGTGAAAAGGCCTATAAAAGTGAACTGCTGAACATTCAGCTTCAAAGCTACAACGATCAGCTGTACGACTTTATCTATGATCATAAGGGAATCAATCTTGACTCCATGCAAAATTATGTTGCAACCCACATGATTCCCAACCTGAGAGTAACGCTGATTACTCCTTCAGGAAAAGTCATCTACGACAATACGGACAAGAACTGGATAAACTTCAAAAACCACTCAACGCGGAAAGAAGTCCAGGAAGCCCTGATGTACAAAAGCGGATATTCCATCAGCAGACGCTCTGAAAGTCTAAACGGAGAGGAGTATTTTTATTCTGCCAAATATTATGCACCCTACCGGCTGATCATACGGTCGGCTCTCCCCTACAACATCAGCTTAAGCCAGTATCTGCAGGCCGACTCCAACTATATCTGGTTTACCATAACCATCAGTCTGATACTGGCCTTTTTCTTCTACCGATTCACCCACCGGCTGGGGATGTCTATCACTAATCTTCAGCAGTTTGCCATGAAAGCCGACCGTAACGAGCCTATAGATACAGATATGCTTCAAGCTTTCCCCAAAAATGAATTGGGAGAGATTTCCCAGCACATTATCCAGATCTACAAGCGCTTGCACAGAGCCAAGGAAGCCCTTTACATTGAACGTGAAAAGCTGATATCACATCTTCAGACTTCTCATGAAGGACTCGGTGTATTCACTAAAGAGCATAAGGAAATTCTGGTAAACAACCTGTTTACCCAATATATCAATAATATATCTGACTGTAACCTGGGATCAACGGATGAAATATTCACCATTCCGGAACTGAAGCCCATCACCGACTTCCTGAAACGGAACGAAGGAAATTACAGCAAGGAAGAGAAATGTCTGTCACTGCATGTCAATAAAAACGCAAGATCCTTTCAAGTTGAATGCATCATTTTCCAGGACTTGTCGTTTGAAATATCCATCAATGACGTTACTCAGGAAGAGGAACAGGCCAGACTCAAACGCCAGCTGACCCAGAACATCGCTCACGAACTGAAAACTCCTGTCAGCAGTATTCAGGGATATCTGGAAACAATTATCAGCAATCCCGATATTCCGGCTGAGAGCATGAAAATGTTTCTCCAAAGAAGCTATGCGCAAAGCAACCGCCTGACCTTGCTTCTTCGGGATATTTCCGTACTGACACGAATGGATGAAGCTCCCGGCATGATGGAAAAAGAACGTGTCGACATCAGCCGCATTGTAGGAAGCATACTGAATGAAGTTGCCCTGGGACTGGAAGAAAAGAAGATCCGTGCAGTCAATCTACTGCCACCGACACTCATGCTGACCGGAAACAATTCGCTGCTTTATTCCATATTCCGTAACCTGATAGACAATGCCATCGCTTATGCAGGATCCAATATCCAAATCACGATCAACTGCTTCAGGGAAGATGAAAAATTCTATTATTTCAGCTTCTCCGATACAGGAATCGGCGTACCGGAAGAACATCTGAACCGCTTGTTCGAACGTTTTTACCGTGTAGACAAAGGACGGTCGCGCAAACTTGGAGGTACGGGTCTGGGACTGGCAATTGTCAAAAACGCCGTTCTGTTCCACGGAGGAATCATTTTTGCCAAGAATGCACCAGGCGGAGGACTTGAATTTGTCTTTACTTTACAAAAAGGCTAAACAATTAGCCGCATAAAGCCAGCCGGCATCTTTCCTTTCTTCGTTCAGGTAAAGATGCCAGTTGTTTTTGTTAACCTCCAGCACATTTTTTTGTCTTTTTTTCCAATAGGCACAACATTAATCCAGTAAATCTGACCATAAAAAGCCATATTGTTAACTACGCAACCTTTTCAAATGAAACAATCACAAATGTAATATAACCATTTCATTGACAAGAAAATACAAATGTAACGAAAATTTATTTTCCGTTTTTACAAGCTATTTATTTCAAAAAAAAGGATTTGGTCTGAAATAAAGAGTATCTTTGCGAACAAACAATATTCAAATAAGTTGACCATGAAAGAAAGCCTGACGGATATTAAGCTATTAATAAATGAAGGAAATGTTTCAACAGCCATTGACCTTTTAAATCAACTAATAGCCCAAGATTCCACAAAAGCCGAAGTCTATTACCTGTTAGGAAACGCCTACCGCAAACAAGGAAACTGGCAAGGAGCCTTGAACAACTATCAAGAAGCCATTGATCTGGATCCGGAAAGTCCGGCAAACGAAGCAAAAAATATGGTCCTGGACATTTTGAATTTCTATAACAAAGACATGTTTAACCAATAAAACAATAAAAATACGTAGATATGGCTAAGATAAAAGGTGTAGTTGTTGTAAACACAGAGCGCTGCAAAGGATGCAACCTATGTGTAGTAGCATGCCCATTACATGTACTCGCTTTAACTCCAAAGGTAAACCAGAAGGGATATAATTATGTACAACAGGCAGTGGAAGATGTCTGCAACGGATGCTCTTCGTGTGCCATTGTGTGCCCGGATGGCTGCCTGACCGTATACAGAGCAAAATGTGAAGAATAAACCTTATTGCTTAACAAGCTAAACAATCAATATTTATGACAGAAGAAGTCGTTTTAATGAAAGGTAATGAAGCCATCGCACACGCCGCTATACGTTTAGGTGTAGATGGCTATTTCGGTTACCCTATCACCCCACAGTCAGAAGTCTTGGAAACTCTCGCAGAACAGAAGCCTTGGGAGACAACGGGTATGGTAGTCCTTCAAGCAGAAAGCGAAGTAGCAGCTATTAATATGGTTTATGGAGGAGCAGGAGCAGGTAAAATGGTCATGACCTCTTCCTCCAGTCCCGGTGTAAGTCTGAAACAAGAAGGTATTTCCTACATTGCAGGAGCCGAATTGCCATGCCTGATAGTAAATGTTATGCGTGGAGGTCCCGGATTAGGTACCATTCAGCCCAGCCAGGCAGACTATTTCCAGACAACCAAAGGAGGCGGACACGGAGACTATCACCTGATAGCACTTGCACCGGCTTCTGTTCAGGAAATGGCAGATTTTGTCGGACTGGCTTTTGAACTTGCCTTCAAATATCGTAATCCGGCAATGATCCTTGCGGACGGAGTTATTGGCCAGATGATGGAAAAGGTTGTGCTTCCGGCTCCACGTCCCCGCCGTACAGAAGAAGAAGTAATCGCACAATGCCCGTGGGCTACAACCGGATGTAAAGGACGTAAGCCTAACATCATTACTTCTCTGGAACTGGATCCGGCTATCATGGAACAGCGTAACCTGCACCTGCAGGAGAAGTATGCCGAAATTCAGGCTAAGGAAACACGTTACGAAGAACTGGATTGTGAGGATGCAGAATACTTGATTGTCGCATTCGGATCATGTGCACGTATTGCCCAAAAAGCAATGGAGCATGCCCGGGAAGAAGGTATCAAAGTCGGATTATTCCGCCCGATCACCCTGTGGCCGTTCCCTTCTGATGCTTTGGCTGAACGTGCCCGTCAGGTAAAGGGTATTCTTGTAGTAGAACTGAACAGCGGACAAATGATTGAAGACGTTATGCTGGCCGTTAAATGTCAAATACCCGTAGAACACTTCGGACGCCTTGGTGGTATTGTACCCGACCCGGACGAAGTTATTGAAGCTTTAAAAGAAAAAATTATAAAATAAGTAAGAATAAATGGACAGCATTGAAAAAACCAGGACAATACTGAACGCTCTGTTCCTGATTGGAGCTGTTGCTTCATTCATACTCTACTTCTCATTGGGAGACGATAAAACCCTGTTCTTCTATGTATGTGGGGCTTCCTTGTTTCTCAAAATGATGGAGTTCGTTTTTCGTTTCTTACTACGATAATACAGGAGGATCAAGATATGACAAAAGAAGATATCATAAAACCCGAAAACCTAGTATACCAAAAGCCACGCCTGCTCAATGACAATCCGATGCATTATTGCCCGGGATGTAGCCATGGAGTCGTACATAAGCTGATTGCTGAAGTCATTGAAGAAATGGGCATGGAAGAAAAAGCTATCGGCGTCAGCCCGGTAGGATGTGCCGTATTTATGTATAACTATCTGGATATTGACTGCCAGGAAGCTGCACACGGACGTGCTCCAGCTCTGGCGTCTGCCATAAAAAGACTGTGGCCGGACAGACTGGTATTCACTTACCAGGGAGATGGTGACCTGGCTTGTATCGGTACTGCTGAAACGATCCATGCACTCAACCGCGGTGAAAATATTACAATTATCTTCATCAACAATGCCATTTATGGTATGACGGGAGGACAGATGGCCCCGACCACTCTGCTGGGTATGAAGACAGCAACCTGTCCTTACGGACGTATTCCTGAGATACATGGTTATCCTTTAAAGATGACTGAAATCGCTGCAACCTTAGAAGGAACCTGCTATGTAACGCGTCAGTCAGTACATAGTGTACCGGCAATCCGTAAAGCCAAAAAGGCAATCCGTAAAGCTTTTGAGAACTCCATGCAGGGAAAAGGTTCCAACCTTGTGGAAATCGTTTCAACCTGTAATTCCGGCTGGAAGATGAGTCCGGATGCAGCCAACAAATGGATGGTAGAAAACATGTTCCCATTCTATCCCATCGGTGACCTGAAAGATACAAGTGAGAATAAATAACGAAAGAAAGAGCGTATATGAAACATGAAATAATTATAGCCGGATTTGGCGGACAAGGCGTACTTTCTATGGGAAAGATTCTTGCCTATTCTGGATTGATGGAAGACAAAGAAGTGACCTGGATGCCTGCATACGGTCCTGAACAGCGTGGTGGTACAGCCAACGTTACCGTTATCGTAAGTGATGAACGGATCTCTTCACCGATCCTCAGCAAATATGATATCGCCATTATTTTAAACCAGCCCTCTCTTGACAAGTTTGAAAACAAAGTGAAACCGGGCGGTATACTGATCTATGACGGTTATGGAATTATCAATCCTCCTACCCGTCAGGATATTCAGATTTACCGAATTGACGCAATGGATGAAGCCAACGAACGTAAAATGGCCAAGACATTCAATATGATCGTTTTGGGCGGATTGCTGAAGCTTTGTCCCGTGGTATCGATCGACAGCGTGATCAAGGCTCTGAAAAAAACTCTTCCGGAACGCCATCATCATCTGATCCCGATGAACGAAGAAGCCATCCGGATCGGTATGGATATTATTCGGAAAGCCTGATTCCTGAAATATTTTTCTTCGAATACAGGTTCTGACGGATTATGCAACTTCCTGACAAGACTCTTGCAGGCAGGTTGCATAATCCGTATTTATTTGTGGTCCATACAGATATTTTGAAAATAATAAGCCCCCGTTATCCCGGGATTTCATTTTATATTGTATCTTTGTCCACATGATGAAAAAGATATTTTTTGCAATTGTGTTAGCAATGATATGTGGAAGCATATCTGCTCAGACGAATTACCAGAATCAATATAGCCAGTTCGGCAATTCATATACAACAGACGAAAACGGAAACAGAATTGACCGTAACGGAAACAGAGTCGACAGGGATGGAAACCCCATTGATACAACAGCTGTCATTGATGCCAACACCATCCCCATCGGTATCCAGTCATGGACCATTGATCCGCGTTTCGGGAACTCTACGGAAGTACCTGTAGATACTCTACAACATGGATTCCAGAATACGAATGACACCGGAGGACCTACCGGCCACTACACCTATCTGGGTAACCTGGGAGCTCCGCGTATTGCTCATGTTTTCTTTGAACGTAAAGAAGGGAACCAGTTCTTCTTTACCGATCCGTATGACTTTACCGTACGTCAACCGGAAGATATCATCTACACCAACACGAAATCACCTTATACCAATCTGACTTACTACAAACAGGGAGACGGACGTTACGGTGAGGAACGCTTTAAAGCCCATTTTGCGACGAATGTCAACCGGAGACTGGGATTTGGGTTTGACATTGACTATACGTACGGACGAGGCAAATACCAAAGCCAGTCTACTGCGTTGTTCAATGGTAACCTTTTCGCCTATTATCTGGGTGACAAGTATAACATGCATTTTACCTTTATCAACGACAACCTGAAAGTAGCAGAAAATGGAGGACTTGAAGATGACCGGTACATCACTTATCCTCTTGAAATGGCAGAAGGCAAAAAGAAATATACCGAATCTGAAATGCCGACTAATCTGTCAGAGATCTGGAATCATAACACAGGATATCATGCCTTTTTCACTCACCGCTATAACCTGGGGTTCTATCGGGAAGAAATGCAGAAAAATGACACGATAGCCAAAGAAGTCTTTGTACCTGTAACCAGCTTTATCCATACAGTCAAGGCAGATATCAATCGCCGTAAATACATATCTTATGACAATGAGCAGAACGAAGCCTATTTTGCCCATAACTATCTGGGCAACGACTCTACGGATATCACCAAGCATTTCAGCATCAAAAACACGGTCGGAATTTCCTTGCGTGAAGGGTTCAACAAATGGGCTAAAGCCGGGCTGACCGCATTTATGAGCTTTGAGCACAGACGATTCACCTTGACAGATACAATACTCGACAACCCGGGAGGACGTTTGTCGACCGAACTGGCAGAAAATGTTCTTTCGGTAGGAGGCCAGCTTATCAAGACACAAGGACGTACGCTCCACTACAATGTACTGGGTGAAATCGCATTAGCCGGTGAAGATGCCGGACAATTTACCATTGAAGGACAAGGGGATCTGAACTTCCGCCTGTTCAACGATACTGTCCGGCTGGAATCCAATGCGTATATCAAGAATCTGAATCCGACATTTTATTACCGTCACTTCCACTCTAAACATTATTGGTGGGATAACAACGACCTGTCGAAAATCACCCGTACCCGCATTGAAGGAAAACTAAGCATTGACCGCTGGAAAACCATGCTAAAGGCAGGTGTGGAAAACATTACCAATTACACCTACCTGGATAATACCTCTGTGGGAACACCGGATGCCATCGATCCAACTCAGACTAACTACAAAAATGATGTTGCCGTACGCCAGCATTCGGGAAACATTCAAATATTCAGTGCAACACTCCGACAAAATTTCAAACTGGGAATTCTGCATCTGGATAATGAAATTACCTATCAGAAGACCAGCAATCAGGACATACTTCCCTTACCGGAACTGGTTCTCTACCATAATCTTTACTTGAAGTTTGCCCTGGCCAAGAAGGTTCTGAATGTTGAACTGGGAGCTGATGTCCGCTACTTTACGGAATATTATGCACCGGATTATGCGCCTGCAATCGGCCAATTCTACCTGCAGAATGCAAATACACGATACAAATTAGGAGGATATCCGCTTGTGAACGGATACGTCAATCTGCACCTGAAACGTACACGCATCTTCCTGCAAATGTACAATCTGGTACAGGGAACGGGAAAAAGAAGCTACTTCCTGGCTCCACATTATCCCCTCAATCCACGTATCCTGAAAGTCGGACTTTCCTGGAACTTTTTTGACTAACGATTATGCCCCGAAAACGTATCTCCTACTGGCTGCTGGCAGGGATAGTCATTGCTGTTATCCTGCTATGTACCCAACCGGAAGCTCAAGAGCCTCCAGCCACCTTACGGGATTATCCCGAAATCAAACAGTCAGGTATATTACGTGCCGTAACCGAATACAATGCCATCAGCTATCATGTTTCGGGTGACACAATCCAGGGCTTTGATTACGAACTGCTGCATGCCTTTGCCAAAGAAAAAGGACTTCAACTGGAAATTATTCCTGAAATGAGTTTTGACAAACGTCTGCAAATGATCAGTGACGGGAAATGTGACATTCTTGCAACAGGAACCATTATAACAACCCGTTCCAAACATTCCCTGTTGTTTACCCATACGCTTCAGCTGAGTAAACAGGTCCTGGTTCAGCGCAAAAAAGAAGAAGGAAAAGACAGCATGTATATCAAGAGTCAGCTGGATCTGGCTCACAAAACACTGCATGTCATCAAGCACTCCCCCACTCTGCTACGCATACATAATCTGATGGAAGAAATAGCAGATACCATTTATGTCAAGCAGGTAACCCAGTATGGTCCGGAACAATTGCTTGCGATGGTAGCTGAGGGAGATATCGACTATGCGGTGTGCGACGAGCATATTGCCAAAGCTTCCATAAAAGACTTTCCCAACCTGGACATCAATACAGACATCAGCTTCACACAGTTCTATGCCTGGGGAGTAGGGAAATATGCCCCCATCCTGCTGGACAGTCTCAACAGTTGGCTCGACACTTATACCGAAAGTAAGGAATATAAACAACTATACAATAAATACTTCAACTAAAACCTATACAAATGACGATGATGAATTTAAAGAAAGTTCGCTGGGGATTTATCGGTTGTGGAGAAGTAACCGAAAAGAAAAGCGGACCTGCCTTCAACATGATAGACGGCTCAGAAGTTGTAGCCGTTATGAGCCGGGACGAAGAAAAAGTCAAATCATATGCCATCCGGCACCATATTCCCCGCTGGTACACCGATGCTCAGGAACTTATCGGCGATGAAGACGTCAATGCCATCTACATAGCAACTCCGCCATCATCACATGCAACTTTTGCCATTATGGCTATGAAAGCTGGCAAACCGGTTTACATCGAAAAGCCCATGGCTGCCAGCTATGAAGACTGTGCACGCATAAACCGTATCTCCAAAGAAACCGGAATACCTTGCTTTGTCGCTTATTACCGTCGTTATCTGCCCTATTTCCAAAAAGTCCGTCAGCTAGTGGAAGACGGAGAAATCGGCAATGTCATCAATGTACAGATCCGCTTCGCCCAACCTCCACGTGCACTCGATTACAACAGTGCCAATCTTCCCTGGCGTGTACAGCCCGACATTGCAGGAGGAGGTTATTTCTATGATCTCGCACCTCACCAGCTGGATATTCTTCAGGACATGTTCGGATGTATCCTTGAAGCAGAAGGATACAAAAGCAACCGGGGCGGACTTTATCCTGCAGAAGATACCATCAGTGCCTGTTTTAAATTTGACTCTGGACTTCCCGGATCCGGTTCCTGGTGTTTCGTTGCTCATGAATCAGCCAAGGAAGACCGTATTGAAATCATCGGAGACAAAGGTATGCTTTGCTTCTCCGTATTCACCTATGATCCGATTGGCCTTCATACAGAACGGGGACGGGAGGAAATCCTGCCACCGAACCCACCACATGTACAGTTACCACTGATTAAGGCAGTAGTAGAACACTTGCAGGGAAAAGCAATCTGCACCTGCGACGGCGTCAGTGCAACTCCCACCAACTGGGTCATGGACAAGATTCTGAACAAACTGTAATATCAAAAACAATGGGATGAAACAAACGGCATGTTGTCTTCTGTCTTTCTTTCTGCTTCTCTGTGACGGCCTTTCTGCCCAGACCACCGAGAAACAGGACAGCATGCCATCTTCTCCCCAACAGCGCATAAAGCCATCACGCATCTCCCTCAGCAGTCTGACCGATGGTCTGATGAATACAATCCGTCTCACAGGGGTTGAGCTGAAGAAAGTGGGCAAAAAATTAAACGATGTAGATACTACCTACATATCCCCCAACAAATACAATCTGGCATTTATGCTGGAACAAAGTACCTGGTTTGAACACTATCGCCTGGGAAGTAACGAAGCCAACGGACAAAGTCTGAACTTTGCACCTAATGCAACTCCCAAAATCGGTGTTTATTTCGGCTGGAGATGGATTTTTCTAGGTATCTCATTCGATATAAAAAGTCTGCTTGGTAAAAATGACAATACGGCTCCCCGCAAAGAGTTTGTCTTCAACCTGTACAGCGGAAAGTTTGGTGTAGACCTATATTACCGTAAGACAGGAAGTAATTTCAAAATGACTTCCTACTCTCAGTTTAACCTGGAGAAAGACTATAGCAGAACTGATTTTACCGGATTCCAAAGCAACATCAAGGGACTGAATGCCTACTGGATCTTCAACCACAAACATTTTTCTTATCCTGCAGCCTACAGCCAGTCAACGAATCAGCGCAAAAGCTGCGGATCTCTCATGGCCGGATTTGCTTATTCGCAACACAATATCAAGTTCGATTATACTTGTCTTCCGGAAGAAATGCAGGAGCAGTTACAGCCATCTCTGAAATTTCATAGTATACGCTATACTGACTATAACCTGAGTCTGGGATATGGATACAACTGGGTATTTGCACGCAATTGTCTGCTGAATGTTTCATTACTTCCTGCTATAGCCTACAAAAAAGCCCGCATCAATGACCAGCCCAATACGGCCTCATCCAACTGGATGGAATGGGTAAAGGATATCAATTTTGACCTCATTACCCGGGCTGGTATCACCTGGAACAACAGCAAATATTATGTCGGAGCTTCACTGGTATTGCATACCTATGACTACCGGAAACAGAATTTCTCCATGACTAATTCCTTCGGAAGTCTGAGAATCTATATGGGATTTAACTTCTGGAAACGTAAACCGGCAACCCCATAAAAAAAGGCATCCGGAAATTACCTTCCCGGACACCCCTCTTTCTATTAACAAAAAAACACAATGAATTCTTAAAAATGAAGTCCTACGGTCAATAACAACTGATGACGGTCATCTGTCACTTTCGTCGCTTTCAAAGCATCGGAACTGAAAGCATAGAAATCAGATTTATAGGTATCGAACTTATATGCCAAGTCAGCATAAAAAACCTTGCCACCATATCCGAATCCGACTGTAGCCGTGTGCCGTCCGAAACTGTTCGTATATTCTGTATCAGTACGCATATCATTATATTCTAATGCCTTATAAGCCGTTTCCTTAAATGCTGAAGTACTGTAATTGTAACCGGCACGTATACTGAAAGATGGTGTAATACGAGTTTCCATTCCGACACGTACTGTATGCATACCCTTCAAATCCTCACCGATATAGATATTCTGGTTCTCCATTTCGTATCCGTCAGCGTAACTCAGTCTGGAAGAAGAATAGTCAGCATACTCGTATTCAGCTCCCACAGCCATCATTCCTCCTAACACAGTACCCAGATTCACATTGAATTTCCATGGTGTACGCAGCTGATAGTCGCGCAAGGTTTCTCCTCCAGTATAATCGGGAATATATTCGTTAGCCTCAAAATTCGTCTTGTCAGCATAGTTCAGATTTGAATAAATCCCTGCCGAATAAGTTTCTGTCAGTGCATACCATACCGGCGTATGAATAGCCACTCCGAAACGGAACGGAGAATCAGCAATTGGTCTGAATATAGCTCCCAGTTTTACGTCAAATCCGCTTCCTTCAGCCCGGTAAGCATTCTGCAACTCATAATATCCACTGCTGTTACCGTCATAGATATCCTCCGTGTAATATGTGCTCCGCCGATAATTGATGTCATAAACTCCCAGCGTCAGACCGAAATACATCCGATCTTCCACATTCGCTGAAATGTTGAAGTCATACTGGCTGATGCCACCTTCTTCACGGCTGCGGAAGCCGTTAGCATCTCCATTCCATCCAATTGGAGCCTGGAAAGTTTCTTGTCCGTCCTGAAATGTTCCAACACCAACCAGTTCCGTACGGATACCCATTACTCCCAAATACGGATAATTAGCACCCGTCGGAGAATAAGGATTAAGTCCGCTTTGACCATCATATTTATATATATTATCCATCTCACTGATATTTGAGATGGAACCTCCTACCATATTAGCCATCTGCTGTGTCTGGGAAGCTCCCTCCAAAAGGCCTCCAGTCTGGAAAAGACGGTTGAAGTTACGGCTCTTATGATAATTGAATCCGAAATTCAAATAACGGAGTTTAGTCCGGTTTCCAATCTTGCTGGAATAAACAAATCCGATCTGATCAAAAGAAGCACGCAGGCGCTTGTCACTCATCTGGCTTCCGGCAAAATCACTGCTTGTTTTCGTTGAATTGAATCCAAAAGTCGTCGAAATATCATGTCCGCGGAAAAGCCCGATACCTGCAGGGTTGGTTCCTATGACGGATATATCAGCTCCCAATGCTCCCATAGCACCTCCCATACCGACAAACCGGGCGGTTCCGTTCAGTTCGCTGCTTGAGAATCGAGCAGCTTCATATTGAGTCTGAGCTGTAGCCGTCAGTCCACAGGCTGTAAGACCGGCTACAATCATCAATTTTCCTTTCATCTTATTTGTTCTTTGATTTATATTCATTACTACTCTGAGCCATCTTTCCGACAACCCATCAGTCAACTTCATTTATCTGCGGCGAGCTCCTCCTCCACCGGTACCTACGCTACGGGTGCTGCTACCGCCACCACTTGTTGAACGGAAGCTGCTGCCACCGAAGTTGCTGCGGGTAGATGTTCCGGTAGAATATGTACTGCGAGTACGATTTGTATTCGTCTCACGATTCACATTATACTGCCGGGAAGAGTTATTGTTCAGACGGTCAAATGCATTCGAGTTCCGATAAGAATTAACCCGTGTACTGCTCGGACGAGTATAAGTTGATTCACCGCTTCTCAACTGGCTGGAACGCGTGTAACCTGTTGAAGTCCGTTCACCGACTCTGACAGCAGAAGATCTCACGGAAGATCCCGTATTCCGGCTGCCTGTCACAACACGACCTCCCGTACGTCCATTGCGATCATATGCTGACGTTACCGTACGATAAGAAGATCCCCGGTTACCGGTCGGCCGCACAGAAGTTCCGCGATTGGGATGAGGAGCACCTATTTCTCCCCGTCGGTTATTATAGGAATAGTGAGGGCCTGCCCAATGTCCGCCCCATCCACCATAATAAGGAGCATAATAAGGATGATGCCATCCCGGTCCCCAATAGCCTCCCCAATAACCGGCCCAGTACGGACCCGCCCAAGGATGATACCAGGAATACCAGCCGCTATAATACCACGGTGAACTCCATCCCCAGCTGAATCCCCAGCCAGGACCATAGAATCCGGCAGACCAGCGCCAGTCCCACCATAAACGGTTTGTATAGGTAGGGAATACATAGGTGTACAATCCGTCGTCATATACATTCCAGTCCCACGAAGGCAAAGCGCCATAAACTACGTCCCAATATAAAGGACTGCTCACCGGAATAGCATAACGCGGATTACGGAAACGTACGATACGCATAGCATATTCATAGTCTTCCTGAGAACCTTCGAAACCGTTCACCCATTCTCCGCGTTCGTTATAAGGCTTTTCTTCCACATAAAGTGTATCATTCTCAATGGCGAATGTATTGTCACGGGAAGTATAACGCCGGTTATATTCATCCACATCACGCAGGTTCCCGTCCACATCCTTCACCACAACTCCTTTCACTGCCCCAGGAGCTGTCTGTCCAGTTGCCACTCTATTTGATGTCTGCTTCGGAACGACATTCACCTTCTCTTTCGTTTCCGTCTTCTTTTCTTTCTTGGGAACGAAGTAAAGGTCATCGTTACTCTGTGCCATCGCCAGCCATGGCAAACAAGCCAGCAGCAACGAAGCAAAAACTTTACCTGTCATCATAATCATTTGCATTTATTAGTTTTTACTTTTCTTTTCACGTTACAAAAATAGGAAGTTATTCCGGCATGTCAAGAAGAAATTCCCTATTTGCAGATAGGGTTTTCCCTATTTCCAGCAGAAGCCTTCCTGCATCTGAATCAAACAATGATCAAGCAATGAATATGTCTGCCGGGATCTATAACCGTAATTTTTGTCGAAGAGGATGATTCCTCATGGAGGAACTTGCCAATTCAATTCTTTTTAATAAATTTGCTAAATGATTATTCAGTAACCGATGAAACATTCTTTTCGATATCCGTTGCTGCAAGAAACAAAATAATAACCCCATACATAACCAACAAATAACGTATGAAATACTTTGAAGTGAATTTTATCGCACAGCCGTGTAATGAAACCATAACTGATGTTCTTGCGGCCCTGACCGCCGAAATCGGCTTCGAAAGCTTTGTACCGGACGAAAAAGGAATGCAGGCCTACATCCAGCAATCCCTGTTTGATGAAGAAGCCCTGAAAGAAGTGATCCGGAACTTCCCGATGGAAGACGTTTCTCTTTCTTATACAATCACCGAACCGGAAGACAAAGACTGGAATGAAGAATGGGAAAAGAACTTTTTCCAACCCATTGTCATCGGTGACAGATGCGTAATTCACAGCACCTTCCACAAGGACTATCCTCAGGCAGAATATGACATTGTGATTAATCCGCAAATGGCGTTCGGCACCGGACATCACGAAACAACCAGCTCCATCTTAGGCGAGCTTCTGGATGCTGACCTAAAAGGAAAATCCGTACTCGACATGGGATGCGGAACCTCCATTCTGGCTATTCTGGCAAGTATGCGCGGGGCTGATCCCGTAACGGCTATCGATATTGATGACTGGTGCGTCAACAATTCACGCGACAACATAGCCCTCAATCACATCAACAACATTACGGTGGAACTAGGAGATGCTTCCCTGCTTAAAGGACGCAAGCCATTCGATGTCATTATCGCGAATATCAACCGAAATATCCTGTTAAACGATCTTCCGGCTTATACTGCCTGCATGCACAGCGGTTCGGAAATCTACATGAGCGGATTCTATGTGGAAGACATTCCGGCTATCCGCGAACGCGGCGAAAGCCTGGGACTGGAATTTGTGCATTACCGGGAAAAGCACAACTGGGCTGCAGTCAAGCTAATCATGAAATAAAATCTGCATACGTAACATTGAAGGCTGCCTTCCATACTGGTTCGGGCAGCCTTTTTCATATCCGGGATTTTCTTTCTCAGCGAGAAAAGGATTATTTTTCAAATATCTGTAGCAATATCAGATGATCAGGCCGCACTGACCGTCTTTCCAAAAGGAGTCAGAGCCAGACCGGCCAGTTTAAAATGCTGCATGCCAAAAGGTATTCCAATCACTGTAATACAAAGCAATACACCAAAGGCCAGATGAGTCAGGGCAATCCAAATCCCCCCGCAGAAAATCCAGAGTATATTCATCAGAACAGACAAACAACCTCCGTCAGAAGGAGTGCTGACAACTCTTTGCCCGAAGGGACATAATGCCAGCAGAGCCAGTTTAAGGGACTGCAGTCCAAAAGGAATGCCAATAATCGTAATCATCAGCAATACGCTGCCTACAATGTATTCCAGACAGACAAGCAATCCGCCCAGAATAATCCAAAGGATGTTCAATAAAAGATTCATAATGTATCGGTCTTTAAGGTATCAGGTATAGTCATGCTTTTCAGTTCCTCCATACTTCCGTTAAACACATTGAGGTCTACCTGTTCGTCAATACCCGGCAAACGTCCGACATCAGTATGCTGCCAGAACTTCCACTCCCCCTGATATTCCACAGAATCCACATAATAATGTGCAATCCAATAGGGATAAGAATTAAATACAGAGTCATTCAGGTAGCGGGTTTTGAACTTGTAAGAAGTATAAAGAATCGGCTTGACTTTATAATAATTTTCAATCCGGCGCAGCCAGATCTTCAGATCACGACGCAGTTTATCCATGTTGTCACTGCGCGTTTCTATGTCCAGAACAGGCGGAAGATCTCCCGGTTCCAGTTTTACCGAACGGATAAAGAAATCAGCCTGACGCAAAGCATCCGTTTTCGGATTATAGAAATGGTAGGCTCCGCGAATGAATCCATTCTTACGTGCCTCATTAAAATTATGCACAAAAGCCGTATCGCTGAAGTCTCCTCCTTCGGAAGCCTTCATAAAAACAAAACGGATAGGGAAAGGAGTATGCTGCACTTCACTGAGTGCTGCCCAGTCTATATGCCCCTGATGATGAGAAACATCAAAGCCATGCACTCCATAACCATACGGAATACATACTCCATAAGCCTTCAAGCCGTAACACGGTTTCCTGCGATAAGCATAAGGACGGATGAAGAACCAATAGAAACCCAAGATGATGCAAACAGAAACCACCCCTGTCAGCAAATAATGAAGCCACACAGGCATCTGGAACGGAGGCTTGAATCCTTGCTTCTTTTTTGTCAGTCTTCGTCCTTTTCCGGATGTCTTTTTTCTGCTACGAGGTTTGTTTACCACCTGTATGGGCGGTTCTTTTGCCATGTTTCTTTAGTTTAAATAAATGCGGATACCACAAATCAACAGAAGAAAGAAGAATGAAAGATGAAGAAAAGTTTCTGCAAACAAATCCCTCAGTCTCTCATTCTTCCATTCAATTTATCAACAGTTTATTATTTAGCCTGTTCCAGCTGCAGAGTCTTGGTCGGCTCATCGCAAACTTCAGTCGGACCGAAGTACTGGATCGGGCCCGGATAAACGTAAGCAGTTTCCTTAGCCCAAGCTTCACGACATGCAGCAAATTTCTTGAACGGAGCACCGTCCAGTTTAACCAGAGCTTTCTGGATAACCGGTTTCATTTCACCGTGACGACGTTCCATGTTCATCATCATTGTGATAGGCACACCACCTGCAATCCATTCTGCAGCAGGAGCTGTTGTGTTACGAACAGAAGACATGTAACCAGTCTTTCCGTTAGCAATCAGCATAGATGCAGTGTAACCCAGAGAGTAGCAGTAGTCAGCATCGAAGTTTGACGGAGCAGCGCAACGTCCTTCGTAACCGAAGAAGTGGTGCTGTGCAGCGAACTTACCAACATACTTGCCTTCTTCTTTCCATGCAGCCAGCTTAGTAGCAACCATTTCAGACAGCAGCTTTTCTGTTTCGATCAAAGAAACCTGAACGTTTCCGTGCGGGTCGCGGTCGAGTGACAACTGACGAGCTACACCTTCCGGCAGAGAAGCATAGATAGCAGCATTTTCCGGAGTCAGCTTGCTGATGATATAGTCACGCTGTTTAGAACGTTTGATGCTGTTGAACTCTTCACCGTTGTGAGCCAGGAAGTCATTCAATTCTGCAATCAGACGCTTCATAGCCGGGATGAATTCGATCAGACCTTCCGGAATCAATACAGTACCGAAGTTGTTACCAGCAGCAGCACGGTCTGCAACAACCTGAGCGATGTAAGTTACGATGTCATCCAATGACATGTTCTTAGCTTCTACTTCCTCAGAGATGATACAGATGTTCGGCTGAGTCTGCAAAGCACATTCCAGAGCGATGTGAGAAGCAGAACGTCCCATCAGTTTGATGAAGTGCCAGTATTTACGTGCAGAGTTACAGTCACGTTCGATGTTACCGATAACTTCAGCGTATGTCTTGCAGGCAGTATCGAAACCGAAAGAAGTTTCAATCATATCATTCTTCAAGTCACCATCGATTGTTTTCGGACATCCGATTACCTGAATACCATAGTTCTTGGCAGCATAATATTCAGCCAATACACAAGCATTCGTATTAGAGTCGTCACCACCGATAATAACCAGAGCTTTGATACCCAGTTCTTTCAGGATTTCATAACCTTTTTCAAACTGATCTTCTTTTTCCAGTTTGGTACGTCCTGAACCGATGATATCAAAACCACCTGTGTTACGATACTCGTCGATGATGTCAGCAGTCAGTTCCATGTATTTGTGATCAACCAAACCACCAGGACCCAGAATAAATCCGTACAGTTTGTTAGCCGGGTTCAGTTTCTTGATACCGTCAAACAAACCAGAAATTACGTTGTGTCCGCCCGGAGCCTGTCCACCAGACAGAATAACGCCGACATTCATCGGAGCATATTCCTTAGACTCGCCTTCTACGAACTGAATCAACGGCATTCCATAAGTGTTGGGGAACAACTTCTGGATAGCTTCCTGATCGGCTACGGACTGAGTCGGTTCTCCTTCCTTCACCATTACAGCACCTGTCAAGGCTTTCGGCAATTTAGGCTGATAAGCAGCTCTTGCAATTTGTAATGCACTTTTTGTCATAATTCTATTATTTATATAAAGGTGTAAGAATAAACTTCATTCTGTGCAAATTTCGCGCTTTTTTCGGAAATACGAAAACGTATACAGATAAAATTTCTTTTTTATTCATTCAAAGCATGAAGATTATTCCAAGAAAAAAGCTTATCTTTACCACGAAATCAAATAAATCATTAACCTTCAAAATTTACAATTATGGCAAATAGAAGACAATTGAAGAAAAAAATAAACTATGCTTTTACTATGACTGTCGGACTGTGCGGATGGGAAGCTGCTCATGTATCAGAAGATAAAAGTGAAGCTATCTATGAAGTAGTAACCAAACTGGTTAGCCTGCGCCAGGATCTGATCAGCCGGATCAGCCACACGGAACCGGGTAATGTAAAAGGATTCTACAAGAAACTGAAAGAAGATATGGAAGTGGAAAGCCAGAAGATTCTGCATGAACTGGCTGTAATTTGTGGCAAACAGGCATGAAACAAGCTTTCTGCCGCTTCATTTACCATACCCTGCTGGGATGGAAAGCCAAGGTATCCGTCCCAGATTTTGACAAGTGTATCATCTGTGCGGCGCCACATACCACCAACTGGGACCTTTTCATCGGAAAACTGTTCATCGGCGCTGTTGGCCGGGAGTCCGGTTTTCTGATGAAAAAGGAATGGTTCTTCTTTCCGTTGGGCCCCATCTTCCGATGGATGGGAGGTATTCCCGTACACCGGAGCAAACGGACATCCATGGTAGAACAAATCATTGAAAAGGTGAAACAAAGCGACAAGTTTCACCTTGCCATTACGCCAGAAGGTACACGGTCTGCCAATCCGGAATGGAAAAAAGGGTTTTATTACATTGCACTTGGCGCGCAGATTCCCATTGTTCTGATCGGTATTGACTACGAAAAGAAATGTATCACTGCCGACAAATATCTGTATCCAAGCGGAGATATTGAAAAGGATATGCGCGAAATCAAACTTTATTTTAAAGACTTCAAAGGGAAACATCCCGAAAAGTTTGACTTGGGAAAAATCTGATGTCCCGTTCATAGAAGGATGTTGACTGCCCGCGCATCAACATCCTTCTATTCATAAATCATACCGGCACCATGAGTTTTCCTCATTTATCATTTTACTTCTGATTATTAAAACAAGCGTCATCATGAGAAGAATCGTTTTCATAATGCTGACCGTCCTGTTTTGTCCCCTGCTGCCAGTTTTAGCACAAAGTCTGGACAATACAGTCAAACAACGTCTTACTGACTTTTTCAAAAACTACCAGACCAGTCATGCCGATATCGGCACCTGCAAACTGGACCACTTTGTCCTCGACCATGAGAAGCGGACTTTACAGGTATATGCGTCGCCATCGTTCGGCTACCAGCCTTTCACCGAAGAAACAACATCGGCCATCTACCGTCTGATCACCCAGTCCCTTCCCGGTCCGGTCAACTATTATCAAATTACCATCTACGCCGACGGAATGCCCATCGACAACCTGATTCCGAATGCATTCCGCAAGAAGAAGGATACAGACCGGCAGTACAAAAATATCAGCTACCACGGTAATCCCTGGGTAGAGAACCTGTCACGCCCGTATGAAATCACCCGCGGACTGAAAGGAACCCACCTGGCTGTATGGCAAAGTCACGGCATGTTCTACAAGATTGACCGGAACGAATGGCGCTGGCAACGGCCCCGTCTCTTCGGTACGACCGAGGATTTATTCACCCAGTCGTTTGTTGTTCCTTACCTGATTCCCATGCTTGAAAATGCGGGTGCAATTGTTTTTACGCCGCGTGAACGCAACTGGCAACGTCAGGAAGTCATCGTAGACAACAATACCTGTCCGGCCGGAAGCCAGTATCTGGAAGTAAACTATAAAAAATGCCGCTGGACAAACGCCCCGGCTCCCGGATTTGCCCAGCGATATTCCGTATATCCGGATAATCATAACCCGTTTGCCGACGGTACCGCACGCATGATTACCACCCAGACCAAACCGGAAAAAGCTTTTGCCGAATGGATTCCCGACATTCCGGAAAAAGGGAAATATGCGGTGTACGTCAGCTACCAGACCTTACCGGAAAGTGTCAGCGATGCCAAATATCTTGTCTTCCACAACGGAGGCGTTACGGAATTCCGGGTTAACCAGCAAATGGGAGGAGGCACATGGGTTTATCTCGGAACATTCGAGTTCGACAAAGGATGCAATGACTACGGCATGGTCGTGCTGAGCAATGAGAGCAAGGAACAGGGAGTGGTTTCTGCCGATGCCGTAAGATTTGGAGGAGGTATGGGAAACATCGAACGGGGAGGTTCGGTAAGCGGAATGCCGCGCTATCTGGAAGGAGCCCGCTACTGGGCACAATGGGCAGGCATGCCTTATCCGGTCTACAGCAAAAGCAACGGAACCAACGATTATAACGACGACATCAATACCCGCTCGCTTATGACCAATTACCTGAGCGGAGGATCCGTCTTCAATCCTGCCGAAAAAGGACTGAAGGTTCCTTTCGAAATGACTTTAGGCTTCCACAGTGATGCCGGTTTCAAGACCGACGACCAGCTGGTCGGCACCCTGGGCATCTATACCACCGGCTTCAATGAAGGGCGCTTGAACTGCGGTATTTCCCGGTATGCCTCACGTGACCTCGCTGACATGGTGCTGACCGGTCTGAAAAGAGACATCGACGCACGTTTCGGCGTGAACTGGCAGAGAAGAAGCATGTGGAACCGCAATTACAGCGAAACACGACTGCCGGCTGTTCCGTCCATGATTCTGGAACTTTTGTCACACCAGAACTTCAACGACCTGAAGCTGGGGCATGAACCGGCCTTCAAATTTACCGTAGCACGGTCTGTCTATAAGTCTGTCCTGAAATACCTGGCCGACATGCACGGCACCAACTATACCGTACAGCCGCTCCCGGTCACTCACTTTGCCATCAGTGAGGGAAAGAAAAAGAACACCTTCGACCTGAGATGGACACCGACAGAAGACGTGCTCGAACCGACCGCGGAAGCACAAGGATACATTGTCTACACACGGGTGGGACGCGGAGGATTCGACAACGGAACCTATACCCGCAAACCGGAACTGACCGTTGAAGTGGAACCCGGACTGGTCTACAGCTTCCGGGTAACAGCAGTGAACCGCGGAGGAGAAAGTTTTCCTTCCGAAACACTCTCAGCCTGCAAAGCCAAACGAAGCAAGGGAGCCGTACTGATTGTAAATGCCTTCGACCGGGTTTCCGGTCCGGGAAGCATCAACTCCCCCCTGATGCAAGGCTTCGACCTGCTCAATGATCCGGGTATTCCCGACGGACAGACGCCAGCCTATTGCGGTTATCAGCAAAACTTCGACCGCAGCCGCCCCGGTATAGAAGATGAAACCGGATTGGGATACAGCGGCAACGAACTGGAAGGCAAGCTCATTGCCGGTAACACTTTCGACTATCCTTTCATTCACGGCAAGGCGATCCAGGCCGCAGGACGCTATTCTTTCGTTTCGTGCAGCGACGAAACCATTGAAAGCGGATCAACCGACCTGACTGCCTACGACGTGGTAGATTTCCTGTACGGAGCCGACCGGAAAGGAATCAGTCCTGAAATCCGGGAAGCACTGACGCGCTACTGCAATCAGGGAGGAAGCCTGCTGATCAGCGGAGCTTATCTCAGCGACGGCAAAAGCAAGAATGCAGAAGGCAAGACATTCTGCCAGAACGTACTTAAATATGCAGATCAGGGGCTGACCGCTCCGCTCAGCTGTGAAGAAGTCAGCGGCCTGAATGTCCGGTTCCGGCTGCCGCGCCGCGCCAACGAAACGACGTATGCCGTTCCACAGTCAGGCTACCTCTACCCGACCGGCGGATCTTTCTCCACCTTCGTCTATACATCCGGCAATTACGGAGCCGGCATTGCATACCGGGGCAATTACCGGACTTTCGTCCTGGGCTTCCCCTTTGAAAGCATTCCGGAAGAAGGAGAGCGGAATCACGTCATGAAGGCCATCCTGGGTTTCTTTGAAAAATAAGGATAAAAGACAAGGTTATTACGGAAAAAACTCTAACTTTGTCTGTATAAACAAACTTTAAACAGTATCGCTATGTATACAATACAAACTAATCCCACTGGTACACGTACCATGGATATTTCAGATGAACATTTACAGACCATTGAAAAATATGCACTTTTCCAGCACCTGATCGACAGCAACGGCATCGTGGATGAATCCGTTCTGGACAAGCTCAAACTGAATGTGCGCTCCCTGATCGCTTCCATGGAAGAAAACAGCAAAGATCTGCTTGACTTGTGCATTGATGTCATTTATCACAACAACATGAAAGCTTTCGGACTTCATCAGCTGATCCTGCTGTACATCCAGTGGGAACGCGACAAGGAAGCCCGGGAAGATTCCGAAGAATAATCCGATACATTATTATAATTAGAACGAAACAATTTGAAAGAGTATAAACTGACAGACTGGTTGCCTACAACCAAAAAAGAAGTAGAACTGAGAGGATGGGATGAACTGGACGTGATCCTGTTCAGCGGAGACGCCTACGCGGACCATCCGTCGTTTGGAGCTGCAGTCATCGGACGCATGCTGGAATCACAAGGACTGAAAGTAGCAATCATCCCACAACCCAACTGGCGGGATGATTTGCGGGATTTCAAGAAACTGGGACGTCCCAGACTGTTCTTCGGAGTGTCAGCCGGATGTATGGACAGCATGGTCAACAAATACACGGCCAACAAGCGCCTGCGCAGTGAAGATGCCTATACTCCCGACGGACGCCATGACATGCGGCCGGAATATCCGAGCATCGTTTATACTCAAATTCTGAAAAAACTATACCCTGACGTGCCGGTCATCCTGGGAGGTATCGAAGCCTCCCTGCGAAGACTGACGCATTATGACTACTGGCAGGACAAGGTACGCCCGTCCATCCTGGTAGAATCGGGTGCCGACCTGCTGATTTACGGTATGGGCGAAAAACCGGTGACGGACTTGTGCCGCCGCATGAAAGAAAAGCCCGTTGTACCAACTGATCTCCCCCAAACGGCCTATGTGGTCAGGGAAAGTGAATTTCAGGCAGCAGAAGAAGACCTGCGTCTGTTCTCTCACGAAGAATGCCTGAAAGACAAGAAGAAGCAGGCACAAAACTTCCGTCACATCGAAGAAGAGTCCAACAAGTATGCCGCCGCACGCATTTTCCAGCAGACCGGAAAGCAGGTAGTGGTGGTCAATCCTCCCTATCCGCCCATGACTCAAGGTGAGCTGGATATGTCGTTCGACCTTCCTTACACCCGTCTTCCCCACCCCAAATACAAGGGAAAACGTATTCCTGCGTACGACATGATCAAGTTTTCCGTCAACATCCACCGCGGATGTTTCGGCGGTTGTGCTTTCTGTACCATCTCAGCCCACCAGGGAAAGTTCATCGTCAGCCGCAGCAAGGAAAGCATTCTGAAGGAAGTCAAGGCCATCACGGAAATGCCCGACTTCAAAGGTTATCTCAGCGATCTGGGAGGCCCCTCAGCCAACATGTACCGCATGAAGGGCAAGGACGAACAGCTATGCCGGCGCTGCAAACGCCCGTCGTGCATTCATCCCAAGGTATGCCCGAACCTGAATACGGACCACCGGCCGCTGCTTGACATCTACCATGCCGTAGACGCACTGCCGGGCATCAAGAAAAGTTTCATCGGAAGCGGGGTACGCTATGACCTGCTCCTGCATCAGAGCAAAGACCCCGAAGTGAACAAGAGCACCGCTGCCTATACGCGCGAACTCATCACACGGCATGTCAGCGGACGCCTGAAAGTAGCTCCCGAACATACCAGTGACCGGGTGCTTTATCTCATGCGGAAGCCGCCTTTCGAGCAGTTCTACCAATTCAAGAATATCTTCGACAAACTGAACCGGGAACTCAATCTGCGCCAGCAGATCATACCTTATTTTATAAGCAGCCATCCCGGATGTACGGAAGAAGACATGGCAGAACTCGCTGTCATTACCCGCAAACTGGATTTCCATCTGGAACAGGTGCAGGATTTCACGCCGACACCGATGACCGTGGCCACCGAAGCCTGGTATACCGGTTTCCATCCTTACACACTGGAACCCGTATTCTCAGCCAAGACTTCCAGGGAAAAACTGGCCCAGCGCATGTTCTTCTTCTGGTACAAGCCCGAAGAACGCCGTGCCATCATCAACGAACTGAAACGAATCGGCCGGAGCGACCTGATCAAGAAACTGTACGGATAAAGCCTCAACGGGACTGCAGACACTGACGGACGAAGCGGGAAAAGATGACAGACGTTTCCGCTTCCTGTCCCTGCACCGAAACAAAACAGAAATGACGCTTGAAAGTCAGCTCAGGCACTTCGACAATGCGGAAAAGACCTTCCTTCAATTCACGCTCAACGGCAAAGATGGAAACAATCCCCATGCAACGGCTGTAACGGAGAAACGACTTGATGCTCTCCGTACTCCCCAGGTGCATCCGCACATTCAGCGACGAAAGTTTCAGTCCCTGCTCGGCCAGAACCATCTCAATGGCATCCAGCGTTCCCGATCCGCGCTCCCGCAACACCAGCGGCATAGCACGAAGTTCATCGAGAGTCAGTTCGTCAGGTATTTCTGAATCCGTATTCGTACAGCTGACCACCGGCACCAGTTCGTCACACAGAAACGGTTCATACTTCAGGGTAGGTGCCCGGAAAACTCCCTCAATCATTCCCAGATCAATGGCATGTTCATGCAAAGCCTGCTCTACGTTCCGTGAGTTTGTGTCAATCAGCGAGACTTCTATTTGAGGATATTTCTCCGTGAAACGGGCCAGAATCGGCGGTAATACATATTGTGCAATGGTTGTACTGGCCCCCAGACGGAGTTGTCCCACATATTCATTCTTCAGTAAATGCATGTCAAACTCCAGCTTCCGGTATTCCTGCAGGATGCGTTCGCAATGCTCCAGCAGAACCCTTCCGGCTTCAGTCAGTGAAATCTTGTTTCCCAAGCGGTCGAAAAGCCGCACCTGATACAGGCTTTCCAGCTCGCGCACATGTTTGGTAACGGCAGGCTGACTGACGAAAAGTTCCTGCGAAGCCTTGGTGAAACTCAAGTTCTTCGCCACACTGTAGAAAGCTTTCAACCGGAAGTCAGACATAGGCATATTCTTTTCTTAAAGTTCTTCAGAACGGATTCCCAAAGCCTGCAAAATGGCAAATCCCAGCATTTCAAAACGATGGGAAGCTTCATAGGCAGGCGGATTCATGCCGAATACGGTCAGTTTGTTCCGGCATTTCATTTCGCCGATGACCTCTTTCAGACGATTTCCATACCCGTCTTCATCGGCAACAGCTGCCAGACACTGCATTTCCTTGAACTCATCGGCCAGCTGAAGCGACTCGATAAAGAGTTCCTCGCGTGTTGCCAGATCCGAAGGCTGGAAGGCATAGAGGGCAAATTCACCCAGTTCACTCTTGAAGGCCATGCCGTGCAGTTCCTTTCCTAAATCGGAAGGAGTCAGCCCCTCCAGGCGTCCTTCTCCGGATTCATAGATAAAAATAACCTGTATTTCGTTATTGCCCAGCTTCATACCTGCATCCAGCGCCAGACATTCCAGCAATACCGCCAAGTCAGCTTTCGGCAGTTCACGGTTCACAATCGGGGCGAAATGGGCCTGCAGGTCACAAGTGACGCGGTCCAGATAGGATGCATCAATCAGCATCACATTCGGTGCAAATTTGATTTTATTTTCCATCATTGTTACGCTTTAGGGCATAAAGGTAACAATTCTTTCCCGGATTACAAAATGCAGAGAAACTTCGCTCTCCATGCTCCTCCGAATATGCAGCAGAAGCATCCGGTTCTTTCCGAAAAGGCAGGAGCAGAATGATCCGGCCCGGCAACTTTTTCCCGCTCCTGCCAGCGACCGCACGATACCTTCGCATTGACCGGTCAATGCAAAAAAATCGACCGCACGATCCGGCCTCAACGACCGCACGATCCGACCCCAACGACCGCACAATTCAGCCGCAACGACCGCACGATTCAGCCCCAACGTCTGCAGACCTCCGCAAAGGTCGTCAGAAGGCTTTTTCCCCTCCCCTTCATCTTCTTCTGCCGGAAAAGAAAAAAGGCTTCGGGCTTTTTTAAAAACGTTTCGGGCTTTAAGAGAAAACATTTCGGCGAATGAGACAAAACGTTTCGGCGTTTTCAGACGGCCGGGAGACGGCTTTTCCTTGGGACGGCAACGGACAGACTGCAGACCGCCGGCAAGTTCCAGTTTCCCGGATCATGCAGGCTCCTTTCAGGAAAAGGGAAACGGGAAGAACTGCCATTTTGTACATCAATACGACATTTTTTCAGTTGTAATTCGTTGATTATATGACATTTAGGCAGATATTAAGGAATAAAGGCCAATGGCAGGGAATTTGATAAATACTAAGCGAATCCGGTTCCGGACCCGCAGGGATCAGAGACCGGACGAGAGTGTTAAACAGAAAAAAACTAAAAACTAAACAATATGAACTTCAACAACTTTACAATCAAATCGCAAGAAGCCGTGCAAACTGCGGTTAATCTGGTACAGAACCGCGGACAACAGGCCATCGAGCCCGAACATTTGCTGGCAGGTGTGCTGAAGGTGGGTGAGAACGTAACCAATTTCATCTTCCAGAAACTCGGCATGAACGCACAGCAGGTGACCACCGTGCTTGACAAACAGATTACTTCGTTGCCGAAAGTTTCAGGAGGCGAACCTTATCTGAGCCGCGAAAGCAACGAGGTATTGCAAAAGTCAATCGACTACTCCAAGGAACTGGGAGATGAATATGTTTCACTGGAAGCCATCCTTCTGGCATTGCTGAATGTGAAAAGTACCGCTTCTTCCATCCTGAAAGATGCCGGAATGACAGACAAGGAACTGCGTGTAGCCATCAATGAGCTGCGCCAGGGACAGAAGGTTACTTCACAGTCAAGTGAAGACACCTATCAGTCACTGAACAAGTATGCCATCAATCTGATTGAGGCTGCCCGTAACGGCAAGCTGGATCCGGTGATCGGACGTGACGAAGAAATCCGCCGTGTCCTGCAGATCCTGAGCCGCCGTACGAAGAACAACCCGATCCTGATCGGTGAACCGGGTACCGGTAAGACCGCCATCGTGGAAGGACTGGCACAACGTATCCTGCGGGGAGATGTTCCGGAGAACCTGAAGAACAAACAGCTCTATTCACTGGATATGGGTGCCCTTGTTGCCGGAGCCAAATACAAAGGCGAGTTCGAGGAACGTCTGAAATCGGTCATCAACGAGGTAACCAAGTCTGACGGAAACATCATCCTGTTCATTGATGAAATCCATACCCTGGTAGGAGCCGGAAAAGGTGAAGGTGCCATGGATGCTGCCAACATTCTGAAACCTGCTCTGGCACGTGGCGAACTGAGAAGTATCGGTGCAACCACCCTTGACGAATATCAGAAATATTTCGAAAAGGACAAGGCACTGGAACGCCGGTTCCAGACCGTCATGGTGAACGAGCCTGACACCGCAAGCTCCATCTCTATCCTGCGAGGACTGAAGGAACGTTATGAAAACCACCATCAGGTGCGTATCAAAGACGAAGCCATCATCGCAGCCGTAGAACTGAGTAACCGGTATATCACCGAACGTTTCTTGCCGGATAAAGCCATCGACCTGATGGATGAAGCCGCCGCCAAGTTGCGTATGGAACGTGACTCACTGCCGGAAGAACTCGACGAAATCGAACGTCGGTTGAAACAGCTTGAAATCGAACGCGAGGCAATCAAGCGTGAAAAAGACGAAGCCAAGCTGGCTCAGCTGAACAAGGAAATCGCCGAACTCAAGGAACAGGAAACTTCGTACAAGGCCAAATGGCAAAGCGAAAAGCAACTGGTAAACAAGATACAGGAGAACAAGAAGGAAATCGAACAGCTGAAGTTTGAAGCCGACAAGGCTGAACGCGAAGGCGACTACGGACGGGTTGCAGAAATCCGCTACGGAAAGTTGCAGGCACTGGAAAACGAAATCAAGTCAATCCAGGAAGACCTGAAGCATAAGCAAGGCGACAATGCCCTCATCAAAGAGGAAGTCACTGCTGAAGACATCGCCGACGTAGTATCACGCTGGACAGGCATACCGGTCAGCAAGATGCTGCAAAGCGAACGCGAAAAGCTGCTCCATCTGGAAGACGAACTTCACAAACGGGTTATCGGACAGGACGAGGCCATTCAGGCCGTAGCCGACGCAGTACGCCGAAGCCGTGCCGGACTGCAAGACCCGAAACGTCCGATCGGTTCATTCATCTTCCTGGGTACGACGGGTGTCGGTAAGACCGAACTGGCCAAGGCACTGGCAGAATACCTGTTCGATGACGAATCGCTGATGACACGTATCGACATGAGTGAATATCAGGAGAAGCATACCGTGTCACGACTCATCGGTGCGCCTCCGGGATACGTTGGCTATGATGAAGGTGGACAGTTGACCGAAGCCGTGCGCCGTAAACCCTACTCCGTTGTCCTGTTCGATGAAATCGAAAAGGCACATCCGGATGTATTCAACATCCTGTTGCAGGTATTGGACGACGGCCGTCTGACCGACAACAAGGGACGTACGGTAAACTTCAAGAATACCATCATCATCATGACGTCCAACCTGGGAAGTGCTTACATCCAGAGCCAGTTTGAGAAAATAAACGACCAGAACCACGACCAGATAGTAGAAGAGACCAAGACCGAAGTGATGAACATGCTGAAGAAGACGATCCGTCCGGAATTCCTGAACCGTATCGACGAAACCATCATGTTCCAGCCGCTGAACCGTCCGCAGATCGAACAGATTGTCCGCCTGCAAATCAACGGCATTCAGAAAATGCTGAATGAAAACGGCGTAACCTTACGGATGACCGATGAAGCCGTAGACTTTATCGCCACCGCAGGATACGATCCCGAATTCGGTGCCCGTCCGGTTAAACGGGCCATCCAGCGCTATCTGTTGAACGATTTGTCCAAGAAACTCCTTTCACAGGAAGTTGACAGAAGCAAACCGATCATTGTGGAACGCAGCGGTGATTCGCTGAAATTCCGCAACTGACAAACAGGATTTTAAAGGGAAGTCTGCAAAGATTTCCCTTTTAATTTTAAATCTCTATCAAACATTTTTCACTGATCGTTGTTATATATTCGTAACTAAACGAAACTAAACGAATCATTAAATTTAAAAACATTATGAGAAAGAGAGGTATGTTGGTGGCAGTAGCCGCTATGGCTATGGCCATGTCAGTAAACGCACAGAAAGCGTATGAAGGAACTAAATTTTTCGACAACTGGTATGTCGGTCTGAACGGTGGAGGAATCACTCCTACTTCACACTCTGCATTCTGGAAGAACATGCGCGGAACAGTTGGCGTAGAACTGGGTAAGCAGGTAACCCCGGTATTGGGTATCTCATTCCAGGGATTGACCGCAGTAAACACATCCATGAGCCGCACTGCATTTGATGCATTAAGTCTGACTGCAAACGGAAAAATCAATCTGAACAACTTGTTCTGGGGCTATAACGGTGCTCCCCGCCTGTTCGAAGTAGAAGCAGTTGCCGGTATCGGCTGGGGCCATGATTTCATGAACTCAGGCTACGGATGGGACAACAGCTATGTGACCAGCCGCTTCGGTGCAAGTTTCAACTTCAATCTGGGAGAAGAAAAAGCATGGTCAGTCAACTTCAAGCCTGCTGTAGTATACCGCATGGACGGAAAGTTCGCACAGCAGCTGAATGTCAACAAGTCAGCCATCGAACTGCTGGCCGGAGTAACTTACCACTTCAAGGGCAGCAACGGAAAACGTTACATGACAATCCAGCGTCCGTATGATGCAGCCGAAGTGGCTATGCTGAACGACAAGGTAAATGCTTTGCGTGAAGCAGTAGCAGCCAACGAAGCAGCTTTGGCCGAAAGCGCAGCCGTAGCAGATCAGTTGCAGCGTCAGTTGACTGAATGTCAGAATGCACCGAAACAGGTAGAGACAATCGTGACTAACACGAATACCATGTCACTGGAATCTGTCATCACCTTCCGTCAGGGTAGCGTAAGCATCTCAGCCGACCAGACTCCGAACGTTGAACGTATCGCTACTTACATGAAGAATCACCCGAAGAGCACTGTCTCCATCAAAGGTTTCGCATCACCCGAAGGAAAGATCGAAGTGAACGAAAGAATTGCCAGACAACGTGCAGAAGCAGTCAAGAACATGCTGGTCAACAAATATAAAATTGATTCCAAGCGTATCACAGCTGAAGGTCAGGGTATCGGAAACATGTTCTCAGAAGCTGACTGGAACCGTGTAAGTATCGCAACACTGAGCGAAAAAGAATAAAGAGCACTTCCGGATGGAAGCATAAAAAAAAGGAACCTTTCGGGGTTCCTTTTTTATTTTAGAAATCTTCAGATTCAGATTATTCGCTGACAGCCGGTTTTTCAACAAACTCTGTTTCACCGCCAGCAACCAGCAGATCATACCACTGGATCAGTTTCTTGATATCGCTGGTGTGTACACGGTCGCGGTCATAGTTAGGCAATACTTCAGCCATGAAAGCGTGCAGTTCTTCTGCAGAAGCTTTACGGAAATCCAAAGAAGCAGCCTGTCCGTTTTCCTTTGTCTTTACAGATTCCAGTACTTCAGCCAGGGGAACTTCTTCAGCATCGGTATACATAGCAATATCACCCAAAGAGATTACTTTATCACTGGCATAGATCGGCATTCTCTTTTTATCTGCAACTGATTCTACAATCAGCATATTCTTAGCCTGAGAAATCAGCTTATATAATCCCGGCTTACCCGAGATAGCCAAAATAGTTTTCAACATAGCGAGTAAATGATTAAGTTTAATATTCAGCCGACAAAAGTACAATTCACGAATGAAATACACAAACTATTTGCATGCTTTTATGCATCCCAGTTCCTGAATAATTTGCCCGAGTTGAGGTTCCACCGGATTTATGCCATCGTTTGTAAGAATAAAGTCTGCTCTCTTGCATTTCAGTTCCTCATCCATCTGGGCAGCAATCCGTTCACGAACCCGTTCTTCCGGAACTCCGTCGCGCTCCATAGCCCGTGAAATCCGTATTTCCAACGGTGCATATACCATCAGGACACGATCCACGGCACGGTCAAACCCGGACTCAAACAAAATAGCACTTTCCATCCCCACCAGTTCTCTTCCCTGTTGTTTCAACCCGTCGGCCCACAACAGAAAGTCTTCATACACCCGGGGATGTATAATGTGATTCACGCGTTCTGCATGCGCTCTGGAAGCAAAAAGATAACCGGCCAGCAATGTTTTATTCAGCTGCTGTCCACAATAAACTTCCTCTCCCAGCAAGGCAATCAGTTCACGACGGATCTCCGGATGAGTCAGGGTCAGTCTTTTTGCCTCCCGGTCGGTATCGTAGACAGGGATTCCCCAGCTCTCCAACAAGCGGGAAACATAAGATTTCCCGCTTCCGATTCCTCCAGTAATTCCCAGTTTAATCATGTGTTTCCGTAACTTGCTGTTCTTCGATCAGATAATCCGCAGAAGAAGGGATGACACGCACCCGACTGGCATAGGGCGAGAATGTCTGTACAGAAAGGGGAACTCGCTCCTCCTTGTTCCGTAACAGATCTTTATAATGAATTCCTATAAAGAAGTCATTGGCTGTTACCTCCTTGAAATGTTTCAATCCGACCTGGAAAGTAACCTGTGCTTTGGACGGGAAAGTCCGAAGCACTTTTCCCGGAGGGAAATCAACTCCCACAATGGGCACATCTACTGTTTTTTCGGAATACATATCTACATAAACAGACATATCATTGGTAGCCGGCACAAACTTGGCACCTTTTACCTTGCGGATCGCTACACGCTGATTCAGTGTATCCGTAATATTCTCCAGTTCCAGAGGCTGGGTATAAGCCGCCGTTATCGAGCCAAGCACTTCCTTCGGTGCATAGACCATGACCGAATCAGGACTGAAATGAATGTCGGAAACATAATATTGTCTTCCTGCTGAGACATGACCATCCAGGACGACAGGAACTTTCTTGGCCTTGCCTTCCGTATAAATGATTTCCAGCGTATCGGGACGGACAGACAAAAGCTTGGTGGAAGTATTCAACTGAGTAGCAACTTTCTTAAAGATCTCAGCAGAAGAAATATGTACATGATCTCCACGATCCCGATATTCTTCAAAATCGAAGGAAACAGGGAAAAAGGTTCTTCCCAACATATAATTCAACAATACGGTTCCCCGATCCTCTACCCGCACCCGGATCTCATCAGGCAATTCAGAAGTCAGCACAACTTCTTTCGGGACATTACGCAGACGGACGGGCATCTTGAATTCTGCCTGATAAAGATCATTCATGGTCTGCATCAGCCAGAAGCAGAAAGATACGAATACAAAAAAAAGGAAAACCAGAAATTCCCTGCTCTTCTGACTAAGCAGGAAATTTCTGATCTTCCTTGATATCATCAAATAATATGTCCTTATGTTCTTCTTATCGAACATAGCATAAAATTTTTATTTATTTGCCTGAGCCTGGGCATCAGCATAAATAGAGTTTTTGTCTACTTTGATTTTTACGCCAGATGCAATTTCCACAATTACGGCATTGTCTTCTATTTCTTTAATCTTTCCATAAATACCTCCGGCAGTAATTACAGACTGTCCTACTTCCAGGTTTTTACGGAAGTTGGCAATCTCTTTCTGCTTTTTGTTCTGAGGACGGATCATAAAAAAGTACATGATAGCAAAGATAGCCACCATCATGATCAGGAAAGAATAGTCAGCACCACCTTGGGCCTGTAACATGACATTCAACACGTTCATACGTTTTTTCTAGTTTTTGATTAATATTAAGCTACGCAAATATATCAATTTTTGGTTAGCTTATTCTCCTTTTTTAATTGATTAACAATTCCGTCCAATGTACCATTGATGAAACCACCGCTCTTCGGAGTACTATACAACTTGGCAATTTCCACGTATTCATTCAAAGAAACATTCACAGGAATATTGGGGAAACTCAGAATTTCAGCCAAAGCAATCTGCATGATCACCACGTCCATCACAGCTACACGGTTCAGATCCCAGTTCTTTGAACCTTCACTGATCAAATGACGATAATAATCTGCATTCAGGATTGTACGGCGGAACAGACGGCGCGCAAACTCCTGATCTTCCTCATCCTTAAATTCGGGCAAGAGTTCCTGCTTGTCACCGTTCTTCGGATCAAAACGCTTGATCGTCTTCAGAACAAAAGTATCTACAATTTCCTTATCGTCATTCCAGTACAGACTCTGGTCTTCCAATACTTCATCCAAAGCAGCATTGTTGAAAATGATCTTCTTATAGATCTTTCTCCATACCTCACGGTCTTCCTCGTAAGAAGAAGTTTCGCTGGCCATGTATTCCTTATAAATATCACTTTCCATGATCTGCTCACACAGCTTCTTCACAAAATCACCTTCGTTTTCCCAGGTCTTCTTCTGTGAACTGGCAAATTCATTCAACTGCCGGTTGACTTCCAACTGAGCAATGAAGCGGTTTTCTACAAATTTAGTGTTAGGACGAAGATCTTCTTGAGTAGGCACCATTTTACTTTTCGCAGCATCCAATCGCTTATTGGCATACTTTGTAACTTCGACCATCAAGAGCAAGAGATAGTTATATAAATCGTATGCTTTGGATAAGCTGAAGAACAACTCCTTTTCTGCAGTATCCAAGTTTTTACCACCGTTCTGATAATAAGCATAGATTATCTGAACTATCTTAAGACGAATAAGAACTCTGTTAATCATACTAACTAATAACAATATTATTTTTATGCAAAAGTAAAATAAAATCCCAACATAGCATACAAAAAATGGCATTTTTTTCTGTTTTTTTTGCTTTTATGTATTTTTATCATCTTCGCATTTTGAAATAAGCAATAAAATAAAGAAATTTGAGCGTCTTTTTAAGTAATGAATAAATCTATGGAAGATCAGAACAAGAACATCATGAAAGAAGGCGACAAGGAAATAGTCTTCTCAAAAACCGTTAAAGCCGGTAAACGCATCTACTATCTGGATGTGAAGAAGAATCGAAAAGAGGAAATGTTTCTTGCCATTACGGAAAGTAAAAAGGTGGTTTCTGGGGAAGGAAATGATTCTTCAGTGAGTTTTGAAAAACATAAGATATTCCTCTATAAAGAAGATTTCGAGAAATTTATGAACGGACTGCACCAGGCGATCCAATACATTGAACATGAACAAGGACCAATCTTAGGGGAAAGACATCCAAATGCTCACGAAATGCAAGAAGAGCCCTTATCGGAAAACAGCCATCTCAGCGCAGATGAAATAAAAATCGATATCGATTTCTAATTCATGCATTCAGAATACGAAAGCCACGAAGGTAATATAACTTTTCATGTGTGTCCCCGCCTCCTGTGGCTTTCGCATAACCTCACTCTTTATTGGCTATCATACACCTTATTATATATAGGAAAAACTCTCTGCCAAAAGATCAAACTTCAGCTACCTTCCCAACAAAGAAGGAATTATTTTGGTTATTTCAAAGGAAATCACTACCTTTGCAGCGCTTTTTTAAGCTCATCGTGTGATATACCACATCGTGTGATGGCGAATTAAGCAAGAGATAATAAACTTAATTTAGAGTAACACAAAAAGATTTGAAAAATGAAATCAATCGAAATCAAAGGTTCTTTGAGAACTGAAACTGGAAAGAAAGCTACTCACAGCTTGCGTAAAAACAACGGCGTACCTTGCGTATTGTACGGTATCCAGAAAGACGAAAACGGCAACCCGGTTGCTACTCACTTCACTGTAACAACTGACGGTCTGCGTAACTTGGTATACACACCGCACATCTATGTAGTAGACCTGAACATTGATGGCAAAGTTGTAAACGCTATCATGAAAGATATCCAGTTCCACCCTGTAACTGACGCTATCCTGCACGTTGACTTCCTGCAGATCGACGAAGCTAACCCGATCGTTATGGAAGTTCCTGTACAGCTGGAAGGTTTGGCTGAAGGTGTTAAAGCCGGTGGTAAATTGGCTCTGCAGATCCGTAAGCTGAAAGTTAAAGCTCTGTACAACGTAATTCCTGAACGTCTGATCGTTGACGTAACTAGCCTGGGTCTGGGTAAGACTATCAAGGTAGGTGAATTGAACTACGAAGGTCTGCAACTGTTGAACGCTAAGGAAGCTGTAGTTTGCGCAGTTAAATTGACTCGTGCTGCTCGTGGTGCACAGGCTGCTGCAGGTAAATAATTTGTTTCAATAAATTGAAATCAACAAATCCCTTTCAATGAAATATTTGATCGTAGGACTGGGAAACATCGGTGAAGAATACCGGAATACCCGTCACAATATAGGATTTATGGTATTGGACGCCCTTGCAAAGGCGTCCAATATTGTTTTTACCGACGGACGCTACGGGGCAACCGCCTCTATGTCGGTAAAAGGACGCCAACTGTTGCTCCTTAAACCTTCCACTTATATGAATTTAAGCGGAAATGCCGTACGTTACTGGATGCAACAGGAGAAAATTCCTTTAGAAAATGTACTCATCGTTGTTGATGATCTGGCTCTGCCGTTCGGAACTCTCCGCCTGAAAGGAAAAGGAAGTGATGCCGGCCACAATGGTCTGAAACATATTGCTGCAACCCTAGGAACGCAAAACTATGCACGCCTGCGTTTCGGAATAGGAAATGACTTTCCGAGAGGAGGACAGATAGATTTCGTACTGGGACACTTCAGCGAAGAGGACACCAGGCTAATGCCCGAACGTCTGGAAATGGCAGGAGAAATCGTCAAAAGCTTTTGCCTTGCCGGTTTGAACATAACCATGAATCAATACAACAACAAATAACAAAAGAACATTATGCCCGAAGCAAGAATAGACAAATGGATGTGGGCTACCCGCATCTTCAAAACACGTACCATTGCTGCCGAAGCTTGCAAGAAAGGCAGAATATGTATCAATGGTGCCCAGGCAAAACCCTCCCGTATGGTCAAGCCTGGTGATGTCATACAGGTTAAGAAACCGCCTATTACATACTCATTCAAGGTGCTGCAGGCCATAGAGAAACGTGTCGGCGCCAAACTGGTTCCGGAAATGATGGAAAATGTCACCACACCAGATCAGTATGAACTGCTGGAAATGAGTAAAATCAGCGGATTCGTAGGAAGAGCAAAAGGAACAGGAAGACCGACCAAAAAAGACCGTCGTGACCTGGATGAATTCTTTACACCGGAGTTTATCGGAGATTTCGATTTTGACTGGGATGATGACGAAGAGGAAAACGAAGAGTAATCAATCCTGAAAAGTTTGAAATGCCCATATAAAAAAGAGACCGCAGGCCCTCTGCTGAATTTTTCAACAGGAAGGCCTGCGGTCTTTTTTATTCAATGCTTTTCTGCTCAGACAGGCTCTTTGGCAAGATCATGCTCTTTCCACTGACAAAGTCCTTGCAGATTTGTTTCTTCACCAACAACCCACATTACATCACCTGCCTGTAAAGGAATATGGACATCCGGAGCATGCAGCGAAACATCTCCAGCGGATTCAATACCGACAACAAGGCAATGAAACTGATTGCGGATTCCACATTCCAGAATTGTATGTCCGACAAAAGGAGAAGACTTGTCAACCACAAACTGCTTCAACTGCATTTCCCGCTTCTCAAAATCATCATCCATACAAGCAGTGGAAACCTTCTCTGCCTGTGCTGCAAATTGCGACAACTGCTCATCGGTACCAATTACCTGAATCGTATCGCAGGGATATAACCGGTTATCTCCACCGGGAATATTGATGCGATGTGTTCCACGTATGATGGAGGCCACATGCACACCATATTTCTTTCCAAGGTCCAGTTCTCTCAATGTACGTCCGGCCCAAAGCGAGTCAGCAGGTATGACAAAATCGCTCAAGTGAATGTCCCGGTCCAATAAAGACCCGGCATATTCCGGACGCTTCTCTCCCAAAAATTCCTGCCGCATATCCTTCGAGCGGAGATTCTGAACAAATGTCCGCTCCAGTACAATTGACTGTTTCTTGAGAAAACGAGATACAATCATACCCGTAACAACCACAATTGCAATAGCTACGACCAAAGCAACTGAAGCCTGATATAAATCTTTGATAATATAGACAACGAACGAAATCGCAATGACAATACGGAGTAAAATAACCGAAATCAACGGTGCATGATTAAACCGGCTGTCACGCCACAGAGCCCGGAATTCTTCCGAATGATTCTTCTTCATAATCAGGGCACGGAGAAATGGAGCCACGGCACCAATCGTTATTACAGCTCCCAGCAAACGTCCCCAGAAATCTCCCAGCTGCATGACCAAAGGAACAATCAAATGCAGGCATAAAGCTGTAACGGCAATTGCCAATACCGCATAAACCAATACAATACGCACGATGGCGGTCAGCAGTTTTTTCCAGTTATTGGAATGATTGACCGGCTGAACTCCTGAAGAGTAACGCTCCAGCAAATGACGCCAGCGAGCCGGAATATACTTATCGGCTACCTGATAAGCCGGAACAGCCAAACGTATCATATAAGGTGTGAGAAAAGTCGTGATTACAGATACGGCTACAACAATGGGATAAAGGAAATGGCTTGTCACCTGAAGACTGACTCCCAATGATGCAATAATAAAGGCAAATTCACCAATCTGTGTCAGACTGAAACCACATTGCATCGCTGTCTTCAGCGGTTGGCCGGACAAAAGGACTCCGGCTGTACCAAAAATGGTCTGTCCGAGCAGCACCGCTATCACCAGAGCTATAATCGGACCGATATATTCGACAATCATACCCGGATCTACCATCATTCCGACAGAAACGAAAAAGATGGCTCCAAACAGATCTTTTACCGGAGAAACTAATTTGACGATATGTTCGGATTCAATAGTTTCCGAAAGAATGGATCCCATAATAAATGCGCCAAAAGCAGGAGAGAAACCAACCTTGGCTGCTAAGACAACCATACCGAAACAGAGAGCAAGCGAAACAATCAATAAGGTTTCATCACTCATCAGACGGCGCACTCGCTTTAAGAACAGCGGGATCAGATAAATACCTACCACAAACCATAAGATAAGGAAGAAGACCAACTTCAGTATGCTGTACACCATCTCTCCCCCTTCGAAATTCTTACTGACGGCCATGGTGGACAACATAACCATCAAAACAATCGCCAATATATCTTCCAGGATCAGAATACTAAGCACCAGTCCGGCAAAACGTTGCTGGCGAAGTCCTAAATCATCAAAAGCCTTATAAATAATAGTGGTGGAAGACATGGCCAACATACCTCCCAGATAAATGCAGTCCATCCGTTTCCATCCGAACAGCCACCCAGTACACATTCCGACCAGAATCATACAAAAAATAATGGTACATGCTGAAATCACCGCCGGACCGCCTACTTTAACCAGCTTCTTGAAACTGAATTCCAGTCCCAAAGCAAAGAGGAGGAAGATTACACCAATATCTGACCAGGTCTGAATATTGGCAACATCAGTAACCGAGGGAGTCAATGAAAAATGAGGACTGGCTACAAAGCCCGCCACAATATACCCTAAAACAAGGGGCTGTTTGAGTTTTTTAAAAATCAGCGTAATTATACCGGCACACAAAAGAATTAAAGCCAGATCGCTGATTAAAGGAGCAAGATGCGACATACTTTTCGTCTTTTTAATACAGTCGCAAAAATACATAATAAATCGCTTCCTTGAAGCCTTCTGTCTCAGGAAAATTCAGGAACCAGACATTCAGACCTGATTCTGTACAAAAAAGAAAACATCCCTTTGCCCGAACTGCCTCTCTAAAGCAAGAAGGCTGTCAGGAAAAGGGATGTTCCTATATAGTCAGTTCAAATGTATCTGACCAACCGGCATCAATGACGGAAAGGCGGTTTGACAACCTGAGCTTTTAATTTACGCCCACGATTATCAAGCCAAATCTCAGTACCCGGCTTAGCATACTCGGCCTTTACATATCCCATACCAATACCAATCTTTCGGATCGGAGACATTGTTCCTGAAGTTACATGTCCTATCTCATTGCCTTCCGCATCTGTCAGCGTGTATCCATGACGTGGTATTCCCCGATCAATCATTTCAAATCCGACCAGTTTACGAGTCACACCTTCTGCTTTCTGACGTTCAAGAGCGGCCCGATTGGTAAAGTTCTTTCCGTCTACAAATTTCGTAATCCATCCCAGACCGGCTTCCAACGGAGAGGTGGTATCATCAATATCATTACCATACAGGCAGAATCCCATTTCCAGACGAAGCGTATCACGTGCTCCCAATCCGATCGGCTTGATGCCAAATTCTTCACCTGCACGGAATACTGCATCCCAGATAGTCATGGCATCTTGTGGATAGAAATATAATTCAAAGCCGCCTGCTCCAGTATAACCTGTATTGGATATAATCACATTCTTTACTCCTGCCAGTTCGCCGGTACAGAATGTATAATATGGAATGGCAGACAAATCCACACTCGTCAGTTTCTGCAATGTAGCCAGAGCCTTAGGGCCTTGTACAGCCAACTGTCCGATATGGTCGGATGAATTTTCCAGTTTTGCTCCGACCTGATTGTGAGATACACACCAGTTCCAGTCCTTTTCAATATTAGCGGCATTCACAACCAACATGTACTTTTCGGGTTCATAGGCATACACCAAAAGGTCATCTACAATTCCGCCTGTTTCATTAGGGAAGCAAGTATACTGAACTTTCCCCGGTGTAAGTACAGCTGCATTATTCGAAGTAACCTGCTGAATGAACTCCAGCGCATGCGGACCTTTCACCCAGAATTCCCCCATGTGGGATACATCAAAGACTCCAACAGCCTGACATACCGTCAAATGTTCATCGATAATTCCTGAATATTCAATAGGCATGTTATAACCAGCAAATTCATGCATTTTAGCACCAAGAGCAATATGCTTCTCGGTAAAAGGAGTTGTTTTCATAATCTTAAGAGTTTAAGTAAAAGTAAGATTTATAGTATGTTTTTACGCGTATATTAGATCTTTCCCAAATATCCTTCTCAAAAAGGATAGTCGGAAGCCAGAATCAGAACCGATCATCCGGCTTCCGTTTTCCTGAATTCTTTCAGCTGTACTATCAATACCGTTTAGCCGTCAGCTCTGCGATCTTTACGATGACACGCATTGCCTTTTCAATAGACTGTACCGGTACAAACTCATATCGGCCGTGGAAATTCAAACCACCGGCAAAGATATTCGGACAAGGAAGTCCCTTGAACGACAGTTGGGCTCCGTCTGTTCCACCACGAATAGCTTTTACTTTCGGCTCAACCCCTGCCTCCTGCATGGCCGCAAAAGCAATGTCAATGATATGCATCAATGGCTCTACCTGCTGACGCATGTTATAATATTGATCCTTGATCTCAATCTTTACAGTACCATCTCCATATTTTTCATTGATACGGGCCGCACATTCTGACATCAGTTTCTTGCGGATCTCGAATTTCTGACGGTCATGGTCACGGATAATATATGCCAAAGTGGTTTGTTCCACTTCACCTTCCATACCAATCAGATGATAGAATCCTTCATAACCCTCTGTAGTTGCCGGAGTTTCATTAGCCGGTAGCATGGAAATGAATTCATTTGCTACAAGTAAGGAATTTATCATCTTATTCTTGGCATATCCTGGATGTACATTACGTCCTTTTACACAGATTTTGGCTGAAGCGGCATTGAAATTTTCAAATTCCAACTCACCGACTTCTCCTCCATCCATTGTATAGGCCCATTGAGCTCCGAACTTCTCTACATCAAATTTATGAGCTCCCAAACCAATCTCTTCATCAGGATTAAAGCCGATACGGATCTTTCCGTGTTCAATTTCCGGATGTTCTTTCAAATAAGCGACAGCTGCAACGATCTCGGCAATACCGGCCTTATCATCCGCTCCCAGCAAGGTATGACCATCGGTTACGATCAAATCTTCTCCAATATGATCTTTCAGTTCAGGAAACTGACGGGGAGAAAGAACAATGCCATCGCTTGCACACAACGTAATATCCGAGCCATCATAGGAACTCACAATACGCGGTGAAACATTTTCTCCACTCATATCCGGACTTGTATCCATGTGAGCAATGAAACCAATGGTCGGAATTTTCCGGTCCACATTGGCCGGAAGTGTTGCAAAAAGATATCCATTCTCGTCCAAAGAAATCTCTTCAAGCCCTAAAGCTTCCAGTTCTGTCTTCAGATATTGTGCAAACACCATCTGCTTGGCCGTACTGGGAGTAACCCCAGTCGATTCATCAGATTGTGTGTCGAAAGTTACATACTTCAAAAAACGTTCAATTACTGTCATATTATCAATCATTACTTGTTTTAACACGTGTAAAATTAAGAAATAGCCACTGAACAGCCAAATACATTACCATTTTTTCGTAAATAGCAAGGTAGATTTAATTTTTTTATTTGCACTGAGTTTCGTAATTTTGCACCCAGTATAAGGATACAACCTTATTGTCAACGATCACAGAAGATATATGAAAGAAAAATTATTAACATGCCTGGTTTGCCTGTTTGGCTCACTCGGTTTCATGTCAGCTCAGGAGATCTCCTCCTCAGACACCATTCAGAATCCAATCGAACAGACGGTTTCCCCAACAGACAGTATTTCTTCCCGCCCCTTAAGCAAAAAAGAACTCAGACGCCAGAAGGTGGCCAAAAGAAATTTTCATTATAACATACTGGGAGGTCCCAGCTATACCCCTGATTTCGGCGTTCTGATAGGTGGAACAGCTTTGATGACTTTCCGAATGGATCCTAAGGATACAACCATGCAGCGCTCTGTTATCCCGGCTTCCATGGCTTTCATGTTTACCGGAGGATTGAACATCATGGTAAAACCCCAGCTGTTTTTCAAGAATGACCGTTTCAGAATCTTCGGCCAGTTCATTTATAAAAATACGCAAGAAAATTATTATGGCGTAGGCTACGATACGAACAAGAATTACGAACGTGGAAAAACAACCAGCCAATATCAATATAGCGGTCTGCAGATCAACCCCTGGTTCCTGTTCCGACTCAAAGAAAGCAATTTCTTTCTAGGCCCTCAGATTGATCTGAACTATGACAAGATGAAAGATGTAGCCGAAGGAATTACCCGTGATCCTTCTTATATCGAAGCAGGAGGAAACACTGAAGGTTATTCAAACTTCAGTTCCGGACTGGGATTTCTGCTGACTTATGATACACGTGACATTCCGGCTAATCCATACAAGGGTATGTACCTTGACTTCAGAGGGATCATGTATCAGAAATGGCTGGGAGGAGATAACAATTTCTACCGGCTGGAACTGGATTACCGCCAATACCTGACCGTCGGCAAAAGAAAGGTTCTGGCATGGAGCGCCCAAAGCAAGAATGTACTTGGCAATCAAATTCCCCTGAACAAATATGTATTGACAGGAACTCCATTTGATCTACGAGGATATTATATGGGACAATACCGAGATAAAAGCTCCCACCTCGTTATGGCCGAATACAGACAGATGTTCAATACAGACAAAAGTAACTGGATCAAACGAGTTGTTTCTCATTTAGGTTATGTCGTTTGGGGAGGCGTAGGATTTATGGGACCTGACCCGGTAAACATCGAAGGTGTCCTGCCAAATGCCGGAGTCGGACTGCGCATAGAAGTACAGCCCCGTATGAATGTACGTCTGGATTTCGGACGTAACTTCGTCAACAAGCAGAATTTATTCTATATTAATATGACAGAGGCATTCTGATCTCCAGTCTTCAGATTATTTTCTATTATTGCTGTCCGATAAAATCGATTGAATATAAAAGAATATCGCTCGGCCATTGTATACTCAATGGTCGAGTCTTATTTTGTTATTCCAAACCCATTCAAAAAATAGATAGTTGACAATCTTCTTTCTGCCTCACGTCCAGAAGAGTTTCCCAATCTTTTTCCGGATGATTGAAAAGACTGTAGAAATCTACATAATACATAAGTGTAATCCTCATCATTGTTGCAAGACCGGAGAAACTCCAGGAACGAGTCAGTTTCTTTTTCATTACCATAAGCAACAGATTGGCTATAAGTGTCACCCAAATCTGTATTTTAATCGCATTTGCACTTTCCCCATAGAAGTATTTTAAGGGAAAGTTCTGTTTTATTTGCTTGAATAGCAACTCTATTTCCCAACGTTTGTGATATATTTCTATAATCTCGTTTGGATCTGATTCCATATCGTTTGTAAGCAATGAAACCAGTTTGTGCTTTTTAATATCAACATAGGTAATGATACGGGCATGATGATTCAGAATTGTACCATCCTTCAGCATTTTTGAGAATGTTACATTTTGTATACGTACCTCCATAAAGCCTTTATCATTCTGGTACATACAGTCTTCTATAATGTTGTATTTCAGGTTCTTCTTCATTTTTGTTACATACATAACTTCTCTTTGCGTGAGTGTTTCCAGTTTCTCATAATCAATGTATGCACGGTCCATGGCTATTATGTCACCTTTGTTCATTACTGACGGTCTTAACATGAAAGAATCGTTGGTTGCTGCCGAAGTGAACTTTATATCTGAAGGAACTCCTTCGTTGGCGTGTATGACAGTGTGTACCTTTATACCTCCTTTCTTCTTGCCGGTCTTGGGATGACGTCCAACACCCTTGAACAGGAGATTAGAGAAAAGAGTGATAGTGGTGGAATCAATAATCTGAAGACGCTTCATCCAGGCTTTATCCCTGTTCTTGCGGCTGTCCGAGGAAAGTATATTTCTGTATGTAGTGTATAAGTCACGATAGATGGACTCAAATATAATTTCCGGCCGTCGTCTGTTGGCATCGGAAAGAGTACTGCGAGAAGGCATTAACCTGATACCTAAATGACAAAGTTTGCGGGATTCTGCCTGTAGGGAAGCCATTATCTCACGTAAGGAATCAAAACGCATGATGACCGCGTAGAGCATAACGACAAGATGAGTCCATATGTCGAAACGTTTTACATAGTGCTCTCCACCATATTCACGACTTAACCGAAGGATTCTTGACTTGTCCAGTAATTTTATCACCTGACAATAGAGCGGCTGTCCGCTAAAATGTGTACTTTTGCCCATAATTAGATTTTATTGTTTGGCGACTGAAATCTAACGAAAATGGGCTGACCTCGCAAATGAAGTCAGCCCTAATTTTATGGTTTTGTAAAATTTTTATCGGACAGTAATAATAAAGAACATAAGCTGGTGCTTAGTTTTGTTAGATGTATGGGGGAGAACCTTTTTATTGTTCTTTGTAAAAGGCCTGGCTTAGGCAGTTGAAATGGTGATATAAGAAATGGAGACATGTCATTGTAAATTTCTTTACGCTGACACGTCTCCATGATTGATATAATAAGACTCAAATGAAAAATCTTAATGTATCATAGTGTTTGTATCTTCTACTATTACTCCATTAGAGAAGACGCAACGTACGTTAATCTGATTATCAAGAATAACGATATCTGCATCTTTACCTTTCTGTAAGCTACCCTTCTTGTCATTGATACCAATGATTGTTGCAGGAGTTTCAGAAGCCATACGTACTGCATCAGCCAGTGGAATACCTGCTTTTTTCACTATTGTCTGAATCAAAGTGTCCATGCTGGCCAAACTTCCTGCTAATGAAGAATGATCAGCCAGTTTGCAAACACCGTTTTCAATAACATAACGCGGATCTACGATAGGTTCTCCTTGGTATGCAGCATATTTAAGAGCATCTGTTACCAGACAAGTTTTCTCTACACCTTTCAGCTTGTAAACGAGCTTCAGAATAGTTGCAGGAAGATGACTTCCGTCTGCAATTACTTCTACGGTCATACCATCTGTCAGGTAAACGCTTTCTACCGTTCCTTCGTATTTGTATTCACGGCGTTTGTGGAATCCCGGCATTGCATTGTAGAAGTGAGCTGCATGAGTGAAACCTGCTGCATAAGCAGCTTTGATCTCATCATATTCAGCTTCAGTATGAGTTACAGCAGTTAAAATACCCCGTGAAGTTGCATATTGAGCAAATTCATGTGCTCCTGGAAGTTCAGGACTGATGTCCCAGCGTTTGATGCACTGAGTACTTTCCAAAAGAGGTTTGTATTCTTCCGGATCCGGATCTTTCAGGAGGCCTTCCCATTGTGCACCGGCCATCTTTGGATTCAGGTACGGACCTTCAATGTGTAATCCCTGAATTACGCTGCCCGGTTGTTGCATCAATTCTTCACAGGTAGTGACAGCCTGTCGGATTGTGTCGAAGGTACTTGATGACAGTGTAGGGAATATAGAGGTCGCACCATGTTTCAGGTGAGCAGAAACAGCTTTTGTAAAGGCTTCTTTGCTTCCTTCTGTAAAATCATGTCCACCACCTCCATGTACGTGCATACTGATGAATCCCGGTACGATGTACATACCTTTGGCATCGATAACGGTTGCTCCGATTACAGCCAGATCGCTGTTTGTAACTTCCAATATCTTTCCGTCACTAATCAGGACGGAGCCATCTTTCAGCCATCCCTGAGGAGTCAGAATATGGCCGTTTATGATTTGCGTTAACATATCAATCAGATTTTACGTTGTTAAAAGAGTTTGTTAGTGCCTTCTACGAGTTTACCCATAGACCATACGGCTCTAACGTTAAGGTCTCTGTCGAGTGCCAGGATATCGGCATCTTTTCCTTTTTCCAAAGTACCTTTACGATCCAATACTCCCATAATTCTTGCCGGAGTCTCAGAAGCCATACGGACTGCATCTTCCAATGGAATTTCAGCTTTCTGTACCATTGTACGGATCAGACGGTCCATAGTTGCGATACTTCCAGCCAGAGCCGATCTGTCGGCCAGTTTACATACGCCATCTTCGATGATTACACGGGGGTCAAAAGCTTCTTTACTGTCGCTGGCTGCACAAGCCAAAGCATCAGTGATAAGAGCTGTTTTTTCCACACCTTTAATCTTATGAACAAGTCGGAGAATTGTCGGTGGAACATGGATACCGTCAGCAACCACTTCAACAGTCATGTCATCCATCAGATAAATACTTTCTACGGTTCCTTCGTATTTATATTCACGACGCTTGTGGAATCCCGGCATTGCATTGTAGAAATGGGTTGCATGAGTATAGCCTGCATAATATCCAGTATAGATATCTTCATATTCAGCCTGCGTGTGTCCGACAGAAGCCAAAACTCCTTTTGAAGTGATATATTTGGCAAACTGCATGGCGCCTGGAAGTTCAGGAGCAGCATCCCAACGTTTGATGCAGTGTGTTTCTTCCAACAAGGGAATATATTCTTCCGGATCAGGATTCTTGATATTCTCCGGCATCTGTCCTCCTGCCATCTTCATATTGAAATAATGGCCTTCCAGATGCAGACCGAGAATCGGGCTGTCCGGTTCGCTCATCAGCTTTTCAGTGGTAGCTGCAGCTGCGCGGATCATAGGAATAGTAGATGATGACAAAGTCGGGAAGATACTGGTTGTTCCGTGTTGCATGTGTGCCTGGATAGCGGCGCGGAATGCATCTTCAGAGCCTTCCATAAAGTCGCGTCCTCCACCTCCATGTACATGGATTTCCACACCTCCCGGAACGATATACATTCCTTTGGCATCAATCAGTTTGGCACCTACAATTGCTAAGTCGCAATTGGTTACTTCTAAAATTTTGTTATCTCTTATCAGCACAGAGCCGTCTTTCAACCAGCCCTGCGGGGTAAGGATTTGAGCGTTAATTATTTGGGTTAACATGGAAATATAGATTAGTTTGTTGTTCCTTTTTTAATCTCCGTTATACTAAATAAGGTGATCGGCCGATTGGATGCGTAAAATTAATACATTTATTTTAAACAGGTATTTTATCTGTCATCTTTTTGAGTAAATATCTTCAAACTCATTCGTTTCGGGAAGAATAGGGAAGGCATTGAATAGGGCTATATGATATTTTAATAAATAAAAAAGGAAAAATCCTAGATAAAATAAATATTTGTTTGTATCTTTGTCGCCCGATTTATATAGTATTGCGAATTGGGAAAGCTTAGCAAATATAAGGTAGAGTTGAAGAACATGCGTGAAGATTCATGTCAGTATGAATACACGCTCGATAATCAGTTCTTCGCAGATATTGATGCTCCGGAGATTCAGCGAGGCAAACTGAAGGTTGTGCTGAATGTCAAAAAGAGCATGGGTGTCTTTATATTGAACTTTCATACGGAAGGCTTTGTTATTGTTCCGTGTGACCGATGCCTGGATGATCTGGAATTACCTGTGAATACAGATGATACACTGAAGGTGAAAATGGGCTTGTCTTTCTCTGAAGAAGGCGATGTCCTGGTGGTTCCGGAAGAAGACGGTTATGTCAATGTAGCATGGTTCATCTACGAATTTATTGAGTTGAGTCTGCCTATGAAGCATGTACATGCTCCCGGAAAATGCAATAAGGCAATGATGGGAACACTGAACAAGCATCTGTGTACGTCTGCAGAAGAAGAAAGTCTGGACGATGCAGATCTGGAAGAAGAACCAGAGGATGAAAGTCGCGAGACAGATCCGCGCTGGGATGATTTGAAGAAAATATTAGATAATAATTAAATAAAGTTTTAGAAAAATGGCACATCCTAAAAGAAGACAGTCAAAAACGAGAACTGCTAAGAGAAGAACTCATGACAAAGCAGTTGCTCCTACTTTAGCTATTTGCCCGAACTGCGGTGAATGGCATGTTTATCACACAGTATGTGGAGCTTGCGGTTATTACAGAGGCAAGTTGGCAATTGAAAAAGAAGCCGCTCTTTAATAAAACGCTAGGTTAAACACTTTTGTGTGGTTCGTCGAAAAGATTAAAGCCGGAGAGCTTTCGGCTCTTCCGGCTTCTCTTTTATTAGGACGCGCACAAATTAAATTCTGAAATGATGGAAAAGATTAATGCTGTAATTACAGGAGTCGGTGGATATGTACCTGATTATGTTCTGACCAATGAAGAATTGTCCAGAATGGTTGATACCAACGATGAGTGGATTATGACCCGTATCGGAGTGAAAGAAAGACGTATTCTTAACGAAGAAGGTTTGGGTACTTCTTATTTGGCTCGTAAGGCTGCGAAGCAGTTGATGCAGAAAACGGATTCTGATCCTGATTCCATTGATTGTGTAATTGTTGCCACGACTACTCCAGACTTCCATTTCCCTTCGACAGCTTCAATCTTGTGTGACAAGCTGGGCTTGAAGAATGCTTATGCATTCGATTTGCAGGCAGCCTGCAGTGGCTTCCTTTATGCAATGGAGACAGCTGCAAGCATGATCCAGTCTGGCCGACATAAAAAAATTATTATTGTGGGTGCCGACAAGATGTCGTCGATGGTTAATTATTCTGATCGTGCAACTTGCCCGATCTTCGGAGACGGTGCTGCTGCTTGTATGGTAGAGGCAACGACTGAAGATTATGGTATCATGGATTCTATTTTAAGAACTGATGGAAAAGGTCTTCCTTTCCTTCACATGAAAGCAGGTGGATCTGTATGTCCTCCGTCTTATTTTACGGTTGACAACAAGATGCACTATTTGTATCAGGAAGGAAGAACCGTATTTAAATATGCCGTTTCAAACATGTCGGATGTGACAGCACAGATTGCTGAACGCAACGGACTGACCAAGGATAATATTGCATGGATTGTTCCTCATCAGGCCAATATGCGTATCATTGATGCTGTTGCTTCTCGTCTGGAAGTGCCTTTGGATCGGGTAATGATTAATATTCAGCGCTATGGTAATACCAGCGCAGGTACACTTCCGTTGTGTCTGTGGGATTATGAGAAGCAGCTGAAAAAAGGCGATAATATTATCTTCACTGCATTTGGCGCAGGATTTACCTGGGGAGCCTCTTATGTGAAGTGGGGATATGACGGTAATAAATAATTTTCAGAATTAATGAAAATAGACAAGAAAACGCATCCCAATCCGATGCGTTTTTTTGTCTGTAAACAAATAAGTTGATTATGCATAAAGCTGGCTTTGTTAATATTGTGGGCAATCCGAATGTCGGAAAGTCTACTTTGATGAATTTGCTGGTGGGAGAACGTATTTCCATCGCAACATTCAAGGCGCAGACAACTCGTCATCGTATCATGGGTATTCTGAACACGGACGATATGCAGATTGTCTTCTCTGATACTCCGGGAGTTTTAAAACCGAATTACAAGCTTCAGGAGTCTATGCTGAACTTTTCAGAATCGGCGCTGGTGGATGCGGATGTACTGTTGTACGTTACGGATACGATTGAACAGCCCGATAAAAACCAGGAGTTTATGGAGAAGGTGCGTCGCTTGGATGTACCAGTCTTGTTGCTGATCAACAAGATTGACCTGAGTAATCAGGAAGATCTGGTAAAACTTGTGGATCAGTGGCATGAAATGCTGCCTAAAGCTGAAATTATACCCGTCTCAGCGAAGGCTCGTTTCAATGTGGATGCGGTCATGAAGCGCATCAGGGAACTGATTCCGGATTCTCCTCCTTATTTCGGAAAAGATCAGCTGACCGATAAGCCGGCCCGTTTCTTTGTGACGGAAATCATCCGCGAGAAGATTTTGCTGTACTATGACAAAGAGATCCCTTATGCAGTGGAAGTTGTCGTAGAGCAGTTTAAGGAAGAGGCCAAGAGCATTCACATCAATGCTGTTATTTATGTGGAACGCGATTCCCAGAAGGGAATTATTATCGGAAAGCAGGGCAAGGCGCTCAAGAAGGTAGCGACCGAAGCCCGCAAGACGTTGGAACATTTCTTCCAGAAAACCATTTATCTGGAAACTTTTGTGAAAGTGGATAAGGACTGGAGAAGTTCAGACAAAGAACTGAAAAATTTTGGTTACCAATTAGATTAATGATTCGGCTGTGACAGCCGTTAGACTGAAATAAAAGTATATGGGAAATTTAGTAGCAATCGTAGGACGTCCCAATGTGGGAAAGTCGACACTGTTTAATCGTCTGACCAAAACGCGTCAGGCTATTGTGAATGAACAGGCCGGTACAACCCGCGACCGCCAGTACGGAAAGTCGGAATGGCTGGGAAAGGAGTTTTCCGTAGTGGATACCGGAGGATGGGTGGTCAACTCGGATGATGTATTCGAAGAAGAAATCCGCAAGCAGGTATTGCTGGCTGTAGAAGAAGCCGATGTGATTCTGTTTGTTGTGGATGTAATGAATGGAGTGACAGACCTGGATGCACAGGTTGCCGGCATCCTGCGTCGTTCAAAGACACCGGTGATCCTGGTAGCCAACAAGACCGACAGCAATGAGCTCCAGTATAATGCTGCAGAGTTCTATTCACTGGGCTTGGGAGATCCGTTCTGTATTTCTGCCATGAGCGGAAGCGGCACGGGAGATCTGCTGGATCTCGTTTTGAGTAAATTCCGCAAGAATGTGGAAGAAACCGTCGAAGAGGATATTCCCCGCTTTGCCGTGGTAGGCCGTCCGAATGCCGGAAAATCTTCCATTATCAATGCTTTCATCGGAGAAGAGCGCAACATCGTGACCGATATTGCAGGAACTACCCGCGACTCTATTTATACGCGCTATGACAAGTTCGGCTTTGATTTCTATCTGGTAGATACGGCAGGTATCCGTAAGAAGAACAAAGTCAGCGAAGACCTGGAGTACTATTCCGTTATCCGTTCCATCCGTGCCATTGAAGGTTCTGATGTATGTATCCTGATGCTGGACGCTACCCGTGGAGTGGAAGGACAGGACTTGAATATCTTCTCGCTGATACAGCGCAACCAGAAAGGACTTGTAGTTGTTGTCAACAAGTGGGATTTGGTGGAAGACAAATCTGCCAAGGTGATGAAGACCTTTGAGGAAGCTATCCGCAACCGTCTTGCTCCGTTTACGGATTTCCCCATCATTTTTGCTTCAGCACTGACCAAGCAGCGTATTTTCAAGGTGCTTGAAACGGCTAAGGAAGTTTATCTGGCCAAAACAAAACGCATACCGACTGCCCGTCTGAATGAAGAAATGCTGCCGCTGATCGAGGCTTATCCGCCTCCTTCAAACAAGGGTAAGTATATCAAGATCAAATATGTGACTCAGTTGCCGAATACGCAGATTCCGTCGTTTGTATTCTTTGCGAACCTTCCTCAGTATGTGAAGGAGCCTTACAAACGTTTCCTGGAGAACAAGATCCGCGAACGCTGGGATTTGTGTGGAACACCGATCAACATCTTTATCCGACAGAAATAAGCCTTCCTGAGGCTGATACATAAAACTGAAGCCAACAGCTTTGCCGGTTGAATCTTCTGAATGCAGAAGGTCGCCTGCAAGGCTGTTGGCTTTTATTCTGAGCGGAAATCTGCCCCCGGGAAAATCGTCTGGAACTATACGAAAAATCGACCGCACGTTTCCGTCTCATCGAGTAGTACGATTCGGGCTCATCGTGCGGTCGATTCCGCTCCAACGACCGCACGTTTCCAGCCCCTCTTCCAGACACCTTCTGAGGCTTCTCTGAAAGGCTTCGGGCTTTTCAAAAAACGTTTCGGCGTTTATGGAAAAAGAATTCGGGCTTTTCGTGAAAACGTCTCGGCGTTTTTGAAGCTTTGTCAGCGCTCGGCTTTTGTTTCTTCTTTTTTGACTTTCTTGAGCAGGTCTGAAGCAAAAATGAAATTGTTCAGCTTTTCATTGGTTGCGGAGAACACTTCATCTTTGTTGCCTTCCCATTCTTTGTGTCCCTGATAGATGTAGAGAATGCTGTCGCCTATGCCCAATACGGAGTTCATGTCGTGAGTGTTGATGACAGTGGTCATGTTATACTCAGTCGTGATGTCATGTATCAGTTCGTCAATCACCAGTGAGGTCTTCGGATCCAGACCCGAGTTGGGCTCGTCGCAGAACAGATACTGAGGCTGGAGCGCAATGGCTCTGGCAATGGCAACACGTTTCTGCATACCCCCGCTGATTTCTCCGGGATATTTCTTTTGTGCGTCAATCAGGTTTACGCGATCCAGGCAGAACTGTGCCCGTTTGACACGTTCGCGGTAAGTCTGGTTGGAAAACATGTCAAGCGGAAACATGACATTCTCCAGAACGGAGAGAGAGTCGAACAAGGCTGCGCTCTGAAAGATCATTCCCATTTCGCGTCTCAAGGCTTTCTTTTCCTTCTTGCCCATGTTGATGAGGTTACGTCCGTCGTAGAGGACTTCTCCTTTTTCGGGGGTAAGCAGGCCCACCAGACATTTCATGAGGACGGTTTTTCCCGAACCGCTCTGTCCGATAATCAGGTTCGTCTTTCCGTTTTCGAACGTAAAGCTGATGTCATTCAGCACCGTACGTTCTTCGAATGATTTATAAATAGAATTAATCTGTATCATCCCATTAACAATTGAGTAAGTATTAAGTCGGAAAACAGGATCAGTACGCTGCTTGATACAACCGAGTCGGTACTGGCTTTTCCTACGGCAATGGATCCTCCTTCCACCGTGTAGCCGAAATAAGCCGACACACTGGCAATGATGAAGGCAAAGAACAGTGACTTGATGAAACTGCACCAGATGTACCATTCAATAAAGCAGTACTGGAGTCCGTATTCCAGATCCGTCGCATTCATAATCCCGGCGAACCAGGCGGTACAGAAGGCGCCGATGATCCCGGCGAATATACTGAATATCACCAGCAACGGAATGATGGTCATCAGTCCGAGAATCTTGGGCAGAATCAGATAAGAAGCAGAGTTGATACCCATGATCTCAAGAGCATCGATCTGTTGGGTGACACGCATCGTTCCGATTTCTGAAGCAATGTTGGATCCCACTTTTCCGGCCAGGATCAGACACATGATGGACGATGAAAATTCCAGAAGCAGGATCTCACGGGTTGTATAACCTACAACGAAGCGCGGCATCCAGGGACTTTCGATGTTCAGCTTGATCTGGATACAGATCACTGCTCCGATGAAGAAAGAGATCAGAAGTACGATACCAATGGAATTGATACCCAGCTGCACCATTTCATTGATGTATTGCTTGAAATACATTCGGATGCGCTCCGGGCGGGCGAAGACGCGTCCCATCAGCATCAAGTATTTCCCTAGAGTAGAGATTGGTCTTACCATATTTTTTCAGAATAATTTCTCGCAAAAATACTGCTTTTTGGCTATATTATAATAAAAGATGAGATGAAAATCCGCAGGATGACCACATTCCCCAAGTTTTTTACTACTTTTGCGATAGCTAAGAAGAAAAAGTTATGACAGAAAATATTCAACAGCATCAGGAAGAGACTTTTCAGCTTCCAGCCGACGGACGTATGGTGCTTCGTACGGAGAATCTGGTCAAGAAATATGGCAAGCGAACGGTTGTGAGTCATGTTTCCATCAACGTGAAGCAGGGTGAAATCGTGGGACTTCTCGGCCCGAACGGAGCGGGAAAGACGACTTCGTTTTACATGACGACCGGACTGATCGTTCCCAACGAAGGACATATCTATCTGAATGATATGGATATTACGTCCTACCCCGTATATAAGCGTGCGCAGAATGGTATCGGCTATCTGGCGCAGGAAGCTTCTGTGTTCCGCAAGATGAGTGTGGAAGACAATATCGCTTCGGTGCTTGAACTGACAAATACCACTCCCGAATATCAGAAAGAAAAACTGGAAAGCCTGATCGCAGAGTTCCGTCTGCAGAAGGTGCGCAAGAATCTGGGTGACCAGCTTTCCGGAGGAGAGCGCCGGCGTACGGAAATAGCGCGTTGCCTGGCTATTGACCCGAAATTCATCATGCTCGACGAACCTTTTGCCGGAGTCGACCCGATTGCCGTAGAAGATATCCAGCATATTGTATGGAAACTGAAGGACAAAAACATCGGAATTCTGATTACTGACCATAACGTACAGGAAACATTGAGCATTACAGACCGTGCCTATCTGCTGTTCGAAGGAAAAATCCTTTTCCAGGGAACACCCGAAGAACTGGCCGAAAACAAGATTGTGCGCGAAAAATATTTGAGTAACAGTTTTGTGCTCCGCCGCAAGGATTTCCAGTTGAAGGATATCAGGGAATAAACGATATCCGGAACTCACCGTCGGAAAGGGGTGAGGAATTGGAAAGGCTGTATTTTAGCAAGATGTTAGCTTTTTTTAGCATAACAGTTTGGTATTTGAGAGATTAAACACTAATTTTGCAACCTCTTTGGATAAAAAGAATAATATAGTAATAATTAAATAAACCAGAAATGAATATTTCATTGCAAAACGTAGACAGCGTAAGCGCAGTGCTTACTGTCCAGATCGAAAAAGCTGATTATCAGGAAAAAGTAGAAAAGGCTCTGAAGACTCTTCGTCAGAAAGTGAATATGCCGGGATTCCGTAAGGGAATGGTACCTGCAGGTCTGATCAAAAAACAGTACGGTGTGTCTGTACTGGCAGAAGAAATCGACAAGCTCCTGCAGGAAAAGGTATTTGAATATATCCGTGAAAATAAAGTAAACATGCTGGGTACTCCGCTGCCGAAAGAAAATCAGGTGAACTTCGAAACCGAAGAAAACTTTGAATTCTCTTTCGATATCGCACTGGCTCCGGAATTCAACGTAGAATTGTCTGCTAACGATAGCGTAGACTACTATGATATCAACGTAACCGACGAAATGGTTGACCAGCAGGTGAAGATGTACACTCAGCGTACTGCAAAATATGAAAAAGTAGAAGACTATCAGGACAACGACATGCTGAAAGGTCTGCTGGCTGAGCTGGATGAAAACGGAAATACCAAAGAAGGTGGCGTTCAGGTAGAAGGTGCTGTAATGATGCCGGTTTACATGAAGAACGACGAACAGAAAGCTATCTTCAACGGTGCCAAGACAAATACCGTACTGGTATTCAATCCTTCTGTAGCATTCGACAACAATGAAGCAGAACTGGCTTCTCTGTTGAAACTGAAGAAAGAAGAAGTTGCTGACCACAAAGGTAACTTCAGCTTCCAGATTGAAGAAATCACTCGTATGATCCCGGGTGAACTGACTCAGGAACTGTTTGACCAGGTTCTGGGCGAAGGCAAGGCACACAGCGAAGAAGAATTCCGTGCTCAGATCAAGGAAACTATCGCTAAACAGTTTGAAGCTGACAGCGACTACAAGTTCCTGATCGACGTTCGTACTTACCTGACCAACAAGATCGGTAAGCTGGAATTCCCGGATGCACTGCTGAAACGCATCATGCTGGACAACAACAAGGAAAAAGGTGAAGAATTCGTTGCTGAAAACTACGAAAAGAGCCTGGAAGAACTGACCTGGCACCTGATCAAGGAAAAACTGGTTGCAGCTAACGACATCAAGGTTGAACAGGGTGATCTGACCAACATGGCAAAAGAAGCTACTCGCGCTCAGTTCGCTCAGTACGGTATGATCAATGTTCCTGAAGAACTGCTTGAAAACTACTCTAAGGAAATGTTGAAGAAACAGGAAAGCGTAGAAGCTTTGCTGAACCGTGTGGTAGAATCCAAGCTGTCAGAAACTTTGAAAGGCCAGGTTACTTTGAACCACAAGGCTGTTTCTGCTGAAGAATTCAATCAGATGTTTCAATAATTGACAGATAAGACAAGTTTTGGCAAGTGCTAAAACTTATTAAAAAAGGAGGGGCTTTTGACCCGGGTTTCTCTGTAAAACGGAAGTGTTTTGTACATTTGTTCTTGCAGAAAAACGGGAGGTCGGAAGCCTCTCTTCATTATTCACAATAAACATACTGGACATGAAAGATGATTTTAGAAAATATGCTACCAAGCATTTGGGTATGAGCAGTATGGTACTCGACGATGTGATCAAGTCACAGGCCGGTTACCTGAATCCTTATATCCTGGAAGAACGCCAGCTGAACGTAACCCAGCTTGACGTGTTTTCCCGTTTGATGATGGATCGCATTATCTTTCTTGGCACACAGATTGACGACTATACGGCAAATACCTTGCAGGCACAGCTGCTGTATCTGGATTCTGTAGATGCTGGAAAGGATATTTCTATTTATATTAACTCACCGGGCGGATCTGTTTATGCCGGACTGGGTATCTATGACACGATGCAGTTTATCAGCAGCGACGTGGCTACCATCTGTACCGGAATGGCTGCTTCCATGGCTGCAGTCCTGCTGGTTGCCGGAAAAGAAGGCAAACGCTCTGCGCTGACACATTCGCGTGTGATGATCCATCAGCCGATGGGTGGAGCTCAGGGACAGGCTTCAGACATTGAGATTACGGCACGTGAAATCCAGAAGTTGAAGAAAGAACTCTATACCATCATTGCCGATCATTCACATACGGATTTTGATAAGGTGTGGGCTGATTCAGACCGTGATTACTGGATGACTGCTCAGGAAGCAAAAGAGTATGGTATGATTGACGAAGTGCTTTCACGCAAACCGGGAGTGTAAAGAGTCGGATTATAATTAAAAACATTTTGTAACATTGGAAGATAAATCATCAAAATCCAGAACCAAAAGACGCTGCAGCTTTTGCGGCCGTTCGGAAGATGAAGTCGGATTTCTGATCACGGGAATGAACGGATGTATCTGCGATTCCTGCTCGGAACAGGCTTATGACATTGTGCAGGAAGCAATGAAGCAGAAATCAGGGAAAGCCGGTGATCTGGATATGAACGAACTGCCAAAGCCGAAAGACATCAAGGAATTTCTGGATCAGTATGTCATCGGACAGGATGATGCAAAGCGATATCTTTCTGTGGCGGTGTACAATCACTACAAGCGCTTGCTCCAGCCTGTGACAAAAGATGACGTAGAAATCGAAAAATCAAATATTATCATGGTGGGAAGCACCGGTACCGGTAAGACGTTGCTGGCGCGTACCATAGCGAAATTGCTCCATGTTCCATTTACGATCGTAGATGCAACGGTTCTTACCGAGGCCGGATATGTGGGGGAAGATATCGAAAGCATCTTGACACGTCTGCTTCAGGCTGCGGACTATAATGTGGAAGAAGCAGAACGGGGAATTGTCTTCATTGATGAAATCGACAAAATTGCCCGCAAAGGAGACAATCCGTCCATTACCCGTGACGTCAGCGGGGAAGGTGTACAGCAAGGTTTGCTGAAGCTGCTGGAAGGTTCCATCGTCAATGTTCCTCCCCAGGGAGGCCGCAAGCATCCGGAGCAGAAGCTTATTCCGGTCAATACCAAAAATATCCTGTTTATTTGCGGAGGTGCTTTTGACGGCATCGAACGGAAGATCGCCCAGCGTCTGAATACGAACGTGGTAGGTTATAGTGCAGCCAAGGAAACGGTAAAAGTGGACCGCAACAATCTGATGCAGTATATTGCTCCTCAGGACTTGAAGTCATTCGGACTTATTCCGGAAATTATCGGACGTCTTCCGATCCTGACCTATCTGAATCCGTTGGACCGTCAGGCTTTGCGCAATATTCTTACCGAACCGAAGAACTCAATCATCAAGCAGTATGTGAAACTGTTTGAGATGGATGGCGTGAAACTTGAATTCCAGCCGGAGGTATTTGAGTATATCGTAGATAAGGCGGTTGAGTATAAACTCGGTGCCCGTGGTCTGCGAGCCATTGTGGAGACTATTATGATGGATGTCATGTTTGACCTTCCTTCGCGTAAGGTGGATAGTTTTGTCGTGACACTCGAATATGCAAAGTCACAAATGGAAAAGGCTAACTTGTCTCGTCTGCAAATGGCCTGACAGGTAAAAATGAAATGAAATATAGACTCCGGTAAAAATATCTCCCGAAAAAGTTGTGAAAAATGAAAAGTTGTTTATAACTTTGTTAGACTAAGTGAGATGATTTTTACTAAGATGAACCATTAAAATAAGGGAACAATGACGGGAAATATCAATTTGACGGAACAATTGAAGAAGTATTTTGGTTTTGATACGTTCAAGGGAAACCAAGAAGCTATTATCCGTAACCTGTTGGAAGGGAAAGATACCTTCGTTCTGATGCCGACAGGAGGCGGAAAGTCGTTATGCTATCAGCTTCCTTCGCTCTTGATGGAAGGAACGGCAATTGTTATTTCCCCTTTGATAGCCCTTATGAAAAATCAGGTTGACGCAATGCGTAACTTCAGTGAAGAAGACGGAGTGGCGCATTTCATCAACTCTTCATTGACGAAGTCGGCCATTGATCAGGTTAAGTCGGATATCCTTAGCGGAAAGACCAAGCTGCTTTATGTGGCTCCGGAATCGTTGACGAAGGAAGAGAATGTGGGATTCTTGAAACATGTGAAGATTTCTTTTTATGCGGTGGACGAGGCTCATTGTATTTCTGAGTGGGGGCACGATTTCCGTCCTGAATATCGCCGCATCCGTCCGATCATCAATGAAATCGGAAAGGCTCCGGTTATTGCTTTGACCGCTACTGCCACTCCGAAGGTAAAGATGGATATCCAGAAGAACCTGGGTATGACGGATGCTGTTGAGTTTAAATCTTCTTTCAATCGTCCCAATCTGTATTACGAGGTACGTGCCAAGACGGCCAATGTAGACCGTGATATTATCAAGTTTATCCGGCAGAATGAAGAAAAGTCGGGTATTATTTACTGTCTGAGCCGGAAGAAAGTGGAAGAACTGGCTGAAGTGCTTCAGGCAAATGGTATCAAGGCCCGTCCTTATCATGCGGGGATGGATTCAGCCACACGTAGTGCCAATCAGGACGCATTCCTGAAAGAAGATATTGATGTCATTGTGGCTACGATCGCTTTCGGTATGGGTATTGATAAGCCGGATGTACGTTTTGTAATCCATTATGATGTGCCTAAGAGTCTGGAAGGCTATTATCAGGAAACAGGACGTGCGGGACGTGACGGAGGAGAAGGACAATGCATTACTTTCTACTCGAATAAAGACTTGCAGAAACTTGAAAAATTCATGCAGGGAAAGCCTGTGTCAGAACAGGAAATCGGAAAGCAGTTGTTGCTGGAAACAGCAGCTTATGCTGAGTCATCAGTTTGTCGCAGAAAGATTTTGTTGCATTATTTTGGAGAGGAATATACAGAAGATAATTGTGGTAATTGTGATAACTGTTTAAACCCGAAAAAACAAGTGGAGGCTCAGGATTCGTTGTGTGCAGTGATTGAAACAATCATTGCTGTGAAAGAAAACTTTAAACAAGATTATATAATTGATGTGCTTCTGGGACGCGAGACCAGTGAGGTTTTGGCTCATAAGCATGAAGAGTTGGAGGTGTTCGGTTCTGGAATGGGAGAAGAGGAGCGCTTATGGAATGCTGTTATCCGTCAGGCTCTGATCGCAGGCTACTTGACCAAAGATGTTGAGAACTATGGCTTGCTGAAGGTGACTCCCGAAGGACATAAGTTCTTGAAGAAGCCCAAATCCTTTAAGATTGTAGAGGATAATGACTTTGACGAAGAAGAAGTTGAAGAAGTTCCGTTGCGGAGTGGCGCTTCTTGTGCAGTTGACCCGGCATTGTTCTCTATGCTGAAAGACTTGCGTAAGAAAATGTCCAAGAAGCTGGATGTTCCGCCCTATGTTATTTTCCAGGATCCGTCATTGGAGGCGATGGCTACTATTTATCCGGTAACTCTGGAAGAACTTCAGAACATTCCGGGCGTAGGAGCTGGAAAAGCAAAGCGCTATGGGCAGGAATTCTGTGAGCTGATCAAGAAACATTGTGAGGAAAATGAAATTGATCGTCCGGAAGATCTTCGTGTCCGTACGGTGGCCAATAAGTCAAAACTGAAAGTTTCCATTATTCAAAGCATTGACCGGAAAGTGGCATTGGATGATATTGCCGTTGCCAAGGGTATTGACTTCAATGAATTGCTGGATGAAGTGGAAGCGATTGTTTATTCCGGAACGAAACTGAATATTGATTATTTCCTGGATGAAATCATGGATGAAGATCATCTGGAAGATATCTACGACTATTTCAAGGAATCAACTACTGATGGAATAGAAGAAGCAATGGATGAACTGGGAGACGATTATACCGAAGAAGAAATTCGTCTGGTAAGAATCAAGTTCATTTCTGAAATGGCTAACTGATAAAAACGATATGGAGAGAGAGGTCAACAGCAGGCTGGTTTGCTGTTGACCTTTTTTATCGCCCTTCCGATCGGTGAAAATATGTTAACCCAACTGGCATTTTGAAAGAAAATGCTTATATTTGCACGCAATAAATTCTAAAGCATAAAGCCCTATGTCATTTATTGCAGATAAAGTTGTAATGGACGGATTGACTTACGATGATGTATTGTTAATCCCGGCCTATTCTGAGGTATTACCTAAAGCTGTCGAACTCACGACAAAGTTTTCACGTAACATTGAATTAAAAATTCCCTTTGTAACTGCTGCTATGGATACAGTTACCGAAGCACAAATGGCTATTGCCATTGCTCGTGAAGGAGGTATCGGTGTTATTCATAAGAATATGTCTATAGAAGAGCAGGCTCGTCAGGTAGCTATTGTGAAGCGTGCCGAAAATGGTATGATTTACGATCCTGTAACTATCAAGAGAGGCTCTACTGTAAAAGACGCTCTTGACTTGATGGCAGAATACAAAATCGGTGGTATTCCTGTTGTAGATGATGAAAACTATCTGGTAGGTATTGTTACAAACCGTGACCTTCGTTTTGAAAAAGATATGACAAAGCGTATCGATGAAGTAATGACGAAGGAAAACATTGTTACTACTGAGCCTGGAACGGATATGGAAACTGCTTCCAGAATTCTGCAAGAAAATAAAATTGAAAAGCTGCCTGTAGTTGGTAAAGACGGTAAGTTGGTTGGCTTGATTACTTATAAAGACATTACAAAGGCAAAGGACAAACCAATGGCTTGCAAAGACTCTAAAGGACGTTTACGTGTTGCAGCCGGTGTTGGTGTTACTGCTGATACTTTACAACGTATGGAAGCATTGGTAAATGCTGGTGCAGATGCCATTGTTATCGATACTGCACATGGACATTCGTTGTCTGTTATCGAAAAATTAAAAAAAGCAAAGAAAGCTTTCCCGAATATTGATATTGTTGTAGGAAACATTGCTACTGGCGAAGCAGCCAAGATGTTGGTTGAGGCTGGAGCAGATGCTGTGAAGGTTGGTATCGGTCCGGGTTCTATCTGTACTACACGTGTAGTAGCTGGGGTAGGAGTTCCGCAGTTGACTGCTGTATATGATGTTGCAAAAGCATTGGAAGGTACTGGAGTTCCTTTGATCGCTGATGGTGGCTTGCGTTATTCTGGTGATGTTGTTAAGGCATTGGCTGCCGGAGGTTACAGTGTAATGATTGGTTCACTCGTTGCAGGAACAGAAGAATCACCGGGTGATACAATTATTTTCAACGGACGTAAGTTTAAATCATACCGTGGTATGGGATCATTGGAAGCAATGGAAAATGGTTCAAAGGACCGTTATTTCCAGGCTGGAACTAATGACGTGAAGAAATTAGTGCCAGAAGGTATTGCTGCCCGTGTACCTTATAAAGGAACCTTGTATGAAGTTATATACCAGTTGGTAGGCGGATTGCGTGCAGGTATGGGATATTGTGGTGCTCATAATATTACAGAATTGCATAATGCTAAGTTTACCCGTATTACAAATGCTGGTGTACTGGAGAGCCATCCGCACGATGTTGCTATTACCAGTGAGGCTCCTAACTATAGCCGTCCTCAGTAAGGCTGGATGATTCTATCATTATAGAATATTTATCACCACAGACTTCATTTATTGTCAGGTTAACGTTTATTGTGTTTGCCGGCTGATGAAGTCTGTGGTGAATTTTGTATTATTGCATTCGTTTTTGTATTCAACTGTTACTTAAAATGATAAAACTCATAAGACAACTTCTTTGGCTTTCGTGGCTTTTCATACCTTGTTTTTCGTTTGCGGCCGAGCGGTCTGATATCTTATTGCGTATCGGTGGACGAACCGTAGCCAAACAGGAGTTTGAATTTTATTGTAAACATAGTCTTGCCGGAAAATGCCAGACAGAATCGGTGAATGAAGCTTTCGATGATTTTCTTTTCCGAAAGCTGAAAGCTGCTGATATGCGTCAGTCTGGTTGCGATACGTTACCTGCTTTCAGGCAGTACTGTAAGGTGATGAGAGGTGAACTACTGAAGAATGTACTGTTAGATAAAGAACAGGAAGAACGTATTTGCCGTGATTTATACCGACAGAGTGTGGAGAGACTCTCAAAAAGCGGTTGGGTCAAAATAGAACAGATAACTATTTTGTTGTCACAACATGCGCCTAAGGCTGATGAGCGTGCGGCTCGTAACCGTATGGATTCGATTTATGCGAAGTTGAAGAGCGGGGCAGATTTTACTTCTTTTTCATGTCAGCCGGAGGGAGGAACATGGATTCCAGTAGTGGAACTTCTTCAGGAGTTTGCCGACCGTTTGGCTTCTCTTTCAAAAAATGAATTTTCTGAACCTTTTTTTTCACCGTTAGGTGTCCATATTATCAGGCTTACCGATACAAAGCCTTGTATCAGTTATGAAGAGGCACGTCCTTATCTGTTGGCTTATATGGAACGCTTAGGAGCGGATCATCCTGCCTTGAAGCACGATTTATTTACACAGTGGAGAGAAGGAGCGTTGCATAACGATGCTATACGTTTGTGTATGACAGATGCAGAAGATAAGCTGCTGGCTTCTTTTTGGGATAAATTGCATAGCTCGTCTTTGCCTCGGGAGGCTACGCCACAGGAATTGGAACAGTTCTTTCTTCAAAATAAAAAATATTATACATGGGAGTTTCCACATTTCAGAGGGGCTGTGATTCAGTGTGCCAATAAAAAAACAGCTTCTCGCATAAAGAAATACTTGAAGAAACAGCCATTCGCTCAGTGGGAAGAAAGTTTCCGTAATCTAGTAAAAGCAGATTCTACGATGAATGCGACAATGGAAGCCGGACTCTTCCAAATTGGAAAAAATGCCTATGTCGACAAGCTGGCTTTTAAGTGTGGAAGTTTGCCGAAAGAGAAAAAATATCCTTATATCTGTGTCTTTGGAAAAAAACTAAAGAAAGGTCCCGAAGAGTATTCGGATGTTCGTGAAGAAGTGGAGATTGACTATCGAAGAGAGCAGGAAAGAGGTCTGCTTACTTCGTTAATGCAACATTTTGGGGTAGAAATAGAGCAAGACGTTTTAAAAACAGTTAATTGTTGCGGAAGTAATTAATTAATACTGTATCTTCGTTCACTGATTCAGAGTAATAAGGCTAATAATGGGTAAATTCAGTATCTTCGTTGTAGGACTGATGACTTTAGCAGGATGCAGTCAGGCGGTAGACCATAAAGGAAAGACTCCTTTGGTGGAAGTCGGTCATGAGTTCTTGTACAAGGAAGATTTGCAGGCGGCCATGCCTGTCGGTATGCGAGGACAGGATAGTGCTCGGTTTGCTGAAGAATATATTCATAATTGGATAAAGGATGTACTTTTGTATAAGAAAGCAGAAGGCAACATTCCTGATAACGTGAAAGTAGATGAACTGGTTGCTTCTTACAGAAAAGCACTGATAATGCATACTTATCAGGAAGAGCTGGTTAATCAAAAGCTGGGAAATGAAATTTCGGATGCTGAAATAGAGCAGTATTATAACCAGAATACAGGAATGTTTTCTGCCAATCAGCCTTACGTGCAGGGACTGTTTATGAAAGTGCCAATCAGTGCACAGCATTTGAATAATGTACGTGCCTGGTATAAGAAAAACACTCAGGACGCTATCGACAAACTGGAAAAATTCAGTATAGGAAATGCTGTGAGTTATGATTATTTTTATGATCGCTGGATTCCTGTTTCCGAAATTGCAGCCAAAATACCGTTGAAAGCCATTGATACGGATGCCAATTATTTGAATCGTAATCGCAATGTAGAAGTGCGCGATACGGCTTATTGTTATTTCCTTCATGTAGAAAACTTTCTGCCTGCCGGACAACAGTTGCCATTAGAATATGCAAAGAGTGAAATAAAAGAAATACTAATTAATCTGAAGCGTGTGGAGTTTATCAATCGTATGAAGGATGATTTATATAAGGAAGCTTCAGACGATAAAGACATAATTTATTATTAGAATCCGAACAATGAATAAGTTTAAGTTTATTAAGTTTTATGCATGCATGCTTTTGTTGCTTGCCGGTGTTTCGGTTTATGCACAGAACAATGTGATAGACGAGGTAGTCTGGGTAGTAGGCGATGAGGCCATTTTAAAGTCGGATGTGGAAAACGAACGATTGAATGCTCAGTATGAAAACCGTCATTTCGATGGTGACCCATATTGCGTGATACCCGAAGAGCTTGCCATACAGAAACTATATTTGCATCAGGCAGAAATAGATAGTGTGATGGTTTCCGATCAAGAAGTGATTCAAGAGGTAGAGCAGCGTATAGCATGGCTGGCCGACCAGATTGGATCGAAAGAAAAAATGGAGGAATATTATAACAAATCGTATACTCAGATCCGCGAGATGTTGCGCGAAAATGTAAAAAGTCAGAAGACGGTAGTACAGATGCAGCAGAAAATTGTCGGTGATATTAAGCTGACTCCTGCTGAAGTGCGCAACTATTTCAGCAAGTTGCCCCAAGATAGTATTCCGTTTATTCCTACTCAGGTAGAGGTACAGATTATTACTCAGGAACCTAAAATTTCAGAAGAAGAAATAGAACGTGTAAAATCACAGTTGCGTGAATATGCCGACCGTGTGAACAAGGGAGAAACCTCATTTTCTACATTGGCACGTTTTTATTCAGAAGACCCTGGAACAGCACGTCGTGGAGGAGAAGGTGGATTTACCGGACGTGGTGAATTGGTGCCGGAGTTTGCGAATGTGGTCTTTAACTTGACTGATACAAAGAAAGTATCGAAGGTGTTCGAAACAGAATTTGGTTATCACATTGCTCAGTTGATAGAAAAGCGAGGTGACCGTGTAAACTATCGCCATATTTTGTTGCGTCCGAAGGTAGACCAGAAAGATATTGATGCTGCGCTGGCACGTCTGGATTCTATTGCAGATGATATCCGTAAAAATAAATTTACTTTTGATGATGCTGCAACATGGATTTCTCAAGATAAAGATACACGTAATAACCATGGATTGCTGGCCAATCCGCAGAGCAGCACTTCACGTTTCGAAATGCAGCAGTTGGCCGGCTTGATTTCACAGGATGTGGCAAAGGTGGTAGAGAATATGCAGATTGGTGAAATCTCGAAACCTTTTACTATGATCAATTCTAAAGGAAAACAAGTCTGTGCAATCGTAAAACTGAAAAATCGTATTGACGGACATAAGGCTACTATAACTGAAGACTATCAGCGCCTGAAGGCTATGGTAACTGCCAAACGGAGTGAAGAAAAGCTTCAGAAATGGATCGTTGAAAAACAGAAGAATACTTATGTACGTATTAATCCTGACTGGAGAAACTGTGATTTCAAATATCCGGGATGGATTAAGAACTGATACTTACATTCATATATGCAGAAACAGAAAAGTAAAAGAAATATATTTGGCGGGCATAGGATGCTTTTAGCAGGTATCCTATGCCTGTTCGGCTTTTGTTTGCTGGCACAAAAACCTGTACAGAGTCGTGTGAAGAAGACTTCGGAAGATACGACTAAAGTACGAAAGAGAGAGGCCACTCCTCAAAAACAGCCGGCGAAAAGTAAAGTTTATCTGATACATTCCGATTTGTTGCGTAAGGATTCCCGAAATCCGGATGCTCAGGTTGTGGTGGGAAATGTTGTTTTCCGTCACGACAGTGTGTATATGTATTGCGACAGTGCTTATTATTACGATAAGATCAGTTCGTTTGAGGCATTCAGCAATGTGAAGATGAATCAGGGAGATACGCTTTTCTTGTATGGCGACCGCTTGTATTACGATGGTAATACACAGATAGCTGAAGTACGTATGAATGTGCGTATGGAGAATCGTAATACGACCTTGCTGACAGATAGCTTGAATTATGACCGTGTGTATAATCTGGGATATTTCTTCGACGGAGGAACCTTGATGGATGAGCAAAATGTGCTGACTTCGGAGTGGGGAGAGTATAATCCCGGTACTAAGCAGTCTGTCTTCAATTATAATGTGAAACTGGTAAACCCTCAGTTTACACTGACTTCTGATACACTGGAATATAATACGGCAAGTAAGGTGGCAAATATTGTCGGTCCTTCGGATATTCTGAGTGACAATAACCATATCTACTCAGAACGTGGTACTTACAATACGATGACGGGAAAAGCATATCTGCTGGATCGTTCAGTTCTTACAAACGAGGGAAAACAACTGACGGGTGACTCTTTGTTTTATGACCGTAACGAAGGATTGGGTGAAGCATTCCGTAATATGGTACTGACCGATACCATTAACAAGAATATGATGACGGGAGAATACGGCTTTTATAATGAAAAAAGAGGATATGCGTTTGCTACCGATAAGGCCGTTGCCATCGACTATTCTCAGGGAGATAGTTTGTTCTTGCATGGAGATACACTGCTGATGGAAACTTTCCATCTGGATACTGACTCAATGTTCCGCGAAATGCGTGCTTTCCATAAAGTTCGTTTTTACCGTACCGATGTACAAGGAGTGGCCGATTCATTGGTCTTCTCGTCAAAAGACAGTTGTCTGACAATGTATCGTGATCCGATTTTATGGAATGAAAGTCAGCAGCTGGTAGGAGAGAAAATATGTATTTATATGAATGACAGTACTATCGACTGGGCACATATCATCAATCAGGCTTTATCTGTAGAACAGTTGGATACGACGAAATACAATCAGGTAACAGGAAAGGAAATGAAGGCATATTTCCGTGACCGCCAGATGTACAAAACAGAAGTGATCGGATCGGTACGTGTGGTTTATTATCCGATGGACTCGGACAGTACGCTGATTGGTATGAATGTATCCGAAACAAGTAAGCTGGATATCTATCTGGAGAATCAGAAACTGGAGAAAATGGTGATGAGTCCAAAATCGAACGGTACACTTTATCCTATCACTCAGATTCCTTCGGGAACTGATAAGTTGCAGAATTTTGTATGGTTCGACTATATACGTCCGCTGAACAAGGAAGATATATTCAACTGGAGAAGCAAGAAAGTGGAAGACCAGTTGAAGAAGAACGTACGTGGACCGGTAGAATTGCCAAACCAGCATTTATTTGAAACCAAAAAGGAGTAGCGCTATGGGAATGTTTACGATGAGAAAACCACGTGCATATCACCATGAGTATATTTACGTGGACGAACGAAAAGAAAAATTACAGAAGATAGAGGAAAACGCAAAGCGTGACCTGGGTATGCTTCCCCCTAAGGAATTTTCTCCCGAAGATATACGGGGTAAGTTTATCGAAGGTACAACTTATCTGAAACGCCGTAAAGAAAGCGGACGTAAGCCTTTGAGTTATGCTACCATATTTGTGGCAATAGCTGTACTTGCATATATTTTGCACTATTTGGTGACTGGAGAATTTACTTTTTAAACTTTTCATGTTATGAGCGATGTAATCCGTTTGTTGCCCGATTCCGTAGCCAACCAGATTGCGGCGGGCGAAGTGATACAGCGCCCGGCTTCTGTGGTAAAGGAGTTGGTTGAAAATGCCATCGACGCCGGAGCACATCACATAGACGTTTTGATAACTGATGCAGGCAAGACTTGTATTCAGGTGATAGACGATGGAAAGGGTATGTCGGAAACAGATGCACGTCTGGCTTTTGAGCGTCATGCTACGTCAAAAATACGTCAGGCAGCCGATTTGTTTGCTCTTCATACCATGGGATTTCGTGGAGAGGCGCTTGCTTCTATCGCAGCAGTAGCTCAGGTTGAACTTCGTACCTGTCAGGAAGGAGAGCAACTGGGTACTCGTATTTGCATTTCTGGTTCCAAAGTAGAGAGCCAGGAAGCGGTGGCATGTCCGCACGGAAGTAATTTTTCAGTTAAAAACCTTTTCTTCAATATTCCAGCCCGCCGTAAGTTCCTGAAATCCAATCAGACAGAACTGAGCAATATCCTTACGGAATTTGAACGTATTGCTTTAGTCAATCCTGAAGTATCGTTTACACTTCATCATAATGATACGGAGATGTTAAACCTTCCGGCTATTCAGTTACGCCAGCGTATTATGGGAGTATTCGGGAAGAAGCTGAATCAGGATTTGCTGTCGCTTGATATCGAAACCAGCATGGTGAAGATACATGGATTTATCGGAAAGCCAGAAACGGCACGTAAGAAAGGAGCCCGTCAGTTCTTTTTTGTCAACGGCCGATACATGCGTCATCCTTATTTCCATAAGGCGGTAGTCGATGCTTATGAAAACCTTATTCCTGTAGGGGAACAAGTTTCTTATTTCATTTATTTTGATGTCGATCCGGCAAATATTGATGTAAATATTCATCCTACAAAAACTGAAATAAAATTTGAGAACGAGCAGCCTATCTGGCAGATCCTGTCGGCGGCAGTAAAGGAAACCCTAGGTCGGTTTAATGCAGTTCCTTCTATTGATTTTGATACGGAAGGTATGCCTGATATTCCGGCTTTCGATGCTGCTCCGGTTTCGGGAGTTCGTCCTCCTTCTACATCGTACGATCCGTCGTATAATCCGTTTAATGTTTCATCGGTTCCTCCTTCACAATATTCACCTTCTTCTTATCAGAAGCAGCATGTAGAATGGGAGCCTCTGTTTCAAGGACTGGAGAAAAAGGGTTCATCTTCGTGGGATATGCCTGCTTCTCCTATACCTGATGAAACTTGGAGTGAACCTGAACAACAGCCGGAACCAACGCTGTATGATGAACATGCTGAGGGAGCGATAGCCGAAAAGTCGGCGCAACACTATCAGTATAAGGGAAGCTATATTCTGACATCTGTCAAATCCGGGCTGATGATCATTGATCAGCAGCGTGCGCATATCCGTATCTTGTACGATCAGTACATGAATCAGATCGCAAATCGGAGAAACGTATCACAGCGTATGTTGTTTCCAGATATGGTACATTTTTCTCCGGCAGAAATACCTGTATTGGAGGAGATTATGGATGACCTGACAGCATTGGGCTTTGAACTTAGCAATCTTGGAGGAGGTTCTTATGCTATTAATGGAATTCCGGCTGGTATTGAAGGACTGAATCCGGAAACATTGGTAACAAATATGGTACAAACGGCAATCGAGAAAGGTTGTAAAGTAAAGGAAGAAGTACAAAGTATGTTGGCTCTGTCACTGGCAAAAGCTGCGGCTATCGTGCCGGGACAGGTATTGACAAATGAAGAAATGAATAATCTGGTAGATGAGCTTTTTGCTGTTTCTACACCTAACTATACACCTGATGGCAAAGTGGTACTTTCTGTATTGAAAGAAGATGATCTGGAGAAACTTTTCAAATAACCTGATGTTTTTGAAAAACTTCAGGATGTTTTAGATAAAACTTGCGCATGTTTTTTATAAAATATGCGCAAGTTTTTTTATTGCTTTATTTTAAAGTGAAAATCAGACGATTATCCTGATTTAACGCTTCGTCGAACGTAAAGCCTTCCCATTCGAAACTTTTCAGTGATTCTATATCTTCTATGCGGTTTTTTAGAATGAAACGGGTCATTTCTCCTCTGCACATTTTAGCATAAATAACTACTGTCGTAGGTTTGCCATTCTTGTATACCATGAACTCCGGTGTTACAACTTCTACAGCTCGAGTAACCTCTTTCCAATGGAACAGATCCTTCATTTCGGCGCTTGCCAGATTTATCAGGAGATTTCCCTGTTTTTTTATTTCGGTTATGAAATATTCTGTCAGCAAAGGTCGCCAGTATTCGAACATCGTGATATCTCCGTGTTCGGGCATGCGTACGTCGCCTTCCAGTCGGTAATTCTTGATTAAATCCAGTGGTCGCAATAATCCATAGAGAAAAGAAGTGATAAACAGATGCTGCTGCGCATACTTCCAGTCTTCTTCTGTGAAATCTTTTGGATTGAGGCGTTTGAATACAATCCCTGTATAAGCCAGCAGTGCCGGAAGCGAAGGGGCATCGGGAGATAAAAAGTCATGATAGCGGAGCACGTTTTCGGCTGCCAGTTTATTGTTTATGCGCAGTAAGCGGGTCAACTCTTCGGTACTGAACTGTGCCATGTGCATGGCATTTTCGTGAGCTTCTTTTTCGAAATAGGGAACAGTCGTATAGGGAACTTGCTGGCGGCTGCGTGCAGTCATTGTCTTGGCACACGAAATATAAATCATCATAAGCTGTTGCTGTTTTTGTTAAATCTCATTACAAAGATACATTTCTGCAAGGGTTTTTGTTCGGAAAAGACATATATTTGTTGACGATAGATAGGATTGTTTTATTTAATTCTGATAATATATGATGAAATCGTTGAAAATCGGTGGCCTGATAATGGCTCTGATGCTGTTTTTTGTGGGAGCTCATGCTCAAAATAGTGTGGAAAAGGTAAAGATAGGCGATACAATGCCTCAGTTTACATTAAACTCGGATGTATACGGACAAGTGACTCCTTCCGATTTGAAAGGGAAGGTGGTGCTGGTAAGTCTGTTTGCTACTTGGTGCGGACCGTGCCAGAAAGAGCTTGCAGAAGTGCAAAGCACGCTTTATCCGAAATATAAAGATAACGAGAATTTCCGTTTGTTGGTAATTGGACGTGAACATACAGATGCAGACCTGACCAAATACAATGCGCGTAAAAAGTTTACTTTCCCGCTTTATCCTGATCCGAAACGTGAAGTATTCTCGCTGTTTGCCGACCAGAGTATTCCCCGCGCTTATCTGTTTGGTAAGGATGGTAAACTGATTTATACTTCTACCGGGTATACTCCGGAAGAGTTTCAGAAACTGATGGATACTATCGAAGAAGCTTTGAAATAATTTATTTACCAAGATGCCATGAATGAGATAGAGAAAATGCGTAGCGGCCTGCTTGCCGATTTCAGTGCTCCCGAAGTGCAAGACAGCTTCCGTCATTGTAAGAAACTGTTGGCTAAGTTCCGTACCATGTCGACTTACGACGATGATTATCGTACGGTTTTGGAGGATTTAATACCGGGTATTCCTGAAACATCTGTCATTATGCCTCCTTTCCATTGCGACCATGGGCATGGAATACGGCTGGGCGAACATGTATTTGTGAATGCCGGATGTACTTTTCTGGACGGGGCTTATATTACGATAGGTGACTATACCCTGATTGCCCCTAACGTACAAATATACACTCCGCATCATCCTATCGATTATCGTGAGCGTCGTGCTTCGAAAGAGTATTCATATCCGGTTACGATTGGTAAGGATTGCTGGATAGGTGGAGGAGCCATAATTCTTCCAGGAGTAACTATCGGAGACCGCTGTATCATCGGGGCTGGCAGTGTGGTGACAAAGGATGTTCCATCTGATAGCTTAGCGGTAGGTAATCCGGCAATAGTGAAGAGGAGATTGGATAGCAAAGAATAATAGTACAATCAATAAAAACAGCCATGTCATCACTCAATGGAATTATGAGTCTGATATGGCTGTTTTTTATTTGTCAGTTATAGTGTATATAACTTTTCAGAGCATATTCAATGGCTGCACAACTTAATTTTATTTGTATTCTTGCCAGCTCTTTATCTGGATATCTTCCTGCTTCATCTGGCAGAAGGCTTCGATGAATGCCTTAGCAAGACGTGCATTGGTCATCAACGGAATATTGTGGTCTATTGCACCACGACGGATACGATAACCGTTTGTCAGCTCACGTTTAGAGTGATTTTTCGGAATGTTGACTATCAGGTCAAACTTATGTTCGGCTATCATTTTCATCACGTTGTTTTCTGCATGCGGACGTTCATCTGGCCAGAATACTGGTGTGGTAGGGATTCCGTGTGAATTGAGGAAGGTTGCAGTTCCCGCTGTAGCATAAATGTGATAACCGTTTTTGCTTAACATATGGCTTGCATCCAGTAAATCTACTTTCGATTTGGTTGCTCCCGAAGACAACAGGATAGATTGTTTTGGAATCTTGTATCCGGTTGCTATCAGAGAATTGAGCAATGCTTCGTTGAAATCGTCACCCAAGCATCCCACTTCTCCGGTAGACGACATGTCTACTCCCAGTACAGGGTCGGCATTTTGCAAGCGTGCGAATGAGAATTGAGAAGCCTTAACTCCGATGCGGTCGATATCGAATGCCGATTTGTCCGGACGGGTATACGGTGCATCCAGCATGATACGGGTAGCAGTCTCGATGAAGTTGCGTTTCAGAACCTTGGATACAAACGGGAAGCTACGAGATGCACGCAGGTTACACTCGATTACTTTCACTTCGTTCTTACGTGCCAAGAACTGAATGTTGAATGGTCCGGATATATTAAGTTCTTGGGCAATACGACGGCTTATCTTTTTGATTTGTCGTGCCGTAGAGAAATAGATCTGCTGGGCAGGGAATACAAGTGTAGCATCACCAGAATGTACACCGGCATATTCGATGTGTTCAGAAATGGCGTATTCTACAACTTCACCGTTTTGTGCAACTGCATCGAATTCGATTTCTTTGGTTTCCTGCATGAACTGTGAAACAACTACAGGATATTCTTTCGATACTTCACTTGCCATTTGCAAGAAACGAGTCAGTTCTTCTTCGTCATAACATACATTCATGGCAGCTCCACTCAGTACGTACGATGGACGAACCAATACCGGATAACCGACTTTTGCAACAAATGTCTTAACATCGTCCAGGCTTGTCAATTCCTGCCATGCAGGCTGGTCAATACCCAGCTGGTCGAGCATAGCGGAGAATTTGTTACGGTTTTCGGCACGGTCGATGGAAATCGGAGAAGTTCCCAGGATAGGAACAGACTGGCGATAAAGCTTCATGGCAAGGTTGTTCGGAATTTGTCCTCCTACAGATACAATAACGCCACGAGGCTGTTCCAGATCTATTACATCGAGTACACGTTCGAACGAAAGTTCATCGAAGTATAGACGGTCGCACATATCGTAGTCGGTAGAAACTGTTTCCGGATTATAGTTGATCATGATGGACTTATATCCCAGCTTGCGTGCTGTCTGGATAGCATTGACCGAACACCAGTCGAATTCTACAGATGAACCGATGCGGTAAGCACCAGAGCCAAGTACTACAACTGACTTTTCATTCTTGTAATAGTTTACATCATATCCGTCTGCTCCATACGTCATATAGAGGTAGTTTGTCAGTTCCGGATGTTCGGATGCAACAGTATTGATGCGTTTCACGGCAGGCAGGATGCCTAGTTTTTTACGATATGCACGTACGGCAAGGTTTTCTTTTTCCATGTTGCCGCTGGTTGGTTTCAATACGAAACGTGCGATCTGGAAGTCAGAGAATCCCAGCACTTTTGCTTCTTTCAAGACTTCTGCTGGAAGTTCTTCCAATGAATTGTATGATTGCAGTTTAACTTTGTAATCAACAATGTTTTTTAATTTTCCGATGAACCAAGGATCTATTTTGGTCAGGTCGTAAATACGCTGGATATCATATCCTTCTTCCAAAGCCTGAGCAATGGCGAAGATTCTCAAGTCGGTCGGGTTGGCAAGCTCGTCGTCCAGATTGTCGAAACGTGTGTGGTCGTTGCCTACAAAGCCATGCATGCCTTGTCCGATCATACGAAGTCCTTTCTGGATGATTTCTTCGAATGAGCGTCCGATTGACATGATTTCACCTACAGATTTCATACTGGAGCCGATGCGGCGTGATACACCGACAAATTTGGTTAAATCCCAACGTGGAATCTTGCAGATTAAATAATCGAGTGAAGGAGCTACGTACGCTGAGTTCGGAGTACCCATTTCACCGATTTCGTCGAGTGTATATCCCAATGCTATTTTGGCTGCGACGAATGCCAGCGGGTATCCTGTGGCTTTTGATGCCAAAGCAGAAGAACGGCTGAGGCGGGCATTTACTTCAATTACACGGTAGTCGTTTGTATCGGCATTGAAAGCATATTGGATATTACATTCTCCAACAATTCCCAGGTGTCGGATACATTGCTTAGACAAATCCTGTAACATAGTCACCTGCTCTTGAGTCAGTGAACAAGTAGGAGCGACTACGATAGATTCGCCTGTATGAATACCCAGCGGGTCGAAGTTTTCCATGCTTGCAACTGTAAAGCAGTGGTCGTTTGCATCACGGATTACTTCAAATTCTATCTCTTTCCATCCCTTCAGTGATTCTTCTACCAATATTTGTGGAGAGAATGTGAAAGCACTTTCTGCTAATTCAATAAATTTAGTTTCGTCCGGGCAAATACCGCTACCCAGTCCGCCCAATGCGTATGCCGAACGGATCATAACCGGATAACCGATTCTGCGTGCTGCGGTCAGCGCATCTTCCATATTTTCTACGGCCTGGCTGACTGGAGTTTTCATTTCTATTTCATCCAGTTTTTTGACGAACAAATCACGGTCTTCGGTATACATGATAGCTTCTACCGATGTTCCCAGTACCTGTACGCCATATTCTTTCAATACTCCTGTCTGGTATAATTCTGTACCGCAGTTCAAGGCTGTTTGACCTCCAAAAGCAAGCAGAATACCGTCGGGACGTTCTTTTTTGATGATTTCAGTTACAAAGTAGGGAGTAACCGGTAGAAAATATACTTGGTCGGCAATGCCTTCCGAAGTTTGGATAGTAGCAATATTAGGATTTACTAATACAGAGCTGATGCCTTCTTCACGCAAGGCTTTCAATGCCTGCGAGCCTGAATAGTCGAATTCTCCGGCTTGGCCGATTTTAAGTGCGCCTGATCCGAGTACCAGGACTTTCTTTAATTCTTTCTTCATGGTGTTTATTAATAGATTTATTGGTTGTTCTCTCAATATCTTATATATGCAAAGAAACAATTAATTTTGAAGAAAACAAAGGATTTGCTTATCTTTGCTGCTAATTAATAATTATCAAAAATTTAATAATGAAAAAGGAGAAAATTATACTTACCGGCGACCGTCCTACCGGGAAACTGCATATCGGACATTATGTAGGTTCATTACGTCGTCGTGTGGAACTTCAGAATTCGGGACTCTACGATAAAATATTTGTTTTCGAAGCTGACGGACAGGCTTTGACTGATAATATTGATAATCCGGAAAAAGTACGTCAGAATGTAATCGAAGTGGCTTTGGATTATCTTGCTGCGGGACTTGATCCGGCTAAGTCGACTATTTTTATTCAGTCGCAAATTCCGGAACTTTATGAATTGAGTTTCTATTTTATGGATTTGGTGACTGTTTCTCGATTGCAGCGTAATCCTACAGTAAAGACTGAAATTCAGATGCGTAATTTTGAAACAAGCATTCCGGTAGGTTTCTTTACTTATCCTATCAGTCAGGCTGCTGATATTGCTGCTTTCAAGGCTACTACAGTGCCTGTTGGTGAAGATCAGGAACCGATGATTGAACAAACAAGAGAAATCGTTCGTCGATTCAATCATATTTACGGAGAAACATTGGTTGAACCGGAAATTCTTCTGCCGGATAATGCTGCTTGTATGCGTTTGCCGGGAACGGATGGTAAGGCTAAGATGAGTAAATCATTAGGAAACTGCATTTATCTTTCAGATTCGGCCGATGAAGTAGAAAAGAAGGTAAAAAGTATGTATACAGATCCTACTCATATTAAAGTCAGCGATCCGGGAAAACTCGAAGGAAACTGCGTATTTACTTATCTGGATGCTTTTTGCCGTCCTGAACATTTTGAACGTTACCTGCCCGATTATCCGAACTTGGATGAACTGAAAGCTCATTACACTCATGGAGGACTGGGAGATATGAAGGTGAAGAAGTTCCTGGCTGCTATTATGCAGGAAGAACTGACTCCGATACGCGAACGTCGTAAAATGTTTGAGAAAGATATTCCGGCTGTCTATGATATGTTGAAAAAAGGATGTGAAGTTGCTCGTGAAACTGCTGCTCAGACAATGGATGAAGTCCGCCGTGCTATGAAAATCAATTATTTTGATGATGCTGCTTTAATTGAAGAGCAGGCAAAACGCTTTGGACAGGAATAAAAATCCGGTTATATTTATAAATCAGAAATCGCCATTCAGCATTGTATATATTTAAGGTATACATGCTGGATGGCGATTTTTATTATGTACTTTTCGAACAAAATGAATATTTTTTCTGTTTTTATTCTATCTATATATCTATTTGTTTATCTTAATTATATCGCTTATGAAAAAATTTACATTAATCTGCACGTTTATGTTTCTGTTTTTGGGCGTTGGACTGGCTCAAGAGTCTTCTTACCAGTTGTCTAGCCATATCTTGGATATAACTCAGGGAAAACCGGCTCCTAATGTGAAGATCAGCCTGTACAAGCAGCATACAGATGGAAAATGGTTGATGGTGGAGGAGAAACTGACTGATGAAAATGGTCGTGTAAAAGATTTCCTGAAAGAAGATGGTACGGAACATGATGGAATATATAAATTGGTTTATCACGTAAAGCTATATTTTGACTTGTTGGGTCAGGAAACATTTTACCCTTTTATTGAAGTTGTTTTTGAGTTGAAAGGAAGAACTCACTATCATGTGCCTATAACTTTGTCGACTTATGGTTACTCAACTTATAGAGGAAACTGACCTGAAAAGGGGGATAGATAGAGGTTTGAAGCTTTGAAATAATACTGTTTTGTGTACTTTATGGCAGTTTTAGTGAAAAAAATGAGGCAAATATTTGCATATTCAAAATAAAGCCGTACCTTTGCAACCGCAATTGAGAACGAGATCTCGGGCGTTTAGCTCAGCTGGTTCAGAGCATCTGCCTTACAAGCAGAGGGTCGGCGGTTCGAATCCGTCAACGCCCACTTTTTTTAAGAGCAATCATGATTACATGATTGCTTTTTTTATTTCCCAACCAACACAAAGAAACACCTTATTCTCCCACTATTCTTTAAAAGAAGGCTAACACAACAAAAAAGGCAGGAATAATAATTCCCGCCTTTTTGTTTCCTTTCGTATACACCTAACGGCTTCTCCAATAGAACCTCACCGTTTCTTTTTATATAATGCAGAAGATATGACATGATCGATAGAAAATTTACCCGGTCCCGTTATGTACATCAGCACAAACACCACCAGATAAATAAAGGCCAGTTCCTTCACGGCAAACGGATCATTCCCGTGTATCACAAAAAAAGCCATTCCCATTGTAAAGACCATCGGGATCATAGCCAGACGATAAAACGCACCGAATATAAAGCCTACGGAGCAAAATACCTCACCGAAAACAGCCAGCCCCAACGACAACGTACTTCCTACACCCAATGGGTCCGGGAAAGATTCCGACATGACACTAAAATTCGTCCATTTCTGGATACCATGCGAAAGCAGCAATACTCCGAAAAGGATACGCAACGCCAACAAAAAAAGAGAAAAAGCATTTCCTACCGGCTTGGCAGGAAAAAGAAATTTATAAACCACTGACATAATCTTTGTTCTTTCTTAAATTAGTTATTCATTTATAAAACATAAATAAAAAAGAAAAGTTTACGCGTAACCCCATAAAAAAAGGACTTCCAACACTTGGAAATCCTTTTGTGACCAGGGTGGGATTCAAACCCACGACCTTCAGAACCGGAATCTGACGCTCTATTCAGCTAAGCTACCCAGCCAAAGACAGCGCAAAAGTATATATAATCTTGCAGGAAAACAAATGAACGGGCAAAAAAAGATTACTTTTGATATTTTGCAAGCATCCTAACAACAATCACTTCCATTTTGCAAATAAAAAAAGGCACATAATTGCTATTTTGCCATTAATTAGTATCTTTGCCACGCATTATTCACAAACATAAAGCACAACAAGTATATGAGTTACTTAATTAAACCAGCAGGATATAAGGCTTTATTGAACTTATCGCAGACCGAGATGGGTATCAAAAAGATCAAAGACTTTTTCCAGCAAAACCTGTCTTCCGAATTACGGTTGCGGCGCGTCACTGCTCCGTTGTTCGTTTTAAAAGGGATGGGTATCAATGACGACCTGAACGGAACGGAACGTGCGGTCACGTTTCCGATCAAGGATTTGGACGATGCCAAAGCTGAAATCGTCCATTCGCTTGCCAAATGGAAACGCCTTACTCTTGCTGATTATCAAATCGAAAAAGGCTACGGTATCTATACCGACATGAACGCTATCCGCTCTGACGAAGAGTTGGGAAACCTACATTCTTTATATGTCGACCAATGGGACTGGGAACGCGTCATGGGAGCCGAAGAACGGAATGTAGATTTTCTGAAAGAAATCGTACGTCGCATCTACGCAGCCATGGTACGTACCGAATATCTGGTCTATGAGATGTTCCCTGAAATCCGTCCTACATTGCCCCAGCAAATCCATTTCATACACTCCGAAGATTTATTGCAAAAATATCCGACCTTCACGCCGAAAGAACGGGAAGATGCGATTACGAAAGAATACGGAGCCGTTTTCATTATCGGTATCGGTTGTAAGTTAAGCAACGGAGAGAAACATGACGGACGCGCTCCGGACTATGACGACTGGTCGACAATTGCAGAAAACGGACAAGTCGGATTAAACGGCGACCTGCTCGTCTGGGACGAAGTACTGAACCGTTCGCTCGAACTGTCCTCCATGGGTATTCGTGTGGATAAGGAAGCCTTGCTCCGCCAGTTGGAGATTTGCAACGCGGAAGAAAAAAAAGAACTATATTTCCACAAACGCTTGCTAAACAACGAACTGCCTCTAAGTATCGGGGGAGGTATCGGACAAAGTCGCTTGTGTATGTTTTACCTCCGCAAAGCCCATATCGGTGAAATTCAAGCAAGTATATGGCCGGAAGAAATGCGTCGTGAAGCCCGTGCTGCCGGTATGTACTTGATCTAATTGATAATTAAAAATTGAAAATTGAAAATTAAGGATGGATTATTGATAATTATTTCTGATATTCGCGTAATAAAGAGAATTTCCAATTTCTAATTTTCAATTTTCAATTACCATTATGGACGTCAAGATAGAACAGAGCTGGAAAGAACGATTAAGTTCTGAGTTTGAAAAGGATTATTTCAGCCAGTTGATCACCTTTGTTAAAGAAGAATACCGCCAAAGAACCGTCTATCCTCCTGGTCCCTGTATCTTCAGTGCGTTCGAACACTGTCCGTTCGACAAAGTCAAAGTAGTCATTCTCGGACAAGACCCCTATCATGAACCCGGACAGGCACACGGACTTTGTTTCTCCGTCCAAGACGGGACACCCTTTCCCCCGTCGCTCGTCAACATCTTCAAAGAAATCGAAAGTGATTTAGGCAAACCCATGCCGCAAACCGGCAATCTGCTCCGTTGGGCGGACCAGGGCGTCCTGCTTCTCAATGCAACCCTGACGGTTCGTGCACACCAAGCCGGCTCACACCAGAATAAAGGTTGGGAAGAATTCACGGATGCCGTAATCCACCGCCTGACAGAAGAGCGAAGCCATATCGTTTACATCCTATGGGGGTCGTATGCACAACGGAAAGGCGCTTTTATCGACGCCTCCCGCAACCTGATATTGAAATCGGCTCATCCGTCTCCCCTCTCCGCTTACCGCGGATTCTTCGGGAACAAGCATTTCAGCAAAGCAAATGATTATCTGATCGCAACCGGACAGACACCAATAGATTGGTAATTATCAATTGACAATTGGAATTACTCCCATTTCTGCCCGTCACGATAGTTGCTGCTCTGGCGCCATTTCAGGTCTTTCAGCAAAGACGAACTTACTGCAATATTGAAGGTATAGGACTTATAAGGTCCCACCGGCACAAAACTGGCAGTCATCTGCCAGCAATGCAGGTCGCGAGTGATATTGCAAGTCATATAGGATATCTTATGCGTATCGAAGTCATAGGTGGCATTAAAGTTAAAACGCCAGTTCTTCGTCGGCTGGATATTACCGTTAAAGCTCAATGCATGTGTAAGCTTGTACTTATATTCGAGCTTGCTCGGGTCAAAGTCTCCATAACGCAATTGCATGCTATAGCTGAACGAAAGGCTCCAGGGCACTTTATTGACCATATAGCCATACGAATCGAACTCACCCGTATCTTTCTTGGCACCACGCAATCGGCCTCCTTCCATTTTACCCTGCTGGTCCCCTTCCTCTCCCGAAGAGATTTGTTCGAATTCCGGATCGTTCGATGCATTGGGGTCTGTCGGAGGGTTGTTGGAATCGTTGTTATTATCTTTCTTGCCGAACAATTTGCCGAACGTATCATTATTAAAGGTATAAGAGAAACTCGTACCGGTCTGGCGCAAACGGCCTAATCCTTTACCGGCCTGCCAACGCGGAATATCCAACCGGCGAACGGTCTTCGTCGCTTCATCGTAGCCATAGGTATAGGTATCGAACGTACCGTTCAGGTTCAATGTATAGCTCTTCGAAAACTTGAGACGCAAGCCTACACTCAAGTCACTCCACTTGAACGAATCGGCCGCCATATTATAACTCATCCCCAACGACAACTTATCGATCAGACTGATCTTACGCTCACCTGTCGAATCGCGATCCGACTTGATCTTCATTTCAAGATTGTTATCTAACTGAAAACTCACGCTCCCCGACTTCCCGTTAGGGGCCGTCCCAAACATACCGCCTTCAAACGGCGAATAAGAGATCTGCTGCGTCTGTCCATATTGATCTTCATACATAAGATCTTTCCAGAAACCATATTTGGAAGCTCCAAAATCAGGCGTATAACTCAACGTTACCGAAGGTTCGAAACGATGACGAATCATCTTGATCTTGTCACCCAAAAACGGCAACGGTTTATAGAAACCATATAGCGTGGTGGAAGCTGAAACGGATGTGCTGTAATCGAATACGCGGTAGAAACCATAAGTCGTATCACGCGCAACCACCTGCTTCTTCTGCATGTCGTATGCTTTTTCCACCTTATTGGTGTACCAACGTTCGGTATAATTGAACGACGGCGAGATATTCAAATACTTGAACAAAGAGAAAGTAGCACTCACCGGAATCTGGTGCTGCATGGCATTCCGCCAATCCTTCACCAAGCTCGACTTGAACAATTTGTCTTCTTTCGTATCGATACTATTACGCAGGTAACCGTTGTAACTCATGGAAATCTTCTCATACCAACGTTCTTTTCCGACCGCATTCTTCCGCTTGAACGGGAAGATACGACTCATCGTAATTGTAATATCAGGCAATGTCAGCGAGATCGTCGAGTCTTTCGAACGCTGGTTCACATTCATGGTAGCCGAAATACTGAACGGATTATTCGGGAAACGCTGCGTTATACTGATACTGGACCCTTTGGTATTCTGGTTCGCATCTGCAAACCCTTGCGAGCCAGGATAGAAGCTGTTCAGGTTATTACGGTCATAACTGCTGGTCGCAAAGTTCACACTCGCCGAGAAAGTCCGGTACGGATTTGCCTTCGGGTCCTGCGAGTGTGTCCAGTTCAGCTTGAAGTCCTTAGACAAGCTATAATCGGGAAGTCCCTTGTCGCCCAAACGGGTAACCAGATAGGAGGCATTGAAACTGCCCGAAAACTTATACCGTTTCCGATAAGAAGAACGAGCCGACAGTCCCCAGGAACCTTTCGTATAGATTTCACCGGTCAAGGCCAGGTCCATATAATCGCTCAACGCAAAATAATACCCGCCGTCGCGCAGATAGAAACCACGCGAACTTTCATCCCCGAAAGTGGGCATGATAATGCCCGAAGAATAAGAACTCGAAAACGGGAAGAAACAGAAAGGCAGACCGATCGGATAAAGCGGGACGTCCTCAAACACCATATAGACGGGACCCGTCACGATATTTTTCTTCGGGCGGACTTTCGCCTTCGTCATCTGGATATAGAAATGAGGGTGATCATGCTCGTCGCAAGTCGTATACCGTCCCCCCTTCATATTCAGGACATCGTTGTCCATCTTTTTGGTACGTCCGGCCGTCACATAACCTTCGCCTTGTTGCGTGATCACATCTGTGATATATCCTTTTTTCGTACCGAAATTATAGCGCATCGTCTTGGATTCATACTGTTGGTCGCCATCTTTGAAAAGAGGATAGCCGAATTCCTCCCCGATCGAGTCGAGGCCGAAAGTGGCATACACCAGGCTACTGTCCATATTCATCTCGATTTTCTCGGACTGAAGTTCGATTTGTTGATATTTCACATCGCTTTCCCCAAATAGATAAGCCCAGTTCGCTCCCGTCATGATGATGGAGTCTTTCGCCTGGTAAGAAACCGGAGCGTCCAGCCCTGTCTGCTTCTTCGGTACACTGTCTAAAGCAAGCACACTATCTTGTCCGGCAGATACGACCGTATCGCCCACAACGGCCATCACGGTATCGGTCGGGGCTATAAGTTCCTGCGCCTCAGTCATCATGTTTCCAGTGAGGAAAAGCAACAAAATAATCAGGCATTTGTATTTCAAAAACATTCCGTCGTTATTTGCAGTGTGTTACAGCGGGCAAATGTATAACAATTTAGCGAGCCAATCCCTTTTTATTCCCCTAAAAAGAGTTTACACCAGTTATCAAACCGTTCGACAGTTTCGTTTCCATACTTCGAAAGGCCCTGTTTTACCTTTTCGACAGATTTTTCTTTGTCCAGTTTCGTTTTGCTGTAAAACTTGTCGGCGTAGCAAATCAGTTGTTCTTCCAAGGTTTCCGGCATAAAGTCCCGGTGCGGAAGAGGCAAACCTCGTTCTTCAATCATTGCCAGCGTAATACCTGTTCCCGTATGCCGTTCGCACACGCGGGCATGGCGGGGATAACCTTCCGCCCGCATCAATTCGGCCCCCAGATAACCGTGGCAAATATATTCCGCATCTCCATGGCAATCGATATCGGGAGCATTACAACGGAAAATACCGATATCGTGCAGCATAGCTGCCTCTTCTACAAAGGTAAGGTCAAGATTCATCTCCGGATGCATCCGGGCTATAGCCAAAGCTTTATCTGCCACACTTCTACTATGAATAACCAAAATCCGGTACGCCTCCGAACCTACCGGATAATATTTGGCAATAATATCTAAAGGGTTCATAACAATCAATCGCTTTATTGAGAGACAAAGATACGCAATAAACAAAAAGAATCGTTACTTTTGCAGAAACAAATAGTAAGGAATGAGTCTATGAGAACAGTTATCAGGTATGCCTTCTGGCTGTTAAGCCTGTTCTTAATGTCTGAAATCCAGGCCGTCACTCCACAGAAAGCCCCTCTAAAATTGGGAGCCGAACGTATGGACGTCGTTACCCGTCTGTTGAAAGACAAACAGGTCGGATTAGTAGTGAACCAAACCTCCATCCTCGAAAAGCAGCAGAAGCATTTGCTGGACGCCTTGTTGGAAGAGGGTATCAACATAAAGAAAGTGTTCGCCCCTGAACACGGTTTCCGCGGGACGGCCGATGCGGGAGCCGAGATCAAAGACAGCCGTGACGTAAAAACAGGAGTCCCCATCATATCCCTATACGGAAAGAACAAGAAGCCGACAGCCGAGCAGTTGGCCGGCTTGGACGTGGTCGTGTTCGACATTCAGGATGTCGGAGTCCGCTTTTATACTTACATCAGCACTATGCATTATGTGATGGAAGCCTGTGCCGAAAACGATGTCGAATTTATCGTCCTGGATCGCCCTAACCCGAACGACTTCGTCGACGGTCCTGTCCGCCAGAAAGGATTCGAATCCTTTGTCGGCGTTGACCCATTACCCATACTGCACGGTCTGACGGTTGGCGAACTGGCTTGGATGATCAACAAGGAAGGTTGGCTGAAAAGTACACCCGACACCTGTAAACTACATATCGTCAAGATGGAAAACTGGCGTCACGGAGATCCGTACTGGTTGCCGGTAAAGCCCTCTCCCAACCTGCCGAACGACCAGTCAATCCGTCTCTACCCTTCACTCTGTTTCTTCGAAGGGACCAATATCAGTGTCGGTCGCGGGACCTATTATCCATTCCAGATATTGGGAGCACCCGATGCCAGATACGGAGATTTCACCTTTACGCCCACCTCCTTGCCAGGTTTCGACACGAAACCGTTGCATAAAGACAAGGAATGCTACGGCACAGACTTGAGAGAATATCCCTTTACCGGGGGATTGACGCTGAAATTCCTCCTTGATTTCTATAATAAAGCAGGCAACGACCAAGCTTTTTTCTTCACCCGCCCACAATGGTTCGACCTGCTTGCCGGGACAAAAGAATTACGTTTCCAGATTGTCCGCGGTTTAAAGGAGGACGAAATACGCGCAAGTTGGCAACCGGCATTAAATAAATATAAGAAAATCAGAAAGAAATACTTATTATATCCCGATTATCGTTAACTTTGAACGGTTTTTTAAACAGTACGGGTACAATTGATAAGTGCTTCTTCCTTGAAAATACATATATACATAGCGATGTTGATATTGGCCCTTTGTTTTCCGCGTGAAGCAAAGGGTTCCTCCGATAAAAAAGGGAAGGAACTGTTTAATGTCCTTGTCATACAGTCATACAATCAAAGCCTAAGTGCCTACTCCAAGTTCGACAAGCTGCTGCACGAGGAACTGGAGGAAGAGCAAATATACTCTTCCATCCACACATTCTACCTGGACTGCGAACGCTATAATGCCACAGACGAAGAAGCCCGGATGTACTCCTTTCTCGACACTTTAAGTTTCAAACCGGACATCATCATTTCCAATGACGATCAGGCTACCTATACTTTAATGGCCTGCAACCATCCGCTCGGCAAGACGATTCCGGTTGTCTTTTCAGGTGTCAACTTTCCCAACTGGGAACTATTGGAACAGCATCCCAACTTCACGGGTTATTGGGACAAGCCTGAATATCTGAAAAACATACAACTGATCGAAAAACTATACGGAAGATCAAAAATACTGATCTTCAAAACGAAAGAATTCATCGGCAGAAAAGCGTTCGAAACGTTGATGGACAATATCCAGGGACATGGAATAGCTGTTTACGAAGGATTGTATCAAACAAGGCCCCAAACGACTTCCACGGAAATCCAGCCCGGCAAAGAAGGCGCTTCTGCCTTATATACGACCTCGACAGCCAACCTGACCGCCCGCCAGCTTCTTTGGGTATTTGAAGACAAGCCTTACACCGCCTGCATACAAATCATTCTCGACTTCAATGTCCTGACCGTCGGACGCCTGGCCAATGTGCCGAACTTCACAGTCATTAACAACGGGTTCAACGACAACAGAGGGATCACCGGAGGCTATTTCACGACCTTGCAAATCCAGGCTGATTGTGTTGCCCAAACAGCTGCCCGCATCCTGAAAGGCACTTCTCCAAATGACATTCCTATTGTAGAAAGCCCCAAAACATTTGCTTTCGACTGGAAAGAGATGCAACGTTTCAACATACGGTTGAGCGATCTGCCACAGGGAAGCATCATCTATAACATGCCACTGGAAGTCCGTTACCTAAACTATATTATTGCAGGCGGAATCCTGCTCGTCATAGCAATCGTCTATATCATCCTTCACCTCATTTACATGTACTACCGCGAAAGCGAACGGAAAAGGCAGGTGCAACTCCGGTTGATCGAAGAGAAAGAGCGAGCCGAAGAAGCCAATAAGATGAAATCGGCATTCCTCGCCAACATGAGCCATGAGATACGCACACCGTTAAATGCGATAGTCGGTTTCACCAACCTATTACAAGACGAAAAGGAATTGACCGATGAAGAAAAAGACCTTTTCCGCAATACGATCAACAAAAACAGTAATCTGCTGCTGAAACTGATTAATGATATCCTGGAACTCTCGCGCATCGAGTCGGGACGGATGTCTTTCGCTTTCGACGATTGCTCTCTAAACGAGCTGTTAGAAGAGATCTACCAGACACATCACCTGCTTATGCCTTCGAATATCCGTTTCCTGAAAGAATTCCAAGAAACGGAACTTATCATTCATGTAGACCGTTTCCGGTTCACGCAAGTGATTACGAATTTCATCAACAATGCCGTCAAGTTCACCACTAAAGGGCACATCCTGTTAGGAGCTGTCTATAAGAAGGAGGAGAAAGAAGTTCATGTCTTTGTCGAAGATACCGGAAAAGGCATGTCGGAAGAGGCCCAGAAGAAAGTGTTCGAACGTTTCTTCAAGGTGGACGAATTTGCACAAGGTACCGGACTGGGCCTATCGATCTGTCAAACCATCGCCGAGCGCCTGGACGGGCGAATCACCCTTTCTTCCCAGGAAGGAAAAGGCAGCCGCTTCACCCTGATCATCCCTTGCAGGCCGAAATAAAAAAGGCGGCCCGTCACAACCGGAACCGCCTTCCAAACATTTCACAATGAAAGTCACTTCTTTTCAATTACCATCAATTTGGTATTGTCCGTGCCATATAAAGCGATTTTATTGACCGGTTTCACCTCACCTTCTGCATCAAAGCGAACGACTTTATCCAAAGCCTGCAACAATTCACGCTCACCACTCATATCCGGACAAGCCATACGCGTTGTCGCAACCTGCGGGAATTTAATGATATTCTTGCGGGAATCGCTGTATTCGATCTGCCCCATCATCCGATTGCATCCAGCTCTTCCGGAAAGGGAATGGCGAGCCACGTCGAACTCGATGACTTGATTCGTCTCGGCAGGATTCAACACCTTGCCGTTCAACTCGACAATATTCCAACTACCATCCAGGTCGGAGAAAGTCGCTTCCACACCTTTTTTCGCCTTACAAGAAGCAAAGATACCGATACTCAACGCTGCAAGACAAAGATACATGTACTTCTTCATTTCTGTCCAATTAGTTTTTTGACAAAACCATCAACACGTTACCGTCGGCATCGACCAGCAACATTTCATTTTCGGACTGGCCGGCCTTCACACCTTTCACGTCTCCCATAGCTTTCAAGATCGCATCTTCGGTCTCCATATCCGGACAAGCCATCATGGTAGTGGCCGCGGGGTTGATCGTGATGGAAGAAATATCCTGGTCGTCCAGCACGACAGTCGAATTAAAGATATTACATCCGGCATTACCGTGAACTTTATTATCTTTCATATCAAACTCCATATTGGGCAAACCTTCTTTCAGTATTTTTTCTCCTTTTACTTCCACAATATTCCATTTACCTTCCAACTTCTTTGCATCTGTTTTGACTTCAGAGCAAGAAAACAACATCCCGACAAAAGCAGGAATCATCAAAAGTGTCAAAATAGCTTTTTTCATTTTTTACTTTTTCATTTATAATAATCACTCGTAAAGATAAGACGCCGAATCATTGCAAAAAGTTCCCGACAGGCTCATTATTTAATACTCATTAACCATTCTTATACCCCATTCACAGCTTGTATTATATTTAAAGGGGTTAAAAAACCACAGAGGAACCGGTAAAGCCGGGAACAATCATCTATTCATCTGCTAAAGCAGACGGCAAAAGAGAGCTTGCGGCACGAGGTTCAGCCTTACCCGTTAGTTCACCGATAAATCTGCATTTACGGTTCAAACTTATCAATACTATAATGAATTTAAAAAAACAACTATCATACTATCATGTTTCTTGTATATAACTTGAACATCATAACATATAGGCATGACAGTTTCCTTTTTAACTATCATGCAACTATCATAAATCAGTTGTTTAACTATCATTTTAGCCGTTTTTACCCAAAACAGATACACTCCAAAAGTGTTAAAAACGGAATGTTTTCAGGAAAGCATAAGCCTTTTTTGCCGGAACACGTTACTTTTTTATAAGAAAGACGTTAGATTTTTTCCTCAAAATGCCCGTATCAGGGCCATTTACACCTCCATCTGAGCGGTCTTGAGATCCGGGTCTGCAGACGTCTGACACCCGGGTCTCGACAAAAAAATATAACTATATTGCTGAAAATATGCTATATGTTACATGTGAAAAAGTTATTGTATTCATGATGGTATGATAGTTGAAAAAACATCCATCATGCCTACTATCATTCCACATAAGTATTGATATTCATACTACAAAAAGCAAAGCATGATAGTATGACAGTTGTTTTCACAATCAATAATAAGTTTGCAGAATAATAGTCCTAATGATGATTTACCGGTATCAACATTTATGCTCCGTCAATATCCGGACCACCGACAAAGGAGTTGGTCAATTAATAAGGCTTACAGATTAATTTTGTATATTTGTTGCAACGTATAAAATAGTATGATATGGACACAAAAGATTTATTGAACGACAGCAGCATACATCACGGACGCAACCTCGTTTGCCTTATGAATAGAAAAGGATTTAAAGTGGAAGACCTGGAAAAGGCACTTCAATTGTCACAAAAACAGGTAGAAGAACTAATGGAGATGAAAAAAGAAGCCGGAGAATGAATAAGAGCATCGTCCTATATTTGTTACTCGCAGGACTGCTTACCTGCTTTTCCTGCACACATACGAAACAACAACCCGAAGAAGAAGGAGTCGACAGCGAATGGCTGGACAGCCTGCAACACGTATATCAATATGGCGTCTGCATCGACTCGTTGGACGTGGCGGAGTACAAGATGAGAAACGGCGATAATCCCGCCGCAATCTTTTCAGCCCTCGGTTTCTCCGCCTTGAAAGCGGACAGCATTACGAAAGCCTCCATCCATGTTCTGGACCCGACCAAACTCCGTGCGGGTATGAACTATTATACATTTACAACTCAGGACAGCGTTGCCGATATACGTTATATCGCCTTTGCCAAATCACTTGTCGATTATGCCGTCATCGACCTGACAGGCGATTCGATCCTGGCATACGAATTCAACAAGCCTATTACCATCAAACGCCATTACACAGAAGGGACAATCAATTCTTCCCTTTGGAACGTGATCAAGGCAAGTGGAGCGGACCCGTTACTGGCGATCAAGATTTCGGATGTATATGCCTGGCAGATCGACTTTTTCGATGTAAAAGAAGGAGACTCATTCCGGGTGTTGTACGACGTTGCCTATATAGACGACACGACAGCCCTGAATATCACCTCCATCGAGGGAGCCGTCTTCACGCATCAAGGAAAAGATTTTACAGCCATACCATTCACCCAGGATAGCGTTTTCGAATATTTCGATCTTGAAGGGAACAGCCTCAGGAAGGCTTTCCTGAAGGCTCCGTTGGATTTCTTCCGCATCACATCGCGTTTCACGAACGCCCGCTTCCATCCGATCCTGAAACGCTATCGGGCACATCATGGAGTAGACTATGCGGCTCCTGTCGGAACGGAAGTCAAGAGTATCGGAGCGGGGACCGTCATCGCCAAAGGCTATATGGGCGGAGGAGGCCATACGTTGAAAGTAAAACATAACTCCGTATATACGACTTCCTATATGCACCTGAGCAAATATGCCAAAGGCATACAAGTCGGCAGCCATGTCGGGCAGGGACAGGTTATCGGCTACGTTGGCTCGACAGGGCTTTCGACAGGGCCTCACCTCGATTTCCGGGTATATAAGAACGGACAGCCGATCAACCCGTTACAGATGGAAGCTCCGCCTTCGCTGCCGGTCAAACCGGAACTGCGCGACAGCTTTGCCATCGTGAAACAGACGGTGTTGGCAGAATTGGACAGCATGAGAGTAAAAAATAATTTATAATATTGATGCTATGAAATTTTTGGGTAATATCATTTGGCTTATCTGCGGCGGGTTGCTTACCGCTGTGGAATATCTGATATCCAGCTTGCTGCTGATGATTACGATAATCGGTATCCCTTTCGGGTTGCAGACATTGAAATTAGGAATGCTGGCCCTTTGGCCCTTCGGCAGCCGGGTGACGGACAACGGTAATTCAGGTGGTTGCCTGTGCCTGGTCATGAACGTGATCTGGATCTTCATCGGTGGCTTCTGGATCTGCCTGACACACCTGTTTTTCGGGTTACTGCTGTGCATCACGATTATCGGCATTCCTTTCGGCAGACAGCATTTCAAGATGGCCGCACTGGCTCTTTCGCCGTTCGGAAAAAATATCGTTTAAGAGAAAAGGACAGTCTATCACCAGATAGTCCAGTCGTGCTTCCACACAAGTGCAAGCGTCGATTGGCAGATTATTCATTCAACCAATCGAATCTGTTCCACCTCTACCGGATGATTCAAGAAAACAGAGGCGGCATCGGAGAATTTGGCAGCGGACTCGGTGGTCAGGAAACGACAGTTTCCCTGCTTTGTCAAACGGATATCCATTTCGGGATGACGGCGTAGATAGTCGGTCAGGCTCGCGGCTACGTATTCTCCCTGCGAGAATAAAGTAATTCCCTCAGGCAGGAATGCTTTGATCTTTTCGATCAGCAACGGATAATGCGTGCAGCCCAAGACGAGCGTATCGATCTCCGGATCGGCAGCCAAAATATGTTCCAAATGCTTCCGCACGAAATAATCCGCTCCCGGTGAATCGAACTCATTATTCTCAACCAGCGGAACCCACATCGGGCAGGCTTCACCCGTCACCGTCATATGAGGAAACATTTTTTTTATTTCCAGCGAATAGGAGTCGGAAGTAATGGTGCCGGTCGTCCCTAAAATACCGACATGCTTGCTCTTGCTGATCTTATCCATCAGCTCCACCGTCGGACGGATTACGCCCAACACCCGACGAGCCGGGTCCCACTGTGGCAAGTCCCGCTGTTGGATCGTACGCAATGCCTTTGCCGATGCCGTATTGCAAGCCAGGATTACAAGCTGGCATCCCTCATTGAAAAGCGTCTCTACAGCCTGCTTTGTAAAACGATACACGACCTCGAACGAACGCGTACCATAGGGAGAACGGGCATTATCGCCCAAATAAATATAATCATACCCCGGCATTGCTGCTCTGATCTTATCAAAAATGGTAAGCCCCCCGTAACCGGAGTCGAAGATACCAATCGGACCTGGTACTGATGAAAACATGAGAGAAGTTGTTTATTTATATATAATTCAAGCACGGATTTCACTGAAAACGCGGAAAGAAAATAAATTTATCCGTGTAAATACGTGAAATCCGTGCCTTAAAAGATAATAGCGAGGACTTCTGTCTTCGCTATTTTATGTTTGCTAATTATATTAGTTAATACCTAACTTAGCTTTTACGAACTGAGTTGCGTCAACTGCAGCGTTACCCTGATAAAGAACAATCTGCGGATCCAGAATATAAGTATATCCTTTTTCGTCACCGACTGCCTTGATTGCATTTTTCAGTTTGTCCTGGATCGGAGTAAACAACTCACCCTGCTTCTTCTGGAAATCCTGCTGAGAAATCTGGATGAAGTTCTGTGTACGCTGTTCCATATCCTGCAATTCCTGCATTCTTCTCATTTTGATATTTTCTGTCAATGAATCCTGCTGTGCAACAAAATCGGAATATTTCTTCTTATATTCATCCTCCATCACCTGCATTTCGCTCTTATATTTGGCTTCCATGTCAGCCATCTGTTTCTGCATATTAGCAAATTCCGGCATAGCCTGGATCACTTCCTGCGTATTTACAATCGCAATCTTAGATTCTTGAGCAAAAACGCCCAGCGGGAGCATCATCAACAAAAAAATAATCAGTTTCTTCATTTTCCTATAAAATATTACTTGTTATTAATCATATTCTTAATTTGCTTCATTAAAGCGCACAAATGTAAGCATTTATTTTGAATATCCTAACTTTATCAGGACTTCATTGCTTATATCGATCTTCGGAGAAGCAAAAATGATATTCATTGACGACGCCCGGTCCATGACCATCTGATAACCTTTATCTTCGGAGATTTCCTTCACAGCATTGTAGATCTCATCCTGTATCGGCTTCATCAGGCTTTCACGTTTTTTAAACAGTTCGCCTTCAGGACCAAAATATTTACGTTTCAAATCCTGTGCCTCCTGTTCTTTCTGGACGATCGCTTCTTCACGTTTCGACTTCATCTCGGCAGACAGAAATACAAGATCACTCTGGTAAGTCTTGTACATGTTCTGCGCTTCCTGCTGGATAGCATCCACTTCGTTCTGCCATTTTTTGGAAACCTGGCTCAACTGCTCATTCGTCATTTCATAAGCCGGAATATTTTTCAATATATATTCCATATCTATTAATGCAAACTTTTGTGCGTGCCCTGCAAACGAGCAGAGGAACAACAGACAGCTTAAGGCAATAATCTTTTTCATACACATGTCATTTATAGTTACACCTTCTGACTGCAAAGATAAGAGAATTGAAATTTGAAAGTTGAAAATTGAAAATTAATAAGATACAATTAACAATTTAACAGACTTGCCAAGTACGGTGCAAAGAATGCCCAAACGCAAAAAAGACAACCGGAAACAAATCCGGTTGTCCTTTCTATCTCATATTGAACATTCAATGTTCAATTTTCTAAAATTCCTGACCGATAATGAAGTGGAAGTTGCTACCACCTCTCTGATCGTATCCATCAGGACGGTCGAAACCGTAAGCCCAGTCGATACCCATCAAACCGATCATCGGGAGGAAGATACGGACACCGACACCGGCAGAACGCTTCAATTGGAACGGATTGAAATCTTTCAAATCTCTCCAAGCATTACCCGCTTCCACGAATACCAGACCGTAGATCGTCGAAGACGGTTCCAACAGGAACGGATAGCGCAACTCCATCGACAGACGGGAGTAAGCGTAACCATAGGAATTGTAACCACCGTTACCGGCGATACTACCGTTCTCGTAACCTCTCAAACCGATCGTTTCGGTTGCATAGGTACTTGAGTATCCACTCATACCGTCACCCCCCATATAGAAGGTTTCGAACGGCGATTTCTTATACTTGTTGTAAGAACCCAGAAATCCGTATTCGACACGCGTCATCAATACCGGCGTACGTTTTACTGTCAGAGGAGCCAGCGGAGAGAATATCTTCGCTTTGAATTTCCATTTATGATATTCGATCATACGGAACTTGGCTTCATCTTGATCGCTCATATTCTTATAGTCCTTGCCGTCCCATAAAGACCAAGGAGGAGTGGCGGCAACCGAGAACATGAACTGGGAGCCTTTACGTGTGTACAGCGGATTGTCAATAGAGTTACGCTGCAAGTTCAATTCCAAGTTGATGTTATGACAGTTACCGTTATTTACCAGGAAGTAATCCCAGTCTTTCATCATATACAACTGATAGTTCAGAGTCGCCATAAACTGGAAGTAATCATCCGGCCAGTTCAAGCGCTTACCATAACCGGCAGAAAGTCCGAACATCATGATCGACTTATCCGGGTCATAGGCCAGCTCATAGTTACCATAATTGCCATAACCATAACCGTAACCGTAGCCATAACCATAGCCACCGTAGCCGCCATAGTAAGGATAGCCGCCATAACCGTAATACGGGTTATAACCATAACTGTTATTACTCAAATAATTACTACTGATATCCGTCTGTTTGGAGAAGTAGGCGCTCACGGACAATGTATTCGGTCGTTTGCCTCCGAACCACGGATCCATAAACGATATGCTGTATGCCTGATAGTAACGTCCATTTGTCTGGCCGCTCAACGTCAGCGTCTGTCCTTCACCCTGCGGAATAATGCCTTTATATGTACTCGGATTCAGCAGGTTCTTCATGGAGAAGTTCGTAAACTTCAAACTCAACTTACCGATCACACCAGTTTGTCCCCAACCGGCAGAGAACTCGATCTGGTCATTTGCCTTGGACACAAGGTTGTATTGGATATCCACCGTTCCGTTATCTGGATCGGGTATTGGTTGCGGAACCAAGTTTTCCGGATCGAAATGTCCCATCTGTGCGATTTCACGGGTTGAACGCATCAAGTCGTCACGACTGAACAACATACCCGGCTTCGTACGGAGTTCACGGCGCACGATATCTTCATACAGACGGTCATTACCGTTAATGATCACCCGATTGATAGTCGCCTGAGGGCCTTCCTGAATACGCACTTCCAAAGAGATGGAGTCGTTTTCGACGTCCACTTCTACCGGGTCCGCCCCAAAGAAAATGTAACCGTTGTTATAATACAAGTTGGAAACGGCATCCTCGTCGGTCGTCAATCGTTCATTCAGTTTCTTCTGGTTGTAAACATCGCCAGGTTTCATTCCTAAAATATATAACAACTGTTCCGTCGGATATTTCGTATTACCGACAAAGTTGATATCCTTCAGGTAATATTTGTCACCTTCTTCCACTTTCAGGAAGATATCCACACGTTTATCGTTATAGTTCACAACACTGTCTTCCACAAGAACAGCATCGCGATATCCCTTTTCATTATATTTCTCGATAATGTGTTTCTTATCGTTTTCGTATTCTTCAGTCGTAAATTTCTTCGTGCTGAATGCTTCCAAGATACTGCTCTTCCAGTCGTTAAACAGGCTGAACTTCTCGTTCGTCTTTTTCATCGCCTTTTTCAAGTCGCGATCAGTCAACGCACTGTTTCCTTCGAAATGGATCTTATGGATTTTGGTCTTTTCGTTCTTGTTGATGTTGATATCTACGATCACTTCACCTTCATGTGCGATATCGTCTTTCTGAAGGATTTCGACATCCACATTCTTAAAGCCTTTGCCATCGAAGAACTTCTTGATCAGCGTGGTCGCACGATCGATCAGGTTAGGAGTCACCTGGTATCCTTTACGCAACCCCAGACGGGCTTCCAGATCTTCACGTTCCCCCTTCTTGATACCATGATAGTTGACTTCCGAAATACGCGGACGCTGTTTCAATTGGATTTCCAACCAAACCTGATCTCCCTCTATTTTAGTTGCCAGAATCTTTACATCCGAGAATAGTCCATGTTTCCAGAAACGCTTTACAGCATCTGTAATCGCCCCGCCCGGCTCAGGTATAGTAACCTCATCCCCTACCGACAAACCGGAAAAGCCTATTAACACGAAATCATCATAATTCTTAATCCCCGTCACCTTGATATCCGCAATTTTATACTTTTTGGGAGGTGACGAATAGGAAATGACCGGCACTTCTGCCGGCTCTTCAACCTTGGTAGTGTCAGTTTCCTGAGCAAAAGCCCCGAAAGCAAATCCCAGAAACATGAAAAACAGCACTATTCTTTTGTACATATAACAGCTATTGTTTATAAGATTAATTGCTCGCTTGTCTTACCGAAGCGCCGTTCACGCTGCTGGTAATACAATATAGCTCCATACAACTCTTCTTCTCTAAAATCCGGCCAATACACATCGGTAAAGAAGAATTCGGCATATGACAACTGCCAAAGCAGGAAGTTGCTGACGCGTTGTTCTCCTCCGGTACGGATCAATAAATCCGGATCGGGAATACCTTTGGTTGTCAAATAATCCGAGACGACAGCCTCGGTTATATCGTCAGGGTTCATTTTTTTCTCCACCGCCTCCCTGGCCAGACGCTTCACGGCTTCGGTTATTTCCCAACGGGCCGAATAACTTAAAGCCAATATGAGCGTAACACCCGTATTGGCTGAAGTCTGTGCAATACAATCCTGCAAAGTGGCATATGCATCTGCCGGCAAGCGATCCAGATTGCCGATCGCCATCAGACGGACGTTATTTTTCATCAGATCGGGAGTCTCGCGATGGATAGCTGCGACCAGCAAGCTCATCAACGCCTGTACCTCCGCCTCCGGACGATTCCAGTTTTCTGTCGAAAACGTGTACATCGTCAGATATTTCAAACCCACGGTTGTAGCGGCTTCCACGACTTTACGGACAGAGACAACGCCCTCCTGGTGTCCATAGCTCCGGTCTTTTCCCTTCGCTTTGGCCCAACGTCCGTTACCGTCCATAATAATCGCCACATGCTGCGGCAATCGATTTTTATCTATTTGTTCAATCAGCGACATAGTGTTTTCATCTATAACTACTGTATATTATCTATATTCTTCGCATTGTTGCAAGTCCTGCACCGCGGACCGAAATCCCAAGTAACCGTAAACAACAAAAAAGAATACCAATCTTTATTCTTCAAAAAACTACCTTTCATATGGTAGGGATCATCCAGAAACGCATTGCTGTCGTCCGTCACGTCCAGACCGTCGCCAAATAGCTTACGGAACGAGAACTCGCATCCCAGGTTGATCCTGTTCTTAACCTTGTATTTCAAACCTACACCGAGCGGAATGTTCGGACCGGCAAAAGTATTCCCGCTACCCGGCGCTACCGTCACCCCCAATCCCATAAAAATATAGGGAGTGAAACGTCTTGCGTTTGAATACGCAAATTTATCACTGTACGGAAAGAAGTTGAACTCCATCTGCCCGCCCAGTTCGATCAGGCTCCGACTGAAAGAACCTTGTGCATGGTCCGGAAAAACATTCTGCTGCCCTTCCGTCGTACCTGAAACCTGCCCCCACATCAGATTGGTCTTTAAAGCCCACCTGAAATTGGGATTATAGCGAAAAACGGCTCCGAACGCGGGATTCAGCCCTTTGAAAAAAGCGTTCTTGTTGACATCGCCCATATAAAAGGCTCCGCCTGCCATTCCTCCGATCTCGTATTTATATTCTTGTGCGTGAAGACCAGTCATGCAACCGGCCAAAAGGACTAATAAGAGTATGCGCTGAAAGAAAGTTGAAGTCATAATCGTTTTCTGTTATAATCTATACCTTCTTTTCTAACGCCGAATCACTCATAAAATTATACGGTCCTCCACGAACTTTCTTTATACTTAAAAACCCAGACGGTTAATACGGCCGCGCCAGATTTGATTTAATACATTCGAACTATTGGTTTCTTTTCCACCGAAAAGATACATATAATTATCCTTATCCACGTAGATAGAAGAGAACCCTCTTGCCTTGAATTCCTGCGGCATTACAACCAATGTATCCGACAGACTCCAGTTTACGCCGCCGTCACGTGACAGGTAAATGTCAGAAGAGGCCTTACCTGCTTCATCGATACCACTCAACATAAACATTTTATCGTCATATTCCGCTACAGCGACCCCCTCCTGTTTATCAAAAGGCGCCGTTTCATCGTCCGTCAACTTCGCCCAGACTCTTCCGTCTTCCGTCGCCCAGGCCGTATTCGTCAGTTTATTATCCTTATCTCTTCCGGCAACCACTAACAAGCGGGCACGGAACATCGAATTATAGGAAAGATTACCGAATCCGGTCAAAGGGAAACCTTCGTTCAGAAGAGTTCCTTCGTTCCATACCTTCGCTTCATTCATATACCCGTAAACCAACGTGCCATTCTTGTCGATAACCGCACTAAGGGCTGACGGCTGCTTACCGGTTGCCGTAAAATCATCTTCCACATCTATAGTTCCCAAAAGAGCTTTTATCACCGGTGCATTTTCGACTAGCGACCAAGTCTGGCCATCGGCTGAACTATAAAGGATACCTTTCGTCGTAACGGCATAAAACGCATCTTCATAAGCAGTAATCTGTGACAAACGGATTTCTCCGGCAGGAAGCCCCGATACAGACAGTTCCGTCCAGTTCTTTCCATCCGTAACGGCCGAACGGTACAACCGGTAGCCTTCGTTTACGTTTACAGGCTGCGTATACATATAATAAGACTCGCCACTTCCTTCACCGAAAACAACTACCTTTTCTTCCTTGACAGCACCGTCCGTAATACCTTCCTTGTAAACACCCCAGACCATCGAGTCGGGAACAACCTGGTGAATATTGACTTGCGCGATGTATGTCTTTGTCGTTTGGCCGTCCCACAATGTGTTCACGAACTTAACCGGTTTGGAGAAATCCAGCGAGTCTTCCAGGTTCCAGTAGCTTAACGTATCACTGATAGCTTCCTGCATGACCTGACAAGTATACACCGTAGAAGCCAGCTTAACCGTACAAATCACTTTTTCATCCAGCTTTGTTCCATAAGGCATTGAATCGATATTAAATATTTTCCCTTCCACCTGATCAATCGTGAAAACGACATCTTTCAAACCCGGGATAGAATCATTCGACAAAGAAAAAGATAGAATCTGACAATCTTTACTCAACTCATATTGCGTATCATCCGAACCCAAACAAGACGACAATAACAGAGCACAACATCCGGCTATAAACAGTACTATTCTATTTTTCATCAAAAAATAAGTTTGTTGCATATAAAGGCACAAAAGTAGAAACATTTTTTGCTTTATACCCCATATAGGAGAATATTTATAATATTTTAGTGTCGTTACGAATTATAAAGTTCATTTTAAGCCTTTTGTTTCCAGGTTTCCAAAAGATGTCCGTGCCTCTGTTCCGCACCGGTCAACACGCCAGGAACAGCAGGCGCTTTTACACCCGCACCCAAAACGACCGGAGCCGTCTCAACCCAGGCCTCGTCCCACAGGCCGGCATCAAGGAAGCTTTCCAGCAGTTCCGCACCTCCTTCGACCATCAACGAATTCAAATTCTGCCCATACAAATATTGCAAGACTTGCGACAAGACCTCCTGCCCGAAATCAATCTGCACATACTCGACATTCGGTCGGCTTTCGACTTCGACAGCTGTAAATACGAGCGTAGGCACCGCGCCATCCAGCAGATGCGAACCGACCGGCAACTTCAACGTCCGGTCGAGAACCACCCGGACTGGAGAACGGCCAGCCCAATGCCGCACAGTCAGCGACGGATTGTCTAACAACGCCGTACGTGTCCCGACCATAATAGCCGCCACTTCGGAACGAAGCCGATGAACCCTTCGGAGAGTCTCGGCTGAAGACAAAAGCACCGAAGGTACAGAAGCATCTTCCCTCCGGATATCCATAAACCCATCTGCGCTCTGGGCCCATTTCAGATAGACATAAGGGCGTTTCCGTATCTGGAAAGTCATAAAAGCAGGATTCAAGGCACGGGCCTCTTCTTCCAGCACACCCGTCACGACTTCGATACCTGCCTCGCGCAACATGCGTACTCCTCGTCCCGACACTTCTGGAAACGGGTCCAAAGTGCCGACCACGACGCGCGGGATACCTTTCCTTATAATCAACTCCGCACAAGGAGGTGTCTTTCCGTAGTGGGAACAGGGTTCGAGACTTACATAGATAGTAGAATCCCGCAAAAGCGCTTCATCCCGAACGGAAGCCACCGCATTCACTTCGGCATGCGCTTCGCCACATTTGCGATGAAACCCTTCCCCTATGATCTTCCCTTTATGCACAATCACCGCACCGACCATCGGATTCGGAGCCGTATTGCCTTCTCCACCCCGTGCAAGCTCGATGCAGCGGGCCATATATTTCTCTTCGACAACCATCTTCTTTTGTTCTTTATTCAACAAAAGTACAAAGATTATGAAAAACCAGCGGGAAAAGGGAAAAAGTTTCAAGCCTGAAAAAGAATTAAAAATAAACTTTCATTGGCGGGAAAATATATTTTCACCGTAGAAAAATTTTTGTTTCACTGTTTGGAAACCTTTGTTTCGATATCGGAAAATTCTTTCTTTGTTTGGTTGCAATTTATCTTATGCTTACTTTTGCCCAAAAACAAAATATGACTGAAACCATCGCATACATTAAGGAATCATTGAGGGATCTATACCCATCCTCCGAGGTCAGCAGCCTAGTTCGTTTAATTATGGAGCGGGTTTGTAATATTCAGCCGCATCATTTTTTATTTTGTAAAGACAAAGAACTGCCAGAAAGCGAAAAAAGCCGGATTCATGACATAGTCGAACGTTTGAAGCAGATGGAGCCTATCCAATACATATTAGGGACGGCCGATTTCTACAGCCTTCAGTTCGAAGTGGACCCGTCCGTCCTGATACCGCGCCCGGAAACCGAAGAACTGGTCGAGCAGGTCATCCTCGACAATGCAGATAAAAAGATCAAGATATTGGATATCGGAACGGGAAGCGGCTGCATAGCTGTCACACTCCGGAAGCATCTGAAAAAAGCAAGCGTGATTGCGACGGACATTTCGGCGGAAGCGCTCGCGACCGCCCGCCGGAATGCCAAACGCAACAACACAACGGTCACTTTCATCCAGACAGATATCCTAGACCCGGAGAAAGCGGAAATGGACATTCCGTTCATTCTGGACGTCATCGTCAGCAATCCGCCCTACATCAAGGAGGAAGAAAAAAAAGACATGGAGCGGAACGTGCTGGACTACGAACCACACCTGGCTCTTTTCGTCCCTGACAACGACCCGCTGCTCTATTATTGGCATATCGCCCATTTCGGAAAGAAAAAACTGAGAAGAAACGGCCGTCTCTACTTCGAAATCAATGCGGCATGCGGCAATATGGTTGTTGAGATGCTGGAGGAAGAAGGCTACAAGAATATCGAATTGATCCAAGACCTGTCCGGCAAGGACCGGATCATAAAAGCACGCAAATGAAACAAGTCAGTGAATCTGAAATGCTTCACCGGGCAGCCGCCTACTGTTCTGCCAGCGAACGCTGCATCCAGGATGTCGAAAAGAAAATCAAAGCGGTGGGATTGGCCGGGGAAGAAAGCGACCGGATCGTCTCCCGCCTGCTACAAGAACGTTTCATCGACGAAAGCCGTTTTGCACGCTATTTCGTAAACGACAAATTGCGCTTCAACAAATGGGGACGTGTCAAGATCAACTACGAGATGCAGCGGAAAGGCATTCCGTCCAGTATCCGCTCGGAAGCGCTGGAAGGTATCGACGAACAAGAATATCGCTCCATCCTCCTTTCTCTCCTGAAAAGCAAAAAGAAAGCAACCCGTGGTAAGGACGATCGGGAGGTTTACGCCAAACTGCTCCGCTTCGCCACCGGACGCGGTTTCGAAACAAGGGAAACAAGCCGCTGCCTGAAACAACTGTTCAACGGGAATGATTACGAGGATGATTTTGAATGACCTCCTCAACCTTTTCTATCCCCGCCTCTGCCTGCTTTGCCAGAGGTCTTTAATGGAAGGGGAAGAGCATATTTGCCTGCATTGTTCGAATCATTTGCCCTACACGCATTTTACGGATATGGAGACGAATCCGGTCTGTCTGCTTTTACAGGGAAAAACATCTTTCGTTGCCGCCACCGCTCTGCTCCACTTCACGAAAGGGGGAAGCGGGCAAAAGCTGATCCATTCCTTAAAATATCATGGAAACAAAAAACTCGGATACGAACTGGGACGCATGGCTGCTACCACCTACCGGGAGACAGGGCTGTTCGACACCGTCGATCTCCTTTTGCCGGTCCCGCTCCACCCGAAAAGAATGAGGCAAAGAGGTTATAACCAGTCGGAATGGATCGCATACGGCATCCGTTCCGTCACTGGAATCGCGGTCGACACCTCACCCTTGTCCCGCATAAAAAAGACCGAAAGCCAAACCCGCAAGCAGATATTCGAACGATCGGAAAATGTAGAGGACATTTTCCGTGTAGAGAACACCGACACGTTGAAAAACAAACACATTCTACTGGTGGACGATGTTATTACGACCGGTTCCACCATGAACGCCTGTGCAGAAGCTATGAAAGCCATATCCGGCATCCGGATCAGTATTTTAGGCATAGCTGTGGTATAAACTCTCCTTAAACCTGCTATACAATATGTATAGCTTATTTTTTTGAAGAACTACAAGGTTATCTCATTCCCTTTGTCTACCTTTGCAGACTGATATAAACATTTTTATTAGGTTGTATGAAAACACTGGAAAGATTAGTAGCAGAGAGATTATTAAAGATTAAGGCGGTCAAATTGCAGCCGGCCAATCCTTTCACATGGGCATCCGGTTGGAAATCACCAATCTACAACGACAACAGAAAGACACTTTCCTATCCGGAAATCAGAAGTTTCATTAAACTGGAGCTGGCTCGCACAATCAGCGAAAAGTATGAAAATGCCGATGCTATTGCTGGTGTTGCAACCGGAGCAATCGCCCAGGGTGCATTAGTTGCCGACCTACTGGGTCTGCCGTTCGTGTACATCCGTTCAACTCCTAAAGATCATGGATTGGAAAACCTGATTGAAGGCGAACTGAAACCGGGTTCAAAAGTAGTGATTGTAGAAGATTTGGTTTCTACAGGTGGTAGTAGTTTGAAAGCCGTACAGGCTGTCCGTAATTTCGGTTGTGACGTTGCCGGTATGGTTGCCATTTTCACGTATGGTTTCCCTGTTGCAGTAGAGGCTTTCAAAGAGGCAAAAGTTACATTGACGACTCTAAGTAACTATGATGCCGTGCTGGAAGAAGCATTGCGTACAGATTACATTGACGAATCCGAAATCGCAGTCCTTCAGGAATGGCGCAAAGATCCGGCAAACTGGAATCCCGAAACAAAGTAAGTAAAAATGACTGAATTTGTTAGCGAAGTGAAAACGATCCCCTTTAACGAGGATCGTATTTTTAATATGCTGTCCGACCTATCCAACTTGGGAAAGGTGCAGGACCGCATACCTCAAGATAAGATTCAAGAGTTCGAGTTCGATAAAGACTCTTGCAGTTTTTCCGTCGCACCGGTAGGCAAGATAACCTTCCAGATCGTGGAACGTGAACCGAACAAGACGATCAAATTCACGACCACGAACTCGCCTGTCCCCCTGTTCCTTTGGATTCAGCTAAAACAGGTAGAAGAGAACGACACACGGATGAAAATAACCGTCCGCGCCGAACTGAATCCGTTTATCAAACCAATGGTATCAAAACCATTGCAGGATGCGATCGATAAAATATCGACCATGTTGGCATCCCTGCCTTATTAAATGTTTTTTTGATGGCTCAGAAACTTTGGGAAAAGAATGTTCAGGTAGACCAGGAAGTGGATACCTTTACGGTAGGCAAAGACCGTGAGATGGATCTCTATCTCGCCAAGTACGACGTGCTCGGCTCGATGGCTCACATCACCATGCTGGAAAGCATCGGGCTGCTTACCAAAGAGGAACTGACGATCTTGCTTGCCGAACTGAAAAATATCTATGCCGTTGCCGACTGTGGCCGGTTTGTAATTGAAGAGGGCGTGGAAGACGTCCACTCGCAGGTGGAACTGATGCTGACACGCAGCCTGGGTGACACAGGAAAAAAGATACACAGCGGACGTTCACGTAACGACCAAGTGCTGCTGGATCTGAAGCTGTTCACCCGCGCACAGATTCAGGAAATCGTAGAGTTGGTATCCGACCTGTTCGAGGTGTTGATCTCGCAGAGTAACCGTTATAAGGACGTGCTGCTTCCCGGATATACACATTTACAGATTGCCATGCCGTCATCATTCGGACTTTGGTTCGGCGCCTATGCCGAAAGCCTGACCGATGATTTGCAGATGATGCAGGCTGCTTATAAAGTTTGCAACCGCAACCCGTTGGGCTCTGCGGCCGGATATGGCTCTTCTTTCCCGCTGAGACGCCAGATGACAACAGATCTGCTCGGCTTCGACTCGCTCGATTATAATGTCGTTTACGCCCAGATGGGACGTGGCAAAATGGAACGTACCGTAGCTTTTGCCATGGCCGGCATTGCGGCAACCCTTTCCAAACTAGCTTTCGATGCTTGTATGTTCAACAGCCAGAACTTCGGTTTCATCAAGTTGCCGGACCAGTTCACAACAGGATCCAGTATCATGCCGCATAAAAAGAATCCGGACGTATTCGAGCTGACGCGTGCCAAATGCAACAAGCTGCAAGGATTGCCCCAGCAGATCACACTGATCAGCAACAACCTTCCATCAGGCTATTTCCGCGACCTGCAGATCATAAAGGAAGTATTCCTTCCCTCTTTCGACGAGTTGAAGGATTGCCTTCGCATGGTTACGCACATGATGCGGGAAGTAAAGGTGAACGAGCAGATCTTAGACGATGACAAATATGCACTCCTCTTTAGTGTGGAAGAGGTAAACCGCCTCGTTTTGGAAGGTATGCCTTTCCGTGACGCTTACAAGCAGGTAGGATTAAACATCGAAGCTGGTAAATTCGTCCCTGTCAAGAAAGTTCACCATACGCACGAAGGAAGTATCGGAAATTTATGCAATGACCAGATTTCCGCCTTGATGCAAAATATCATGGACGGTTTCGCGTTTAATAGAGTAAACGAGGCTGAGCAACAGCTGTTATCCTAATAAACGATGAAACGGTTTTTATTTTGCTTACTTATATCATTAGTTTGTTCGTGTTCCAAATTCGAAGAATCGGATATACCCTATGCACCGGTATATTTGGAACTAGACCTGCGCTTCGGCGACAAAGATCTGGTAGGCATATACAATCACAAATCCATCACTAAAGCCCGTACTGCCGGAGAAAAGACGGGCTTTTCCGGTGTTTTGGTTGTATGCGGAATCGACAATTACGGAAATGCGACCTACTATGCATTTGATCTGTGCTGTCCCCACGAAGCCAAAAAGAATATCATCATAGAAGCCGACAATGCAGGAAAAGCAATTTGCCCGGAATGCGGAACTGAATATGATATCGGCTATGGGACCGGAGCACCGACAAAGGGCGTATCGCAATTTCCATTAAGAAAATATTACATGACTCCAGTATCGTCCGACAGACAGGAATGGGTTGTGAGAAACTAAAAAAATGCGTTGCCCTGCATTTTTTTATTCTAAATATTTGCAGAAACAAAAATTTCATCTACCTTTGCACTCGCAAACGAAAACAATGCAACAATGCGGAAGTAGCTCAGTTGGTAGAGCATAACCTTGCCAAGGTTAGGGTCGCGGG
>OGFD01000021.1_pt1 | contig 108305 bp, 172 predicted proteins | sample 1570851 | NCBI WGS metagenome assembly OGFD01 (sample SAMEA2582077, study PRJEB24529) | metagenome | biome: Human gut stool | place: China | collected 2011
CTGCAATGGATAAAGCCAGTCTGGTCTTTTTAACAGGAATTAAATTATCTAAAGTAATATCACTAGTTATACTTACTGTCCAAGCAATATTTAGTTCAGGATCTATTTTATAGATTACTCCATAGTGTGCACTTGGACCTATTTTCGCTCTAATGATGTCACATTTTTGTAAAGGTATTTGATCTATACCTTGACCTAATATTTCTGTAGGTAAAACTATATTCTGTTTAGGAACACATGAAGATTGTTCAATTAAACTAGTAGTAGATAAAGATAAACTAAATGCATCTACTATACTTATTACATCTAATATTTTATTATCATCTGTATTTTTTAATTTAGAAGATGCTTTAGATCTTACAGAGTTTAAAAAGTTCTCTTTTTCTTCGACAGATTTTTCTTTTAATAAATCTAATATGCTCATACTTTTTGTTTTTAATTTTGATAATTTGTAATACTAATAGGACTCGAACCTATAACTCAACCTTATCAGTGTTGTGATGTTACCCGTTACATCCATAGTATTTCTTAACCAGCTTTTTACGACATTAGCTTAGCCGTTGACTAATCATATTACGCTGCAATATGAGTATAGTCTGTTACAAAAGATTTGTCATTTCTGACGTTATTGACCTATTCATTTTCATCCTCGCTGTCAAAACCATAATGCCCCAAGGCGCCGTTATACGCTACGGCCAAACGGTAGCTAACGATTCTATGCTACAACCGTGCGGGACACTCCGTTATCAGATTGGTTATATGTACACGTACATTTTCAATTTGTTCTGACTATTTTATTCAACCGCAAAGGGTGTGGAGCATGAGGGAGTCGAACCCTCGTCCAAACGATTCATCCAATGACCTAACAGTCAATATTGTAAAAGAGCTCTATACACTTCTGCGCCTTCATACTTTGTTAGTAACGCCTCAATTAGAGAGATATACATCATACACGAATTTTCATATACTGTTGGGTCAGTATAATAGTATAGTATGCTCTTTTTAGTAGTATAGAGAGCGATCAAACTCTCTATACTTAATAAGGTAATCCTAAAGTAATAGTATATACTGTTGATTACGAGCATAAAGCATTGAATCTAGTATATAACAGCATAAAGCTTCTGTTACTTTAGAATTTAAAGATCTTTGACAGAATACATATTATATCAAGTGCTCATCTAGCAAGCTAGAGACTCGATTGAAATATAGACATATAAGTACTATATGTATATGTATTTTGATATACTTACTGTTTTTCGTCTATAAGACTATTCTTCGCCCTTGGAGCATAAAGCATACGGAGTGAAGAAATGATCTACTATAGCACATGATCAGTAGGCATGTATTCCTATTATTAGCATAAAAGCATTAAATAGAACTGTCAATTCAGTTCGATCTACCCGAACTCCTTAATGCGACAATGCGACTTATATAGTTTGCGGTTAGACTTTTATTCTATTTTAGCATAAAAGCATTTAGAATACGGATGTTGATTAAAGATAGATATTTTCGTATCTTGAACCAAAGACTTCTTCTTTCGCTTTTGCGATAGCTTCGTCTTTCTTATCTGTAAGTTCTGAGTACTTTTTGTCCCAAGCTTTGTAATCACCAGTAGCTTCAAATTCAGCTTGAGCTTTCTTCAGTTCTTCAGAAAAGTCCTTCATAATGTTCTTATGTTTTGATGCAAAACGTCCGTTTCTTTCAGCTTTAGAAACAGCTTTGTCACATTCTTTGATTCTACGTTTTACTTCCATAGAATCACGTTCTAACTGTTCTTGTTGTATCTGTTTCTTAGCTTCTGCAACTGCTGCTGCTTCAACTTTACCATCTTTTTCTTCTTGAGCTTTCATTCCAGCTTCAAAGTTGTAACCTTCATCAGTTACTTTATCACACAACATTGCTGCACCTAACATAATTCCTTCAAAGTTCATAAAATTTTTCATAATTCTTTTGATTTTAATTGTTAATAATTGATTTATTTAAGTGAATGAATTAACCCCATAAAGTATCTGATAAATGTCTGCGATAGATTTCATCTCTTTCTTCTCGAATATCTATCTGCATTTTAATAATAATATTTATCAGTTCTTCTTTTGTTTTCTTTTCTAGTTCTTCTTTTGTCCACATAATAATAAAGAAATAGAAAGTTATACTATCTATTCGTACGCCTTATTTGATAGCTAGCCCTTTTCCTTCTCCTGACCTTAAATAAGGTTGACCGTTGTATAGTCCATAGGTATTAATCACCTTTAGGGGTCTGGCGTTATAACCTTCTGTGTTGATTGGATTCTATCATAACTACTTAATTAGTAATTCTTAGTTAAACAATAGCTCTTTCCCTTTTATACGGTTGCATTTTAGAATGTCTAACTCTCTTTTTAGACTGATATTCAGCTGCTTTTCCTGATTGCTTAGAACCTGGAAAATGAGATTCTTTATAGGTCTTTCCCATAATTATAACACTCTAATTGCTTGTACTAAAAGATCAAAGATATAAGCGCATCCCTTTTTGTTGAGATACTCAATTGTAACTTCTTTTTCATCCAGCATCATCTCAATTTGTGGTCTAGTTAATTTACCATCTTCAATCAGTTTCCAAAAGTTAGCATTGATTGCAGCAATATTCATTAGACCAGCTGCTGTACACACAGTAATAACGTCTTTTAAGATATTTTCAATCATTTGTTTATTTGAAGAGCTAGTTACAAACTTACTTGTTTCAAGTATTTCTGTATGTACTTCTGATAAACCAAGTTTCTTAGCCATAAGAGCTACTGCTGTTACAATACTTTCCTGATTGATTGATGCAGGAATTCCAATAATTACAAATTTTAAAGATTTCATTTGATATGAATTTAAAGTTGTTTATAAATTTCTTGACTATAGTACTTACCGCATCTTTCACAGTAAGTTCTTTTAGTAATAGGAATGTTTAATTCATTGTTATTAGGCTCATTTTTCCATTTGTGCCCATGAATTAAACATTGTGAACGTAATGCAACTTCTTTTTGCTTTTTAGGATTATCTAATAATTCTAATTCAGCAAGTCGTTTAATGTTACTATGATAGGCTTTTAGCCTTCTGTAACTACTGATTTTCAGTTTGATTTTCTTAAAAATATTCATTCTTTCATATTTAATAGTTTTAATTATACAATATTTTGAGGACGTCTAGCTGCAACTAGATGGTTTTATCAATCTTAATTATATATTAACACACATTTTACTGTACGCTTACAGTAAATAAAGACGGTATGTAACAGTTTATACAATATATTGCAGTATATTGCAGGCTTGACGATTCACATCGTTGTGTAACTTCTACACTAATACAGCTTAATTGAAATACTAATTAAAATGACTCTCACTTAGTTTTAACTCATAAGCAGATATAGCTGTCAAACTAATCTTATTGGAGTACATGGTTTTAACGTCTGCACTAATACTAATCTCCTCCACCTACCTTCAAACGACAGCAATGCTGCCCTCTGAAATGATTAGATATAAGCCCCACATGTTTGTCACTGATTCTCACAGTAAGGAGGCAGCTGCATCTATTCTCACGAACCAATACAGCTTTATCTGATGATATTTAAAATCCTATTTTCTTCTTTATAGAATCATCTTTTTTACAAAACATTATAGTAGCTAAGTATTGTGAATCTGTTGCAAATAAATGAGTATGTGCTTCATCTTCACTATAATTCTCAAGCTTTTCTAATTCTTCATTTACTCTAGTCTCATATTGTTTTAGAGATTCATCTTCGTGTTTTAACACTAATTTTCTAATGTACTGCGGCATGAATTGAGTCACTATTAATTTGTGGTAATGAGGACCTTGGCATACTATCTGGTATATATTCTTTTTGTATATCCATACTCCTCTTTATTAATTTATCATAAAAGTCTTTGTTACTAATATAAATAGAAACAATTTCGTGATTTGATAAATCAGTACCTTTAGTAACAAGTATTTGAGTTAGTACTTGTTCTGGCATAACCAAGAACACACTATCTACATACTTGTCTAATCTCATATTTTCACGCCATTGTAGCACTTCTTGTACTGTTGGTGCTACTACTTGTTCAACTGTGTCCGTTTCAGGGATTTGTTTTTCTTTAGGACTACGAGGTCTTACACAATTGACAAAAGCTATTAGTGCAAATATTGCAATAATTAGCCAAAATACATGTTTACTTTTCATTTTTGATAAATGTTCTTATTGGTTTAACATCTTGAAAACTTCTTCTACCGTTTCAGTAGCTTCAAGTACAGTATATTCTCCATCTGTACCTCTACTATAAATGGCACATCCTTCTGGATAATCATCTGATTCAACAACTGAAGTAATAATGCCTTTTCTTATGACAGCCGGTTTACCATCATGATCATTGTCATGTAATAATAAAAATTCACTCATTTTGATAATGTTTTAAGTTAATACTAAGTATATAAATGCTATTAATATTGCATCTATTACAATTAATACTCTTGTTACTGGATGTGTTTCATACCAGTTTTCAAATTTATTCCACCATATATCTGCTAAATCAGCTTGGTTTGATTTCTTTGTATCCATTGTCTTTATCTTTATATCCACTGCCAAGTGTATATACAAAAGATAATACGCAGAATATAAATAGTGCGATTATCACTACTTTAGAGTAATACCAATAATTCCAATAATCGGTATATAACAGTCCGTACACTTCTTCATCAAAGAAATATATTCCTTGATGTTCAATAATCATCACAGCTGCAAATAATGCAGTTATGAGCCCAAATAAAAAATACATTAACTTTTGCATAATAATTATTTATTGATTAAATACTATTTGCTACAAATACTATTGCTATTACTACTGCTAATAATATTAGTAAGTATACTAATAATCTGATAGTAATAACAATGCGCCAGAATCGTTCATTTCCTATATGTTTTTATATTTATTGTGAAGTTTTCTCCAAAAATGATGTCCTTCTTTTGCATATCTCCATATAAGTGTACATTCAATTGCCATATCAGGAATTCTTAATATTCTATAAAATGATTCTAGGTTTATTTTATTATCATGAGCATATTTACTACTGCCGTCTAAAAAGCTATCTAATACTTTTTCTTTAATAAGAAAAGTAAGCAATAAATAAGGCATATTAAATAATATTTGCCTTCTGACTTTTTGTTGTTCTGTTAACTTTTTCATTGATTGAATTGTACTTTTTTATGAACTTTAAATGTTACTTCAGTATCACTCTTAATTTCAATAGTAAAATGAGGAGATGATTTACTATCTATTCTTCGTTTGATCCATTTAACTACATATTCAGCAGTTAATACTTCAAATTGTGAATAGCTACGCCATTTTCCACTTCTACCTATGTGTAGTTTTAGATTTCCTCTGTCAATGTTAGTGACAGGATTAACGCGATTTTGTTTTGAACTAATTACTTTAGTTACTACTATATCGCCAATTTTAAGATTTTGAAATTGTTCTAATGTCATATCTTTTAGTTTATTGATTAAACACATAAAGAGGACAGCTAATGCTGTTCCCTACTATTTAATAGAATCAGGATCAAACCACTGACGTAATAGTATTTCAAAAGTTGTTTTAACATATTCTGCACCACGACTTGTTGCAAATCGTAAATTAGAACCGAGATTAGCATCGGAAGCACCAACCCCATTAGCGGAACTAAGAAAGAATAGACCCTCATTCAACTTATTATTTGAGTGAGTGTTGAATGTTTTATAATAATAAATCTCATAGAATTTATTATTTGGTTTTACTATATGTCTCCACTGTGTACCTGTTTCAATATAATTCACAGCTGCCGTAATTGTAGATAGTTGTTCATATGTGTTTATATGGTTATCTCTATAACGTCTAGGCTTGCGATTAATGATTTTACACGCATCTTTGTACGATTTGATATCTTCTAGGTTCATACTTTAATTGTTTTAAATTAAAAATTAGTATTTATACTTACATTTATTGTTCGGCATGTAGTTGGCTCTGCATTTACAGGCTTGCCACTGTTTATGGCTGCATTACTATTGTAGTATAAATAACTCTAAGTTAGTTTGAATACATCTTGCTAAGAGTTCATACTTTCTGATAAAGTGTTTTCTTGTCTTCATAATGTTGACGTTAATGGGAATTTGTTTTTATTATGTTTTATATACTTTAATACATTCAAATAATTATTAGCATTTAAGAAACAAATCTTACACATAGATATATCTGCACAAGGCTTATAATAAGCACAACTACTTCTATCATCATATGCTCTTACGGCACACATATTTGTAAGTTCAAGTTTGCTTATTTCTTTATAAGCTTTCTTAGACTTTAATACTACTCCACTTCGTATTATATTGTCTATCATTACTGGTTTAATTAATTTAGTCATTTCATTTTATCTTAATTTAAGTTAATAATCAGTTTAAAACACTACTATCTTCACAGACTGTAGTGTACGGTTAAGTAATAATAAAGTAAAGGATAGTATGGCTGTATCCTTATAATATAGAAATAAGTGATTAGCGTTTTACACCTAAAACTTATTATTTGGCTATAAATAATTAGTAAGCTTAATAAGCTATGCTATTACATCTGTGTGTCAAATACTGATTCGTTAGTATTATTATGACTACACGCGAAAACCGGTTTTTCGGGTACATAATTAGATATACAGAAAAATAAGAAACTGGTGTCCTCAACGTCTTGGAAAGTTATTAGTTTTTTAATTTAGTTACTATAAAGATAATCAAATCTAGATAGTATTGTTAATCATATTAAGTATCATTAATATTATTGCCATAAATGTTATATGATTGAGTTTCATTGATACGTTTAACATGTATATATAATCATATATATTTGTTATTGTTGTGAAATCATTTTTAGCAAATGCTATTGCTATAGATAATGTAAATATTAATATAGCACAACATCCTAGTACTATTATGATTTGTGTTATAATATTTATAAGCTTTATCATACTTTTTGTTTATATTAAATCCCATTCAATTAATGCTTCGATTGGTGACATACCTTGTTTGATGCATTCGGTTACTTCTGCTTCAAGATGATATTCTTTTGCAATAGCAATAGCTTCATCAATGTTAATCTGATGGTTCATTATGTTTGTTATTATGGTTACTAATATGTAATATTATTTTGTATATTACTATTACTGTTATTATAATAAATATTACTCTCCCATAATCTTCTAAAGTCATGTTAGAGTCTGAGTAGTATATATGGCATAACATAGGAATGATGTTAGGTTAGGCTATATATTAATATAACAAGGAAGATGCTGGAGGAATTAATCCTCCAGTTCTTCAGTCTGTTGTAACAGACTCTCAAGCTCCTCCTTCGATACATCGAAGAGCACGAATTTACGATAATCATCGTAAAATTCTGGGTTTTTGAAGAAGCTTTCAGCTCTGTCAAAACCTCTCTGTACAGCTCTATCGACAGTAGCTTGCGTGCTGTCAGATTCTTCACATACGCAGTATGTACTTCTAATGACTCTGTCATTAACCTTGTAAGGCGCATGACTTACACTTATCAATTTATACTTCTCTTGAAGTTTAATTGGTTCTTTAAGTAAAGTCACTTTACGTGTCCCATCTTCAGAATAGGTTAAATCTGTAAGATTTAACTGATTCATAAGTGTTTCGTCATTAGGATCGAGGAATAAAGAGTAGTTAGAGCGAATAGCGAGAACTGCTTCTTTTTTCAAAAGTACGTTTGCGTACTTACGTCCATCTGTAGATGTACCAGTTGCGATAGCGACTGCGTAAACATCTCCTTCATGTTCAACTTTGAATTTCATATGCTAATATTGTTTTAGTGAGATTTATCGAACAATTAACCAAAGTGCACGGGGTCTTCCCGCGCAACGAGGTTATAGGGGTCTTGTTTAGGGATAGCTTAACACACGCAGATTTCTTCACCAAAAAAATTTTTTTATATATTTTTATTTTAAATAATGTAAAAAAATAGCTATTAAACTTAAATAAATATTCATAATAAATGTTAATAATAACAACTAATATAGTTAAATATACGTTACTGTATACAGTAGATACAGTTAAATACAGTATGAATACAGAAGATATATTAGAAGAATTAACTAAAGTAGATGATGTAAGTCCTATTACTTTAGAATTAATCTTTACTTATTTATGACAATATTAGCAATTATATATACAGTAAGTATAATAACAATGATATACAGTTATATCACTGCCCCAGAAATAAATAACAAAGAATGAATTATTATTTTATAAGATAGAAAGACTAGCAATATTCTAATTGCCTTTACTTAAGTAAGATAAGTAAGAACTATAAACTAGATGATAATTATAGATCCTTTACTTTACCAGGACAAATAGAATATACTTTCTCTGAAGATTTATATAAACAGTTTAAGAAAGAAATAAATACAGTTAAATGACAGAATTTACTGCACTATGTTTAGTAGGTATGTTAGGGTGTCTAGCTTATATCATACTAAATAAATTAACAAAGTAATGTGCCCTAAGTACACGGGATCGTAGTACATTCCACGCTTAAAGAAGTTACTGTAAAGTAGAAGCGCACCAGGGAATCCTAATCGTAAGTAGGCTCAGTTTAGCTACCTTTCTGGCGGTCGTTGAATAAAAAGGTAGCCCCCTAAAACGGTATTACTATGGAAAAGAACGAACAAAAAAAAGCAGATAGAATTGAGTATGTTTTCAGGAATAAAACTTATATAGCTACTCCTGAGCTTAGTAAAGGTTGTTGTGTAGGTTGTGCGTTTGTTAATAATATGAACTGCGCTAACTTTAAAGATAGAATGGATATCTGTCATAAAGGATATATATTTAAGCGCAAATTTAATCATATAGATGAGTAACCTTACTTTACTTACTGCGTTAATAGATATTATAAAGTAAATATTATGGAAGATAAAGTACTAGAAACAGTGGTAAACGGATTGGAATATAGTTTTGAAAAAGATATATTGGTAAAACCTTTAGCTCCTATCATGGTTACTAAAGAATATACAGAGCAAATTCCTACTGGTGAAAAGGATGAAGAAGGTTTTAATAAGTATGAAGTAAAGACTTATACTAAAGAAGTTGAATCAGATTTTGCAAAAGGTATTGTTCTATCTATTCCAACCGGTGCTGATAGTACCATTAAGGTTGGTGATACTATAGTATACCCTAAGAAATTTGCTAAAGACTTTGATCTATTTAAAGACTCACAATTAGTTAAGCCATACGACGTTGTAGCCAAAGTCGTTAAATAAGCTATCATTCACAAATTGAATGTTTTAGAGTATTAAATCGCTGCCCTGCCATCAAAGCAGGGCATTCTTTTTACTATTACTTTACTAAACATTAATAAATGTTAAATATTTTAAACACTTATTATATTAATACGTTTTAAGGGCATTATGGGAACAATAATAATAGTACTTGTGAGTATTATTGGTTTTGGTGCTCTCACTTATCGTCAAGGAAAGAAAGAAGGTTATGACCAAGGTAGAATTGATGGTTACGAAGAGTGTAAACAAAACTTTAATAAGATACAAGAATTTAAACAAAAGATATTAAATAAAAAGTTAGACATATGGAAGGATACAAAGTAATTAAGGATTTTAGCTTCGCTGAAAAAGGTGATGTGTTTACTAAAGTTGAAGATTTAAACTTGTGGGAACTTCAGAAATCTGAAGTAGTATCAGATACAGAAACTTATACTTCAATGGCATTTGATTCTTCTACTATGGAAGAATTAGCCAATAAAGATTATGTAATTTGGTACAGTGAAGAAGCACAAGAAGATGTAGATGAATGTGAATGCTGTTGCGATAAGTTAGAGAAAGTAAAAGAATACGTTAATACTTTGATTGATACATATACTAAAGATTATAGCGAATTGATGAAGGATTATAATGAAGGCAATGTTCAACAGTGTGTTAAAGTAGAAGCAGAAACTGTATACCATAATTTAAATAAAGTTCTCAATAGTATTAAAGATTTGTTAGATGAATAAATTAGTAAAGACTGTTAATAAAGGCAATCTTTACTATGAATACCTTAACGCTTTAAATGGTATACTACAACTTACAAATAGGGAATTGGAGTTACTTACCAAGTTCGTTGAATTAGATGTGAACTTTACTCCAATACCTGGTGTAAGTAAAAATGTGGCTAATACTGACAATCGCAGAATGATTAAAAGTACTATGGGTATTACTCCAGATAACTTAAGTAGATATATAAGTAAGTTCAAGAAAGAGGGTCTTTTAGTACAGGGAAAAGCAGAAGATGAATTAGTAGTTAATAAGATACTAATTCCAGAGATAATAAAAGATAGGGTGCAAATAACGTTAATACTAAGAGTAAATGAATAATAAAATAAATAATAAACATTTCTATATGATCTTTGACAATGGGCATATAGTACATGTAGAGAATAGAAGTAATAGGTTAGTACGATATTTCAGACATCTTTTTAACTTACGTTCTAATTTAAAATTAACTTCTTTCGTTCCGAAGAAACCTTACTCTAATAAAGAAATCAAGAAATTATCTGATATACTATACAGAAATCGCGATTTAGATGAATCTGATATTGTAGTAATAATAAATTCTATTAGACCTAATACTATCAGAGAATCTTTAACAGAGTTAGAAACTAGCGAATATTATATAAATGCAACAGCAAAAAAAGATATCAATTTACTCAAGTCTGGCAAACAAATATAATTTACCTTATCCTGTTATAGAAGTAATATGCAATAGTCCATTTAAGTTTGCTAAAGAAGTAATGTCAAATGATGAAGATACTAAAGATATTATGTTTGCTTACTTATTTAAACTTAAATTAAAAAAGAGATATAAAGAAACAAAATGAGACAGTTTATTGAAGAGTGCTTGGCGCCTAATTATAAGATTCACTGGTTAGATTCTATTTACTTTGATCCTGTATTACTTAACAATATACAGATGTATGTAGCAATTAGTGACAGTAGACTATTAAGAATATGATACTAAGAAAGTTTAATAATATGTATCCTAGAACACTTTGGATAGCTATAGTAGAGAGTGAGGAAGATATACAGTTTCTATGCAAGAAGTTCTCTATATTAGAGATTACTCCAGAATTCAATAAGATACTAGAAAATGCTCAAGATGCAATGACCAATGCTTATCATTATGATGTAGTAGCTGAATGTAGACCTGTTATTCAAAACTTTAACTATTTTGCTGGAATACTGTGTATAATATATAAGCCAGAGTTAGTAGATAGTGCTAACATAGCCCATGAATCTGTTCACATTTCTGACTATTACTTTGAAATTACAGGTATGAATAATGAAGATTTTTCAACTGGTGGCAATGAAGGATATGCTTACTTAGTTGGTTGGGTTGCTGGATGTTTTGTTAAAGTAATGAAAGAATATGGAAAGACAAAGTAAAGAAGATTCATTAGCTCTATGGGAGTTTGAGAAGAACAATACTAAACAGTTAGGTTCTAATATTAGTGAAGAGTTAAAGAAGTTAATGGAAGTTGCAGATAAGAAGATCAACAACTATTCCTTAACATACAATGAATTCATGGATGATATTCTAGAAGGTTTAGCTAAACTAAAAGACACAGATAATATTGAAACTAGGCAGTTACAGATAAAAGGATTGTACAACTATTTAACTAATAAGTATATTGAAGATGGAGAATGACGGTAAGAAATACGATTATGGTAAAGTAAGAATGGATTTGGTTCCATTAGATGTAGTTGAGAATGTTGGTAAGGTACTTACTTATGGAGCTCAGAAATACTCAGATAATAGTTGGCAAAATCTTCCAGATTTTTGGAAAAGATATAAAGCAGCATTACTAAGACATCTTACTGCGATAGACAAAGGAGAATTAATAGATCCTGAAAGTGGACTACCTCATATAGATCATGTACTTTGTAATACAGTATTCTTAGATTGGGGATTCCATCATGGTAAAGCAATTAGTATTAATACAAAAGACATTGAACAAGATGAATAATTTAGAAGCTATTTGGTGGAAAACATAGGATATAGATGTAAATAAAAATCGTATTGGTAATCCTACTTTATACGTTCACTTCATACGTAAAAATGAAGAAGGGATTACTCACGGAATAGTACACTCTAAAGAAGTTACACAAGATCTTAATATTGGTACAGTTAAGAATGAAATAATTAAAGAGATAGTAGAAGTTTTAGAAGAAGGTTATAGAAAAGTAGAAAAAGATTTATGGAACAATTGAAATTTAAAAAGTTAGATTACTCAGTAAAGAAAGAAGACGGCACAGAAGAGATTAAAAAATCTGAAGGTAAGTTGCCTATTAGAGCTACTAGTAGCAGTGCAGGATTAGATCTATATACTACTCGTATTACTCAAGAAGTAGATAATAGTGGTAAGTTAGTACTAGTATATCACACTGATATTGCTGTAGAAATTCCTGAAGGATATGTTGGATTTATCTGTATGAAATCATCTATCTCTAAAAGATCTATTATTATGTGTAATGGTATTGGAGTGATTGATTCTGATTATCGTGGAGAGTTAATGGCTAAATTTAAAGTAACTACAGATGCTATTCCTACAGTATATACTACAGATGAACCATTTGCTCAGTTAGTCATTGTTCCTTGTTCTATATTAGAACCTACTTTGGTAGAAGAATTGAGTGAAACAGAAAGAGGAGAAAAAGGATTCGGAGAAGCTACAGCAGAACAAAATAATGAAATTAAAGAAGTAAAAGAATAATTATGGAAAATCTAGATATTACAATTATTCCTGTAAGTGCATCAGGTGTTGGAAATTTTATTGAAGTTCGTATTAATGGTATGTTATATAGAACAGAGATTGTGCAAGGTGAATTTACAGAAGATGTAATGAAACAATCTATGGAGAAACTAATGCCTACTATTCCTACTGAACAACAGGAACCTGTAGAATTAAAATTTTATCAGCTATTAGATGCTATTGCAAATACTAAAGCTGAAGAAGAGTATAGAGCTCAGCATCCTGAGGAGTTTATGCCAGAGAATTTTGAACCCAGTGTTGAAGAAGTAACTGATGAAATTATTTGATATAAATGGTGGTAAAGTAGTAATACACCCAGATGCTTTAGGTCTCCCATTCTTTAAAAAGTTATGGGAGGCTGATAAGCCAGATAAAACACAAGCTACAAGTGTAATAAGTTACATAGTACTTATGTGGTATTTTAAATCTCCATATGTACTTCAGTTAGAACCAGATATCAGAGAAAAGAAGCTTAAGCAACTATATTTCGGTGATGAAAATTACAAACTTACTGTAGAAGAAAAAGCCTGTGAAGATGATTATAAGAAGCTAATATACACTAGAAATCTAAGAATGTTAGATAGTATGAGAAACAAAGTAGATACTATTAGTAAGTATTACGAAGATTCTCTAGAAGAGCAACTAGATGAAAAGAAGATTAAAGATCTATTAGCTGGTATGGAAAAAGTAAAAGCTACTTTTCAGACATTAGATTTCCTCGAAAAAGCAGTTAAAGCTGAAGAAGTTAGTACTACTAAAGTACGTGGAGATGCTCAGATTAATCCTTATGAATTAGCTTAATTTGTGCAAATTATACACAAGTTTATAACAATAAATTAATGAGTACGTTATATGAATATAAATAAAGAAACTATGAAGAAAGTACTTGATTTAACAAAATGCAATAGCACTGAAGAAATTTGTGATGTGCTTGAAAAAGAAATTGATAACAAACGAAAAGCAGATGCTTATCTTAAAGAAGCCGGTGAATCTTTGGTTGAAGAATATAAGAAAGAAGCAGTAGCTGAACCTAAGAAGAAAGGTATTATCAAGCGTACTATTCATTGGCTAAAGAGTTTGTTTAAGAAATAATCTCGTTGAACTGATAGAGAGGTCTGACAGGGACAGACATTAAATATTCCCTGGCACACTCCCCTGTAGTATATGTGGTTAATACACTAGTCTCTAAAACTGGAGTACTCAGTCGGATCTGAGCGGGGGGACTAATAAAGAATAAACTATGATTGACTTCTAGAAGAAAATAATAAATAGTAATAAGTTTAGAGAACCAGCTCTGTAGTTTTTAACTACAGGGCGTTATTGTTTATATCCAGCTGGTTCATCAGAATACTTTCAATACTGGGACGAATAGAAAGATCGTTGCATTAATGGTTATACCGCAGAGGATGGAGATTACATCACTGGGTATAACTATTTTTATATTAACTTTTGTCCAATGCAACGTATAGTTAACACTGTTACTAAATTACCTAATGGAGAAACTAAAGTAAAAAGAGACAGTGTGGTAACATTCCCTGATTTCTATGACTATGACTATTTTTACTTCTAGGCAGTACAAGAAGCAGAAGATAAAGGAAAACATATATGTCTACTTAAATCACGTCGCAAAGGATATAGTTATAAAGGTGGAGCTATGGCGTGTCGTAATTATTATTTGATACCTAATAGTAAAACATATATATACGCTTCTAATAAGCAGTATCTTACCGAAGATGGTATTCTTACTAAAGCTTGGGACTATATGGACTTTATAGATAAGAATACAGCTTGGGGTAAGAAACGATCTGTTAACAGTACTATGCGTAAACGAGCTGGATTCTGGACTAAAGATGAATTTGGCAATGAAGTAGAAATGGGTTATAAGTCAGAGATTATTGGCGTTACTTTGAAAGATAATCCTGATGTAGTACGTGGTAAACGTGCTAAATTAATTCTATTTGAAGAAGGAGGTTCATTCTCAGAATTAGGTGCTGCGTGGCAAATTGCTAGACCATCTGTAGAACAAGACGGTGTAGCGTTTGGTACTATGATTGTATGGGGAACTGGTGGTGACGAAGGCTCTGCATTTGAAACTATGAAAGATATGTTCTATAATCCAGATGGATACAATTGTTTAGGATTTGAGAACATATGGGATAGTACACCTACAGATAAATTGTGTGGATTCTTTGTTCCATAGTATACTAATCTAGATACTAGAGATGATGATGGTAATAGAATATACATGGATGATGATGGTAATACTATTACTAAACCTTCCCTTGAATTTATATTAGATGAACGTAGAAAGGTAATAAGTACAGCTACTAATACTACAGCTATAGACCGTTATGTTGCAGAGCGTCCTATTACTCCACAAGAAGCAATGCTAGAATTTAACGGTAATATATTTCCTAAGAAAGAATTACAGGAGCAATTAGGACTTATTCGTACTAATACTTAGTTATAGAATCATAAACAAGTGGGTGATTTAATATTTGATGAGTCTGGTAGTATCAAATGGATACCTAAGAAACACGGTGATGTTACTAAGTATCCACTTGGTAAAGATGATGATCCTACTGGTTCAATAGTTATATGGGAACATCCAGCTAAAGATGCAACAGCTGGATTATATATAATAGGTGTAGACCCTTATGATCATGACTAGTCTGGTACTAATTCATTAGGATCATCTATAGTATATAAGAGGTTTTAGAACTTTGAAGAGTACTATGATATTATAGTAGCCGAATATACTGGTAGACCTGCAACAGCTGAGGAATACTATGAAAACTTACGTAAGTTAGCATTATACTATAATGCGCGTATAATGTATGAAAATGAACGCAAAGGTCTATTCCCTTACTTTACTGCTAAGCATTGTGATTACTTATTAGCTGATCAACCTGATATTATTAATGATATAGTTAGTAATTCTAAAGTACAAAGAAGAAAAGGTTGTCACATGAATAAGTAGATAAAGCAATGGGGGGAAGGTATGATAAAAGAATGGTTGAATGAAGAGTATGCACCAGGTAAGAAAAACCTAACTAGGATACTATCAGAGCCGCTATTAGAAGAGCTAATAAGCTATAACGATACAGGTAACTTTGACCGAGTGATGGCGTTGATGTAGGTTATGATATATAGAGAACAACTATATAATGTAGTTGTTAAAAAGAAAGAAAAAGAAAACAAATAGAAGATGCTCTTCGATGGACCAATTTTTGCGCAGAGTTGGTTCAATGATGATACTCCTAGAGTATTTTCTAATGACGATAATGTATATACATTTTAACTATGAAGAATACTAAAAGTTTCCCTGCACAGAAACTACCAATGTCAAAGAAGACACAAGCCTGGAAAGAAGCCTGCGTAGACTATGTAGTAGGCGCTGGAGATTCAGGATTTGGTGGTAATGGTAGATCTAGATCTGACGAGATGTAGACTTACTATGATTTATATAATAGCATATATAATGAAAAGGATCTTAAATATGTAACTAATCCATTTAAACAAGATGATGGATTTCCTGCTATGGCATAGGATTATAATATTATTAAACCATATGTAGATTAGTTACTTGGTGAAGAAACTAAAAGACCTTTTAATTTTCATCCACAACGCACAAGTGATATAGCTGCTAGTGAACTATAGGAAAAAGCCAAAGAAATGCTAATGGATTATATTCAGGCTACTATAGCTAGTAAGTTAAGTCCAGAACAAGCAGCCAGATATGAACAAGCATTAGCTACAGGAGAAATCTAGACTCCGGAAGCTATAGCTAAGTATCTATAGAAAGATTATAAGGATATAGCAGAAACTGAAGCTTATCATGCATTGCAATTCCTCAAGAGAAAATTGAATCTTACTCATGAATTCTATAAAGGCTGGAAAGATGCTTTAATAGGTGGAGAAGAAATATACTACATAGGTGTAATCAATGGAGATCCTTATGTAGAAAGAGTAAACCCTATGTACTTTGATTATGAGCATTCTTTAGACTTAGAATTTATAGATGATGCAGCGTGGTGCCGCAGAAAGATGATCATGTCTGCTACTGAAATATACGACAGATTCTATGATAAAATGTCTGAAAGACAACTAAATGAGTTATTAGAACTTATTGATCAAAGACCTGGAGCAGGTAATAATCCAGAGATAAGAAAGACTAGTATAGATTATGAATCTATTAAACTACACAAGATTAATAGTTTTACAGATAATCCATTTGATATAGATCATATAGTAGTATATCATTGCTGTTGGAAGTCTTTCAAAAAGATAGGATTTGTTACTTTACTAAACCCAGAAACTGGAGAAGTTGAAGAATTTCAAGTAGATGAAGATTATAAAGTAACAGGTACAGAACAATCTGTAGAATGGGATTGGATTATTGAAGTATGGGAAGGATATAGAATCGGTGATGATATGTATATAGGAATTCAACCTATTGAATATCAACATATATCTGCTGATAATCCTAATTCACAGAAATTGCCTTACACTGGTGTAGTATATAATAATACTAATAGTAAGCCTAGATCATTAGTAAGTATGATGAAGCCGTTACAGTATATGTATATTGTAGTATGGTATAGACTTGAATTAGCATTATCTAGAGATAAAGGTAAAGTAGCAGTAATGGATATTACTTAGATACCTAAATCTATGAATATTGATGTTAACAAGTGGATGCATTACTTAAGTGCACTAGGTGTAGCTTTTATTAATCCATATGATGAAGGGTGGGATATACCAGGACGTGAAGGAGGTAAACCATCTCAATTCAACTAGTTATCTTCTTGGGACTTAACTATGAGTAATGTAATAGCTGAGTATATTCAATTGATGCAAAAGATTGAAGACATGGTAGCTAAACTTACTGGTATTACTCCACAGAGACAAGGGTAGATTGCTGCTAGTGAATTAGTGGGTAATACTAATACTGCTGTTAGTATGTCTTATCATATTACTGAACCTTGGTTCTGGAATCACAATTAGGTAAAAAGAAGAGTATTAACTATGCTGTTGAACACTTCTAAAGCTGCTTGGAAAGATAGTAAAAAATACTTGAATTATATATTAGATGATGCTACTAGAGCATTTGTACAATTATCTGATAATTTCTTCTACGAAGATATGGATATATTTGTAGATGATAGTACTAAGAATCAACAGTATATAGATCAATTAAAGCAATTGCTACAACCTGCTATGTAGAATGGTGCTAGTCTATTAGATATTGCTGAAATCATTACTTTAGATAATATGAGTATGATTAAGAATAGACTTGAGGAAATTGAGCAGAAAAGAATGGAACAGATGCAGCAACAGCAGCAAGCTGAACAACAAGCACAACAGCAAATAGCAGAACAACAGAATCAGCTTAAAGAAGAAGAGCTTATGCTTAAGGAAGCTGAAATGGATCTTGAAAAATATAAAGTAGATCAAGACAATGCTACTAAAATTACTGTAGCACAACTTAATGCTTATCGTGGTGCTGAAAATATGGATCAAGATATGAATGGAATTCCTGATCCAATTGAAATAGGAAAACAGGCTCTAGAACAGTAGAAGATAAATTCTGATATTGCTACTAAACAATTAGAACTTAACAATAAGCGTAGAGAAATAGAGCAGAAGAGAGAAGCTGAAAATAAGAAGATATAGCTTGAAAAAGATAGAATGAAGCATGAAACTGAGTTGCAACGTATGTCTGATAAAGCTGCTATGGATAGAGAGAAATTAAAAGCAAAGACAGCTTTGCGAAATAAAGTGGTAGGTGAATCTAAATCTAAATAAACATGAATTGGTTTAAAGAAACATGGTGGTTAGTAAAGCAGCTATTTACTACTACTAAAAATAAAGATAAAGTATAGTATAAGCATATGGATCATTATCCATTTAGTGGTTACTCTGCAATGAGTTGGTGTGGGCATATTTTAACCAAAAAGAAAGAATCTGATATTAAAACTACTACTTGGAATCACGAAAATATACATTTATAGTAGGCTAAAGATAAAGGTAGTTGGTTAAAGTATTATGCTGATTATGTATGGGAGTGGATTAAAGGTAATCCTATTATTTACCCAGCATCTTCTGCATACTATACGATCCCTTATGAAATGGAAGCATATGCAAACGAAGATAAATCTGATTACGAAATTAATACAAATAAGTATAAAATAAAAAATCGTAAAAAGACTTACAAAGAGAATAGGAAAAATTGGTTTAACTATATTAAAACTTTATAATTATGGCATGTGGTGGAAAGAAAGGTGGCAAGAAGTCATCTAAAAGTGGAAAGAAAAGTAAATAATTATGGAACGTGAAGCATTTAGATAGAGAATGCAACAGTATAAGTAGGCTAGGGAAAGTAATCCCTAGCTGAAATACTGGGACTGGAAAAGTACTGTTTAGAGAGAACCTTTAGACGGCGTTTATGAAGATTGTAGATTTATAGACCAAAGTGAGCCTAGGTTTGAACTACGTAAAGGTTAGCAGTATTATGCAAATCCTAATAGTTTAAAATTAATGAAAAGTTTAGGTAGAACTATAAAAGTATTAGGACCAATTGGAGAAGTTATTCAAAATTTATTTCCTAGTGAAGAAGCAGAAGTATTAGAGGATGCTAGATATAAATATGAAAATGCTTTAAAACCTAAAGTATATGCAGATGGTGGTATTATAGATGAAGATCCACCACAAAATACTAGTGAAAGACCTATTACTAACTTTGACCCTAAAGGAGATCCATATAATCCTACATATGGATATAACCCAGGTGCAGGCTATGTTTCAAATTCAGATCCATTGGGCAGTCTATATATAGAAGGAGCTTTACTTAATCCAGTATTTAAATTAGCAGGTAATGTAGTATCTAATGTCGCTAGAGGATTAACCAAGTACTCTTCTAAATATGTACCAGAAGTAAAAAGAACTGTATAGGATAAGATAAATAATTTATTCCGTAGAGAAGCTGAAGATAAAGCTCGTACATATAAATTATATGATGATGCTATAGAATCTAGAAATAGAATAATTGAAGATCTATATTCTAATCCAGCTTATATGGAAAGAGCTAGATAGATTTAGAATACTTACGGTGATAATTATGCGCAAGTATACGAAGATATAATTAATTAGTATAACACTAATTATTGGAATTTACCTAATCCTGTCATAAAACAATTAGATGCTAAGGCTAAAATGCAGGCTAAGGATGCAGCTGTAAATAGGTATATCACTAGAAGACAACCAGCAGGATATGATGATTTTGAATATTAGATAAATAGAAATCTTACAGAGATAGATTATCCTACTACTAGACATGAATTAGGACACTATGTAGATTTCAATTTAGCTAAAAGTTCAAATCCTGATTATAGCAACTCTATGTTTGCAGAGTTAAAAAGAGATTTATCAAAATAGAAGAATCCATTATTTCCAGATAAAACTGATTATTATAGCAAAGGTACAGAATAGAAGTCTTATATGAATACTCTTAGAGAGTATATGTTTAAGACTGGTATGATTAATAATATAGGAGATAAGGTAACTTCTAGATAGATTAAGAAAGCTATAAGATCATTACCTAAAGATATGAGATCTATTGAAGCTGCTTATCTTCAATTTGCTACACCTGGATAGTACACAAAGTGGTTTAACAAGATACCTTTACTTGGTACTTATCCAATAGTAAATAAACAATTTTAGAATTATGAAGAAGATAAAGATAAAGCCAGAGAATAGAGGTAAGTTCAATGCAACTAAAAAGAAAACAGGAAAGACAACTGAAGAGCTAACTCACAGTAAGAATCCTGTAACAAGAAAAAGAGCAATATTCGCTTAGAATGCTGCTAAATGGAATAAAGGTAAAAAGAAGAAAAAATAAATCTAATTAAATATTTTAATTATGGATAAAAAAATGACATTAGGTGGATTTGAAGCTGTACTAGATAGCTTTATCCCTAATCCAGACGGTGGTTTTAGAAATTCAAATGTTGATGAAAACATTAATGTTAACGCTGATGAATTTGAATCACTAGACGATGAAGAATTGGAAGACATTAAAAATAACAATATCGAAGTAAAGAATAAGAAAGAAAAACCAGTAGAAGAACAAGATACTGAGGAAGAAGAAATTGAAGAAGAAGATATTGAAAATAAACCAAAACGTAAGCCTGGTAGACCTCGTAAAGAAGAAACTATTGAGGAAGAAACAGAAGAGGAAGAAGAGGTTGAAGATAACAATGAGGAAAATGTTGTTACTAACTTCTTTGATGCTGTGGCTGAAAAACTCAATTGGGAATTTGAAGAAGGAGAGGAAAAACCCAAGAGTGTAGATGAGTTAATTAATTACTTCCAAAATGTCATTGAAGAAAATAGCAAGCCTGAATACTCTAGTGAAGAAGTTGAAGCACTAGATAATTTCGTAAAACAAGGTGGAGATTTAAAGAAGTATTTAACTATTGATGCTGAATTAGATTTAGATGATATTGACATTGAAGATGAAACTAATCAGAAATTGGTAGTAAAACAATTACTTAAAGAAAAAGGGTTCTCTACTAAGAAGATTGATAAGTTAGTAAGTAGATACGAAGAAGCTGGATTACTTGAAGATGAAGCACAAGACGCTTTAGAAGATCTTAAAGAGATTAAAGAGGAAAAGAAGAAACAGCTATTAGAGGATCAGAAAAAGGCTTATCAGATATAGTTGCAGAGACAACAGCAATTCTACGATAACGTTGTTAGCGAAATAAAAGGCTTAAAGAATATACGTGGTATTACAGTCCCTGAAAAAGATAAAAAGGTTTTAATGGATTATATACTTAAGCCAGACACAGACGGTAAAACAAAGTACCAAAAGGACTATGCTAAGGGTGGTGTTAAGAATCTGATAGAATCAGCATACTTTACAATGAATGCTGACAAACTTATTGAGGCTGCTAAACGTGAAGGAAATAATTCAGCTATTGATAAGTTTAGACGAAGTTTAAAATCTAGTAGTATTACTACTAAATCTAGAAAACAAGCTACGGGTTCTGATGATGATCCAATTTGGTTCTCAGCTGCACGACAACTGCGTATATCATAATAATTAATTATATAAATAAAAAAATTAAATTACTAGTATTTTATGGATAATAATATTCTTAATAACCTCCAATTATACAAAGGTAAATGGTTTTCTGATTTGATCGACACTAATAAGATTAGTCTCGCTTCTCAGCAAAGACCTTATGAGGTATCTACTATCCTGTCATACGTATTTGGTACTAAAGATAATGGTTACAGTACTTCTCTTGATATGTTGACAGGTGGTCTTGGAAATGTAATGACTATTGATCAGCCTTCATTTGAATGGGGTGTTATGATCGACCAAGATAGAGCTGTTACAATTCGTGACGCTAAATGGAATGGTGCTGCAATTGGTGAAAATTCTACTCCAGGTTTGGGTAATACTCCTATTACTTTGTGGTTGGAAGATGCATGGTTTGGTCCTGGTGCTACTATCGAATTTGATGATAAGAGTCAAGCACGTATTCAGGATGCTCCGTATCAAGATGGCAACCTGTATGTTTATACAGTATTTGTATCTAATGGTAGTCCCGCTTCTTATATTGACCCTGCTGTTTTAGCTTCTGGTTGCCAAGTAAACCGTTTGGCTTCTGCTTATGAAGAATACAGTGAAGAGGCTGATATCCTGAATTACAATACTCACTTCAAGATGCGTAACTATTTGACTACAGTACGTCTGTCTTATGATATCACAGGTTCTGCTTACTCTACAGTTATGGCAGTAGCTTTGAAAGATCCTAAGACTGGTAAAACTTCTTATTTGTGGTCTACATTCCAGGAATGGGTTGCAATGCGTGAGTGGTACAAACGTCTTGAAAGAGCTTTGGTATACAATCAGAACAACGTAAACAAAGATGGTTCTTGTAATCTGAAAGGTAAGAACGGTCGTCCTGCATTTATTGGTGCTGGTTTGCTGGAACAGATTGCTCCGTCTAACAGACGTTATTATACTCGTTTGACAGCTGAACTGTTGGAAGACTTCTTGTTTGACCTGTCTTACAATGTATTGGGTACTAATGAACGTAAGTTCGTTGCCTTGACTGGTGAAATGGGTATGCGTGAATTTGACCGTGTACTTAAAGAAAAGATGGCTAACATGAACTTGATTGACACAGTATTTGTAACTGGTTCTGGTGATAATTTGAAGTTCGGTGGTCAGTTTAAGACTTACGCAATGTCTAATGGTATTGAATTGACTTTGAAGTATTTCCCGTTGTATGACAATACTACTTACAATCGTCAGTTGCATCCTGTTACTTTGAAACCGTTGGAATCTTACCGTATGACATTCTTGGATTTGGGTCGTCGTGATGGTGAAGCTAACATTGTTAAAGTAGTTCGTAAAGATCGTGAATTCGTTAACTGGTGTACAGCTGGTTCTGTAACTCCTGCTGGTTACGCTCACTCTAACACAGAAGTTCGTTCTAACGCTAAGGATGGTTACTCAGTACACTTCTTGGGTGAAGTAGGTATTATGTTACGTGATCCCCGTGCATGTGGAGAATTGATCATGGACGCACAGCAATAATCAGTTAAAATAATAAGTTAAAAGAATTATAACCTAATTATGTTCCCTGCGTTATAATAGTATAACTAAAAAATTATACTATGAAAAGTAATGAGGTTTATAAGATTACAAATAAAATAACTGGGAAAATATATATAGGTATAACAAATCAAGGTTCTGGTGCGAGATATAGACATCATTGGTATGAATCTCGCATCGGAGAACCTTCTCCGATCCATCGTTCTATGGCTAAGTATGGCGAAGATAATTTCACTTTAGAGATTATAGACTTTGCTGAAACTTATGAAGAACTAAAAGAAAAAGAAAAATTCTGGATTAAAAAATTTAATTCAACGGATCGAAATATTGGATACAATCTTACAGAAGGTGGAGATGGAACATTTGGCAGAACGCATTCTGAAGAAACTAAAGAAAAAATTCGTCAGAAAGCGCTTGGGCGAAAAATTTCAGAAGAAACTAAAAAGAAAATGTCTGAAGCACGAATTGGCAAATGTTCAGATAAACAAAGAGAGCATTTGAAAAAAATATCAATTCAAGCAAAAGCAATTCCTGTATTACAGTTTTCTAAAACTGGAGAATTTATAGCTAAATATGAATCTGTATCAGAAGCTGCAAGACAAACAGGTATAAATGGCGACACAATAGAGCGTCAATTGAAGAAGCCTTTAAAAAATCCAAATGACTGGAGAGTTAAATTTATATGGAAAAAAGAAGAAATTGCAGCTATTGCTGTCTAACTTGATAATCTAATTTTATAATTATGGAAGTAATCGTTAGAATGACAAAAGTAAATCCTTGGACAGGATTGATTAAATGGTCTAACTGCTTTGATTTTATTAGTTCTTACTGGACTAGATCTGGTAGTAGATACACTGGTTTAAAAGCAGACAAAGCTAGAGAACTAGAACAGAAAATGGGTAAAGCTGAAGGAGAATTAGATCCTGATAGCACATTTTGGGATACATTTGCAATTAAGATTGGTAAGAAAGAATTAGTAATTAATACTGATAGACCTGAAGGTGAATTGCAATATTTATTCCTATTAGGACATAAGAGAGTAGCAAATGGCATTGATAAAGTAACTCCATCTACTGATTATGTACTTATAAATAAAGAAGCTGAAGCAGAACAAATTAATAAAGCTAACAAAGTTAAACGTGATGCTTATAGAGCATTAGATAAGATGAGTCTTGAAGATATGCGCAAATGTCTTAGACTTCTTGGAATTAAAGCTGACACTATGTCTAATGAATTGGTTGAAGCTAGACTTGGTGAAAACGTAGAAGCTGATCCAGCAAGATTTATTAGAATTTGGGTAGATAATCCTAATAAAGAAATTAACTTTGTAATTGAAGAAGCTTTAAGTAAAAATATTATTCGTAAGAACAGAGCATCATATTACTTTGGTACTGATCTTATTGGTAACGGTCTTGAAGATGTAATTGCATATTTGAAAGACAAAAAGAATCAAGATATTTACTTAAGTATTATGTCTGAAATAAAATCTAAATAATGACTAGAGAACAATTTCACTCATATTTTAAAGTAGCAATGGACAAGAACTCTCAAAGCGTAGCCTTTGGGGGTTGTCCTGCTTTCTTACCAGAAGAAATAGATTACTGGTTAGATCAAGGTTTATACCAAGAAATCAGTAATAAGTTTACTGGTAATAACTACTTAAAGACTAGCTTTGAAGGATCTGTAAAACGTATTCACGATTTAGAAAAATTAGTACGTACAGATGTTAACGTTGTTGCTAATACTGAAACAAATTCAAATAGATGTTATGTTACTAACTTATTCAACGGTGACAGAATGTTCTTTGTAGATGCAGTGTTAAACTTCAATAGTAACAAAGCTACTATAAAATTAATAGATCATTCTGACGCTACTAAGTTCAAGAAGACTTACAATAACAATCCTTGGATAGAAGATCCAGTAGCTGTAATAGAAGATAATACTCTATATATATATTATGATTACTTAGCTATGAGTAGTAATAGCTATTCTGTAGATATTACCTATGTTAAGTTTCCTACTAAGATAGAAGACTTACCAGCTGAAGGTATGAGTGAAATACCAGAGTATATGTAGTTTGAAGTAATTAACAGAGCTGTAGAACTAGCATTAGAAGATATTGAGTCTAAGAGAATATAGACTAAATCACAGTTAAACCAAATAGATGAATGATTATGACAAATCGTGGATTTCAAATCGAGTTTGAACGTAGGCTATAGTTAATGGATCCTAATTTAGTTATTAAGGATAAGCTATCCTCAGACACTATTATATCATTCATTAATGAGGCAATTGATAAATTTTATAAAACAAGATACTCAGGTATTAACTTTAAAGCTCAAGGATTTGAGTAGACAGAAAAGCGTATAGATGATTTGCGTACTTTAGTTCGTAAAAGAAACTATTCAAATACTTAGATATCCAAAGGAACTAAAAATTCATATTCTGTTGAATTACCAGATGATTATGTATTATTACTTGGAGATACTGCTGGTATACAGCCGAGTGATGAATATCCTAACGAATGCTGGGAAAAAGACGATTTAGGTGCATATATAGTTAAGTATACAGATACGTTAGAATCTACGATTGAAACAATAGATAGGCAGTTAAGTAATTCATTATCTGAACATAAGCTAAAATATTGTCAAGCTAGACCTTTAAAGTTAATTCAAAATAATAATGTAATATTATACACAGATGGTCAATACAAAGTAAGTGAATATGAGATTACATACTTAGCTAAGCCATCTAAAATTAATTCAAGTAATATTACTAATACCGAATATACAGATTTGCCAGAACATACACATATGGAAATTGTGAAAATGGCAATCTAGATTTATCTTGCTACTAAACCAATGTAGCACTATAATGCTTATTCCAACGAAATTGCTTCAATGGAATAACAAATAAATTAATGCGTTTGTCTGACCTGGAAATCTGAAATAAGGAAAGTAGAAGGACAAACTAGACTAGCGCTAAGTCTAACAATTAATTATTTTTATATAAACTATGATTACACGCGTTGATACCGTATTAATCGGAAAGAAATGCCCTACAGCCTATACTACTGTAGATGCTTTGGCTAAAGGGGACGTTGCTTTATTTGACTAGAATAAAGCGCTAATTACAACTGCTGCTAATGCAGTAAATGCATCTACTGTTTATGTAGGTGTAGCTGGGGATAATATGACAATTACTCTGCCCAACGGTACTACTGCAACAAAGAGAATGGTAGAATATTCTAACGCCATTCAAAAAGCTTCTAAACCTTCGTATGTACAAGGTGATTATGTTGCACCAGTTCAAGAGAAAATCGAAATTGATTTAACTAGTGCTACTGTTGTTATCGGTCACAGATATGTTTTACGCATTGTTTATAAAGACTTATATGAAGCTCCAGGACAGTTTACTCATACTTATGAAGTAATTGCTTCAACTGAGACTGCTGATGATTTGGGAAATGCACTTTTAGCTAAAATTAACAAACACGCTAATCGTAGAGTAAGTGCTACATTTGCAAGTCATAAGCTAACTTTAACTGCAATGGAAAAAGATGACAATGAAGGAGTCAATTCTTTGAATGAATACTCTGTAGTTTCTATGGAAGCTTCTCTGTACGTTACTATTCCTGGTGCATTATTGTCTAATGTTCCTGAAGCAGTTCCTGGTGCAACTATTACTAAGACTGCTGGTAAACCTGGTAAAGGTTACTGGAAACAGGTACGTGATATGGAAGTACGTATGTTGGGTTATAAGGGTCATGTATTCACAGATGCGTATCCTGCAATTGAACCAAAACGCAATGTTGAAGAAGGTTCTACATACGATTACTTTACTATTGAAAATGATAATCTGTATTTGAGTCCTGATAATCAGTATATTAAGACTACTCCGTTGACTACAGAAGTATATATTGAACACAATACTACTAATAAAACTTCTGTATTCGCTAAGGCTCTTGAGGCATTTATTACAGGTGAAGCAGAATAATACACGGTTTCTTTATTTAAACCCAGGCGAGGTTGAGGTTTATCCTCGGCTTCGCCTTTTTAATTTTTTGTAGATATGAAAATAATTAATGCAATATTAAAGAACGATACTATAACTATAACTTTAGATGCTAAGGCTAATGTACATAAGATTTATCTAGATTCAATAATAAATCAAAAGAATATGTATTCTGATGAAGATGATAAACACACTCATGTAATATCTGACTTTGTTGCTTAGGATAATACTGTTATTGTTGATATTACTGAGTATAATGAAACTTCTTTTATAGTAAGCGTTCTTACATCAGAGGGTAATAGAGATGAAGCTATAGCAATAGATCAGAATGAATTATATTTAGCTAAAGTAAATCTACTTACTACATATTGTAATACATGTTTAGATAAACATTAGAAGCATATAATAATGATGTGTGATTTTAGATCATAGTTATTGTAGTATGCTTTAGAGCACAATCTTACTAAAGATGCTATTGAACATTACATAGATCTTAGTAGAATGTTAGGTATGATAGATTATCATAATTGTAGTAAGTGCCTATCTCCTAATAAAGTGTGTAAATGTTGTAATGGTATGTGTGCGCTATGATAAAAGAAGAATATAAAAATGGATGCAGATTGAAAGAATAGGTAAAGTATAACATTGATTATGATGATTGCCAAATTCTTAATCTAACCTGTGCTAATTACATATATGATTTAGTATAGGAATCTTCTAAATATGAAACAAAATTAGAAGACATTAAAAAGATGTTATATATGATAGAAAAGTTATTAGGACACGAAGTACAATATGATATTCCAGAATATCATGGAGATAATAAAAAATGTTATTTTGGTGTAGTATCAGATAATTTTGTTATTGATGAAGATAATATAAAACAATTAGATTATGTACTACAAGATACAAAAGAATTTGTTAAAAGCTTTAGTACTGATTATCAAAAGATATTATATTGTTATCCTAATGAATTTGGAGATATAAATAGCATAAAAGATCAAAATCAATTTGAGATAAAAGAGTCATTTTAGAGGAATGCTGTAACTATAGATGGTATATTATATAATGTATATATACTGAAAGACGCATCCACAGTAGATAATTATAAAATATATTTTATATGATACAGGTAGCTGATAATTTTAACTATAGAGGAAAAAAGCCTAACTTTGATAGAGATAGTTTTGATACATTATAGGATATGAAGAACTATTCTGAAAATAGTTTAGATGATGGTCATATATCTTATTGTAAAGAAACTGATAAACATTATAAGTTTAATTCTAATAATCAGTCAGATCCTACTACTGGTAAATGGGTAGAATAGCACGAAGCTGTTCCAGCTGATGAAGAAGATATAACTGAACAAAATGGCACTCTATAGTTAGCAAATAAAACTTATAATAAATAGTCTTTCAGTGGTTTAGGTAGAGTATATCTAAGAAAGAATATAGTAGGTGATAAGAATGTTCTTACTTAGGCTATGATCAATAAAGCTAATACTATATATGTTATTCAGTATGATTATGATTTAAAAGAAGCTAGTATAAATATTCCAGAAAATTGTGTACTTAATTTTATTGGAGGCGCCATTGGAAATGGAACCATAATTGGAAATAAAACTAAAGTTATAAATCTAAATGTTGATAGAATTGTTTTATCAGGTACTTGGTTTGATTCAGGAATTACTTCTAATAGACCTACTAACGTTTTAGTAGGATTTCAATACTTTGATACTACTGTAAACAAACCAATTTTTTGGGATGGCTCTAAATGGATAGATGCTACAGGAGCTACTGTATAACAATAAAATAATTAAGATATGGCATAGTATGCAACTAAAGATGAATTAAATGAACTCACAGGATTAGTAAGAACATTGTAGGGTAATGTATAGACTCTAGATACTAGTGTTGGTGAGCTTGATACATTAGTTGAAAGAATTAATCATTTAGCTACTCTTAAAGATGTCACTATTACTTATATTACAGAAGGAGATTTACTGTAGTATGCTAGTGATGGTACATGGCACAATATCCAACCATCAGCATTAGGTATTGGTGGTGGTGAAGGCGGTGGTGTAGTAGATACTTCTGTAGTAAAAGCTTTGATTAAATCTGAAGGTAGTAAGCTGTTTATAAGTAAACTATATGATGATGTATCTTCAGGTATAATTACTTTCAACGGTGGTTTAAGAAGTAATAAGATGACTTATCTAAATCAAGGAGTTTAGATGGGTACTTTTGTTACTGGTATGATTGGTGGTACAGGTGCTCAAATAGATAAAGATGGTAGAGGAGAAATGACCAGCCTTATTCTTAGAGAGTTCTTAGAAGTACCAGAATTAAGATTTAATAAAATAGATGTAGTAAGTGGTGAACTATGGAATTCAATAGCGTTTGGTACTATTGAAGATGTAGACTTAGTTAATCAAATAGTTACATTGAAATTAGAAGAAGGTGAATATAGTGGTATACATGTAAATGATATATGTAGAGGTATATTCCATAATTTTGATGGAGTTAATAATACTGAAACTGGTACTGATGATTGTGGGTTTGATAAAGTACAAGGATTCTCTACAGCTTATTTTACACCTATAGAAGTACTAGATGCTAGAGGTAAGTAGTTTAGATATTCATTGAAACAAGGTACTACATAGCATCCTTGTAAGTCAATGAAATTTGCTGTTTATGGTAACTTTACTGATGAAACCAGACAAGATAGTGCTTACTCTACTAGACAATATAAGAGATATTTAAAGAAAGTAAATACTTGGCATATTAACCCATCTAAAAACATTGCGTCACAGTTTGGTTTATTAGATGGTTTAAATATACCCGGAGCTCCTAATGACGGTAATCTTACTGGTAATGGTGCTTATATTAGTAATATTTATCTTACAGATGCTTATGTGCAGTTTACTCCTGAACAGATAGAAGACTTACACGGGCAAGATGCTTACTCTGTATCTCTTACTAGAACTGAAGGTAGTATAATTGTTGATAATGAGTTTAATATTATAACTGATTATTAGCAGCAAGAACAATTTACATTTGAAGTACAAGCGTGGAGAGGAAAAACACCTTTAACTTATAATACTGTAGTAGATAGAGATACATTCTTCTGTACTTGGGAATCTAATGGCATTGAATGTAGAGTGGATAACGGTAAGTTTACTATTACCAAAATTACCAATATTCACGACATGAAATTGCTTGTTTATGTTCATTGTGAAGGTATAGCTATATTTAATAAAGAGTTTAATCTGTCATATTAGTTAGAGGGTAACAGTCTGTGGGTAACTTATAATGACAATGATGCTACTCCCGATAGACCTGTTGGAGATGGTACTTCCTATGGATGGCATAGAAATTATACTGCATCTGCTATTTGGATGTCTACTAAAAGTGCCCGTAAAGTAGATGATCCTGATGTGCAATGGGGCGATCCTAATAGATTTAGAGGTGCTTCTGTAGCTGGTAAAGATGGTTAGTATACGGTGTTCTGTTATACTAACTCTAGTATAAAACCACCTAAACCTACTAGTTCTTAGATACCACCTGTTGATGATAACTATACTTGGTACATGTATCCACCTACTAGAGAAAGTAAGGAAGTATTTACTTGGATGATTCAAGCTACTGTATATGCAGATAAATCATTATCTGGTTGGACAGATCCTATTAGACTTACTGGGGAAACAGGTGAAGACGGTTCTGATGGAACTAAGTTAGAATTCATTTACAAAGTAACCAGTGCAAGTGATGCTCCTGATAAACCAGATACATCTTAGCAAGATGATTATATACCATTTGGTTGGTCAGATAGTCCTCAAGGAGTATCTAAAGATATGATGTATGAATGGGTATCACAACGTGAAAAGAAAGCTGCTAAAATTGGTGAAGGTGTTTGGGGAGAATTCTCAGAACCAGTTTTATGGTCTAAGTGGGGTGAAAAAGGTATGGATGGCGATGGGTATGAATATATATTTACTCGTACTGCTGACGTTGATAGAGTACCACAAACTCCTTCATCTATTCAATAGAATGACTATATTCCCACTATATCTAATGGTGGTTCTAAAGACTATAACTGGTCTGATGATCCAAAAGGAGTAAATGAGGACTATAAGGCAGAGTGGACTTGTAAACGTGTACGCACTGATGGAGTATGGTCTAACTTTAGTACACCAGCACTATGGTCTAATTGGGGTGAACAAGGTTTATCAGGTGGTCATTATCAATATAGATGGAAGATATCTGCTACTAAACCATCTATTCCTACAGATGCAGCTGCTTCAGGTTGGTCTACTAATAGTGAGTTAGTACCAGGAGACGGTGAGTACGTATGGTAGATTCAACGATTCGCTAATCCAGATGGTACTTTAACGGCATGGTCTAACCTTATACGTCTTACTGGCGCTGATGGTGAAGATGGTAAAGACGGTAATAGTATTGAATTTATTTATACTAGGAATGCAGATGGATCTCAACCTTCTACTCCTGCTAGTGTAAATCAAGCTGGTCATATACCTTCTGGTTGGACAAATCATCCTTCTGGCGTTACTGCATCATTAATGTATGAATGGGTATCTCAAAGATACCTAGATAAGTCTACTTAGAAATGGGGCGATTGGTCAACTCCTGGTATGTGGTCTAGATACTCAGAAAGAGGTAAAGATGGCGATGGATACGAATACATCTATAGGAGATTTTCTAACTATGTTGGTGGTACTAGTTTGGCTCCAGGTGGTTAGTATTATCCGCCAGCTAATGTGGACTCTAGTGAATATCAACAAGACGATTACGTACCAGACGGATGGACTGATAATCCAACTGGTCCTACAGATGCTATTAAATATGAATATGTATGGACTAGAAAGAAAGAAAATAGTAAATGGTAGGCTTGGAAGACTGGTGCATTGTGGTCTAAGTGGGGAGATAAAGGAGATCAAGGAGATCCAGGACAAGATGGAGCAGATGGATCTGATGGAGCAGATGGATATAGTATTACTATGAGTGGCGCTCCAGCATCTATTAGATCAAGTTTAGGATATTTACAAACTACTAGTTGTACACTCAGAGCTATTAAAACTAATAGCAGTGGAGTAACAAGCTAGGCATATGGTTACTTTGCTGTATATCGTTATAGTGGTAGTAGTTGGAATAAAGTGTCTTCTTCTAGTTCTAATCAATCTTCTTATACTGCAAGCTGGGCTTCAGATACGTATGCTACTAAATTCTGGTTTGGTTTCTGTACAGATACTACTCCTTCACCTGATAGTCAGTGGACTGTAATCAGTTATGAAGCTCCTGTAGTATATGATGGTACGAATGGATCTGATGCTGATAGTAGTTATACCATTATGCGTGATTGCGGTTATTGGAAAACTGGAGTTACTTATTATAAAGCGGCTGCAACTACGGCTATGAGCAGTAGTGAATATACTAAGTATGAGAATTACCAAAATATGACAGTTGTAGATTATGTTCAATATGCCGGTAATACATATTTGGCTAAGTCTACCAATACTAATCAAACTCCATCCTCAAGTAGTTCATATTGGCAACAGGCTAGTAAAAATAACACCTTAACTGTAAACAATCTATTAGCTAATAATGCTAAACTTGGTGAATTTAGTTTCAGTAATAATGTATTTACTTCTAGCAATGGTAAACTATCTATGAATAGTAGTACTGGTAAACTTACATGTACTGATGCTGTTATTACAGGTGAAGTAAATGCCATATCTGGTAAATTTAAAAATCTATATTTTGAAAATTGTTTTACTAAAAATAGATTTCTAAATATTACACATCTAAATAGATCTTCATCTGATATAGATGATCCTAAATATGGTGATACATATTGTTCAAATAGTAGGTTATATTCTTATCAATCAGGTGGTTGGGAGGATGCATTAGAATTATACACTAGTTCTACTAATGCAATAAGCGTATATGCTAATCCTTCTTATTCTAAAATTATACATATGACTGGAGCAAAAGGAGGTTATACAAACAAATTGATATTACCAAGTGTTAGTGAAGATAATTATGGTACAGAAATGACTATTGTTTGTAGACAATATCCATTAATTAGAGCTATTACTGGAACAGAAGGTGATCTGCACATAGTTACATATGATAGTAGAGGAAGTACTTATACAGATGAAAGAACTTTAGTTTTAGCTAAAGGTAATAACGGCGGTATATTAAACGTAGTTAGTACTCCATAGGGATGGCTCATTACAAATTGTTCGCACGATGGTTGCTCAGATTCTGGTATTATTTTAAAGTTTAAAGTTTAGTATAACGGTAGTTCATATGCAGTGGTATCGTCTAGTATACACAGTATATATAATTTTAATAATAGTAAAATTAGTTGTACTAGAAGTGGCGCAGGAGCGGTAGGAATAACTATAACTAGCGGGACTAGTTATTTTTGGACTCCGTGTGATGTACGAGTATATGGAAGTTATAGAACAGAAGGTGTAACTGGTAGTAATGCTCATCCAATATATGCAACTTTAATATCATATAGTACTGGAGTTGCTGCTTTGAACATAAGTGTGCAATTAGCAGATGATGATACTCTAAATGATGGTAATTTCTATGTAGATATTTACGGTGGTTTTGCACAATATATAGGAAACAAACCGACTTAATTTTATGAATATACACAATCAAATTAAATAGTTAAGTGATAGAGAACTACTAGAGGGCATCTATTAGATGCTCCTAGTAGTAATGTAGGAGCAATTAGTTAGTGATAGTAAGCAATTAGGTATAAATGTTATAGCTGATTTGCTAGTAGATAGTATGGATAGAAGTAGATAGAGAAATGAAAATAATAACAATGCACCATATATTGGGCAATAAGATACTAGAATATGATGTTGATGACAGAGGAGTCATCATAGATGAAAGAGAATATGATGCCGCTACTTATAATAAGAATAAAGATGATCTAGATTATTATGGGATATCTTTTACTTATGAATAGGTAAGTTCTGCTAGGACTAGAACCGGTATTGCAGACTATCATAAGAATCTACCTATATAGTCTAAGATGAAAGGTTGTACTGTGTCTTCTGATGGAACAGTAAAATATTTAAATCCAACAGATTGGACTAAGTATGAAGATGGTACAGACAGAGATTATACTCTTAATACTATGGTAGAAATACCTGAATTTTGGGCTTTAACTGTAGTTACTGATGATAATATTGAATTAAGACTGTATCAACATGAAGTAGAAGGAGCTGAACATTTTCCTAAAGCATATTGTTCTGCATATGAAGCATATAATGATAATAAAGTATTAAAGTCTATTAACAATGGTACAGTTAAGCCAACAGTATCTATTAGTAGATCTACATCTTAGTTATATGCAAGAGCTAATGGCAATGACCACTGGAACATATATACTTATAAAATACATAAAGCTATTGCTTTACTATATATAGTAGAGTATGCTAATATGAATGGACAATTAAATGTTAACGATCAATTAACAGCTGAAGGTTACAAACAAGGTGGTCTTGGTACTGGAGCTACAGATGGAACTATTAGTGTCAATGGTGCTTCTGTTTACTCTGTATTTACTTGTGGTTGTACAGATAGTCTAGGTAATGGATCTGGTCAAATAACTCAACAGTTTAGTAATACTGATGCAGAAGGAACTGTTACTAGTACTGTTACTAGAAAAGCAAATAGATACCGTGGTATTGAAAATCCGTTTGGTCATGTATTTAAAAATACTATTGATGTAATCGTTCATTATAATGCGGAAACAAAGGTTAATGATGTATACTATACAGAAGATCGTACTAAATTTAGTGATACATTAAGTAATTATGAATTTAAATGTAGTACAATAACTGATAACAATTGGTATAAAGATTTGCAATATACTCCACAATTTGAATTATTTGTAGCACCAGGTACTGGAACTCATAATCAATCTAGTAGTTACTTTACTGACTATACTTATTCATCTAATAGTACAGCTAATAGAACTGTTTTTATAGGCGGTCACTTGGGTGCTGGTTCTGATGCGGGTTGGTTCTATTTGTGGTCTGACGCCGGTCTTGGTGCTTCCTCTGCTGGTGTCGGGTGTCGTTTAGTATATCTGCCATAATTAAATTATAGGTTGTCTCTCCGTGAATAAAAAGCAGTAACTTGAGTAATAGTTCTAATGCAGGTTAGTTCTATTTGAAGTCTAACAACAGTCTTAGTAATTCCAATGCTGATATCGAGTAAATAAATTACTATTAACAATTAACGTATTTTATCATATAATGGCTACCTTAGGAGAGAGACCTTACCTCTAGGTAAAAAACATAAATTCATTAATAGGGCCAGTAGCTTAATGTCGAAAACTCTTATTTAATTTATACATAAAATCACATGGATAGAAATGAATTAATAAAAGAAGTAAGCAAATATTTCAAAGTTTAGGAATTAGTATGTCCGCATTGCTATAATAAATTTGGTGAAACTTCTTGGTAGTTTATAAGTACCGAAATACTTAGTACTTTGTATGTATTACGTACTAAAATATTTAATAAGCCTATTACTGTTAATACTTGGAAAGCTGGTGGTTAGTTCTCACAAAGAGGTTTACGTTGCAATATGTGTCAATTAGTAAAGAGTAAAAATAACGTTTACTTATCGGCTCACGCACTTGGTAAAGCGATAGACTTTAATGTAAAGGATTTAGATAGTAATACAGTGAATAATATAGTAAGATAGAATGCTGAACTATTTGAATATCCTATTAGATTAGAAGCTAATACAGACGGGTGGAGTCACATTGATTGTTACGTACCTAAGGACTCTTCTAAGAAGCTTTTAGAATTCAATGGATAAGTTGTTCATTTAATAAAGAAAATGGCTTAAACGCCTTAAAATGCGTTATGGAAAAAGAAACTATATTATATAATATATTATATGTGGATAATAGAGCTAGAAACATTATTCCTGAAGTAATAGATGCTTGGAATCTTACCCCACATAGATTTATTAAATCTGGTGAAACTGTTTCACTAGATGTTCATAGTAATATGTACAATATTCAAGGATTTAGTTCTGCACAGTATGTACATATAAATGTCAAATAGGATAGAATAGACATTACTCTAGATCCTAATGACACAGATGCTACTAGATAGGCACGTATATCACTTAATATAAGTGACTCTACTGGTACTCATAAATTATTACAATTTGTAATACATTAGAATTAATAATTAAAATATACGTATATGACAAGAATAACAAGAAGCTATGTAGCTCCAAATCCCAAAGAGTTTGATTACTGGGTTGACTTAGCAGCAGATCCAAAAGGTAATGTAATTAAGTATTACGCCGGAGGTAGTAAATGGTTACCTTTAAACGATGATACAGATAATGATCAGAGTGCTAGAATTGCTGCACTTGAATCAGGTAAAGTAGATAAGGTAGAAGGAAAAGAACTATCCAGTAATGACTTTACTGATACATATAGAGATAAGCTGGGTGGTATTGCTCAAGGAGCAAATAAATATGTTTTACCAACAGCTACAGCTGAAACTATTGGTGGAGTAAAGGTAGGAGCAAATATTTCTTATAGTAATGGTACAATTAGTCTTAGTAAAGCTAATGTGACTAGTGCATTAGGATATACACCTCCTACAGCAGATACTAAAGTGACTATAAATAATACTTTAACAAGTACTAGTACTACAGAAGCTTTAGCTGCTGCTCAAGGCAAAGCTTTAAAAGATTTAATTGACGCATTAACTACAAGAGTTGCTGCATTAGAAACTCCAGCAGCTTAATATAACAAATACATATGGTAACAAATAGGATAATATTTTTTGCAACATCTGTTCAACCTAATCCGGAAGAAATAGACTATTGGGTTGACTTATCTGATAATCCTTACGGTGGCAGCATTAAATATTTCAATGGAACCGAATGGGTAAGGCTGGCTGCCTCTGGTGGTATACCTGATCTTAGCAACTACTATACTAAAACATAGGTAAACAAATTGCTTAATGATAAAGCAAACATTAGTGATGTAGATAGTAAAGTAGATGATGAAGAGGTAAAAGACGTAATAAAAGATATACAGTTTAATACTTCAAATCCTAATGGCATTACTATGGTAATGTTTAAGTATGATGGAAGTAATAAAACTGTTTCAATACCAGTAGCTTCTACAAGTTCTGCCGGTATTATTACATCTAAAGACTTCTTAGACTTTGTTAAACAACACCAGTTATAGGAACTTCATACTGAGATGATTGATACCTTTGCTGATATACGTGCAAAGTATTAGAAGAAACTCATTGCAGGTTTAAACATTGAAATTGATCAAGAAACTAATGTGATTAGTGCATCTGGTGATCTAGCTGTACAATGGGATAATATTACTAACAAACCAGATTTTAAACCAGTAGCTACATCTGGTGATTATAATGACTTAATTAATAAGTTAAAACCAGGTAAAGACGTTAGTATTAGTGAAGATAATGTGATCAGTATTGCTATTGATTCAGATTCATTAGAATAGTCTTTAGCTACTTTACAAAGTAATATAGATAAAGAAGCTGCTACTGCTCGTGCTGCTGAAACTAAATTAGGCAATGATATAGCTACTGAGAAGAATAGAGCTCAATCTGCTGAATAGACTATTAGTACTAATTTACAGAATGAAATTGATAGATCTACTCAGATAGATACTCAACATACTAATGCTATAAACAAAGAAGTACAAGATAGAAAAGAAGCTATTGCTACAGAAGTTAGTGATAGAAACGCAGCTATCTTAGTAGAAACTAATAGGGCGAAAGCTAAAGAAGAAGAGCTCGACAGTAAGATTACTGATCACACTGCTGCAACTAATGCAGCATTAGCATTAAAAGCAGACAAGTCTGATACTTATACTAAGGCACAAGTAGATGCTAAATTATCTGGCGCTTATAAAGTAAAAGGATCTAGTACATTTGAAGCTCTACCTAAAGACAACAATGTAGTTGGTGATGTATATAATATTACTAATGCATTTAACTTAGGTGGTAAACATTATGATGCTGGTACTAATGTAGTATGGACTGAAGAAGGTTGGGATGCTTTATCAGGTTCATTTGATACTACTGCTATTGAAGGTAGCATTCAAGAAGTAGCTGATAACTTAGCTCAAGAGATACTTGATAGAACTCAAGCTGATACTACTATTAATAACAACATATCTTCACTTACTAATAGAGTAAAAGTAAATGAAGATAAACTTACTATTATTAATGGTAATGAATCTACTACTGGTTCTATAGCTAATGCTATTAAACAGGCTAAGTCATATACAGATACTACTGTAACAGCTGAATAGACTAGAGCAGAAAATGCAGAATAGAAACTAACTAGTGATTTAGCTAGTGAAGTAACTAGAGCTAAAGGCGCTGAATCAGCTAATGCTACAGCTATAGCAAATGAAGTAGAAAGAGCTACTGGTGTAGAAGAGACACTGAATAGTAATATTACTCAACTGTAGACTCAAAAAGTAGATAAAGTTGAAGGTAAAGGTCTTAGTACTAATGATTATACTACTCCTGAAAAGAATAAACTAGCTGCCATAGAAGCTGAGGCTAATAAATATGTATTACCTGCTGCTACAGCTAGTGCGTTAGGTGGTGTTAAGATAGGTAGTAATATAACATTAGCAGATGGTGGTACTATCAGTATAACTAAAGCTAATGTAACTAGTGCATTAGGTGTAGATCCTACTACTACTTATGTGAAGAAAGCTGGCGATACTATGACTGGTACATTAACATCTGCATCTACTACTGGATCAATTGTGTTTAAAGGCGTTGAAAATAGTGATATAACAAATATATACAAATCTGGTGGTAATTTATCTGAAGGTTTTGGTATGCATGCCAACGCTGATATCATTAATGGTTTGAGATTCAATTGGTATGATACATTTTGGTATATAGGTAATATTAGAGGTTCTGGTACAGAAAGTTACGGATTTGGAATTGTAGATAATAATGATTAGATAGGTTTTAGGGTAACTACTGATGCAGTTTATGCAAATAAATACACATCTAGTGTATCTACCGGTAATGCTCCTATATCTGTTAAATCTACAACTATGTGTCCAAATCTGAATGCAGATATGGTAGATGGTGTTAATGTTAAAGATATTGAACATACATTATACATATCGTCAACTATTAAAAATTATTTAAAGATTTAGGTTAATCATAAGTATTTCCCCAATAGTTATAAAATTGTTGAATATTATGATGGCTACATTTATGTTTACTAGTTATTAATAAATGCTTATTCTCCAAAATTTACCGATCTTTAGCTCATTAGTGGAAAAGTACATACTGGAATTAAAACATTTTATGATTTGACTAAATGGTATATAGAAACTACAGAATCTGGAATGAACATATACATATATCAACCTGAAAATAGTAATTTCAAAATATATGGAGTTATACATGGAGAACCTCAATCTCCAAATGTTCAATTTAGTGTTGTTAGTTCATTGCCTAGGAATGTAGTAAGTAGACATATTACATTCAATGTAACATCTTAGAATTTAGAAGAATTTGACTGGTACGGGGTATCTTGGTCAGAAACATCTTCTAATCCAGATTGTACTCGTATTGGTAATATGGACATGCATAGATCATTGCCTATATAGAGTATGATGAAACCATTTGCTTTTTAGACAGACTCTTCTTATAAAGAATAGTTTGTTCCTATGAAGGAGAATTTCTCTGTAGCAATGTATTCACACACAGGTAATGCAGAAGCAGGATAGGTAGCATCTACAGTAAATATTATGATTAGGATACCAGAATTTTGGTATACTGACGAGTACGTTTCTAGCTCAAAAACTCATAATCTAAAAATATGTCCACACGCTAAACCAGGATGGTATCACCACAAAGAAGCATATGTTAGTGCATATGAAGCATTCAACTTTGGTAATGAAGGTAGATTAATAAGTATGAGAAGCGTTGTTCCTACTGTTAATTTTACCAGAACTAATGGCAGAACTTGGGCTAGAGCTAATGGATTTGACGGAGAAGTTAAATGGAATCTTTATACATATGAAGAACATAGAGCTATATGTCATTTGTTCTTAGTGGAATATGCTACTAGAAATTCACAAAAAGCTGTTAATACTGCACTAACTCCTGAGGGATTTAGACAAGGTGGATTAGGTTCTGGTTGTACTACAGGAACAGCAACTATCAACGGAGCTCAAACTTGGTCGTTTATTCCAACTGGAAGTTCTGATAGTTTAGGTAGTGGTTCTGGTGAAGTTACAGTAACTATACAATAGACTGATTCATCTGGTTCTAATACTTCTACTATTACACGTAAATGTAATAGATATAGAGGAATTGAAAATCCATTTGGTCACATATGGAAACACACAGATGATATAATTAGTATATATGAAGGTGGCTGGAGGACTTATTATAAGTCTATAAAACCTGATCAATTTGCCACTAACAAAAATAATAGTTATAAACCTTTAACATCAGCAGCAGTTGTAACTGGTTATAAAACCGAAATTAGGGCTACTCCTACTTGTGATTTCTTCGCTGAAGCTTGTACTAATGGTTCAGAAACTACATACTGGTGTGACTATAACTGGGGTAATACTGATACTTCAGAACATTGTTTGTTAATCGGTGGTGGCTCTGACGCTGGCGGCGGGGCGGGTCTATTCTATCTTCATTCCGATGATGGGGTTGGTCGTTCCTATGCTGATATCGGTTCTCGATTAACATATCTCCCGTGGGCGGAGTAATGACTTAATTATGCAATACGGTATAGTTAAGTAATACCCACAGGTTGCTTCTCTAGAATTAGAACGAGTAAGCATTATTAGTTTTAAGTAAAAAAGTAGTAACTCTGACAATAGCAGCAAAGCAGGTCTATTCAATCTTAATTCCAATAATGAGGTTAGTAATTCCAATGCTAATATCAGTTCAATGAAATTGCGTATCATAATATTTTCAGTCTATCATGTAATAGCCAACTACTGAGAAGGACCTTACCACTTGGTAAAAAATATAAATAATTTATTAAGGGTTAGTAGTGAAATATCGAAAGCTCTTTGTAATTTCAGACTATGAAGAAATTTAAGAATTTATATTAGAAGATAACAGATTTAGAAAATATAAAACTAGCTCACCACAATGCTAGAAAGAATAAAACTCACAGAGATGATGTAAAAAAAGTAGATGAAGATATAGAAGGATTTTGTAAGTAGATACAAGATATGTTAATCAATCATACTTATAAAACTTCTGAATATTTTACTTTTAAGTTATATGAACCTAAAGAAAGAATAATATTTAAACTACCTTACTTTCCAGATCGTATAGTACATCACGCCATTATGAATATAATGGAACCTTTGTGGATTAATTAGATGATACCTTAGACTTATAGTTGTATCAAGAAAAGAGGAATTCACAAAGTTCTTAAGTAGATATAGCATGATCTAAAAGATAGAAAGAATACTAAATACTGTCTTAAAATAGATATTAGAAAGTTTTATCCTTCAGTAGATCATGATACATTAAAACAAATAATTAGAATAAAGATTGCAGATAGAGAACTGTTATAGTTACTAGATGAAATAATAGATTCATCAGATGGAGTACCTATTGGTAATTACTTATCTTAGTTCTTTGCTAATCTGTATCTATCTTACTTTGATCATTGGGTTAAAGAAGATAAAAACATAAAGTACTATTATAGATATGCAGATGATATAGTAATACTTTATAAAGATAAAGAGTCTTTGTAGACATTACTTAGAGATATAAAGTAGTATTTAAAAGATAACTTAAAACTATAGTTAAAGAATAATTATCAGGTATTCCCAGTAGAAAGTAGAAGTATAGATTTTGTTGGATATAAAATATATCATAACTTTACTTTAGTTAGAAAAGCATTAAAGAAAAGATACTGTAAGAAGAATGCTAAACTAAATAAAAGAAGTACTAACTACAAATATTATAGAAGAAAAATGGCTAGCTATATAGGATGGTTTAAACATGCTAACTGTTATTCTTTACTTAATAAAACTATTAAACATAAAGAGCTATTAGATTACTTGGATATACGTAAGGGAAATAGAACATACGAATAATGAGTACGTTATAGTTATATAATCGCAGAGACTTTAACATATGCTAGCAGTAATGAATATTGACTAGCATTTTTATTTCAGATAAAATTATTTTAAGTTGTGTTGAGTAGAAGTTTATATATAATGAATCTTGCAAGACGTATATTTGCTAATGGATATCAATCTATAGTAGGTTGGCTAACAGGTATAGCGACTATACTAGCACCAGCTGCACCATTAATAGGTGTGTCATTTCTATTCATAATATTAGACTTAATCTATGGATATAAAGTATGTAGACAAGTAACCAATAATAGTTACTTTGAATCTGGTAAGTTCTGGTCTACTATTGAGAAACTAGGATTTGCAGCTGTAATGATAGCTGGATTTACTTTATTAGATAAGTTTATATTTATGACATATGCTGATCTGGTGTTAGCTAAAGTTGCAGCAGGAGCAGTATGTTTTGCAGAAATAATATCATTATTAGAATCTAGGAAAGCATTAAAACCTAATTCATTAGTCACAAGACTCTTCACAAAGATTATAAAGTCGAAAGCAGAAAAATATTTAGATGTAGATATAACAGACATCTTAGAAGAACAAAATACTATTACAAATGATACCAATACTGATAAGTCTAGCAAAAAGATTAACAAGTAACATTATCGGTTGGTTTAAAAGAAATTACAAAGCAATGGCAGTGATTATCATTACGATTCTCACTGCCATTTGTTTTTATTAGAATAACTAGCTAGATAAGAAGAATAGAGAACTAGATAGAGTAACTAATAACTATCTTTACTATGAATAGCTAGCAACATAGTAGAAGAATGATAATAGAGTTCTATAGCTTACTCTAGATGAATTTAAAGAAACCAAAGATAGCTTGATACAAGAAGTACAAGCTACAGTAAAGAAATTGAAAATCAAAGAGAAGGAGTTGAAATAGGTACAGATATAGGAGTAGAAAGTAGTACACGATACTACAATAGTAGTTAGATCAACTGACTTTAAAGTGGAAATCAAACCAAACAACTTGACATCAATCATAATAAATAAAAGAGATACGCTCCTAACACATAGTATCGACATTCGCAATACACAATCACTATTTATTCATACTAAAAAAGAATATAAGCGTAATTATAAGAATTGGTTCTAGCGACTCCTTCACTTTGATTTTAAAAAACGAACTATTTATAAGTACCAAATTGATAACAGTAACAAGTTAATCAATGTAGAAAATACTAGAATAATAGATTTATCAAAATGAACTTTATAAGTCGAATAATTAAATCAATTAATGCAATGAGAGAAAGACTGAAAATAGAGCGTCATGAGGCTATGTATGGTCCACACTTTAATGAAGAATGTGCACTAAAAGCAGTCTCAAAGATGGAAAACGAAGATGGCTCTCGTGGAGAACATTGGAGTTTAGAAGAAACTACTTCAATCGCTAACCAGTACGGAATCAATCTGAAAGGTGAGAAATACAACAAGTATGATTGGTACGTTGCTCTCAATATGATACGTTCAGACTATTATCGTGCAGTTGTTACTATGACAAGCAGTGATCACATTAAGTACTTTGTAGAACTAGCAAAAGCTTGGTTGAATGATAAAGACATAGAAGAAGGAAAGATGTGGTATTACTATTGCTATATTATGTGTGATAAATTGCGCAAAGAAGCTAAGACGATGTTAATGCTTGAAGACGATGAAGATGAAGAGCATGAGTATCGTTACGCTCGTGGTGGTAGAGGACGTGGAAGAGGTAGAGGAGGAAGAATGACTCGCTACGGTTATGACTATGACGAAGACGATGAATATTTAGATCGTGAACGTGAAGAGGAAAGAATGCATAGATATGAACCTATGTATGAAAGAAGAATATCAAGATATTAATTTAATCAAAATTTATGAGAACTATGTACGAACCTGAAAAAATTTTAGTACAAAACGCTGGTATAGATCCAGGTGTAGCTGCACTTTTGCAGAATGCAAACAAAGGTAATATGGACCCTGCTGCTCTTATGGCTATGATGAACAACGGCGGTTTCGGTGGAAACGGCGGTTGGTGGTGGATTTGGATCATCCTAATCTTCTTCTGCTGGGGCGGTTTTGGAGGTAACGGTTTTGGTAGAGGTAGTGATGATGCTAGTCGTCTTGCTTCTCAGTTAAATACTGATACTAATACAAGTCTGTTAATGCAGGCTATTCAAGGTAACAAAGATGCAATCAGCACTTTGTCTAATACTTTGAGTTGTGATATTAACGCTGTACAGACAGCTTTAAATACTATTAATACTAGCGTAAGTAAGATTGCTTGTGATACTAAATTAGCTAGCTGTGAAGTAATTAATGCTATTACTTCTGGTAATTCTAACTTGGCTTCTCAATTAGCTAACTGCTGCTGCCAGACTCAACGTTCAATTGACTCTGTTAATTTGAACTTGACTCAAATGAATGCAGACAATAGACTGTCTATCTGTCAGCAAACTAATACTTTGCAGAATGCAATCACTGGTGGTTTCAATAACTTAATGACAGATAATGCTAGTAAGTTTAATGTGATTGGCGCTAAGATAGATGCGCAGACTCAAATGATTAACGATAAATTCTGTCAACTTGAAATGCGTGAAATGCAGAATAAGATTGATACATTACGTGCTGAAAAATCAGCTCTTGAGTTAGGTTTGTCTCAATCTGCTCAAACTGCTAATATCGTAAATCAATTGCGTCCTTGTCCAGTACCTGCTTACTTAACTTGTAACCCATTCGGATGTAACGGTGGATTCACTGGTTACGGATACGGATATAACGACGGTTGCGGTTGTGGTTGCTAATAAGAAAGGAGGTAATTATGTTTAATCCTTTCTTTAACCCTTATCGTGTAAGACGTATTGATCAAGGTGGTATACCAACATTAGATACTATATTCTCTAATGTAGATACTACTAACAATACTGTTACTTATGGAATATGTCCATTTCAATGGAGACAATTACCATGCAGAGGTTTAATATTGTTAAATATTAACCATACCGCCACTGGTGCAACAGAAGGATCATTAGTATCTATAGCTACTGCTGTTAGTTCTAGTTAGGCATCATCTAATCCAACTAGTGTAAATACTAATAGTGGTAAAGCATTACTAAACGGTTCTGGTGATTAGATGCCAACAGAAGAAATTTCAACTGGTAATAAATATCTAATATACTATGATAAACGTACTGGAGTATTTCAGACTGTAAATCATATTGTAGCACCAGCTGCTGCTTAATAAAAACTTAGGGCTACCGTAAAAGGTAGCCCTACTAAAACCAATTCAATTATGTTATTTAGTCAATTAAAAATAGGAGATCACGTGCACGTATTGGAAGTTCTAGGAACTTTTAAAAAGACTACTGTTTATAGTCTTGGTTCTATTACCTAGGTTTCAAATCCTTATGATGAAGCTTTGCCTCAAGGTTAGTTTCCAATACCAGGATAGAACAGACGTAAATTAGTCGATGTATTTATTAGTTGTAATGGAGAATCTAAGAAACTATCAGTACCTGCTGAACGTTCAATAATTAATGATACTTCTATAGGACTTACTGTTGCTACCAACAAAGAAGAAATAGCTAATATGGTTAGATAGAACTACAACGAGTTCAAAGCTAAAAAAGAAGCAGCAAGTAAGTACGATGAAGAAATGGAGAAGTGTAAAGATATTCTAGATCAACTAGAAGCACAAGTAGAAATTCCTACAATAACTAATACTGTTGATAATAGTAAAGAAATAAATGATTTAAAGAATGATGTAGCTGATATTAGGAAGATGATAGAAGATGCTAAGAAAATGTTTATGGGAGGATTCCCAAAACCACCAATGCCACCTATGCCTAATGTACCAGCTCCATAGATGAAATAAAAGATATTTAAGGTAGACTAAAAAGTCTACCTTTTTTATTATATGTACTTATAGAAACAGCTATTAAAAAAAAGAATCAATGTATTCCTTTTAGGTGTAATAAATACAAATATTATTATTTTGCGTTTATAAATTGAGTGTATAGGATAAATAGGAGTAGCTACCTATGAATGCTAGCTAACGGCTTCTTATACACTCTTTATTATAAGTTAGCATAAAGTTAGTAAATATGGAAGAGATTTGGAAAGATATACCCGGATATGAAAAATATTATATGGCTAGTACTCTTGGTAGAATTAAGAGTAAGGACAGAGTTATAAAAACTGTTTTAAAAGGTAAAGAAATAAAATACATAAAACGAGGAAGAATAATGACTCCGTGTTTAAATAGTGGTAAATATTTAGGTTTACCAATAAATACAGATAAATTAAAAAAGAGCGAAAACGTACACAGATTAATTGCTATAACATTCTTACCTAATCCTAATAATCTACCTTGTGTAAATCACAAAGATGAGAATAAATTAAACAATTGTGTAGATAATTTAGAATGGTGTACTAAATCATATAATCATTCATATGGAACTTGCATCGAACGTACATCTGAAAAACAAAGACTTACTCATTCAAATTGCATAACAATTGTAGGGTATAAAGAAAATGAGATAATAGAATTTCATAGTATATCCTCAGCTAGTAGATATTTTAATGTAAGTCATGCAGCTATATCGAAAGCTATTCGCAGAGGTAATAAATGTAAAGGGTATAATTGGAAATATAAAATATAACGATATGACATTAAATGAACTTTGTGACGATGTATTGTTAGAAGCACGTAATAACAACATAGGAGAATCTGAAAAACTTTCTAGATATTAGATAATGTTGTGGATTAAAACTTATCGAGCTTACTTATTAAAACAGAAGTTAGATAAGGGAGAACAATTAGATTAGATCTTCTATTAGACTATACGCATGCATTTGGATAAAATAGAAGAAGACCCAGGTCATGTAGAATACCAAGGGGATAAAGAATTGCCTACTTTACTTGGTACTAAACTTACTACTTCAGTAATAACAGTAAAGGATGCCTATGGAAACATTATTCAATTAGGTTCTGAAACTAAGATGAAATTCTAGAGATATAGAAAGTATACCTGTAAAGATTATATTGCATATGTTAAAGGTAATAGGATATATGTAGAAGGTGATGCTAATCAACTAGAATATATTGATGTAGAAATAATTGCTGAAGATCCTACTGAAGATAAACTATGTTACAATCCTGATAAGGATGAATATCCTTTACCAGCTTATATGTGGGGTACAGTTAAGTAGTTAATCTTTACTAAGGATTTCTTAACTATGAGGCAGCAAGTATCTGATACTACTAACGATAGTAAAGATGATACTTAGAATGTAATGAATTAGAATGTTAACAGAAGTATAAGACGATGAATGAATTAAATAAATCAGCTAATAAAACGGTATCTTATACTATACCTTCATTCTATAATCATTACTTAAGTAGTATAGAACCAGATACAGTATACGATATAGATTATACTACTTATAGAAAGATAGTAACAGATTACTTTTATTACTTAAGAGATTAGTTACTGGAAGAAAGTAAAGAAGTTAAATTACCTTATAGAATGGGTAGTATACAAATAGTAAAGAAACAACCTAAACATTTAGATGGTAGAAGTCTTAGAATAGATTACAAAGCTACTAAAGAGTTAGGTAAACTTACTTATTTACTTAATGAACACTCAGGATTCTACAAGTATAGACTTTACTGGAATAAATAGGACATGCTAGTGTCTAACAAAAGTAAGTATTAGATTGTACTTACTAGAGCAAATAAAAGGCATTTAGCACAAATAATTAAATAGAATATTCACGATTACGAATAGCAGCCATGATATATAAAATGACAAGTAGTAAAGCCGTGATTGCTAAAGTAATTGCGGACTTAGGTTTAAATGAAACTGAAATACCTATTACTGACATCAAACAATGGATAGGTGAAAGTTTAATGAATATAGGTTCTGTTAATCAACTAGATCATAAAGTAGAAGTAATACCTATCAATGGTTATTAGGCTAAGTTACCATGTGACTTAGAAAGATTGAATAGTGTAGCTTACTCTACATGTGATTGTGGTGGTTGGATACCTATGAAGAAGAGTACAGGTACATTCAGCGTCTATGACAGAAAAGATAACTGTGATTGTTGTAATATGATTGTACACGATGATGTATTAATACCATTGGTAAAGAATCTTCACAATATTACTAAAGATAAAGACGCATTAGAAATACTTAATAAAGATACTAATACTAGATAGACACTTAGTGCATTAATTAATAATTATACAGTTTGTAGCAAAAATGGTAGATTACAGCACACTAGTTTTAATGGTACTAATTTCAGTTATACGCCACAATATGATGTTAAACCAGGATATCTCATCTCAAACGTTCCAGAAGGATATGCGAAAATCTCATACCATGCTATCTATACTGATGAAGATGGCATGCCGATGATGCCAGATGTATAGTCTTACTTTGAAGCTTGCTTTTGGTATTGTGCACAAAAGATTCTTTATATTAAGTATATAAAAGGAGAAGTACACAGATAGTTGTGGATAGATGCTAAGAACTCTTATAACTTCTATAGAAAGCAAGCATATGCTGAATCTTTGATGCCTAATCAAGATGAATTGACTAATATTAAGTATACGTGGAATACATTAGTTCCAGAGATAGATGAAGAACGTACTTTCTTTAGTACTACTGGTGATAGACAAGAAATTTATAATTAGAATTATAATAGATTATGGAGATAAATAGCCAAGTAAATACATTTCAAGGGGGTATGAATATCGACAGTGATATTACTATGCTAGCTGATAACTAGTATAGATGGGCTGAGAATATTCGACTACTCACAGATAATGCTGGTACTACAGGTATTCTATAGAATATAGAAGATGTAAGATAGTACGAAGGTGGTATTGAAGCATCTGAAAATATACTTGGTACAGCAGTAACTAGGTGGTACAATTCTACTAAGAAGATAGTAGAAGAATGTGGTATAGTAGTTACTATGGAATTGTATGAAGGAACTTATATTAATAATGTATGGGCTATAACTGATTTCAACAGTATTAAACCTACTTGGACTTTAGTAGTATCTGCTGTTATGAACTTAGTTAACAAAGTAGCTATAGTTACTAATTATGAGTCAGATAAAGTAAGCAAGATATATATATCTGATGGAACTTCTTCTATTAAATGCATTAATATATCTGCTCAATATAAGACAGATAAAACTAATCACATAGAAGATGATACTTACTTTGACCTATTACCTAGTTCTACTATTGCACCGTTTAAGTTTATTGAATTGACATCTGGTAATTTACCAGCTGGTATGATACAATATTGTTATCAGTTATTCAGTGTACATGGCGGAGAAACATCTACTTCTTCATTAAGTCCTATGATACCTATATCATCTAGTAATTCAAATTCATCTAAAACATTTAAAGGTGATAGACAAGGTGAGAGTACAGATAAAGGTTGCATGTTACAAGCTACTTTGTTCAATGATGGTAGATTTGAAAAGATAAGAATTATTAGTATTCAATATACTAGCAATACTCAAACTCCTAAGATATATGTAATTAATGAATTGGACTTACCTAAATCTGAGGATAATGTAATAACATTTAATTACAATGATGTTGGTAGTAGTTATGTTAACGAATTAAGTATAGAAGAATTTAACGATCTTGTCCCATTTGAATTTAATGCTAAAAGTATAGCAAAGATGGATAATAGATTGTTCGCTTCTAATGTGTAGGAATTAACTTGGGATGTAGATTATGACGCTAGAGCATATAGATGTAATAGCAACGGTATTATTAAATTAAACTCTAGTATAAGTAATCAAGATATTACTACTACTTTTCAAGAACTAACTAGTCCAGAAACAGATTTAATTATACCAGAAGAACACGATTGTATAAACCCAATGAATAGTTCAATGGTATATCCTAATAATTCAACAGATGAATATGCATTTGGATATGATGATAATGGAATTATTAGAGGTGGCAGAGGTCTAAATATTAGTTATAGATTTATTATAACAGATTTAATAGAGTCTGACAATACTCCAGTAGTTGACGATGAAGGTGATAAATTTGTACCATATAGTATGAGCTTATCATCATCTAAAAAGTCTTATAATACTATTAAGTTAATATGTCCTGAAACAAAAGAATTAGTACATACATTTAATAGTGATGGTAAATCTAGAATAAGAAACTATTGTGACCCTTATTACGTATCTAATTTCTTAAGTCATCAAAGAGATGAAGTATATAGATATGGTATAATATTATATAACAATAAGAATATACCTTCTCCTGTACATTGGATTGGAGATATTAGATTCCCTTCTGCTGATGTTGAAGGTTATGAACCTTTTACTTTTGGCGGAACTGTAGACGGATCTGGTAATTACGAATTAGTATCTCATCCACTTGGTATAATGTTCTATGTAAATAATCTTCCTACTGATGTAGTAGCCTATGAAATAGTAAGATGTGACAGAACATTAGCAGATAGAACAATAGTTACTTAGGGACTACTAAACAGAACTATTAGATTCAACGGGTGGTACAATAATACTGAAGATTATAGAGCAGAATACTCTATAGGTAGCATAGATAGAAGACCTACTATTATGCCTACTTTTAAAGAAGGCGTAGCTCCAGAATTTGTACAAGGGTTCTATAATTCAAGTAAGAATCTATTTGTACAACAAGATGCTTAGGATTAGAATCCTTTTGATACATATGGTATATTTGATTTAGTGACAGCTGATATATGTTTTAATAAAGAGAAATCAGATCAGATTGTTACTAGTGGTATGAACATTGTACCATTGTATTGTGCACACTCTGCTACATACTGTAATGACGCTAACAACAAGCATTATAGATTAGGTATACCGTTTACTAAAGTATTAGGAAAAAGTACTAATAATGTACAAAATCCATTTGGTGGACCTGTAGAATATTCTGAACATACTGGTAATAAACCTAGTGCTTCTTAGGGAGTATTCGATGGTTATGAACAAGATGGTGATATGGTAAGCGGTGGTATATGTAAATACTATCAATTCTTTGGTAAGAATTATGCTCACAAAGATAATTCTAATTTGCGTCAATCTTTCCCTATAAAAGATGTAACTAAACCAACTAACATATCTCCATATCAAGAAGCATTTGATGCTAAACAAATAGTAGATTACATAGATAGATTTGGTTTTATAAACTATAGTATTGGCTCTAGAGAAGCACTTGGTCCTCATGGAGTATGTTTAGCTATTAGTGCTCCAGATGTATACTCTGGTAATTATACTGGAATTCGTACCACTCCTTTATTAAGGAAATATAGACACAACGCTGTATTGTTTGTTAACATAAAGAAAAACACTACACAGTACGGTGGTAACACTTTTATGAGTAGAAGCTATTCTATATATAACAGTACTAATACTTATGTTAAAACATCTTGGGAAGGATACGATAAAGCAATGTGTTTTGGTGGTGATACATATTTAGGAGTATTGGACTATACTCATACTATGCTATTTACTAGAAATGACCCTGATGATAGAAATGGTTTTAAGAGATATGTTGGAGCTTACATTCCACTAGAATCTAGTATAAACCTGTACTATAGAAATGATGAACATTACTCTCAAGACATAGTAGAATCGTCTGGAGATGGTCAAACTGGTGAAGCTAATGTTTACTTCCTTACAGATCCAGGATAGATGAACACTCTATATACTTAGAAAACTCCAATGTATGTATATAATGCTGCTTACTCTAATACTAGTACTAGTAAGAATTATATACAGAAATCTATATATGCTGAAGATGATGTTAAAAGCATGAATAGAATTACTTGTTCAGAGTTAAAAACAAACAATGAACAAACAGATAGTTGGACTAAATTTAAATTTGCTAACTATTTAGACACAGATAGTACATATGGACCAGTTACTAATCTTAAAGTATTTAAAAACAAATTGTATTTCTTCTAGGATAGTGCTGTAGGTATAGCCTCTGTTAATGATAGGTCATTAATTACTGATAATAATGCTGGAGCTTTAACATTAGGTACGGGTGGTATTCTTACCAGATACGATTACTTAGTTACTTTAAATGGTGATAGTATTATTAATGATAAGAGTATTACTAATTCTGAAACTACTTTGTATTGGTATGATTTAGATAAAAATGTTATATGCTCACTTAGCAATGACTTTAATGAGTTATCTAAAGTAAAACAAGTATAGACGTATTTAAATAGATTACCAGATAATGCTAGAAAGAATCCAGTATCGTTCTATGATAAGAAATATAATGAAGTATGGTTTAGAATATATGACAGATGTTTAATATTTAATGAACAACTAAATGTGTTTACTTCTTTCTATACTCATAATCCAAACTGGTTCTTCCCATTCTCTACTAGATTGGTAACTATTAAAAACAATAATTGTTATTACTTACATAATATGTATGATGTTAATAGTACTACTAAAGAAGAGAAAATATCTTATGTTAGATTTGTAGTTAATAAAGATATAGCATATACTAAAGTATTCGATAATCAATGGTTCTCTGCTGAATTTGTAGACATTGGAGATGAAACTAAGCCTACGTTAATATCTGATATACACTTTAATACTAAGAATTAGGAAACAGAACCTATTGATTGGAAATAGATAGAATAGAGAGAAGATACATTTAGATTCCCAATAAGTAGAGAGAAACAAAATAATCCAGGGTAGCAACAATAGACTAATATGTCTTATGCTGGAAGAATGAGAGGAAAATACTTAATCTGTAATTATACATTAGATTGTAATGATAACAGAGAATTTAAGCTTCCTTATGTTAAAACAACTTATAGATATTCAATGTTATAATATGAAAACTAAGAAATTAAAAAGAGTTCCTCAATATGCTTTCGGTGCTGATGCTATTTCAAACTGGGGTAATATGAGTGGAGTAGATAAAGCGAATGTAGTTACACAAGGAGTTGGTGCTGTAGGTAGTATGATAGGTAATGCTACTAGTGGAAAGAAACCTACAGCAGCTGGTGTAATAGGTGGAATAGGATCTGGGGCTGCAATGGGCGCTTCTATTGGTGGACCTTGGGGAGCAGTAATAGGTGGAGCTATTGGTGGTATTACTTCAAGTATAGGTTCTGGCGGTTCTGTTAATGAACAGACTGGTGAGTATGAATTGCCATCAGGAATAGCTGGTCTATTTGGTCACAGTAAAAGTTATATACGTAACAAAGCTGGTAGAATTAAAAACGGTATTCAAGCCAGACAAATGTCTGAATAGGTAGCAGCTGATTACTATCAAGAAAATGGATACAATGAATTAAGTTTATCTAAAGGTGGTGTAGTACCATCTACTATGGCTTACTTAGATGATGGTGAAATGCTGAGAACACCAGATGGAACTATAGGTTCTATACCAGAAGAAGGTAAACCTACAGATTCTAATTTATTAAATGTACCTGTTGGAACTCAAGTATTGAGTGATAAATTAAAAGTTCCAGGAACTAATAAAACATTTGCAGAAATGGGTAAGAAATTGATGAAAAAAAGCAATAAGAAAGCTAATAATATATATGCTGAAAATAGTTAGATGCTAAATGAAAGAAATAACCAAATAACTTATTAGAATTTATTAGAATAGCAAGAATCTATAAAGAATAAAAAAACAAATAAAAAACAAAGTATTCCAACTTATGAAGAAGGAACTTCTGGCGTATCTGGCAGAAAAAAAGTAAAACTAAAATATATATACGACCCTGTGCTAGGTGGTTTTGGTTATATTGATCCTAACACAGGAGGTTTTGTTGAAATGAATGATGTACGCAACGATCTTCTACCTGATTCTATGTGGATTTAGAATTACAATGATTCTGAGGAGATTGAACAGCCAATCGCCCTAAAATAGGATACTGCTACTAAAAGTACACATAATGTTGGTAAACGCGATTTTTTAAAGTTACCAAATAAAAATATAAAGAAAAATACACCAACAATATTTAACGATCACGCTTTTGAAGTAGCTGGTAAAAAATATTAGATTGGTGACACCTTTGAGTATAAAGGAAAACAATATAAAGTTACCGGAAATAATGAAGCTGTGCCAGTGAGTAAAAACGCTACAGATCTTAAAGAAATTAATGACGGATTTAATTGGAACTTGTATAGAGATGTATTTACTCAAGGTGAACCTAGAATTATAGGTCCGTCTGGAGCAGGGAGGTACTCTACTTATTAGTAGAATAAAACTACGAACAGTATACCAAATGCAAATGATCCTTATTTTATTGGAAATATGTATATGAATGGTAATTGGGGTGACCTTACTGTTGGCGAGCGATTATCTTCTATTAACCCTGAATTCAACACACCTGCTTTGGGTGCAATAGGTACTAATACTTCTGATAGTTATTCAACCCACACAATAACTCAAGATACCTCAATACCACAGACAGCAGTTCGTAACACTCCAAGTACAAAAAGAAGTACAGCACAAACAAGTGTGCAACAGCCTGTTTAGGAACAAATTACTGGACCAATACAACCTTTTAGTAATGATCGTCCATCTTTAACAGAATTAACTTCTAAACCAAGTAAAGTTTTACCCAAATTGAATATTGGTAGACCATTTGTGTATAACCCTTTTCCAGATGATGAAGTAAGTAATGGATTAGATATGTCTTCTTTATATTCTACTGTGGCTACTTTAGCTCCTCTATTTGACAGAGAACGTGCAGAAAAAGTAGATACTTACACTTATAATCCAGTATATGGTCCTACTAATTATAACATAGATCCTATACTTAGAGAAGCTACTTTAAGTGATAGAATTGCTAGGTATAATATGGCTAATATTAATCCTAACACTGGAGCTAATATGGCATTTGGTTTACAGTCAGCAGTTAATAGGAACAAAACTATTGCTAATGCTTATGCTACTAAAAATAATGCTGAAAATCAAATGGCGTTTAACAATGCTCAAATAGCTAATCAATGGGGACAACAGTATGCTGATGCTAGGCACACTGCTGCTACTGAATATGCACAGAATAAAGCAAATGCTAGAAATATAAATAGAAGAAATTTTGCTTCAGCTTTAAATAATTGGGGAGCGTCACTGAGAGATAAAAAACAAACAAGTATGGATATGGCAGCTTTGGAAATGTTACAACCCATGCTTAATTATGGTACAGAAGACAATGTACTTAACAGAGTTAATAAAATATTAAATAGAGTAAAAAATGGTTAATAGATATGATGAACCTGCTTCTTATGGTTATATTAGTCAATATGTACCAATACCGTTTGAAAAATTATACGCATTAGGTAAAGATTATGCAGACCAAAGAAAGCAAGCAGAAAAAGAATTAGAAACAAATATTAAAAAATTTGGAGAATTTGTTTCACCTTCTAGCGTAGATACATAGAATTATTATAATGCTTCTATAAAAGTTCTAGATCCTCTAATACAAGAAGCTGCTGTTAACCCAAGTGTTATGAAAAATGCAGATTATCGAGCTAGATTACAAAATACTATAAACAACTTAGATTACAACTTGTTAAGTCAATATCAACAATCTGCTGAAAATCTTAGACTTCGCGAGCAAAATATAGCTAAATTACAAGCAGAAGGTAGGTACGATATCAATATGGACGACGTTGACATAACTAATTGGAATACTAAGGATTAGGGAATAATGAATAATTTAAATCCTATTCGCTATCAATCAATTAGAGAACAAGTAGAACCTTATGTAAACAACTTGCAAGATTCGTTCTTGTATAGTAAAGGAGGATATAATTGGATTGGTGTTGATGCAGATACTGTAATAAGACAAGTAGATACTAATTGGTCATCCATACGTAATACGCCTATAGCAGAAGCTCATATAAAAGCTATGATGAAAAATGGTATGACCTTAGAGTAGGCTGAGAATGCTTTTAGAAATCAAGCTATGAATGATGCACTAGAATATGTTAGAAAGAAGCCTGTAGTAGATCCATATGCTATGGCTGAGTATTAGAATAGAGCTGCTATAAGATTAGCACAAGCTAGAAAAGGTAGTTAGGATAAGTCTTCTGGTACAGTGTTAGGGCTTAGTGATATGCTAACTGGATAGTACTTGAAACATCGTCAAAATATATTCAATAGAACTTTATCTAACGATAGTAGAGACGAATTATCAGATCCCAGTTTCCTTCAGAAATATCAAAAACTTACAGAAGAATCTTAGATTAATATAGACAATCTTACTAATCAAATTATGAATAGCAATCCTAAATTTGCACAAGCTGTAGAACTAATTAAACAAACTCTTATTGCTAAAGGACATCAAGATTCTGAAGAATTAGATCAAGTTGCATTTCAAGCTGCGCTACAATCTCCTGTAGTTAGTGATAAAGATAGAAATAAAATAAATTCTGCTATATAGTAGTATGAAGAATAGCATCAAAATATGATAAAAGAGGCAGAGGGTAGAGCCATGCAAAAAGCTTTTAATAAAACATTACAATTAGATCCTAATGCAAATCCTTTTAGTAACTTTAGAATGTACGTTGATGGTGGAGAGTATATGTACGACGAAAAGAAAGTACACGATATGTGGGAAGATGGGTTAAGAATAATTACACAACCAGTTGGACCGAATTTAAATCAAAATATGTTAAATAGTTTATTTGGATCTAATAAAAAAGTAAATGAAGAAGTAGGTTATATTATAGATCCTAATAAATTAATATCTCCCAGAAGCATTGTATTAGATAATCCTTATGTTACAAGCCTTGTAGAACAAGCTGGACACAAAATTAATGATATTAAAAATATGCATCTTGATAGAGATACTTGGGGTCAAGATAATTTTGATATAGAAGAAAGAATAGCCAAAGGTGATTTTGGTAAAGTAGCTATTGACAAAGTAGAAGGCTACATAGAACAAGGTAATACTAAAGGTTTACTTGTTAGTGTGAATGTACCTTACAAAGATATAGAAAACGCTTATACTTCTTGGTGGAGAATAGAAAATCCTAAAAATACTTTAAAAGACTATGGGTTTACTGTATCGGGGGCTCCAGAGGGAGCTGGGGAAGATTCCAGATGGTCACAAGGATACGTTACAGTAAGGATGGTTTTGGGTACTAGTGATAGTGATGTTGATAAAATTATGACAAACAGAAGCTATTAGAAAGAAACTGGTACGACAAATACAAAAGAAATGTAGATACAGCAAGATGATGCGTTAATGAATTAGATAAATAACTGGACTCCTGGAATGGGATTTTAATTAATAACAAATATGTCATACATAAATTTATAGAACGCTACAAAAAATCCGACATTATACAGAAATAACAGCATTGGATTTCTGGATAAGGCTTACTATGAAAACAAAAATACCTCAGATTGGGCAGCAGATTATGATTTCATAGATTGGGCTTAGGATGCAACTAGAGATTATTATAGAAGTTTACAAAAAGGTTAGATGTAGACTTCTCAGGATAAAATGACAGTTAATAAATAGAACATTAATGATTCTTAGAAACTGTTAGAGTTATATGATCAATTAGATCAAGTTGATTCTAAAGACCAAGTAGCTATTATTTAGAATGAAATAAGAAATGTTACGGATGCTATGCGTAAGAATGGTAGTTGGTCATATTAGGCAGACCCTAATAGAGATCAATTACAAGGTATCATAAATGATAACCAAAAACAATATGACGAAAATTATAAATAGTATTTAGGCGATTTAGAAGAACTAAATCAGTCCTATAAGAACTATGATATAAGTCAGTACTATACAAGAAAGAGTAATGACGCTACCGCCGGATGGGGTAATTTTTTCTACAAAATGCCATCCACTATGGGTACTAGTAACACTAGTGCCCTGTATCAGACTACCAGTATGTTGGCAGGTTGGGGAGGATTTGTAGCAGGATCTAAATTAGGAGCAGCAATTGGAGCTGCTGCTGGACCTGTTGGAGCCGCAGCGGGTGCTGTATTAGGTGGTATAATTTCTATTGGCGCAGCTCAATTATTTGGTGGAATAACCTCGCGTGAGAATGAGTCCCACATGGAAGCATTTAACGGGTATTCTGAAAAAGTATAGCAACTAGCTGAAAAGAGAAATGTAGATCTACAACCTGTGATAAATAATACTAAACAGCAATTGGCTAAAAAAGGTGTAGACGTTACTTATTTAAACGATAATGAAATAATACAAGCGGCATTAGCAGATGGCGATATCATATCTGGTTCTTCAGAATTTGATCAAATAGCTAAAGAAGCATATCTTGGAACTAGAAGAATATATGAGCAGAATAATGCACTTGGGTTTGGAGAAGTACTATCAGATTTATCTTATTTTATACCGTTGGGTAAATATCTAACAGGCACTGCAAAAACTGTTGGTAAATTTGCATATAAAACTATAGGTAGTCCATTTAAACAAGCAATGGCTAACAGAATGGCGCAAGGATTACAGGTTGCAAATCTTGGCTCCAATCTAAGAAAAAAAGTAATAGCTGACAAGCTTTTTGATTTTGCAACAGGTTCTGTATGGCGTAGCGCAGTGGAAGCGTCAGAAGAAGGTGCACAAAATGTAATTATTAAGAAGTATATGAACGATGAGTATGCGGACGATTATGCAAATTCATCATTTTATGACGCATTGACAGATGGTCAATTGGTAGAAGATACTATAGACAATTTATGGTTGAGGGCTAAAACTTTAGGAGCTGCTTTTAATATTAACCATGAATATGAAAATGATGCACAGCTATTTGAGGAGATGATGGGTGGTGCACTGTTGCCATTTTTTAGTCCACAAGGTGCAATTGGTTCTGCTTTAAATGCTAGAAAAACATTCAACGACATTACTCAAAGTAAAAGAGTTGGAGATTATGTTGCTACAGCGTTAATGCAACAAGACGAAATTAACCGTAATTCTGATTTTTATAAAAAGGTAAGAGAGGGAATGAGTAATGGCACTTACCTTGATATGCTAGACAGAATTGGTAATATGTTAAAACAAAAAGGGTCGGATGGAAAAACTACACAATACAATTTAGATACTACTGTTTTAACAAAAGATGGTTCTATTCCTAAAGATGCTGACATTGACACTTTTATAAGTGAGTAGAGAGAAGAGTATAATAATTTGATTTCTCATAAAAAGCAATCAGCTAAACAGTTAAATGAACTGAATTTGGACGTAGAAGATGAAGATTTATTATTAGCTCTTTCATGGAACGCTAAAACTGAACTTTCTAAAGCTATGGTTTTGAAAGCAAAAGAAGGTTTAGTTGCCGGAAGCAATGCTATTACTTTGCTAGAAAATGAAGATTTTAAAAACAAAGCTAAACAGCTTTTGAAGAAAGACAATTTGACAGACGCGCAGCTGTTACAAATAGCTACTCTTTTAATTGATAAACAAGTTCAGCAATATTATGATCGTTTAACCGATTAGTCAATAGCGGAAACACAAATTAAAGCTGCATTAACGCAAGGTAGAATAAGTAAATATACTGGGTTATTTGATGCTGCAAACAGTTTGAATCAAACGTTGTCGGAGAATAGAAAATCTAAGAAGCGTATAAAAGATAATATCAGTAGACTGGCTAAAGAATTAGATGTGACAGAAGATGCTCTTAATGAATTAGATGAACATTTAATTAGTGATACAGAACTATTTAAGAATATTCAAAATAATTCTAAAAATAGAGGTATATTGAATATAATATCTCCGCTATTGCAGGAGAAATCTGAAAAACTGCAAAGTGTTGACAAAGAATACATATCTTAGCAAATAACTAAATATAGAGAGGCTCAACACATACAAAATAAATTAGCAGACGCAGTTAACGAAGCTTCTAGAAAACACAGCGAAGACGTTGAAGAAATTAATGAAACAAAGTCTCCTAAACAATTAGAAGATGAAGTTACAGCATTACAAGACGCTCAAGTTACAGAACAACAACAGTTAATATAGCAAGATATAAATAATACTATATCGCAGTTTGAAACTTTGTTGAATTCAATACCACAAGAAAGTGTATTACACAATATTGTTGATGAAGTAAATAAAGGCAGAGATCTTGTGGGTACAGATGCTTTATCTTACGCAAGATACCTTAAAAACTTAATGAATAAATTGTCTAAAAGATATACTGATAAAAAAGACACTGAAAGTATATCTGACCAAGATAAATAGAATTTAGATAAGTTACAAAAAGCCGCTAAACACTTAGGCGATCAATTAACCAGATTGACGGATTTAGTAGATGAAGACAACGCTAGGACATAGAGACACAATCCTAATTTTCCTAGTGACTCTACTGTGTGGTTTGATGAAAACGGAAATAGATATTCTTTTGATTTTACAAATTCAGAATACTCTGAAAAAGAAGGATTGTTACTACGTGGTAGGAAAATAGTACAAAATTCTGAAAAAACTAGAATTAATGAACAGATAAATACGTTAGAAAGCGAATTAAAATTGTTAGACAGTCAGGAAGATGAAGCTAGTAAACAAGCTGCTACTTCGTTGAGAAAAACAATATCTCAATTAAAAGAAGCAGCATCAGCTGTAGATTTTTCTAATTAGTTTACCGTAAAATCTGACGATCCTTTCTTATAGACACTTACTTCCAAAGACAATTTAGGTAACACTAAACAATTTAGTAATAAATTGAAGAGGTTGGTAAATTCAGTAAACCAAGATATAGAAGCTAATAAAAAGTCTAGAAATAGAAAAAGAAATATAGATTCTGTAGATGGAGATACTTTTGAATTTAATCTTGATAACGAAACTGGTAAAAAGCACGGTCCTCTACATCAACAAGATTTAATAGAAAAGAGTAAAGACCGACCTTTAATGGTTAAAGGGTATCCTTTGAACAATAGTATGGGAGCTAGAATATCTACTATGCTAAGCAACCCTTACTATGCTAGTAAATTCTGGAGAGGTTTTATTACTATGCCTTATCAATCTTCTGATGAAGCTAAATAGGAAATAAGTAAGGATTTTGCGATATTGAAGAAATTTGGTCGCACGTTAAACAGATACAAAGCTATTGATGATTTTAATAAAATAGGAAGGTAGATAGCGTATCTTAGAGAACAAGGTAAAGCTACAGACGATATAATAGAAAATATAAATAAATTGGCTAATGGTGAAATAGACAGTATAACTGTAGGATTAGCTAAACTCAGCAAGGACGATTATGATAATATGGTATATGCTTTACCTGTGAGAATTTATTTTAATCAAAAAAGAGTTGGTAATAAATGGTCATATGTAGTTGGTGCAGATTTTGCAGGTTATGCGTATTCTACTGAGCCATCTAAAGCTGAACTTGATTCGCGTTCGGAATTAATACATAATTTATGGTATAATTATAAAAAGGTAGAGAAAAAAGAAGATGTAGAAGGATTAGAAACTGAATCTTCTAAACCAGAATATACCAACAAAATAGGATTCCAGCCTGGGGACATGATTGTAACTAATGGTGGATACAATTATCAAGTTACAACAGTAGTAAACCCTAATCTAAATATTTATCAAAATGAAGCTGGTCAAACAATGACATCTAAAGAAATAGATGAAAGATATGAAGGTGAATTACCAGAAGCAATAACTAAAGTATCTGCTCATCTAAACGAACTTGTACAATTAGCGAAACAGATTGGTTATAATAATGTAGATGTTGAATCTCTTAATCAACCACTTAGTGAAGAACAGTAGAATACTACTAAATTAGCTCACTTACTTAAAGGTTTAGCAAAGTATGCAGACGGATTAATTGACTTACATAGTACTTTTATACCTAAGTATGTTATACCTACTTTGGGTCAAGCTGAAAAAAGAGGGACAAAAGTATAGAGTGCTAATACTGAAAGGGCTAAATTATTATTATCTTTTGCTCAAAAATATTCGCCAGAATTGTTTTTGTCTTATAAGAATTACCAAGACGATAATAATCTTACGCCTATAGTAGAAGATACCGTACAGGAAGCTTTAAACAACAGATGGTTTAGTGGTAAAAATTCATTAAGTATTGAATTGAACGGTGAAGTTGTAAGTACACTGGACACTTAGGATAATAGAGATTTGTTAGTTAGAATAGGTAATACTGTTGAAAAATTAATTAGAGATAGCCACGATTCACAAGAATTTATGGATAAGCTAGAGATTCTGGGTTACAATTTTAAGAAAAATGGTAATTCTGAGGAGGGTAATCGTATAATATCTCAATATTTTGACAATAGAAGATTCTCAAGATTAAGTATACCTACTAATGTAATGCAAGCTATTACTATGGGTACTGCTGAGCCTCTGAATAATATAGATTATAATAATTTTAATCGTGTAGCTAAACACGAACAATCTAAATTAAATCAAATTCAAGCATTGGGTTTAATCAAAAATTCCGATGGTCAATATGTATTTTCTTTAGTAGATTGGTTAAAGCGTAACGCATAGGATGAAGAGTCAGCAGAAGGTAGATAGCTAGAATCAGAAGTAAGAAAGTAGGAACTTCAAACTGAGCAAGAAAGTTTACAAAAAACTGTAAGATCAATTAGGAAAAAAACAGAACTGATTAAATTTATTGGTGACAATGAAGAATTACTTGGTAAAGAATTGTATGATCAACTTGTACGCGTTAATAGAAAAGGAGAATTTGTATTAAAATACGATAATGCTGGAGCTACCAAATCACACATTATTGCTAAAATCAATGAAGTGTACGATTAGAAAATAAACCAAGTAAATGCTCAATTAGAAAAAGAACTTGAAGAAGAAATAAGTAAAAATGAATTTGAAGGTAAAAAAGTATCTCCTGTAATTTTTGGTTATGGTTCATATGATTCAGAAGTAGGTTCTAACATCGTGTATTTTAACAGTAAAGGTGAAAAAGTACTGGTAAAGGATGCTAACGGTACTCCTGGTGCTATTTACCTCATAACTCCCTCTTTCTTATCTTCTTCTAGAAGACACACTATTGTGCACTTAAATCCTAAAAGATTTGATAGAACAACTGCTAAATTCTTAGCTTCTATACTTAAAGGAATAAACGATGGAAAATATAGTTTAAGTAGTTACGTTAGAGATATAAACGTAGAGGGATTTAACATAGACACAGACATGTCTGTTAAACAATTGTTAGATACTTTTATATATACCGGAACAGAAGCTATAGCTAATAATCCATCAGATAATAATTACGCTAGACTGTTGTATGTAGATAAACAAGGAGTTCATTTTGGGCAGCAATTACTTAATGAAAATAATTTTGAAGAATTAATAAATTTTATAATTCAAAATAAAACATATCGTATAGATAGAGAAAAATTAGCAGGCTCTAGTGTACTCGGTAATAATTTAAAAGTACAGGATGAGGATGGTAATATTCTTTTTGACCACAAAGCGGACGAAGTTTATTCTACAATACTTATTGATGACGGTATTGTATTAACAGATTTAAATAGAACATCAAATGCTATTACAGTTAAGCCCAGCGTATATGTAAATTATAAGAAAAAGGTAACATTTGTTAGTTCTGCTTAGAGAACTCAAGATAGTGGTACTTCTGCTGAAGCTAAACAAAGATTAGGGGAAGAAATAAACTCTGATCAATTGTATGACGAAATGACCAATCAAGAAAGTAAAGGTGGTCTAAAAGAAGCACAAAAATACATTGAGAACTTCTTGAAAGGGTTTAAAGATCGTATAAACAGTTTTGCTAAAGATGGCAAATTGCAACCTGGAAAATACAAAGTAGCTGTATATGGAATGCGTAGCAAACGAATTACCGCTACGTACGATGCTGATTTGTCAGCAGATACTGATACTGGTCAGCTTAGTATAGCTATAAGTGAACAACCGCAGTTTATAGCTAGATTAATCAAAGCTCTTATTAATAAAAAACAAGTTCAATTAGTACTTGCAGACGAAGAAGGTAAGTTTGTACAAATAGATGGTAAAGCTATATTCTTCGGTAGAGGTTTTGAACATACTGATTTTGACATAGATACTAAACAAACATCGTCCCAATCATCTGAGCAAGGAAATTTGTTACAGCAATTAGTTGAAGCTATGCAGCAGTTGGTATCCAACTCTAACACTGTTCCACAACAACCAGTTTAGCAGGTAGTTCATAATTAGCCTCAAACTAATTTACCAGTAGGATATAACAGTTTTAATACTCCTATTGAGAATCTTCCAGTACAACCAAAAACAGTTAGTGAAACAACTGTAAAATTTGAAGATGAACCATCCGAAGATACTAAAGTAAGTATACAAGAGATCGGAGAAGATTTAAAAATGTCTTTCAATGGAATTACTGTTCAAATACCAAAAGATAGTAGTAGCAGTGATTTGGAAATAGCTTTATCTTCACAAGAAGATATAACAGATGAAGATTATGATTCTTTTATTTCTGCACTAGAAGAATACAAACAAAAACCTGAAACTAGTGTTGAAACTCAAACAGAATTAAAAGGTCTTAATTTGAGACCTACTCCAATTTCACAGTTTGCTACTCCAATACAGGAAAAACCATAGTTACAATCTGTATAGGAACTGATAGATTTCTTAAAGACGGGGTCTTCTACTGATAAGAACAATGCAAAACGATTAGAAAATCTTAGAAACTCTGAAAATATAAATACAGCTAAAGATATTATATCTGGAGCGTTAGCAATATGGGGTGTACAAAACAAATTGTACAGTTCTAGATCAGAAGCGTTGTTTGATGATAATATTGGTAAATTAGCTGATTAGTTTGCTAGAGAACTAGTATATCAAGATGGAGTTAATACTGGTGCTATATTTGACTTCTTAGACCAACACGTGTAGAAAGAAGATTACGATTCTGCTTTAGATAGAGTAACAACTATATTGGGTAAAGACTTTGATTTCTCTTTCTTACCAGAAGGGAAAAGAGTGTGGGATAAAGTTAGAGGTGCTCAGATTTATGTATTTGGAGAATGTGCAGCATCTGGTATACGTTTGTATAGAGATGCTAAGCTTAATAAGATTGCTAGAGGTTCGTTCTATCATGAAGCTTTCCACAGAATTAGTCTATTTGTTCTTTCTAAAGAACAAAGAGATAAGATGTATAATGATGCTCGTAATAAAAACACAGATCTCGCTTTTGCTTCAAATTAGTAGATAGAAGAGTATTTAGCAGACAGATTTGCTGAATTTGTAATAGAAAGTTCTCGGGAACACCCTGATAAATACTACGAAGGTAATATCTTCAGTAAAGTATTTCAGCATATTGCAGATGCTGTGAGAAATATAGTAAGGAAGCTTTCTGGTAAAAATATAAATCCTAATTACAGTAATCTTAACAAATTGTTTAAAGATATGTATTCTGGTAGATTTGCATATGCCAAAGCTACTAAAAACAACATAGAAGAGTTTGAAAAGATGTACAGTAAAGCTCCTGCATATTCTGGTTTCAAGGTAAATGGAGTTACTTTAGCTGAAGACGCCATTCAATATAATGAAATAATGCGTGATATGCTAGGTAAATTAATTTATAACTCTGGCATATATACAAATACAGATGGTAGACTATCTATAAACACTAATGCGCTAAGAGCATCTTATCAACATGATATAGCAACATATACTAAAGCCGTCATTGAGTTAGACAAACAATTACGTAATAAAAAAATTGATAAAAATTTAAGCCGATTTAATGATGATATTGCTATAGCTTAGGCTAAGATGGTAAGACTTATCAATGTTTATAAAAATATCGTAGAAGACGATACTTGGAATCAATGGGCTGGAATAATTCGTAATTTTGTAGAGCGTCAATTCAATCTTGTTCAAGATACTTCTCATAATCCTAATAAAGTATTAAAAGCTGATATTGAAGAAGATGTTGAAATTACAGAAGACGGACAAGATGAATTACAAGAGTACGGTATAGATGTATTAGGATTTTCAGACTATCGAGATAGTTATATGAGAGATATGTATAACAGTATAGACGCTAGTATGAAAATGTTACTATGGTCTATAACTGATTTAGATCCTACAGATGCAGCTACTGCTAAATATACACCAGATGGTATACTCAAATTTGCAAACGTAAGAGATTTATATACTAGAATAGTACACGCTATAACTAATTCTAATAGTGTAGAAGATATGTTGAACAAACTGTATTCAGCAGCTAAGACACAAATGGAAGAAGAAAATAGCTCTACTATGATGTAGGTATATCATATACTTAGTAATGAAAACACTAATAGTGCTTTATTGAACAGATTCTTTACTGACTTTGTTAAATATATTCATAATTTTGAAACTCATTCTTACACTACTACTGCTAGAAACATAGGTTCAAATGGCGAATATAGATATGGAGCTACTACTAAGAACGGAAGTTTAGATGCCATTCAAAGTAAACTAGATAATAAGTGGAAAGGATCTATGATTGTTGCTCTTGATATCATTTCTGATAAATTAAACAGTGTAGCTACTACTAGTGAAGCCGGCAAGTTATTTAGAAATATGACAGCCCCACTAAAATAGGCTATGAACAAATTAAACATAGAAAACTTAGAGTCTATAAAAGACGTACTTAGAGAAGCAGATAAACTTTATCAATTTGGAACTATTACTGGAGATTTATAGCAAGACGCTGTAGCTTGGCAGAAAGCTATGCGTAATGCATCTAAAAGTGGTAAGGTTGGTAAAAATTTACTTTTACAGCCTTTAAATAAGTTAAATACATCTAATGTTTCTGAATTTAGACTTCTAGAATCTTCTAATAAACGTTAGCAAGGAGTATATAAGAAGTTAGATGAGATGTTTACAGAAAAAGGTATTCTTACTTAGCTATCTCAAATGTTTGGTTCTTATATTAAGTCTATACCATCCACACAATCTCAAAAAGGTCCCAGAAATACCAAAATATATTCAATAGGATAGTATAATTTCATAACTAGAACTTTTGCCATACTTGCTAACACTAAAGAATGGGTTGATAAGATGTTGAATAATATTTATAATTCTCATTCTGTGTGGTTAAGTACACTAAAAAATTTAGGTGGAGCTAAACAAGTACAAGTACACACAAAACTTAGTACAGTATTAGATGATGAATGGAATGACTCTGTAGCAGATAAAGAAGTAACAGAACTAGAAGATTTGACAAATAGGTTTATATCCATATGGTCAGGTAAACATGTTACACCAGCGTTGGCTAATAAAAGATTTGCTGCTGATATTGAAGGCATACCGATGTTTGAAAACATAATCAATGATAATTTAGATATAAATCCTAAAGTAATAGATGTATTTGTTGGTTATTTGGCAGATGAAATTATGGCTATATCAGATGCTAGATACACTAGAGATTACTTCATTGAAAAGTTGAACTAGGTAACTAATAGTAATTACACTATTGATTCGTTCTCAAAATTGTCTTCATTGTAGTAGGAACAAATATTTAAAAATAATCCAGAAGCTGCCAAGTTACTTAGATTATTAGTAAAAACGTATCATTACGTAGAAGGAGAGTAGCAATGGTTGTATGATGAAGTTAACGATAGATATTATAGAAGAGCGTTCCATATAGATTTACGTTCTGGTAAAAAAGGTCCTAGAGGATATGAGTTTAGACACTTTAAAGATATAGGCAAATCTATAAATCTTTCTTCTAACATGGTGCAAAAAATATCTTCTAATATGTTTGATACAGATTCTCGTCAAAGTTCTATAGATTATGTTTATGATATGATAAACAGAGAAAGTATCAGAAAACAAATAAGAAGCATGTTAAATGATAATATTGCGTACGCTATCGTTAAACTACAACAATTAAAAGCTATTGTAGTAGATGATGCTGGTAATATAACAAGTAATCGTTACTTGCCTTCAGATTTAATTAAAAAATACATTTATGGAAAACAATCTGTCAACATAAATGAATTAAGCGGTAATGATTATTATAGAGCTATTGGTTCTGCTGTAATACAAGGTATGTCAGATATATCAGAATTTGAGAAACTATGTCACGGAGATATTGCATATCATAAAAATATCGACGGTGTAACTAAACGATATTCTGGTATTGTTTCCACAACTTCTCTTACTTCAGAAAAAGGTACTATAAGAAATGCATTTGACGAAGAAGATAGACTATTCGATAGCAACACTTATAATTCTGTTACTTTGAACACCACAATGGTTGTAAATCAAGCTAAGTATAAGGGAGAAGCTTATAGAGCTCTTGGATTATCTGATGACATGGTTAAAATATATTTGGAAGACAATAATATAAAAGTAAATATTGACACTTCTGATGTTTTAGATGACAATGGTAATATAAAAGATAGTTATCGTAAAGCTAAACTTATAAGCAGGTTGTTACAATTTAGAGAAGAACGTCGTTTGAAAGTAATGATCAACGGCGAACCTATGTCTGATGCTTAGTTATTAGATGTTGCGGTAAAAGACTTTGAAAACAGGTATGAGGGTTATCTTAAAAATGACCCATCAGATGCTCAAAGTTGGGTTACCAGTCAAATGTTTAGAGCTTTACAATAGAGAAAAGGAGCATGGAATGATGTATCTGAAGCCATATATAATTTACTTACTTATTATGATAAATTTGGATCTGACAAGCTTACTCCTAGAACTATAAGGCTTATTTAGGATAATATATGTAAAGTACTTAATATAAATTATGACGAATTAGTAAAAAAAGCTAAGGCATACGATGCTAATAAAACCAATTTGAATAGTAAAGAAGTGCGTGATTACAAAGGTTGGATTTTTGGTATTGCTGATAAATTTAAATTTGAATCGCCATCTCTTAAGTATATTTACTACGGATACGATTAGGGTAGAATGGATGGACTTACTACTCCAATTTATGATAAATCTTCTTATAAAGTATTATGGAAAATTGAAGTAGAAGGACATGAAATACAACAGTTATACGATTTTATGCAAGATAGTAATGTAGACGTGGTTAAACAAGAAACTGCCGTTAAATCAGGAGGTTTGCCCAACTTTGAATTGTTCGATTTAAACGGTAAGGTGGATAGAGCTGCACTAAATGCTTCAGTAATTCAATCGCAATACTTTTCTTTGTTAGGAGACTAGCTTAATACAGCTTCACATCACACAAACGACGCTAATCTATTGACTCAATTTATGAAAGTGGCAATGATGAACACAAACAAAGACAGACGATATAGAGTTAATGGTGTTACAGTTGATGGTCAAATGCTTCAGACATTCTATAAAGCGGTTCTAGATGAACTTACTAGAAGAGGGTCTGTTAAATTTAACAAAAAGTGGGGTATAAACGATAACGGAGTTGTTGATAAAAAAGCTTTTATGAAGTCTTTGTAGACAATGGCACAAACTGAGAATCTTCCAGCTGAAACGGTAGCGGCTTTCCAAGTCGATGAAAACGGTGAATTTAAAATACACCCAGCAGCAATGCCAAATATTGCTTGGATGATGTCTCGTATTCTTGCTCAAATGGGTGATACTATAATAGATACTGTTACTCCAGGTAAAGCTTTGTATCAGGTCACTAGTGTTGGTTATGATAATTTCATGAATCTGAAGCAACATGCTGACAAACATCTGTATATGCCTGGAGAAATTGATTCCAACGGCAATATTCATCAAAGAATGCAAGTTAGATTGTCTATAAATTTCTTTGACGATGTAATACAGGAAGCTAAACGTAATAAAATTAAAGGATACGATTTTGATAACTTTGAAGATCAACGTAGGTTCATACTAGATAATAAAGAATTATTTGCATTATCGTATCGTGTTCCTACACAGGGGTAGAATTCAACCATACCTGTTGAAATAGTAGATATAGTGCCTAGTCTTAATGGTAGCATGATCCAATTCCCTTCTGGTATTACTGCACTTACTGGTTCTGACTTCGATATTGATAAAATGTTCTTAGCCAGATACAATTACGAAGTTGTTAATGGTAAAATGCAAAAAGTTAAGTATGATATAGATGAAGTGATGAATAATATAAGCAGCACCGATTCCAAAAAATTACAAAATTTCTTATTAGATATGTATCAAGGTGTGTTGACTTCTTTAGATCACGCATTGGCTACTAGTACTCCATTGGACGTTGCTACAGGACCTATTAGTACATTTGCTAAAAAAGAACTGGAAGAATACTCAGGTGGCAAAGCTGATGGGTTACCTGATAATTTAGACGGATTTTATCTTAACCCGGTATTCCAAACTAGACAGAAAAAGCTTAATTCAGGTTCTGATGCAGGTATTGGACCTATGGCATTAAATAGTGTATTCTAGTTCTTTGTTTAGATTGCTAAATTAGATATGCGTAAATTCCCAATTATTGAACAATTGGGATTGTAGAAATTAGGAGAAACTTTTGATAGATACGGTGAAGAAATATTGGATTCAACTTCAGGTCTTATTAACGCGTTTGTAGATGCTGCTAAAGATAACTATATCGGTAACGCTAACGTTAACGCTTATACTTTTGATGTAGTAGCTATGTTAATTGCGTCTGGGTTTGGTAATGATACATTTGCTTTTTTAACACAACCTATTATAAAGGAAATTTCTGATAACTGGTTGACTTATAAACAAGGACTCATTGGTGTATCGGATTAGGAAAAAAGAGGTACGTATTTTATGGATTCTGTGATAGAAGATTATAATGACAGATTAAAGTCCTTAGGTGATGAAAACATACCAGAAAAAGAATATTCAGAATTAACTAAACATGATGTATTAATGGGTAATCTTAAACCTAAACATGATGCTAGATGGATTAAAGATTAGCTTACATATGCAAGCATGTTTAAACAATTGTATGAATTAGCAAAAGAGTACCACAATGCTATTTCAAATGCTCAGATTGATACTAAGAAGTATGGTGTTAATATTAACCAATTACTTTCTTTTATTCAAGGTGTGAATCAATTCAACTCAGAATATAATATCGCATTTAACAATCCTAGAGATATGTATGATAATACGTTCTTAGGAGCTAAGTATACTAAAGGAGTTATGGGTATATTTGACACATTTAGTAAATTATTACCTGAATTTTCCAAAGTGTACGTTGATGCTGCTAATGAACTGAGTAAAGAATGGGGTTTATACGGTAGACAAAGTAAAGAATTCCTAAGAGTGGTTGGACCTAAAATAAAAACTGTACTTTATTTGCCATTCTTTAACCAGTATATAATTGAGAGATTTGGCGGAAAAGCTTTAGCGAAGTTAACATATGGTGAAAATAGCGTTCCTGGAAGATATGAAGCTATTAAACGTAAAGCGTTGCGTAGAGGTGAAGGAATAGACTTATTCAACGCCGTTAAGTATAACAAACTTGGAGATGTCAAAGTTCCTCAATTCATGTTGGTTACACAACAGTTTAAAGAAGATTCTGACGTTAAAAATAATGTCCAGTTAGCTTTAAGTGAATTATTCAATAGCACTGATCCTGAAATAAAACAATGGGCTGAAGATTTTGCAGTTTATATGTTCTATGTATCTGGCGGTACTGATTCAAATGCTGGTGGTATTGTTAGAACTACAGTATACGATATTATTCCACCACAGTACTTAGCTAACTTAAGAGCTGGTGGAAAGACATTTAATTAGTATATTGCTGAAAATGTCATGGGTAGAACAACAGGTATGACTAATACTGAAAAAGACCAAGTAATTAGCTTATTAGCTGTATCTGATGACAATTATGTTCCTACTATATCTCCTAGAAATCACAAATATGTAATCAAAAGAGTTGTCGGCAATGATGTGATTACTATTACTAAAGGGTCTAATTCGTTATTTAATAGAAGTACTAATACTTATAGTCCTTTTATTAAAATAACTACTTCTAATGGATATGACTTATATCGTCTTGGAGAAAAAGTGTCTTCTATTTCTAAAAAAACAGGCGCAACATTTTCTAATCCTGTATATTATAAAGTTAATAAACTTGGATATAAGAGTAATAAGAGACAATCATTTGCTTTAAGGGCTGACGGGTATATTAGTGAAGATGGTACTATAAGATCTTTACTGTGGTAGGACAATGATTTTAATAAATTGGGATTCAATAGTTTAAGCGAGAAAGAACAATCTATTTATATGAATAACACTAATACTACTCTGGATAAGATAGATGACGCTTTAAGTGGAAGTATAGATTATTCTAAATATTTTAATTCTCAAAAAGCTAATGATGATTCTGAACAACAAAGAGCTTTAGTAGATACTGTAGATGCTGTGTATTTTATAGCGGACGGTTCTTTCAGTTATCATTTGCCAGTTAGAGACTACGCTAGATTTAAAAATAAAGAATTTTATGTAATATCTATAGATTAGACTGAAATACCAACAGCAAATGGTTAGAAAATAGCAATTATTGGTGATTCTGCAAATACTGCTATAGAGATATACAAAAACAATTCTGATAAGTAGATATATACGTTTGTAAATTATTTCGGCGAACAGTCTTCTGTATTTTAGGCACTGTACAATTAGATAGGTGATGAGTTAAATAACAATAAAGAATCTGAAGATAGTGATTAGAAAGGTAATGCTATTAAAGATAAATGTAAAAATTAATTAATATGACTCCGTTTTGTCCAAATTTTAGTAATAAACAAGTAAAGAAAGAGTTTGAAACTCTTGAAGATATGGTTGGAGAAAACCAAGCATATTATTTGTGGGATAAATATGAAGGTGATTATGCAAAAGCTTCTTCGGAGGCTTTTGCGCAATTGCGCAAACAAGTATATTCTAGACCTGATGCCAAAACTCCGTAGTAGTTTAGTAGCTCTCAAAGAATGGCATATATCATGCAACAGCTGTATCCAGAAATAGAACTGAAATTTGTAGAAGCCATAGAGGGTGGATATGCTGGGTCTATTGATTTAGATGCTATGCAAGCGTTGATAGATATGACTAAATCTGGAAAAGATACCATTCCCCACGAATATGCTCATTACTATGTAGAAATGTTTTCCAATGCCCCAATAATTAAAGAAGGTATTGAAACATTTGGTGGTAAAGAACAGTTAGTACAAGCTGTAGGTATTAGGGTGGCTAATATGAATGGCGAAGCTAGAAGTTGGTGGTAGAAATTCAAAGATTTTGTTAAAAAACTGTTTGATAACAAATATGCTAAACAAGCTTTGCTTGCCGAAATTACAGATAGTTTTTTGATTCGTAAACAGCTAGGAGATACGTAGAAAGTATCTGGAGTGTTTCATCAAGAAATACCATCTGTGGATTAGGTAAGAAAGATACTACAAAATTTAGCAAATACTGTCACTTTTGATGAAGTAGAACATAGGTTTACAGATAAAAAAACTGGTAATATATTAACTTCTGTTACAGGTTTTAAAGAAAAAGCCAATTATGACAATTATGATGCGTCACTAGAAGATCAAACGTAGGCTAAAATATCTTAGGAAGCTAGAAATAATGGTACTAATATACATGCTGTTTTAGAAGGAGTGTTAAAGGGCAATTTAGATATACAACGATTTACAGATAGTATGTCTAGGGAAGCTATAAAAGGCTTAATTGATGTAGTTAACCACATTAAACAAAATTATGACTTTGTTGCATCTGAAGCAGTATTAGCTGACCCTAAACATGGTGTTGCTGGTATTGCTGACTTAATATTGAAAGATAAGAAAACAGGTGAGTATGTATTAATGGATTTTAAAACTAAATTAATAAATTATAATAATAAGAAAAACGACAAAGGCTATCTGGTCAATGAAAAAGGATCAAGATTGAGAGGTTTTTTGTTTTCTACTAGTAAAAAATTTAGACTAAAATCTGAAAAAGACGGGTACGATTTTCAGTTATCTGCATATAAGTATATACTATAGCAAAATGGTATACCTATCTCTAAAGTAGGTATTATACCTATTGTGTATTCTGTTGATAAAGGTAAGATAAGTAAAGCAGGATTAAGTACTGTATTTGGTACTAATGAAGAAGCTAATAGTCAAATGAAGAAAGAAGGCTTCTATCAGATAACACAATCACAACAAACTAAATTTGATGTTGAGTATAATATATTTGGTGATAAAACTATTTTTGGAAAAGATACTGAAAAAGTGGATCAAATGCTCAAAGAGCTTACTAATTTGATGAATACTATATAGAAAAAACTAAGTATTCAAGAACAGGTTCTTAAGCTACGCAGAAGTTATCGTACCCAAGCTAAAGATGCTGCAAATCTGTTAGAAAAGATATCAAATATGACAGAATTAGACGCTTTACTTTAGTACACCAATTATGCGGCTGATCATTTAGGCAGGCTCAATAAACAGATATAGGAAAGATATAAACAAGGGAAAGACGCTAAATGGGACTTAAATGTATTATAGAGCTATAGAGAAATAGCATCGTCTTATGATATAGTAAATAGAATATCCGGATTAGCCAATAGATATTCTGATATATTTGGAGACGATAATGTGAGAGCTATAGAAACTGCTTGTAATAAATTATAGTAGGCACAACGAAACATATTAGACGCCTGTGATACAATTGGTTCTAAACTATATTTAAATGAAATTCTACCATACGTAGGTATAGTTAGGCATAGAATTAAAAACGAAGAAAGAAAAAATTATATAAAAAATAATCCCAAAGGTCCTAACGAATCAGATAAAGATTTTAATTTGAGAGTTCAATAGCATATAGAATAGTATTTAAGAGATAACAGTAACGATATAGAGTATCAAACCAGAGAATGGCTAGATGCTCAAAGACATGTAGCTGAATCTGGATTTGAATGCAATTCTATATTAGCTAACTTTGGTACAGTTTATGAATCTAAAGATCCTTTTGTGCAAGCCATAGTACAAAGATTTGATTTTGCAATTAGTGATAAAGAGCAGCGAATGATTAAATTAAGATCTTAGATAAGTAAAGTACTAAAAGAATACAAAGCAAAGTATGGTAATACTAATTTTAGTGACCTGAGAAAGGTGTTTGATGATTTTGTAGAAGTAACTGACAATGGTATTATTTACTTGGTTAACCCAATTGGTGGAGAGTATTTGCAAGCATCTAAAAAAGAACGCAACAGAATATTCTCTGATGGGTCTTTAACTTTTTAGGAATAGCAAGCAGCTTGGGAAGAATGGCTTAGAACAAATAATCCTATATTTGATGTTGAAGGTTATAATAGACAAATGGATGAAGATTTAGCATCTATATTAGAACCATTAGATGAAGAAAAAAGAAAAAAAGTTATACAAAATGCTAAACTTAGTGCAGATAAAAGAAAATCTTGGTTTTCTATGTATAAAGACGGTACTATTACTGCTGATATAAGATAGGAATTAGACGATTTGACACGAGATTTAGATGAGAAGTATCGCAAACCTAATCCTGCTATATATAAAAATGCTAAGTATGTGGAGATGTTAAAATACAAAGACTCTAATGACCCTAAATGGTAGTTATATAAATTATTTTTAGATCTTATAAAAACATATGATTATTCAATGCCACGTTCATTACGTCTTAACTTTAGGTTACCTAGCGTTATTAAGAGAGGTGTTGAAAGAGTAAATAGCGATGGTGTAACGTCAACAATAAAGAACTACTTATAGACAGAAATACTACCTATGCAAGACGATGATATCCGTGGTACTTTTGTTGACGAAAATGGTAAACGCATACGGCAAATTCCTATGTATTATTATGCAGAAGGGATTATAACAGAAGATGAACAATCTTTTGATTTACCTACTATCTTTTACAAATGGGCTGATGCTGCTGATACTTACTTAGTTAAACGTGATTTAGAGTCTTTAATACTGCAAACATAGGCATTGTTAGCTAGTAGAGAAACTCAGGATAATGTTATTTCTTTGTTAAAAGGTAATAAAAACAAAGTATCCAGTCATAAAGTTAATACTTAGAATTAGTTTGATTCTTGGGTGGATTAGGTGTTCTATGGAAATAGAGTGCAAGATATGGGTAAAATTAAATTACCATACTCTGATAAAGTAATAGATACTGCTAAATTAATCAAATGGATAGTTGGTATGTCTAATAAGAGAGTAATGTCTGGTAATATGGTAGCAGCACTCAATAATATATTAGTAGGTGAAGTAAATCAATTAGAAGAAGCTGTTGCAGGACAGCATACTACAAAAGAAGACTATGCAAGAGCTACTAAAGAATTCGCTAAGAACTTTTACGGTTTACTAGCAGATGTCAATAAAGCTGTACCACAGAATAAACTAAATCAGTTGGCTGAATGGTTTGGTATATTTGAATCAAAAAAGAATTTATCATTAGAAGGTTTTATGAGACATTCTGTTAGCGATATCTTATATACTCCGAATAAGATGGGTGAGCATGAGATGTAGATTAGATTCCTAACTGCTTGTTTGATGACTATGAAAGCTAAAGATGACAATGGTAAAGTAATAGGCAGTATGTATGATTATGTAACTTTTGATGAAAATAATTAGTTAGTAGTAGATGATAAAGTTGCTAATTTTGATAAAATGTAGCAAAACTTATTTTCACTCAAGGTTAGGAAGGTACTAATTTCACTGCACGGTAACTATAGCAATAGAGCCTCTGTAGCTGCTGAATCTCAATGGTATGGTTGGATTGGTTTGTCTTTACGTAGATGGATTGAACCTACTGTAATGAGACGTTATCAAAAGAGATATTACGATTCTGTGTTCGATACTGAAATAGGTGGTATGCATAGAGATTTTGCTTCTTGGCTGTTTAGAAATGAATATACAGCTGGTATGATAAATTTTTTTGCTACTAATATATTTAAAGCTAAGCAGCTTTAGATAGAAGTGATGAAGTGGAATACTATGACTGATGACGAGAAGAGAAATGTAATTAAGTCATCTATTGAATTTTCAGTTGCAGCTTTATGTTACGCTATATTTGCTTTAATTAACCCAGGAGATGATGACGATCATGACTTTGGATAGGAAATACTGTGGGTAATAAAATATTAGGCTTATAGATTGTTTACAGATATGACTTTTTATGTCTTACCTACTTCTTTTACTAAACTTTTCCAAGATCCTTTTCCTGTTATGAGTTATATAAATGATATACTTAAGTTATTTATGTAGATGTTTGATCCTTTTGAAGAATATAGTACTGGTAAACATTTAGTATCTAATAAGTTGTTGGATCAAGCAATTAGACTTACTCCAGGAGCTAAGCAATTAGGTCGTATAGGCAATACCTCATAGGAAATAAATAACTTCTTACATTAGAGATGATTTGTAATACAATTCGAGGTTAGGTTGGTACTAATTCTTTGTGGCTATAAAAAAGATAAAGGCGGATTAAAATCCGCCTTTTTTATTGGTATATTGTTTAGATTTAGAATAGCTTCATTTAATTTTGGTTTAACAGAATATGAATAATTGTATCCGTTAAAAAAATGTGTTGCTATTTTTCTAGCTTTACTACTTATTGGTCCCCAGTGGTCTAATATTTTATTTTGAGTTTGTATACTTACTTTGGTGTATTCTCCGTTTAGTAAGTGTATAAAATCTTTTTTTAGTTGTGGGGGTATGGTAAATGCTATGACTTTGTAAGCGTTTCCGTTTATTAATTCTGTATATTCAGCATATGAATTTTTGTTTTTCTTAAATCTCACTTTAAGTTCATTTGGAAACGCTCCTCTGTCATAGCATATAATTATTTTATTTTCCCATTCTGGTTTATTTGTGTCAGCTACGTATATTCCAAGTGTGGTTTTATTTAGCCATTTTAAACTGTTTTCTTCTTCTATTAGTGGTAGTAAGAATAGTTTTGTTGCTATATTTAACCACAATTTTTTGTCTTTCATAACATTTACAGCTCTTCTGTTCCATCACCTTCGTAATACTCAAGTGTATGGTCCCATTGATCTGTACTGATATGTTCTGAGATTCTTCGGAGAGCTTCTGATATTGAAGCGATCTTTTCATTGAGAGTAGTATCATTTTTCATATTGAATACTCTAATCTCATTGTTAGCATCTTTACCTATTGCAATAATATATGCTTCAAAATCATATTCTTCAGAATTAAGATTTAATACTTCTTGCATATACCATTGGATTGCTAATCCATAATAAGCAATTTGCCTATAATAATCGTATTCTTCTACTGAATGTTTAAAATTATATACATTTACAGTAGTTTTTAAGTCAATAAGAATTATCTTCTTATTGACATGATCAAAGCACACTCTATCTAATAGAGATTTACATTTGATATTGTGAAACTTTTCTACTTCCCAATTAATATGGAACTCATTATGAGTTTCAAAAGTAGATGGTAAATTAAACAACAGCTCGTTCGCTTTTTTATGATTCTGAATATTCTCTTTTATCTTTTTGAGCATTTGTAAATCGGCAAAGCTAATTATCTTTTTGTTTTCATCTACTTTACTTAGATATTCTAAGTAATCTTGATAAATCATAATAAGACCTTCAGCTTCTTCAATACATTTCTCATCAGATTTCTTATTACTATAAGCTTTTTTATAAGCAGATAGTTTAAGCTTATCTTGAGATTCTAATGGATTTACTTGCATAAGTCTATGATACTCATCTAATAAATCCTTTTGCTGTTTTACTTTAGGTGTTGCAAAATCAAGAATAATATAATCTTTCCAGAATTCATCTGGTTGAAGTAAGTATTCATGTATCATAGTTCCTTTTTCAAGAAAGCTATAATCTAACTTTGCTATCTTACCTTCTTTGTAATCTTTTAAACCTTTCGGTCCATTTTTAAGAAAATATCCAATATCACTATTAGAGTAACGAGATATATCCTCATAGTAAGGAGTATCAATTACCATCTTGTTCATACTTAATCCTCCATGTCGCTAATTACAGCTGACTCAGGAACTTCTGCCGAAGTATCCCAAACTACTTCATCTTCTTTATCTTGTTGTAGTTCAACTTCTTTAAATGTCTTAAGCCAATCTGCTACATTATTATTGTATGCTTGACTAATAAGTTTATCTAAGAACGCTTGTTCTACCTGTTTCTTTTCTTTTTCTGTCATAATATCTAATACTACAAATTCATAATTCTTTTTAAAACTATAACAATTATTCAATCTAGAACAATTGTATCTTCCAGAATTTATATCACTAGATCCATCATGCCAATGCCCATATAAATGATATTTACTCTTTCCAAAGGAGAAAACATCTAGAGCTTCATTACAAAATGGATTATCGTGTGTTAGTAGTATATCACACTGTGGTATATCTTCATAAGTATCAAATCTACTAAATGCCCATCTGTCCTCTTGAAATTCAATTGGTTTAATCCAAGGAGATCCGTAGAATTTAATACCTTCATATATATACATTTCATCTATAAGAAATACTAATTTGCCTTTAGATAAAACTTGCATATAATCTTTAAAAGAATTCCATTCATTTAATTTATACTTATATTCTAAGTAAAAATCATGATTACCTGGTATGACAACTACCTTCTTACAAGGTAATTTATCTATCCATTTTATGAATTTTGTTTCCCACCAATGTTTAGATGCTTCAATATTTCTTTGAGCATTTAATGTTACTATATCACCACATATACATAGTATATCACACTTAGGTATATTCTCAATGAGATTACCATGTATATCACTTATACCGCATATTTTCATGTTTATATAAGTTAAAAGGCTAGAATATATCTAGCCTTATTTGTTCTCACGCTGCATTACAACATTCACAATCGTCATATACATCATTACATTCGTCACAGTCATCACATTCATCATCGTATTCTACAGTATCACTAACTTTAGTTGGTATGTTTTCAGTAGAGATATTCATAATGTTTATAATTTCCTGAAGGCTAATGTCTTCATCTTCTAGCATTTTGACTTCACTCATGAAAGAAACAATGTTATCCATAGAAAGCAGTTTAATATTTTCTTTACAGAATTTTACCACTTCTTCTTTGTTCTTAATACCAAAATCATCAGCTAGCATAGGTAAGAATGCAGCATTTTCATCAGGAGAATATCGACGTAAATAACGAACACGTGAACAACGATCTTGCATATACTGACTAACTTGGCTTAAGTCATTGCAAGTCATAATTACTAGTTTCTGTGCAGTCTTTTCAACTCCATCTAAGAAATCTAGCATATACTCAGTTTTGAAGTTCTTTTCAACTTCGTCAAACAAAACACATACTGGAGTAGTAAAGGACTTAAAAAACTTAATAAGTTTACCTTCTGGATAATCAGGATTAACTACAATAATAGGTAAACCTGATTCCTTAGCTAATATTTTTGCCATTACAGTCTTACCTGTACCTTTAGTACCAGCTAGCATTACACCAGTAGTATTTGTATTTGCTTTATTAAAATAGGTTATAATACGCTTCTTAAATACGTCATCAGTTTTAGTAGAATAGATTTTCTTTGGTAGATTTAATTCACCATTCTCCTTAAATATAGGTGAATCTTCCCATCTATTCCAACTCAGATCATATACTTTACCAGGTATCAAATCATAATCAGCACCTTTAGGTTTTGCAATTATCTGTTCTCCTATTTTAATAAATTCGTTCTTTGCCATAATCTGAAAATTTAAGATTTTAATTTGTTGATTAATTCATCAACTTGTTTTTTATTCTTTACTAAGTAAAACTTAGTATCTGGTTCATTCAAGCTTAAATAATACTTGAATAGTTTTTCTCTGTTTGCCCAAGAATCTGTAGCAAATCCTTTGCATTCTATAACAAAACCATCTCCTACAAAATCTGGTAAATAAGTAATAGCTCTAACTGTAGAGTTATTATATGCAAACTTAGGAAGTAAAGTATATCTATGCTGTTCATATTCGGCTGATATACCTGCTTCCTTTAGTTTCTAATATGTATAAGCTTCTAACTTAGATCGAAATACTATTCCATCTATTTCTTGTTTAGTAGCATTACGCACTTTCTTGTTTAAGACTTGTTTTAGCATAATTAATATAATGTTGCATACTATCACTAGTTATTTTAAACGTTTCAATTCTTTCAGAGAAATTACCATTTTCATCCGTAAATCCTACTGAATGTAAGAAAGAATAATCTTTGTTGTGTTTAAAAGCTTTAAACATTTCTTTAATCGAATTTCCTATAAACTTGCGTTTTTTATTCCATTCAATAAATTCTCCATGCAACAACACACTTACTAATTTGATTGGAATCAATAATAACTTTCCAAGTATCAGAGCTAAATCAAAAGGTAATGCTATTACTTTACCTATAGTTTTTAATAGTTTCATTTAACCAATTTTTTATTTCTTCAAAGCTGTTTGCTTTAACAGCATCAGATACATCTTTAGCTTTGAATTTTTTGTTAATAAATATTGCTTCTAAGCCTGTTTCTCGGCTTAATTTGCGACTTCTTTTTACTCCAGCTACATCTCTATCAAAAAGTATTATAATACGCTTAAAACGCGTCTTAAGTTGCTCTAATACGTCTTTAGGTAGAAATGTACTCTCTGAAGATGGAGAAACTGCCGGATAACCCATCTCATGCAAACACATAACATCTTTCATGGACTTTGTGATAAATAGTATATCACCTTTTTGAGGCAACTGCTCATAGCCTTGGATATCATAGTCTGTAAGATTGTTTCTCCACTTAGTATATTTATCTGCTAGTGGTCTATATATCTTAAAGTTATTATAGACCTTATATGCATACATTGGATTTTCTCGTTTATAAGTACCCTTTACTATCCCATTACATAAATAATATTTAATACTATTTACATTGAATTTCTTTAGAGTATTTATAGAAATATTGAACTGTTTCCAGTAATTGATATCTATATCAGTAAATTCTTGACGTACTACACCAATTACTGTTTCAGTTGGCGGTATATATTGCTTAGAGCTAACGAGTTTAGTGTTATTAGTAATGTTTAACTTATCTACTATATCTGATAGTATATCATTATATTCTGTTTTACCAGTAAATAATGATACAAATTTAATTACATTACCACATTCACCTGTTCCATGATCTTTAAAAAGTAGTTGTTTAGTACGTTTACTATAGTAAATACCAAAGGATGGATTTTTATCCTTCCTAAATGGACTATTGTATATCATACCTACTTTAAATTGACCTATATATTTTGCATATATATCATATTCTGTTACTTTAGAAAGTATCCAATCTAGAGTAATGTTATCTGGGAGTTTTGCTCGCTTTCTACTATACATATGCAATCTGTTAAAAAGAATAAGGGTGGCTTTTATACCACCCTTATTTATTAATAATGATCTACTTTATATTAAAATGGCAGATCATCTGTTTTATCTGTAAAAGCTTGTGTATTAGTAGTAGATGAAGTTGCACTAAACGGGTTGTCGTTTTTTACTTCTTTATCTGCTACAACAGGCTTTGTAAATTGGTCAATATTTAGCATAGTAATAGAAGATGATTGACTTTCTGGCAATTCCATAGGCTCAATAAAAGTATACTTAGCATAATTAGGCAAAGTAGTATATCCTTTATCATTATATACTATTTTTGCTCTAAGTTTTTTACTCTTATCTACTTTGTTCAGCATATCAGTAATCCACTGAGCAAACTGTTCAAAGCTTTCTCCATTAAAGTCAAGCTCTTCATCCTTATAGTAACAGTTAAGTATCTGCAACATACGAGAATACTGTTTATCCATTTTTGTTTGAAGCTGTTCCTCTGTAGTTACAAATCCACCAAGTGTAGGTTTCCATTCTGTATGAGTTAATGTTGCTCCATCTTTCTCAAAAACAATTTCTAAGAATTGATTACCATTAGGAGAAACCTCTGTTTTTACACTCTTCAATACTACATTTTCAATAATACCAGCGGGAATATACTTAATATCACTTTTGCTAATACTTGCTGCACGTTCTTTACTATATGTCATAATTTCAATATTTTTAAGTTTTTAAATCAGGCTGCACACTCGTCTAAATAAATTTTATCCCAGTGAACTTTAATATCATTATTTTCATCGCTTTCTGCGATAACTATCTTCTTACCTCGTAAGTGAGGAGCTCTAGCTTCTCTTACTGAATTATCTCCACCTTCAAAAGATATAATAGTTTCGTTCTTTTTACGATAGACATAACCAACAGCATCTGCTTCGCCACATACTATATCACCTAGTTTTCCTACTAAATCTAGTGCCATTTCTGATAATTCTTCTCCTTCTTTATTAATCATTTTTTCTTTAGTATGACCAATAAGAATAAAATTATCGCATAGATTACGAAACATATCTATTACTTTTCTAACTGCCATGCGAAGATACATATATCCACTACCATTTGGTAATGTACGTATATCATCTCCATTATAGGATTTACCCATTGGAGTTTGACGATATAATACCTTAGCATAACCTAGACACATTTCTTCTAATCTAGTAGCATTATCTATAGCAATATATTTGTAAGGTTTATTACCAGTTTTAGCTGCTTCTTCACTAATTGCTCTAGATATATTACCTAAGTCTTCAATAGTACGAGCTTGAATAGAGAGAGCTTCTAGAAATTCTGAACCTCCCTCTAAGTCTATAATAAGACAGTTATCAAGCTTTGATAATAAAGTAGTTTTACCTGATTTAGGTCGACCAAACAAGATTAAGAATCTTGGATTGTTAACCTTTGGTTTGTTTTTCTCTTTTGGTAGTATTAACATATTAAAATAGGTTAATGCTTTACCTGTGAGATTCTGAAATTATCTGATAAAAACTGAAATTTTACACAATGTAAAGTTATTCGTTATTCATTGTTGAGAATATTGTTAACAGTAGTACTGTTACTAATATTAATAATAACATTTACTATATTATTTTTATCTGCTTTACGATAGTTATTCAAAAACAGACTAGGATTATCAATAGGAATGATTGTATAACCAATCTGAATAAACTTCTGGTAAATACGTACAGGTTGACCCATGTAAGTAAAATCGTAGCCACGATCTTCTTCATAGTCTTCCATGATCTTAGCATATTCTGCTAGTCGTTTCAATGCTAAATCAAATTCTGAAATAGCATCATATTGACGCAACTTAAATGCTCGATTTGCGAACGGACATGTAAGTGAATTATCATATGAACATGTCGGTCGATAATATTTTTTATTGAATGCAGAGAAATGTGCATTTCGATTGCATCCAAAACATAGCAAGTCTTCAGGACCTGCATATGATACACTATATTCCGGATCTTCCGGAGTGTGAATTCCATACCATTTAGCAAACGGTAAGCGGTTTTTAACTTCGTTTAATATACGATTTTTCAAAGAACCCTGAGGGTCAATATTTTGTTTCGGAAGTTTAATTGTAAAACCTTTCATAATCAGCCTTTTTTAATTTGTTTAAATACTACTTTTTGTTCTTCAGCACTTGCAGTATTTGTTTCAATTAGATTGCCATATTGAAGTTCGTTTTCAAATTCTAATATACATGGTTCACCATCTCTTACTTTTAAGAAATGCATATAAACCTTATTTTTTACAGGTAGACGACGTACTCCATATATAGCTAGATTAAGTATCTCTGGTCTGTGAACAGCAATAACAAAATCACTAGCTTGAAATATTGCATCAGATGCTGATAAATCACTTCTCATTGGAAAGTGAGTGCTTGGATTATTAATTCTATCAGGACTTTCAATATTACGATTCATCTGTGAAAGCTGTATTATACTAGTATTAGAAAGTTTTTTCTTCTGTATAAACATTTTCTGTAAATCGACTATTGTACTTCTTTCTCCACCTTCTCCATTTACTAAGAGAACATGGTCTAATACTACTATTAGCCAACGACCGTTAGCTACAGTATTATGAAAGTAATCTATAGTATTACCTATTTCTTCTACATTACATACTTTATCAACAAAGTATATATTGTATTTCTTAATGGTTTCAGCTGCCGATTCAGCTTTTAATAAGTCTTCATCACTAAGTGTTTCTACTGAACTATATAATTCAGATACAGTTTTCTTAGTTTTATTACTTATTACACGACCAACATTTCTGTAGTCTACCATTTCTAAACTAAAGTATAATACTACGATATCCTGATTAGGATTAAGATCAATCAAATCCATTACTAACATATTTGCAACTGAGCTCTTACCACTACCTGATATACCAGCTATAGTAAATATCATATTTGGTTCAATTCCACCAGTGGCTTTATTGAACTTATCCCATCTGGTTTTTAATGATACTATACTATGATTTTTTCTAGCTTTAATGTAGTTTATGGATTTATTTGCTACCTGAGATATTGACTCAAAAGGTAGTATTTTAACGGCATTCTGTTCCGTATTCTCCATAACTTACAGGTGTTTCAGATTCATAACTCATTTGCTCTTCAATAACCTCCCACTCATGTTGAGTGAGCCATTTCCACATCGTCTTCATATAACCTATTTTACCAGTTATCATTTTGTTTTCAATTTCAAATTGAAGACATTGAAGAAGGTGTTCGTGCATTGCTCTAGATTTACCTACAATACGGTTATATTCTTTACGACATTTATTTATATTAGATCGTAAAAAACCTTTAGTACCATCTGGTCTTAAAACATACACTGGAAATACTTCATAGAACTCATCAAACCATGTCTTATCTTGTTTTGTACTTGACAATAGCTTTTCTGTAGGACTATAAATTTTATTATCTCCTGAAGTAGTAAAGGAGATAAGGTCATTGTCGATTAACTCTTGTATGTCGTTTTCACTTATTCGGCTGAGAAACTTGTGAACGTCTTGATTATTACTTTGATTATCATTCAACACAAGAGTTAAAAATACTAACTGATTAATTGATATTTCTCCAAAAATATCTAATAATGTTGTATCTAATTCTAGTATCATAATATAGTACTTTATGAACTAACTTTTGATACAATCTGGAAATATTTGTTAAAACAACGTTAGTTGTCTTGGTTTTAATTCTTCAACGATCTTTAACGCTTCCTTTAAATAGTAGCGATAATTGATCTTTCTTTCTTCTATAGGTTTATTATCAAATTTATTTAGTATAGTAACACCAGATGCAGTAAGTAGATTAGTATAGTCTACTCTAGTACCTTTAGTTATAATCTTTGAACTATAAGGTAATATCTGTTCTACATTAGAATTATAGTAAAACTGATTTGAATCTGTAGTTATTATACTTTCTCCTGTTTTGAGACATACAAGATATTGCGGTATCTCAACATCTCTATTTACTATTTTACATTTATATAAATAAGGACCATTAGTAGATGCATAGAATCTATTGATTCTTTGTATCAGTTCTCCATTATATTCTACAGAGAATTTCTTATCTACTTTCTGGTAAGTAAGGAACTTCTTAATATCTTTACAATTGTAGATAGTATCTTTTACAGGAATACCATCAACAAAATAATCTCTAATAGCTTCTGGAATAATCTTTGCAGACATTCCCTTACCAAGTAAAACCTTAGTAATAAACATACCTTTTTCTTTAATATAATCATCTTTAATCATATCTAAAGAAGTATAAGGCTTCTTTTTTTTATTTAGAGCTTTTTCTGGTTCAGTTTCAAACAATTTCTTCATTGCTTGATAACCTTCTTTTACAGCTATATAATCATTAATAGCATACTGATACATAGCTTCAAAACGATCTTCCTCTAGGGTTAGTCTCGTTTGTTGTTCCCATTCCTTACATATACTTTGTAATTTTTCATACAGATTCTTCTTAAGAAGAACAAATAAACCATCTGTATTTGCCTGTACTATTCTACAGCCAATATCAGATAATCTTTCTGCTAACATAAGTAGTAGTAATTGTCCGTTTATTCTAATCTGCATTACTGCAAATGGACTATAACAGAAATTATGTTCATTCTGTAGATTACCACTAAGACCATTTAATGCTAACTTAAGAGTTTTATCTTTAGTCTTAATACCGTTATGTTTTGCTTCTATTCGTTCATCTTTAACTTGATTATAAACTTCTAGAAATTCAGGACCCAAATGTTTTGGGTAGAATTTATACTCTATTATCATACTAGGATACAGAGATGCAACATCAATATCTATTAACATTTCATCTTCCCTAGGAACAATTATCTCAGGTTTATTTTCAGAGTGAATACCACCAACTCCTACAGAATATTTTAATCCTCTAAATACGAATTTGTTTTCATATCCTTTTCTACCTGGTGATACTATCTGTTTCTTCATATCAGATAGTACATTACGAAGTATAGGATCTTTATATTCTATATAAGGCAATATTACTTTATTTAGGTCTATAACATCTGCTGGGCTTCTTAAATCTTTAATATCCCACCATGATAAACCAGTCTTTTCAAGATATTTCTGCGTTAGAATTTTCATTCCAATGTTTACTCCATCTTTACTTAGTACTCTTACTTTATATTCATCTTCGATAGCTATTCTTAATTCTATATCTTCAGAACACAGATTTAATAATTTTTCAGTAGAATTAACGTCATTCACATTATACTCAATCATCTCTTCTATTCTATCTTCTTCTAGAAACTTATTAAAGTCTCCATTAAATTCTAGAACATTAGGATATTGCATAGTTACTTGCATTTCCTTCAATCCAACACGCAATTTCTGTGAATATAACATAGTAAGTATATCAAATGAATCATACCATACTTGATATTTCCATTTTTTCCACGCTTCTATGTTGTCATCTGCTTGAGATGTAGTTATAGTTCTACTTAAGTTAAAAATACTATCACATATTCTTAGATATGGTTTATTTTTAAGTATATCATAATAATCTATTATATAGTTAATAATAGGATTATCATAATGTAAATTATTATATCCTGCAAAGATTTTATTTGAATCAATTTGAGTTTCAGTAGTATAGAGATCTCCAAATTTTAATGGTGCATTAATATTTGGTACACGAAAGAAATCAACTAATTCTGATAATTGATCTTTTCTGCTTGATATCTCAAATTTATGAAACTTCCCTGATTCAGTATTCTTTGCTGTGCAATGAAATACATTTGGGAAAACTTCAATATCATAGACATATACTGTTTTTCCTCTTATCTTCATAGCGTATAAATTTAGTGGAGTATATGGGAATCGAACCCATGATGCCGATTGGTTGCAGCACTATAAATAGTGTATTAGAGTCTCTCTAATATTCCTCCCTGTACCCTGCGCTTGCCTACTAGCTGAATACCCCATGAGGCAGGATTCTTTATAGACTATCCTGCTAAAAGTCTGTCGCTCTACGCTGCTTGCTTTATCTCTGGCAAATGTTTAGCAAAGCATTTCTTTTCTAAAGTTGCTCTATCTACTATTGTAATAGACTCATAATTACTATACTTATCAGATAACTTTGTATTTAGTTTAGTAACTACTTCGGTAAGTTGTTCAATGGGTAGATTAGAGTAGCTTGTTTTAAACTCTTTATCGTTTGTAGTAGCTATAACTACTTTATACGGTCTTTGTTCTAAATATCGTAGCTTCTTAGACATCTTGAACTCTGCAAGTTGTTTAGCTACTTTCTTAATTTTCTCTTCGTGAGCTGCTTTATAAGCTTGTTGTTTAGCAATACATTCTGCTTTATTGCTACCATATAGATTCTGTACCAGTTCATTATGGTAATCAGAATAAGGACGTTCTTCTGATAACTGTTTTTTATCCTTTTTATCAGATACCTGTGTAGGTTTCTTAGGAATACTAGCTATGCCTTTTTTAGTTTCATGATACTCCTTTCGTGCATTAGTAGCTTCAGGAGTCCACTTATAAGTATATACTTCTCTACTTACTATTTTATCATGACGACGAGTAGTTACAAATTCCTTTGTCATAGGTTTAATATTTTCTGACAAAGATATTCCTTTACTACACATAGATTTATAATCTGAGGATTTAGTTAATCCGTAACGTTTCTGTAAGTTTTGCTGGTATTTAGCATTTTTCTTATTTCTAGTATCTTGATTCATAACAATTGATTTTAATAGTTAAAAACTAAAGGAAGCTAAATAGGTTAATATTTTAAGATTTCCCGTACGTACTCTCCCTATCACTTCCTTGTTATATTTTAAGCAGCTAAGCACATTGGAGCAGCAGAATCATCAAATTCTGTTTCTTCATTGAACTTAGTAAGTTTCTCTTTTAATTTCAGAATCTCTAAATCGAGTTCTTTTATTCGTGCTTTAACCCAGTTTGAAGTTAAAACTTCAGTCTTATTCAGAGCTTTTTTACCTTTCTTAGACTTAAGAACAGGGTTCAAAGTTCGTATACGACTTAGATGTACTTTCATTTCTTGCAATTCACATAGCTTAAATACATCCAATTGATTACAATCAGCTGGCAAATCACTAAATTTCTTTATACCCATGTTGATACATAGTATCTTTAATTTAACAATTACTCGATCATCTGTAAGACCTTTAATTGTATTATAAAGTTCTTTCAAATCGTAAGTACGCTGATAATTACGATTTACTACATTCTCAATAGAAATAATATTCCAATACTTAGTAATATCTGCTGATAGTTTATCACGCTGTTCAATAAATTTATTTGCTTTCATATATACTTGATTTTAAATAATTTGACAATTAGTTAATTACATATAGTATATTAGAAAGTCTACCTGTGTAGTTAATAGACCGATCAAAGTCTAATAACTTAAAATATCAGCTATCTTCACAGACCGCTGATATGAATAACAATAAAATTAAGAAATAAGACAGACAAGATCAAAGAGTTAGCGCCTCTGTCACATCTCGATACGGCATCCGATTCTTCTTCTCTCGGCTTTCCAACACTTAGTTACCTTAGTAACATTATCAGAGGCAAGTAAGTAAGAGTATATACGAACCCAACCAAATGTATATACTCTTACTGATTTTATGTTGATTTTCAATTATTTTCTACTCAATACGAACCCAACCAAATGTATATATTCGATTATAAATCTCCTTCAACATGTAAACTGACAGGTATTCTTTCATACCCAAAATCTATGCAAGCATTTGCTACCCCAACCATTTTGCGTCGCTTGCTGTTGTTACCCATATTTTTATCAAAGCCTGGGTCATCTTTTGTAATATCATAGGTCAATTTCAATGGACTGTTTTCATCAAGTAATGTACAGTAATACAATAATAACTCGATTACTTTTTCTTTTTCATCTTTCTTAAGTACTTTATCAATCGCTTCTGTCAGAAACCCAACCAAACCTGACTTATCACAATTGTTACTTTCTACACCTGTGATGATAAAAGCTATTCTTTGTACTAAACTAAAAAAGTCTATTACATAATAGGAATTAAACCACTTATTTACCCAACCATATTTGTGGCGTCCTATTAATACTGTTCCGTCGTATCTAACTTTAATTGTTTTGCTCCCATCCATTAGCAAATTATTTTGAATACGAGGATCAGACATAATTAGCTGTAACATCTGCAAGTGATATGAATCTATTGGCTTTTTACTTGTTGCCATAGTTTTGTGTACTTAAGATTAATTACTCGTCGATGCTCTTGTAGTAAGCAGTAGTGTCGTCCTTAGTAATTTTATTGATTTGTTCCAGAGAAGCTCCCTGATTTGCCAATTCATCAATAAAATTGTTAAGATCAGTTAAATTACTCTGATTCAACTGAGTGACAACTTCTGTTACCATCTTAACATTCCAGAACGGAGACCGTTCTCCAGTTGCTTCAAACTTCAAGATAGCATCTTGAACATCTTTCGGACCAGCTTTCAATACGATATCTACATCTGCCCGTAAATCAAACTGCAACTTTTCGTCATTATTAAACATAATAACAATCTTACCATTTGCAGTCCGCACGATATCTACGTTGAACAAATCAACAGTTTCAATCATATACTTCTTCATCGGATTTGCAAGTACAAGACCCGGCATATCACCAGCTAGTTTCTTCTTGTAATTCAAATCCAAATAATCACTTACGGGGATTGCCAACCGCCGACCAACTAAAGCACGGCTAAACGCAATTACTTTAGTACGTAACTGAGTAATTTCTTGCTGAGTAAAACCTTCTGGATTTTTGAACACGCTTTCATATTTTGTTGTTTCCATAATTTCTCCTTTCTTGATTCCGTGGTTGATTCCACCTACGGAGTAAGTTAATACTAAGTTAATTTAAAAAGTAAGCTATAGAGTTCTTTTATCTAAGTGGAATAGCATCTAATATCTATTCGTTTGTTAAAAACTTAAAAACCACTTCTTGTATTCAAACAGTAAAACTCTATAACGAAATTCTGCTAAGATTTGATAAGTAATCTGAAAAACTATAAGATAAGCTTTTGTATTATTAACATTACTACTAGAACGTGATGTTATTACTTCACTCGGCATTCCCCGTAGGACTTTACTCATGAGACAGATGAGTCAGCCGTTCTTCATAAAATTATCAATACTAAACTATGAAAAGATATGTAATTCGACATCTGAAAATCGAATGCTATGCTAGTTAATACCTAAAGAGGTACAACGGGACTCCAACGGTAGGAGATTTATACCCATCAAATAACATTGTAACTGAAATTATCTGAAAATCGAATGCTATGCTAGTTTCTGATTGTTTAAAGAGCCTAACAGTAACTATAACGTGCTCTTTTTCCTATTATAGTAAGGAGTACTGCATATGATTCATAACCTACAACTGTTACTTCACTATCGGTAATACTTCTACCGAATTTTATTTTGAGCTGTTTATGTTTCAAAACACCCACTCTATAGCCTAATAGTTTATTCTAAGGCTGCGTGTACTTACGACTTTGTTCTTATTCTGCACATAACTTTAGGATTTCCACCTATCATCCTTTAATGTAAGGAATCAGCGTCACTTTACATATATTGTTGCGCAATATACTTTAAATGTTTCAAATGTCAGCAATTATATTGTACAGTCGAGGGTGGCTCGGATTTACTTTCGTCTTCTTATCACTACTCGTCCTAAAACCTACCATTGAACTTCCTCATTAGTTAAATTAAACATGTTTATTCTCTCGTGAATAGAGACTTCCTAAATAGATTTACATTCTGTCACTTCCCGTTAAGACTACTATTTAGTGCAATGCACAGATTTTTCTCCGGTCTGCTTCGTGTCCGTCTCTTAATGTGTCTGCTTCTCTTCAACCTAGGAGTAGGGCGATGCTCACTTTCACATATACTCTTAAGGATAGAGTATCTCACCTTGTGCAAATTTGATAAAACTCCAGTTATGCTTCTGGATAAAATTATTTAGTACTTCTAAGCTTTATGTCTTCCGCTTAGTATTGAAATAGTGTTATTGCGCACTTCATCCGCTAGTTATCTTTATATTCCTGTTGCAAAGCACTCTAGGTTTATACTCAGATAAGATAACAACTGAGTTTATTATAATACTACTTGAATTCACATACTCCTTATTTCCTAAAGAGGTCCGTTGCAGGATTCCTTATTTATTAATATTGGATCATTGCTACTCAGCCAATAGGCACACAATCTACTACTCACTTTGTCACTCTATCCCTCTATACTGGAGTGTATAGTAATACAAGCTTAGGATTAGCTATGTACTGATTAACATAACATTGTGCATAGGCTTTACGCCTAATCCAGGTAATCTATCAATATTTTTTCAATAAGTAGTGCTATAATATTATAATTAAGTACCTTCATATATACTATCTCTAAACTTATTAAGTTACAATATAACTGTTTAGATAAGTATAGAACACTATACTGACATTTTTATATAGTCTATGCTATAAAGGGGAGTTTGGAGCTACCCTAGAGCGATATATGCTCGATAATGTTCAGTACGTAGTCTTGGACACTACGATTTGTTGGGCATCATCGTGTTTATTACTCCTTCTTGATTCAAACTATGATAAGTCTGCGAGTAACTTAAGAGGATTTCGTTCCCCTTGTACTGTTTAATTTTGTAGACTGCTCTCTACTAATTGCGTCTTCTGTTTCTGTCTCCAGTCGGTTCTCACCAAAAACAAGAGGGTTGTACACGCTCTCCCTCTATCTTATTGCCTCTTCAGTTTATAGATAGTATATAAACACAATAAGTTATTATACTTTCAGTAATAGCCTATAGTTGTAGCTATACTCTATTCCTACTAATATTCTGTACTATCTTAATTTTAAGAAAGCAATCTAACCATTTACTTTCTAATCCTTTGATTTAGATATCTCTGGATATACACCATTATAGCTCTATAATCGCATTGGCTGTTCTAGTTGCGACTCAGATTTATCTTCTCTGATTGTTGTTGTTTCAGTCTTTGGAGAATATCCGTACAAGTGGTTTTATTCTCTTTAACTGATGGCAGTTCTCTTACCTTAATGTATTTAGGTACTTCCTTCTCTACAACAGAAGTTAGATAGATGATACTGTCTTTCTTTTTGATTTCAACATTGATATTTTGTTCTGGGTTGCTTTGTCCATTTAATTTTATAGCGTTATTGTTCAAATTAATATCAATATTAAAGTCTTTTGTCCGAGGTACATCTGTGAACTTCGGAATCACATACTCGTGTGCGGTGGCGGTATTTGTATAGTTAGTTACAAATCCTACATATCCACCGAAAGCTAGCATTGCTAGCGTAAACAAAACTGTTGGTTTTTTACTCATTTTGATAATGCGTTAATTGTTACTTTTTAGTAGCATACGCAGATTTCTCAACATAGAAAGTAAGAGGATTTAAAGAAGTTGATGTATACAAGCCAGATACTTTCTGCATTACTTGTTTCAACATCTTATCATTCATTTCTGCTCCATAAGCAATACGCATATTGTTTACAGTCTTTATTGCTGAAATGTGTTTACCTTTAAGATTTAGACCCTTGATTTCTGGATATACAAGTTTGTCTTCATCTTTACCTTCGTTATTAGCAGAAGTAATAATACGATTGATCAGATCGTCATTAGTTCCACTAATTAATTGAGAATACCGTTTTGCTTCTTCTTCGTAGTTATTGTTTTTTGCAGTTTCATCAGTAATCTTCTTAGCTAAGAATACTTTTACAACATTAGCAACTTGCGCATCGTTGTATGTTGTTAATTGGTTCTTAAGCCAAGCGTGAGATGCTAAAACTGACAAATTACCTGTTAGGTTACCCCAAATAGCATTTGCACAACCTTCAAGCAATGTAGCATTCCGTCCTGCTTCTTTCATCTTAAGCAATACTGTTGCTAATACTTGTGCTGGTTCTGCATTTTTATCAAGCTTATAGGCTTCTCGTGCAAATTCAATCATATTTGCTACATTCTTACCTATACCTCCTGATTTCTGCTTGTGCCGCATGTTCATAATAGTACACATTGCTGCTACTTTCTGTTCATCTGTGACACATTCTTCAGGTTTTGGCATTTCCTGAGTCTGTGGAACTTTAGCATCTTGTTCTAAAGCTTTCTGCATTTCAGGATTTGTCTTTGCGACAGCATCTTTGAAGTTAATCTCGAGCTGTCCATCAGATGTTTTGCTAGGAAGCAAATTAACACCGAGGAACAAAGAAGCTGTTTCATTCAAATATGCAAACATTTCTTCGTTTACAGTAAAACCTTGTTCTTTTGCATCATTTTTGAATTGGTCATTCCATTTCTGAATTAATACAAACATCATAAGGTCTGCCTGTTTTCCTGTTGCTTGATACATTGCCCGATCATCTTTAATCTCTTCACGGCGTTTCAGAATTGCGTTCATCAAATCTACTGAGTGATTTGCATCAATTCTGTCACTGTTCTGAGTTACAATGTTGGGCGCAGGAGCTGCGGCTGTTTTAATAGTAGGAGTATTGTTGATGTCAATTTCTTCAGCTTCTACTTCTTCTATCTTTTCCTTCTTCGACTTCTGCTGTTTAGGTTTCTTTTCAGTAGATGCGGGTTTAGGATCTTCCTTCTTTGGTTCTTCAACTGGTTTAGTTTCAGGAACTTCAGCAGGAATAGGATTCTTAATTCCTTCCTTAATCCGTTTAACGTCAATTCCGTCTCCCTTCTTTACATTAGATACTGGGAAGAGTACACTAGTAGTTTCACTAGTTTCGTTGTTCTTCCACTCGGCTTTGATATTTTCAATGCCTTTACTGTCTTTCTCAATCTTAAGAGAAAGTAGACTCATATACGGTGATTTTGTGCACAACATATGAGTTTCATATGCTGATTTACCCATTGGAGTCTGATAGACACCACCTTTCTTTTGTTCAGCTGGTTTCTCTTCAGGCTTCTTTTCTTCTGGTTTAGAATCTTCTACTTTTGTTGTTTCTACTTTAGCTGAAGCTTCTACTGCTTCTTTAGCTTTTTTCAAAGCTTCTAAGTTTCTTGCTGCTTTTGCACTTGGAGTCTTTCCACCTTTATTTCTTTTTGCCATATTGATTATGATTTTAAATAAATTAATAACTTAACAATTAATACACTCAAATTATGAAATTAAGTGCAGTCAACTGTCATCTTCTATCTCTGCATTGTTAGGCATGGTAGGTATATCTTCTCTATCAGTTGTTACTAACGTCTCACCTCCGTCTTCCTGACCCATTTCATAAGATTGGTTATCTACTGTCCCTACAAAAGCAGTAGAACCTTGAGATGTGGGATTAGGAGCCATAGTAACAACTAACTCTTGAGAAGGAGTATCTGAGGTATTTGCAACTACCTTTTTTACTCCAGTACCTACAACAAAGCCTAGTAAAAGTACGCATACTAAGAATACGTACAAACTAGCACTTTTACACATTCTAGAAATGATAAAAGATGCTAATGCTCCTAAAAGGAGTAAACAAAAACTAGTCATATTGTTGAAAGTGTTTGTTAATAATCTGTTTTCTGTTTAAGTTTTTGTCTTGCTCTGTTTAAATCACCTTTTACAGCTAATTCATTCATTGCAAGCTTATTGGCTATCTCTTTATAAGATAAACCATCTATACGAGCATTAATTAAATCTCTATATTTTCTCTTAAGAGTAGGTATAGCTTGTAAGACTATATCTAACTTTTCCTTTAGAATCAAATCTTCTTCAGGACTTTTTTCTAAAGCAGATAGTTGAATTGGATTTTCATCTTCATCAACATAGTTATTTAATTGCTCTTTTTTGTTTCTACGTATATAATCTATTGATGCATTTACAGCAATAGTTTTTAACCACATATTAAATGAAATATGTTGAGTATACATAGATAATTTCTCATAGGCTTTAGTAAATACTACTGATGTTAAATCATCAGCAATATCTGTATTTTTAACTACACCCATAATAGTGTACCAAATATCAGTTTTATACTTATAGTATAATTTACTAAATGCTTTCTGAGAACCTTGTTTAGCTTGCTCTACTAGATCTATTATTTCTTGTGTCATATAGCTAAACTTTAGTGGATTGTAGTTAACCCAATAACTACAATCCTTAAATTTAGAAGGGAAGTTTTATGATTTCTTTACAGTAATAATTATTTACTGCTAGACATCTTTTATAGAATACATCTGAGATATGTTCTCTCCATTCTTCTTTCTCTTCTTCATTGAGAGGATATGCCATTTTCAATGACATATTAATAGCAATCCTTACTCTTACTAATCTTGTTTGAAGACTTAATATTTTATCTTCTAATAGATTATTAAGAATATCCATCCATAGTCTTCTATTTATCCACTTATTGATACTTAGACAAGTGTTACTAGTAACTATCTTAGATTTTAAATCAGTTGGTATATTTGCCCAATCATCTAATACACTATCTACATATCCTAATACTTTAGTATCAAAATTAGCAGAAGATACAATTTTGTCTAAAGTAAACCTATAAGGTTCCTCTAATTCAGCATTGAGTGCTTCAATAAGTCTCTTAAAATCGCTCATTATGGTTCTCTGTTAAGTGCTTTACAAATTACAGTAAATACATAGTTAGCTTGAGACATTTTTAGGCTGTATTTCTTCTTTAAATGCAGTCTAGTTCTTACTTTAGCCTGTTCTATACCATATAATGGTAAAGTTGACTTATAATAGGCAATACCTTCTTCGATGATTTTATCTTTTCTAGAATCTTCTCCTAAGCCTTCTAGAGTTTGTAAATCACCAATACCTACATTATCAACTACTTCAGTAATAGATGGCAATGCAAATGTATACTTTTCAGGATACATCATAATATCTACTACTTCAGGACTGTCTTTAGTAAGATCTTTAGCTTTACCATTCTGTTTAAAGTAATTAAGATCAATTGCACCTACTACTTCTAATAATGGTTCTACTCCGCTTAAAAGGAGTAATACATTAGTTTCTGGACCTTGTGCGATCCACATACCTGCTTTTAACATAATCCTTTTGTTTTAAGTATTTTGATAAATTCGTTTTTGAATCTTTTTACTACAACTGCTGCATCTATTGGACTAATATTGAATTCAGAAGCTACTTTCTTTCTAAATTCCATCTCTCCACTGCATTGTTGCATTACTTCTTGTAGTCTTTCTCGCTCTCCTGGTTCAGTCCAGCGAACATATTGAACAATTTCCATGTTAATTCATTTGATGTTCAAGATCTTTAATTTTATTATAAATGCCTACCCAATATATCAAGCCTTCTTTACTTCTTTCGGCTTGAAACATTTCATAGATTTTGCATCTATTGTATCCGACTGTAATGTTATGTACACCACGTCGCCAACCTCTACCTCCCTTCATTACTGATGGAGTTGCTTCATATACATACTCAATGAACGCAGTAAGTTTACGTTCTCTTGTAAGAACAATTTCCCAAGTCTTAGGCAATCTATTCCTAATAAAACCTCTTAAGCCTTTTTTATTCATGTTTATATTTAAATATTTTTGAATTACTTCCAAATTCAAATCTAATTGTATAGATACTGTTTTTAATAGTTGCTTCATTAAGTGTTATTCTGATTTCACTCATAAAGCGATTAAGATAATACCTAGTATTAATATACCACGCAACTATCTCATAATAGTCTCTTCCATCATTACTACTAATACTCGCTTTTGCATAATAGTCATGTATCCTACATGCTAATATATCTTCACTTATTGTTAGTAATCTATAAAGCTTTTTTTGTATAAAGTCTAAGATTTCTGCTCGAGTATTGAATTCTTTTTCTTTACTCTTTTTATGCCGACCACGATTCATAAGTAGTTTCTTTAATTGAAGATCTAAGTCTTTCTATAGCTGCCAACAGTGTATCTATTCTTATTACTACTTCTGTGTCTCTAACAAAATGTTTAATGTGTTTCAGATTAGTAATCATACCAGCTAAAAGCATAAGAGATAAGTTCCTTCTACTTGCCTTTAATTGATTTAAAGTCTTTTTCATCTACAAAATGTTTTTAAGTATTGTTCATAATGTTTCTTTTCATTTATTGAAGCTAAAGCATCTAATTGATTATAATTCTTTTTAGTTAAAGTAAAATCATAATCTAATAATGCTTCTTTCAGATTGTAAAATACATTATAATCAAACAAATCTCTGTTACTTATTTTGATTTGTTCAACGAGAGCTGTTTCAAATATAGCTAGTAATCTCAGAATATATTTATTATTCTTTTTAACTGCTAGTCATAAACCTTTACTTCCTTTACTATAATCTAAAGGAATAATTGATACTTTGTTATAATCTATTTTCATACTCTAAAGTTTGTTTTATAATACTTTTTAATAATTCTTATAGCTTCATCAAATTCTTCTTTATATAATTTTTTTACATCATCAACTAATGACCCTTCTTTTCTAAATGCTGGTCTATCTATTTCCTTAATAAAACCCTCTAATTCATCTTTTAATTTCTTTTCATAATCTTCATTATTGTCTGCTTCAAAAGGTATCATAAATCCATTTATATTTTTATCAGTTGCTTCACATATACGTTTGCTAATCTCGTTTATTTCAGGACAATCCAATAATTTTGCAACATCCTCATGCAATTTGTCCTGAAATTCAACAGCTTGTGGTGATTCTCGTAACTTTAACCATTCTTTTATTTTCATAAAAAATAACAAATCTTCTCCATATTTTTGATTTTGTTCCTCGACATATCTCTTTGCATCCTCTAAAGATCGTTCTATGATTTGTCCATTCCAATTTTTATCAAACACAGAAAGCGGTGTAAGTGGCATATTTTTATTTAAAATTAAGTATTTTTCCATCTTCTAGACCCTCCAATCTAAAGCATTAGTATTACTTATCACTTCATAAAACAAATTTATACACATTTACTGTATCAATAAATAAAATAATCATTCATAAAATATGTTATATCACTAAAATTTTGAATATGTACTCCTCCTAAATCTTTAAGCTCTCCCGCATCTTCACTCTTAACATTCAATTCTGGTTGCAATCTATCAATCAAAAATGCCTCCATCTCACCCAGATACCTTTGTGCTTCTTCAAATGGAGTTATAAACTCTAAGGGAACATATTCTTTGGTTTCTGATAAGAACATAATTGTGCCAAAATATATCCTCTTATAGTAATTATGATACTTAGGATTATGAAGTTTTAATGCTACAAGATGCCCATTAATAAATCTACTTTTTTGAGAATCAGTCTTTCCAACATAAACCAACTTCTCTTCATTGCCATCGTAGATAGTGATGAAATAGATATTATAGCAACATGCAGGTGGTTCTCCTAACTCCTCCAATATCAATCTTTTTTCCTCATTATCCAAATCATATCCACATTCTTCATTGGTTCCGGTTAATTCACATACTTTTTCTATGTATTCCTTATTCTCCATCCATGAATCATGTAGATTACCGGTATCAATCATATTGGCTAAGTACAAATCACAACCTACATCCAAGCCAATAAAAGCTCCCATCTCCATACATGGTTTTAAATTTCCATAAAAGTTTATAGGTGTTATACTCTCATTCCCCATAATCCAAGATTCTAATGGTTGAAATTTCATAAGCAACCTCCTAATGAATAACACTATATACAAATCTAAAAGCATTCATCAACTTTCGTCTCACTTACTTCTTCATAAACCCTCATATCGCTTAAACCTAACAAATATTTTTTTAACCTGAATTCTGTCTGCTCCCCAGTCTTCTCACTCTCAAGTTCAAATAAATTATCACTTGTTGTAAACAGATTCTTTGAATTTCTTCCTATAATCAAATACTGATTCTTATCATCCAGAGAAATATACTTTCTTTTGATACCTCAAACCCCATATTTCTGGTAAAGTCAAATAATAGCTTTGCAGACACCTGCTCAATATTGTGATTATCCAGATTGTTGTCATAATCCAGTATTTCCTGTATTACTTTATAATTCATATCGTCTGTACTTATAATTTGAACCAATTTATTTTCTTATTCGCGTCAGTATTATCAATCGCTCTAGAACAACTAAAAAATAGATTTTAAAGCCCTATCTAATAACTCCTTTTCATACGTATCTAATACCTTCTTAATATCAACCAAATGCTCCTGTATGTATTTTTTACTCAAATTGTAGGATTACAATACATGTGTTACAACTGAATATAAAAAAAGCAGAGATGCTTCTTTTGTGTTATATTTTAGTCACCACAACAAAAAAACAAAAAAGGAGTTCTCTGCTATGGCTACTATAACACAAGATATGCGGTATCGTCTATCCTTAATCAAATACGCTGAAAGGTTTGGTGTCACCAAAGCTGCTATCAAATATAAAACCAACCGTCAATACATTTATCGTTGGAAACGACGTTATGACGGTTCTATTGAGTCCCTTCGTGACCGCTCTCGCAGACCCCATCATCATCCAAACCAACATACCCCTGAAGAGATCAAGCTGATCTTTGATATGCGCAGACGCAATCCCAATGCCGGTCTTGTTGTCTTTTGGGTTAAACTCAAGCAGCGTGGTTACTCCCGTTCCATCCCTGGACTATACAGATTTCTCCGTAAGCAGGGAATTATGGCAGTTCATCCGCCAAATCCTAAATATATTCCAAAGCCTTACGAATAGATGGATTATCCGGGACAACGCATACAGGTTGATGTAAAATTTGTTCCTTCTGCATGCCTCAAAAACCCCAAGGTCATCGGCAAACAATTCTTTCAGTATACTGCCATTGATGAGTATTCCAGATGGCGTTTCGTAGAGGTTTTTGAAGAACACAACACGTATTCTTCTGCTATGTTTATAGAGCATCTGGTGAAAGCCTTTCCGTTACCCATTCAATGTATCCAAACTGATAATGGAGCAGAATTTACAAATCGTTTTACCACTCACCGTGACAAACCCACACTATTTCAGGTGCATCTGAAGCAGCATGGGATTCGCTATAAAGTTATACGACCTTTTACACCACGACATAACGGGAAAGATGAAAGAAGCCACCGAAAGGATAATGAGCGTTTTTATGCAACTCATACTTTTTATTCTTTTGAGGACTTTGCCAAACAGTTGAAAGTGTATAATCGCAGGAATTATAACAACTTTCCTATGCGTCCATTAGGATGGAAATCCCCAAATCAGGTACTAAAGGATTATCTGGCATCTGTGTAACATATGTTTGACAAACCTACAAAATAAAAATTATTGATTATCCCTCTACGTCGCAAAATACTATTTAGCATCGGTTACAATCGGAAAGTTCATTTCAACAATAAACTCTTTTTTTTCTATTTTTGCTTCAATCTCTCCATCCATCCGACTAACCAACTCCTTTGCAATAGATAGTCCCAATCCAGTAGATGTTTTACTTCTGGCAATATCTGCTTTATAAAATCGCTCAAATACCTGATCTATATTAATCTGTTCTGGATGTGTAACCTGATTGCTGATTCTAAGCACCGCCTGATTTTGATTACGTTCCAACACAATGCTAATCTTCTTTTCTCCATGATCCAGCCCATTTTTTATCACATTCTGGATAACACGGCGGAGTCCCTGCCTGTTTCCATGTATATACAACTGTTCTTCCGTAATCTGAATATCCGGCTGAATTTCCATTCTTACCCATTCATCATAGTATGAAAAAACTGTTTCTTTCAAAATCCGGTTCATACAGCACAATGTCAATTTCAAACTGTAAGATTCGTTTTTTAACTTTGTAAACATAAAAAGTTCTTCCAACATTTCATTCAGACTATGAATTCTTTCGTGGATAATGCTTAAATAACGTTTCTGATCCCCTATATTTTCACATTCTTCCATTAGCTGGAAATATCCGTCCAAAGATGTCAGTGGTGTGCGGATATCATGAGAAAGATTTGTATAAGTGTCCGCAATCAGAGCTTCTTTCTCCTGATAATGCTGCTTCTCTTTTCTTCGCAGTTCCAGAAGCTCATTCAACTTGTCAGAAAGCTTTCCTATTCCACCCACATCAAATTCATGGTTAATCAACATGTTACTGTCATGTTTCATCATAAACGCCAATTGGCGGCAGATGTCTTTCACCTGCCGCTGGTATTTCCACATAATAATAAATTGTAAGATAATAATTCCTGCTAATATCCCAATTACGATATACATCCGTTAAATATCCCTCTTTTGAAAAACAACGCTACTAACAGATATCATTATAACAATGAACACCATTGCTACACCGAATGCTACCAAGCACTCATTTCCACTTGGATTCATAGGAAGCAGCGATAATTTTCCTGTTATCGTATACTTATAAATCTGGAAATTCTGAATTCCTATTTTTTGAATAGCACTATTGATCATCCCATACACAATGGTCATTATATTCATGCTAAGACAGACAGCAATGACCATGCTGATTACATTATTTTTCAAAACAATTGCAATCGCCATACAAATCAGCACAAGTGCATAATGAAGAGCCAGTTCAGTCACAAAATAAGATAAAATTGCCTTTGTATTTCCCCATTCCAATTCCCCGAAAAAAATACCATTCGCCGCTGCCTGAAATAAGAATGCACCTGCCATTGTCAGTACCGTAAAGACAGCCAAGGCAATTGCCCTGGAAAAAATCAGAGTTCCTCTATTTCTAACCTGACCTCCTATATTCTTAATATATCCGCTACTGATATCCGCTGTTGAAAACAGAACAGTAAAAATCACCAAAAGCAGTGCATACAATTTTCCTTGGGAATTGGCAAAAAAGATATCATATACCGTCACCTTTTCTCCCGGCTCCGTAGGCAGCGTTACCATCATTCCCACATTAATATTATCCACAGTAGGTTCAGTAACCTGCTCCTGTTTCATGGCATCCTTTTCAGTCAAAAGCTCATAATCTGTCTTGCATAAAGATGTTGTAATCAATAATATTGCTGCCAGTACGATCCAGATTACATACATACTTTTGGTTTTAAGCATCCGGTATAAATCCATTTTTATTATATTAAGCATGATCCGCACCTCCCGTCAGATTCAGAAAATAAGTTTCCAGTTCTTCACTGGTTATGGAAATCCCTTTTACCGGAATTCCTGACTTTGCAAGTTCCATATTCAACGCTGCACTTTCATTCAATCGTTCAAAAATATGAATATGCTCTTTATCTGTTACCTGATAGTTGGTAAATCCCATAGAATCCATCACCGGAATCGCCTGTTTCGGATGATCCAATGTCAACTCTATCCGTTCACTGCATCTTCTTATTAATTCTTCTCTTGTAATTTCCTGTAATAAACTTCCATTATGAATAATTCCATAATCAGTAGCAATCTTCGATAATTCCTCAAGAATATGACTGGAAATGCATATTGTCATATTCTTCTCTTTCTGAAGTCTCTGAATCGTATCCCGGATCTCTGCAATACCCTGTGGATCCAATCCATTGATTGGCTCATCAAGAACTAATAAATCTGGTTCTCCAACCAAAGCAAGACCAATTCCCAAACGCTGTTTCATTCCAAGTGAAAAATGTTTTGTTTTTTTCTTTCCCACATCCTCCAGACCGATAATTCTCAATATTTCTTCAATATAACTTTTTTTCTTTATTCCAAACAGCTTGCATTTGATATTCAGATTTTCATATGCAGTCATATCTCCATAAAGTCCCGGTGCCTCAATCAGACATCCTATCCGTGATCGAACTTTTTGCAAATCCTTTCCCTTGTATCCGAACATCTCGATTTCTCCACAAGTTGGCTTGGAAAGTCCACTGATCATCTTCAGACAAGTTGTCTTCCCAGCTCCATTCCGACCGATAAAACCATAAATAGCACCTTTTTTAATATGCATATTGACACTGTCCACAGCTTTATGGTGTCCATATTGCTTAGTCAAGTTTCTTGTTTCCAATAACATTTCGCTCAAGTTTTTCATCTCCTTTTTCTTATCTGCATTTATCATAAAGGAATAATCCTAATCAAACGCAAATAAATAGTAAAAAAAGAGTAAAGATTATAGATGAAGACGATAACCGATTCCCCAGACTGTTTCAATATATTCCTCAGATGTAACTGTTTTTATCTTTTTACGAATATTGCTTATATGTACATCCAGAGTTTTTGTTTCACCCATATATGGTTCGTCCCACGCATATTCAAAAATGTCCTCTTTACTGAAAACCTGCTTCGGATTTCTGAGCAGTAATTCTAAAATCGCAAACTCCTGTCTTGTTATCTTAGGAAGTATTTTTCCACCAATGCTGACCTGAAAAGTAGCTTTGTTCAATACCATCTCTCTGAACGAAAGGTTAGATTCTTTTATTTCCTTTTCTTCTGTATGACGAAGCTGTACCTGAATTCTTGCCAGTACCTCTCTGATTTCAAAAGGTTTCGTTATATAATCATCAGCCCCACTAGTTAAAACCTTTACCTTTTCATCCAAGCTATCTTTCGCAGTCAAAACAATAACCGGAAGATTTCCCTTTTTCCGTATTTCCTCCAGAACTGCTTCTCCTGTAATTCCCGGCAACATCAAATCCAGCAACACCAGTGCATAGCTATGCTCCTGCATATTCAAAAGCAGCTTTGCCTCAGTTCCGGAAAACGCCTGCTCACAGGAATAGCCTGCTTTGGATAATGCTTCCTGAAGCAGATTATTGATATTTGTATCATCTTCTACAATCAGTATTTTCTGCATGATAGTTCTCTCCTCTATTTTACACTGTGAAAACATTATTTTCTTGCATTATACGCTTTTTCCTTTTTTCCCGCAAATCCCCCCACAGATCCCCAGAATTCTCCAGTACATAACTTACTTTTTGTTCCAGCTGAACTTATAATTTTCAGTATTGCTGTGCTTCCAAGATGCATATATCACTTTTTCCTTACCATTATGCCTTTATTTCTCCATCAGTGCTTTCGCAACCCTTATCCCGCCCACAAATAGAGCCAAACTAGAGCCAAACTAGAGCCATTTGATAAAATAAATGCCGGAAACCCGCATAAATACAGGCTTTCGGCATTTTAATCCGTTATTCAAACTCGCAAATAAAATTTTGTTACTATACTTTTTAGTATTGGCATTATGGTTCTATTTGGTTTTATATGTGTTCAACTGTCCTAAGTCCATAGGCTGTACTGAACGGTGTTATCATTTTGTTATCAAATATATGTTATCATTTTCCTAAGACAATTTTTCAATATTTCTTTAAACAGATTTTATCCATATTTTAAAGTCTAAATTTAGATTTGTTTTATTATGTATATTTATAATTGCAATTATAATTCCTACTGGGGTTAAACTATAATCCCCTGGAATACTATTCATTGCTAATGGTAGTATTTCTTTAACCTTGCCTATATCCAAATTGTATTTTTTTGCATACACCTCGTCTGCATTTCCTAAAGAAATAGTTAATAATCTAAGCATATATAAAAAGGGGACACTGCTCTCTATCCCATTTGTAATTGGCATTTTTGAGCAAATATATTCACAATGTTCTTTAAGTAAATCAATAGAATTAATAGAATTCATCCTTGTTTCTTTACATAAAAATATTAGCGAAAGATAATTTAAATGAACTTCTGATAGTGATTTTACAATTTCTACAGCTTCATCTAAAAGGATTTTCATATAGTAGTCATTATCATAATTTATTCTGTTAACAATAAGATCACTTAACAAATCATGTAATGTTTGAGTTCCAAATCGTGCATATTCCTGATGTGACTTATTTAAAATATATTGAATATCAGGATCTGAAAATTCAGAGAAATTTGTTTTCCCTTGTTTTTTTAGTTTATCCACTATATTTTTACACAATTCTTCTGCTCGCTCTTCAGCAATCTTCTTGGCTTCTTCTTGCAGTCTAGGAAAATTATCCATAAACAATTTTATAGCTAAATTACTCGCTTCTTCTGCTGTCATACCATAATAATTATTTTGTTCCCCAATCTGTGTTGTATCGGATCCCAGTGCTGATTTCTGTATTACTTTTGTCCCATCACTCATCGTTTTCCTCTTTCGTGTAATAGTTATTTTGAATTCCTATTTGCGTGCTTTTTGTACCATAATTAACTTGCTCTATTCTTGTTTGATTTTTTTCTTGCTTTTTCTTACAAAACACTTTTTTTATTGCTGCAAGTATCAATGTTACGACAGTTACTCCTATACCACTAAAAAACCATTCCTTATTTTCACTAATCCAATTTATTATTTTATCCATAATTATGCGTCCTCTTGCACCAACTTTTTAAGCACGGAAAATCTTATTCAAAAATCCTTGTGATATCCTGATATCGGTTAACTACACGATAAATCTCTACATATTCGTTACCGACCTTGTAGATAATAACATAATCTTCCCATATCGCATATTTATAATCTGTCCGAAAGCTGACCCGTTTGGAGAGATCCGATCCCATTCCCGGAAACATCTGAAGATTTTCAAATTTTCCGTAAATTTCCTTTATTGTCTTCGCAGCATATTCCTCATTGTCTTCAGCAATATAATCCCGGATATTTTTCAAATCCCTTGCAACAATCGGATTGATCCGCAGTTTTAACATCTTATTCCCCCACAAGTGCTTTTAATTCATCCAGATCCAGCCAGCCTTCTCCGTCTTTCACTGCTTCTTCAGCTTCCTGCAGCTTCATCAGAAGCTTTTTCTCTGCCCGGTCACGCTCATAATCCTCAATATCCATGACAACGAAACGTCCTCTGCCATTCTTGGTCAGATATACTGGTTCTCCTTTATGACAGTTTTTCAGGACTTCATTATAATTTCTCAAATCAGATACTGGTAAAATATTTGCCATATTCTTTCAGCTCCTTCCTTGATTTTATATTGTTTCTGCTACTTCTATTATACACAAAAAGCTGTAAAATTCAACGTAGATTTTTACAGCTTTTGTCTCATGGTTGATAGGGCTTTCTTTTTCAATTGAATAAATCCAGAAACTTTCCCCCTGGTTTTATCATGGTCTTACACACTTTCCTGCCATTGATTTCATCAAAAACAGAAAAACCCCAGAAACCTTACGGTTTCCGGGGTATCTTATATTTGAACATAATGTCATCTTGCGATAACAAATCTATATTCAGATTGTATTACTCGATGATTGTAGCAACACGTCCTGATCCTACAGTACGTCCACCTTCACGAATAGCGAAAGTAAGACCCTGGCTCA
>OGFD01000022.1_pt1 | contig 108226 bp, 99 predicted proteins | sample 1570851 | NCBI WGS metagenome assembly OGFD01 (sample SAMEA2582077, study PRJEB24529) | metagenome | biome: Human gut stool | place: China | collected 2011
CAGACCGTTGGGGCCGCTTAATTCGTTTTTTGTCTAACTTTTGGGGTTCATTTCAAACAGCCAGAGGAGGTCTTTCTATGTTACGGGCAGAAGGCCGAGCAACGGAAAAGCCTTTGCCTTATGAATCTGTCTTGTCTGCCTGCTCGATCAGGCTTCCAGGAACACTTTGCGCAGGGAGGTGTTGGTCTCCACGATCTTCACCAGCAGCACGCCCAGCACGGTGCAGCTGATGAGCTCACCGATGCCGACGGAGATGCCGTTGGTGATGCAGGCCAGCCACAGCGGAGCGGAGGAAGAAGGATCGGGGAACATGACGGCGATCTCAATGCCGATGATGACAGCATTGAAGAGCACGGGCGGCAGGGAAGGCACGATGGCCAGACCCTTGAAGCGGACGTTCCGCAGTTTGTAAGTCACAACACAGGCCAGCAGGGTGGCCAGAGTGCCAAAGATAACATCCACGATGGTGGAGCCCAGCAGGTTTGCCAGGAAGCAGCCCAGCACCACGCCCACGATGTACTCGGCACCGAACACGGGCAGCAGGCAGAGGGCCTCGGCAACACGCACCTGCACCGCACCGTAGGAGAACGGCTGCAGCGCCATGCAGAGCACCACATAGAGAGCTGCGACCACAGCGCAGCGGGCCAGTTTGCGGACAGTGAAATTCTGATTCATAACAATACTCCGGCGGATGAATTTTGACCGCACAGGGACCGCCAGCCCTATGGGTTTGGCCCGGCATGGTTCGAGACACGCCGGGGAGCCTAAAATCCTAAGTTGCTCTTTCAGGTTGCCGCGCAAAAGCACAGCAAAAGGGAGTATAGCACAAATTGCCGCAAAATGCAACGGCCTGCAAACAAAAAAGAACTGCCGCGGCGGGCAGTTCTCAGAAAAAACTCAGCGTGCGTGACCAACGTAGACCAGAGCAATGGTGTCGGGGCCGGTGTTGGCGGAAACAACGCCGCCCAGCGGGAAGGTGATGAGCGGGTCTTTGCCGAACGCCTTGCGGCAGGCCTTGATCAGATCATCCTTCTGGGGGATGTTGGTGTGGCCGATCATATAATCAAAGTCCTCCACACCCTCGCTGCGCTTTTTGGCCAGCTCCACCATGGCGGGCACGACCTTGTCATCGCCGCGCACCTTGGCCTCCACTTTGGTCTTTCCATCGATCAGGGTGATGATGGGGCGGATGCCCATCAGCTCGCCCATGACGGCGGCGGCGGCAGAGATGCGGCCGCTCTTCTTCATCTGCTTCAGGCTGTAAGGTCCGAGAACAATCTCCATCTTGTCCATCTGGGTCTCAAACTCCTGAATGACGTGGCTGATCTCCGCACCATTCTGCAGCTTGCGTGCCATCTCGCAGACATACCAGCCAAAGGGCATGGAGTAGGTGTGCGGGTCCAGCAGATGGATCCGCAGGTGGTGCTCCGGGCGCTCCTCCCGCAGCATCCCCTGGGCCATCACGGCGTTGTTGTAGGTGGAGGAGCCGCTGCGGTTGATGGGCACATGGATCACATCGGTGTAGCCCTCGTCCACATACTGGCAGTACTTTTCGCAGAACTGGATGGGGGTGATGGCAGCCGTGGAGGGAATGCCCTTGGCGGCGCGCATCTTTTCGTAGAACTCCTCATTGGTGCAGCTCTCACGCTCGATATAGTCTACATCATCCAGCAGGATGTGAAAGCTCATAATATCAATGCCGTACTTCTCGGCCAGCTCCTGCGGGATATCGCAGGAGGAATCGGTCAGGATCGCGATCTTGCTCATAATGTCCCTCATTTCCATTCGTATTCTCGCAGGCGGCCATGATCCAGCAGCTCCGGGAAATCCCACTGGCGCAGGACCTCATACACGCCCACAGCCACGCTGTTGGAAAGGTTCAGGCTGCGGCAGGTATCCCGCATGGGCATCCGGATGCAGTGCTCCTGGTTGGCCGCCAGCAGTGCCTCGGGCAGGCCGGCATCCTCCCGCCCGAACACAAGGTAGGCCCCGTCCGGGTACCGGATGTCGGTGTAGCGCTGGGGCGCTTTGGTGGTAAAGTAGTAGAACGGGCCTTTGTTCCGGGCAAAGAAATCCTCCAGCCCATCATAGTAATTGATGTCGAGGTAGTGCCAGTAATCCAGCCCGGCATGCTTGAGCTTTTTGTCATCGATGGCAAAGCCCATGGGCCCCACCAGATGCAGGCGGCAGGCCGTGCAGGCACAGGTGCGGGCCACGTTGCCGGTGTTCTGGGGGATACGCGGCTCCACCAGAACGATGTTCAGGGTCGGTTTTTCGCTCATGGCGGCCTCCTCAGTCATTCCAGCTCACCGGGCAGAGCCGGGGCAGCAGGGGCTCGAACCAGACACCGTACCGGGTGTCCTGATCGGCGGGGGTCTGCTGAATGGCCAGCGAGACGAACTCGGCGGCGTTGTCGGCAGCGGCGCTCAGGGCGTTGCCCTGGATCAGCGAGCCAATGAGCACGGCACCGTACAGGTCACCCGTGCCCGGGAAGCTGCGGCTGATGTGCAGTTTTTTGATGACGAAGCGCTCGCGGCCGGAGCCTGCGCAGCCGATGTACTTGCCCAGTGCGAGGCCGGTGACCACCGCGCTGGGGGCCAGCGTCAGCAGCTCATCGGCCAGCGCCTGAGCGGAAGCGTCATCGAATGCGTCGGTCTGGGGCTCCCGCTCCAGCAGCAGGGCGGCCTCGGTGGCGTTGGGCAGGATCAGGTCTGCCCGGCGGCAGAGCCCGCGCATCCGGTCGATGAGAGCCGGGGTCACTGTGGAGTAGGCTTTGCCGTTGTCCCCCATCACAGGGTCCACCACCTTGCGGGCAGCAGGCCAGAGATCGAACGCCTTTTCGGCCAGCGCCACCTGCTCCTCGCCGCCTAAGTAGCCGGTGTAGATACAGTCAAACTCCACACCCAGCTCCCGGTAGTGCTTCAGAGCGGCCAGCCCGTAGGCGGCACCGTCCAGCCGTGCCGGTGTGCCCAGACCGCCCGTGTGGGTGGAGAGCACCACAGTGGGCAGGGCCACAGGCTGGCAGCCCATAACGGACAGCACCGGCAGGATAACCGCCAGGCTGCACCGGCCCATGCCGGAGAGGTCGTGAATGCAGAGAATTTTTTTCGGTTCAGTCGGTTTCAATAAAAAGGATCCTCCTTTGCGCCATCCACGGGCCGCACAGGGCCCAGTTTCTCAGCGTATGATACAGTATACCACATTTTGCGGGACAAAAAAAGCGCATACCGGATTCTTTACAGGAAATACTAGCCACAGCGGCAAAAAATCACACAGTGGAAAGGAGAGAGCCACATGAAAAACACAAATCGTCAGCCTTCCTCCGGCAGTGTTCTGCTGGGCATGGCGGCAGGCGCGGCCCTGGGGGCCGTGGGCACCATGGCAATGGCACAGAACCAGCGGCAGGTCAAGCGCACCGCACGCAAGCTGGCCAAGGGCGCGGAACGCGCCATGAGCCAGCTGGACACCATGGTCACGGATCTCGTGGAGCGCAGGATGGACCTGTGAGGAAATACAAAAAGGCAGGGCCCGCGGGCTCTGCCTTTTTGCTTGCCATTTACTTCTGGTTCCAGATACACATCCGGGCGCTGGTGTTGATCTCACCCAGAACCTGCAGGTCCATCTGGATGTTGCAGGTCACAAGGACGGATTTGTTCACGTCGCTGCCGGTGAGCACCGAGGCGGGCAGGTTCTTGATGGTGAGCACCGCCGTGGCCTTGTTGAAATCACCGGTCAGGGTGCCGTCGTAGGTCACATCACCGATGGTCAGGCCGGACAGATAGCCTGTGACACCCAGCTTGGATACCTGCATGACCGGCAGGGTCAGGGTGTAAGTGCCGTTGGCCTGCCGGGTGAGGGTGGCGGTGCGGTCGGGATCGATGCCGCTGTTGGCCATGGATTCCTTATCGGAGCGTTCCTTCCAGAATTTCACACCGACATTCTGGCTGCTGGCGGCACCAGCACTGACGGCCAGCACCAACAGCAGCACCAGCGAGATCAGCGCTGCGCCGGAGCGTTTGAATGTATTTTTCATAAAGATCAACCTTTCCTGGCCGCGCGTGTGCGGCCTGCTCTGGTGTCCTGTTGGGGCAGGACACAGGGTTTGTCAACGCCAAAATATCACGCAAGCGATAATATGTCAATCTGCTTCGTGAGCTTTTCACAAAAAAGTTTCACTTATGAAATCAAAAGTAGAAAAAATATCCGCTCCCCTGTGCGGGAAGCGGATATTGTAAAACCTCTCAGGCGCTTTGCGCCAGCTCCCCTGATCGGAGAGCCAGGATAACAGCAGCACCCGGCTTGCCTCCCTGATCGGGGGAGGTGTCACCGCAGGTGACGGAGAGATTACAGTTCAAAATTGGGGTCGTCCTTCAGAACGTGGATCTCGCTCATATAGGGGCTCTGCTCAGGGTCAGTGAAGGGAGCTTCCTTCATATACTTGTTCAACTGGATGGCGGTGCGTGCGGGGTCGGCAATGGTGCCGGCGCCGCCGATGCAGCCGCCGGGGCAGCCCATGCCCTCCAGCAGGTAACCGTTGTACTTGCCGGCCTTGGCCAGCATCAGCAGCTTCTTGCAGTCGGCCAGACCCTGTGCGGATGCGATCTTGACCTCCATATCGGGGTGCCATTCCTTGATCTTGTTGGCAACGGCATTGGCAACGCCGCCGGACTGTGCAAAGCCGCGGCCTGCAGCAGAGGCGGAGCAGAGTGCTGCCTCGTTCTCATCCACTTCCAGCAGATCGATGTCCAGATCCTTGCCCTCGATGATACCGGCCAGCTCCTCAAAGGTCAGCACAAAGTCCACGTCAGAGCGGACCGTGCGGCGGGAAGCTTCCAGCTTCTTGGCGGCGCAGGGGCCGATGAAGCACATGCGGGCGGTGGGGTCTTTCTGCTTCATCATGCGGGCGGTGAACACCATGGGGGTCATGGTCATGGAGATGTTCTTGGCCAGAGCGGGGAAGGCGGTCTTTGCCATCATGCTCCATGCGGGGCAGCAGGAGGTGGCCATGAAGTCCAGCTTCCCGGGAACTTCCTCCAGGAAGTCGTGGGCCTCGTCCACGGTGCACAGGTCAGCACCGATGGCGACCTCCACCACATCACAGAAGCCGATGGCCTTCAGGGCAGCCTTCAGCTTGCCGGTGGAAGCCAGAGAGGGGAACTGGTTGATAAAGGCGGGAGCGACCAGTGCATAGATGCGGTCGCCGCGGTTGAAGCCCTGGATCAGCTGATAGATCTGGCCCTTGTCGGCAATAGCGCCGAAGGGGCAGTTCACCAGACACTGGCCGCAGGACACGCACTTGCTGTAATCGATCTCGGCACGGCCCAGCTCGTCAGAGTGGATCGCACCCATGCCGCAGGCAGCGGCGCAGGGACGCTCGGTCTTGACGATGGCATTGTAGGGGCAGACAGTGACGCAGCGGCCGCACTTGATGCACTTTTCCTGATCGATGGTGGAACGGCCGCTTTCCCAGGTGATGGCCTTCTTGGGGCAGACTTCCATACAGGGGTGGGCCAGACAGCCCTGGCACAGGTCAGAGACCTTGACCAGCTTCTCGGGGCAGCGGTTGCAGGCAAACTTGATCACGTTCACCAGCGGGGGATCATAGTACTTATCGGCAATGGAAGCATCCTCCAGGCCCGAGACCACACTGTTGTGCTCATCCATGCGGCGGGTGGGCAGGCCCATGGCCAGACGGACACGCTCCTCGACGATGGCGCGCTCCAGGAAGATGTCCTTGCGCAGCTTGCCTTCCTCACCGGGGATGATGGTGTAAGGGATCTTGCGCATCAGGTGGTTGGCCTGCTCGCCCTTGACGTTGGCGTAAGCCATGCGGGCAACCTCGGTAAACACCTGACGGCGGATCTGGATGACCGTGGTATTGATTCCTCTAAAACTCATTCCAATCTCTCCTTGTTCAGAAACAGAAAACATCCCGTCCCACACTGGACTGCGGCAGGCGGAATTTGCTTTGCTCCGGGCCGGCTGGTACCGCACCGCTGCAACCGGCGCTCCGTCCCAGATATCCAGTTTCATTTTAACATAAACGGGCCTGCGTGAAAAGAGAAAATTTCAAATATGTTAAAGAATTAGCAAATAGTACAGGATGCACAAGATTTAACGAACTTTTTTAGCAGAGTGCTGCATGGACGCGCTCGCCATCGTACTCGCCCAGCCTGACGTGAACGATCTCGCCGCTCTTGTGGCCGGGGGCAGAGACTACCACCGGGATGTACAGCCGGGTGTAGCCTGTGAACAGCGTCTCGGAGAGGGGCGTTTCCAGCAGGACCTCGTCCTCGGTGCCGACATGAGCGGCCAGCACTTCCCGGCGGATCTCCTCGGCCAGTGCGTTCATCTCGCGGCTGCGGGCCTGCTTCTCCCGCTCGTGCACCTGAGCCGGAAAATCATAAGCAGGTGTGCCGCTGCGGCGGGAGTAGGGGAACACATGGACTTTCAGGAAGCCGATCTTCTTGAGGAAGGCACAGCTTTCCTCAAAGTCGGCCTGGGTCTCACCGGGGAAGCCGCAGATGCAGTCGGTGGTAAAGCTGACAGGGCGCTCCCCATAGGCGGCGCGGATCTGATCCACCACCTGGGCGTACTGCTCCGCGGTGTAGACCCGGCGCATCCGGCGCAGGGTGGAGGTGCAGCCGCTCTGCAGGCTGAGGTGGAACTGGGGGCAGAGCTTTTCCACCGCTGCCAGCCGGGTGATGAACTCCGGGGTCAGCATGTCGGGGTCCAGGCTGCCCAGACGGATCCGCTCGATGCCCTCCACCTGAGCGCATTTTTCCACCAGCTCCACCAGATTGGTCCCGGTGTCCAGACCGTAGCTGGGCAGGGAAATGGCGCTGAGCACGACCTCGCGGTAGCCGGAGGCGGCCAGCTGGCGCAGCTCCTTCAGGATGCTGTCCTCGGCGCGGCTGCGCACCGGGCCGCGGGCGCGGGGGATGACGCAGTAGGCGCACTGACGGTTGCAGCCGTCCTCCACCTTGATAAACGCGCGGGTGTGGGTCTCGAACCGCTCCACGGGCAGCTCCTCAAACAGCTCGCCCCGCTGGTGGGGCGTAACGGCAACGATACGCTCGTGGCCGTCCAGCAGCTTGAGCACATTGTCCAGGATGGCCTTGCGGTCTCCGTTGCCGCAGACGAGATCAGCCTCCATGAACTGGGCAGCCTCCTCGGGAAAAGCCTGAGGATAGCAGCCGGTGAGCACGGTCACGGCACCGGGATTTTCGCGCTTGGCGCGGCGCAGCCACTTGCGGCTCTTCTGGTCACCGAAGTTGGTCACGGTGCAGCTGTTCACCACAAAAACATCCGCTTCTTCGCCCTCCGGCACGATGGTGAAGCCAGCGCCCCGGAACATCTGCTCCAGTGCGCCGGTCTCGTTCAGGTTGACCTTGCAGCCAAGGGTATAAAAACAAACTCGCATAAAGATCCTCTCAGATGAACGGCCTCACCCTCTCCGTCAGCGCTGACGCGCTGCCACCTCTCCCGAAGGGCGAGGCTTTGGCAATCCATGCAAAGTTACTGGTTTTGTCAAAAGCTCTCCCTTTGGGAGAGCTGGACGCGAAGCGGCCTGAGAGGGTGAGCCAGCTAAAGTGTTTATAAACTATCCTATTATAGCAGATTTTCCTCCCGTAGAAAAGGGCATTGACCCCTCTTTTTTTGCATAGAATGCAACCAGAGACTTTACGCGGGGAGGTACGAGGAATGGAACGGAGAAATTTGGCCCTGCTCTGCGCGGGGGTGCTCTGCTTCTGGCTGTTTGCGCTGGCTGTGGGTACGGCACAGGGGGCCGGGCTGCGGGTGGCCATTGGGGGAACGGGACCGGCAGTGCAGGCGGATGCCCCGGTGGTGCTGGCGGCGGCTCCGGCCAACAGCGGGCTGCAGCTGGAATGCCGGGCGGCAATCCTCATGGAGCCGGAGACAGGCCGTGTGCTCTACGAGAAAGCACCGGATGAGCGGATGCCCATTGCTTCCATCACCAAGCTGATGACCCTGCTGCTGACCTTTGAGGCCATCCGCGGTGGAAAACTGACCCTCGATACCCCCGTGCCGGTGAGTGAGCATGCCTATCACATGGGCGGCAGTCAGATCTGGCTGGAGCCCGGGGAGCAGTTCACGCTGGACGAGATGCTGCGGGCCATCTGCGTTTCCTCGGCCAACGATGCCGCTGTGGCGGTGGCCGAGCTGGTGGGCGGCAGCGAGCCGGTGTTCGTGGAACAGATGAACGCCCGGGCGGCGGAGCTGGGGATGACCAACACCACCTTCCGGAACGCCTGCGGGCTGGACACCGAGGGGCATCTCTCCACGGCGCGGGATGTTGCCGTTCTGAGCCGTTACCTTCTCAATACCTGCCCGGAGCTGCTGCACTATACCGGCATCTGGACGGACAGCCTGCGGAACGGCCAGACTCAGCTGGTGAACACCAACAAGCTCCTGCGCCGGTACAGCGGCATCACCGGGCTCAAGACCGGCACCACCAGCGGGGCGGGGGTCTGCATCAGCGCCAGCGCCACCCGGGACGGCCTGACCCTGATCGCCGTGGTGCTGGGGTCACCCTCCAGCGCCGACCGGTTCCACTCCGCCACCACCCTGCTGGACTACGGTTTTGCCAACTATGCCGCCGCCCCGCTGCCCACCCTGCCGGAGCGCCCGCTGGCGTTGGCCGTAAAGGGCAGCGCCGAGGACAGCGTGCCGCTGGATTACGCTGCCCTGCCTGAGACGATCCTGATAGAGAAGGGAACGGCCTCTGCCCTGCGGGCTGAACTGACCCTGCCCGAGGCGCTGGAAGCCCCCGTGGAAAAGGGGCAGACGGTGGGAAAGGTGAGCGTTTTTCAGGATGATATCTTATTGAGTGAATACGAAGTAAAGGCGGCCGCGGATGCCCCGCTGCTGACCTTTGGCGGCGCGCTGGAGCTGCTGTGGCAGTGCCTGCTGGGAGCATAGCGGGCAAAAGAAACACATCACCGAATAAAAGCGGTTAGCAGAAACAAAGCAGTGTTGGCGGGCCTGAACAAAAGATGTCAGGACAGCCAAAAGAACACTATTAAAATTGTATGAAATCCGGGGATTTTGGCCTTGACTTTGCACGATTGGAACGGTACACTTATACTAACAAAACCCTCAGGGAGCACGTCCCGTAAAAACGTTTGGAGGTTCTGATAGAATGAGCGTCGTTCTGAATACAAAGCACCTCTCCGGTTTTATCAACGAAGAGGAATATAAGGCCATTTATCCTCAGGTGGAAGCGGCTCACAGCCAGCTGGAAGCCAAGAATGGCCCCGGCAATGATTTCCTGGGCTGGATGTACCTGCCCCGCGATTACGACAAGGAAGAGTTTGCCCGCATCAAGGAAGCTGCCCAGAAGATCCGTGAGGACTCCGAGGTGCTGGTGGTCGCCGGCATCGGCGGCAGCTATCTGGGTGCCCGCGCTGTGATCGAGGCCGTCAAAGGCCTGTACCACAACGAGCTGGAGGATGGCCCCAAGATCTACTTCTGCGGCAACAGCATCAGCCCCAGCTATCTGAATGATATCATTGCTCTGTGCAAGGGCAAGAAGTTCTCCATCAATGTCATCTCCAAGTCCGGTACCACCACCGAGACCAGCCTGGCGTTCCGCGTTCTGCGCAAGCTGCTGGAGGATGAGATGGGTGTTGAGGAAGCCAACAAGCGCATCTATGCCACCACTGACCGTGCCAAAGGCACCCTGAAGCAGCTGGCTGCCGCGCAGGGCTGGCCCACCTTCGTGGTTCCTGACGATGTGGGCGGCCGCTACTCCGTTCTCTCCGCTGTGGGCCTGCTGCCCATCGCTGCCGCCGGGATCAGCATCGACGAGCTGATGAAGGGCGCATCCGATGCCATGGAGCGCTTCTCCGTGCTGAGCCCGGACAACGACGCTTACAAGTATGCCGCCATCCGCAACATCCTGTACCGCAAGGGCAAGGCTGTTGAGATCCTGGAGTGCTACGAGCCCAACTTCACCCTGATGAACGAGTGGTATAAGCAGCTGTTCGGCGAGAGCGAGGGCAAGGACAACAAGGGCCTGTTCCCCGCAAGCTGCATCTTCTCCACCGACCTGCACTCCATGGGTCAGTTCATCCAGGAAGGCTCCCGCATCATGTTCGAGACCATCGTGGATGTCAAAAAGCCTGCGCAGGATCTGTTCATCGAAGAGCTGGAGGGCAACTTCGACGGCCTGAACTTCCTGGCGGACCAGAATATGAGCGTGGTCAACCGCAAGGCCATGGAGGGCACCATCCTTGCCCACACCGACGGCGGCGTGCCTGAGGTGCTGATCGAGGTGGATGACCTGACTGCTTATAATGTAGGCTACCTCATCTACTTCTTCTGGCGTGCCTGTGCATGCAGCGGCTACCTGCTGAGCGTGAACCCCTTCAACCAGCCGGGTGTCGAGAGCTACAAGAAGAACATGTTCGCTCTGCTGGGCAAGCCGGGTTACGAGAACCTGACCGCCGAGCTGGAAGCAAAGTTGAAGTAAGCAGGAAACAAAAAATGATCTCCCGCCGCAAGGCGTGGAAAATACAGGAGGACAGAACTATGATTAAACTGATTGTTGGTACCAAGGGCTCCGGCAAGACCAAGGCAATGATCGACCAGATCAATGACGCGGTCAAGACCTCCAAGGGCAACGTCGTTGTCGTGGAAAAAGGCATGAAGCTGACTTACGACATCGCCCCCGCTGCACGTCTGATCGATCTGGATGAGTATAAGATCGCCGGCGGCGAGATGCTGTACGGCTTTGTTGCCGGCCTGATGGCAAGCAACTACGATATCACCGACCTGTACATCGACGGCATCCTGAAGGTGCTGGATCACGATATCAACCGTCTGGGCGCTGTGCTGGACGAGATGGCCGCCATTGCAGGCGATTCCGTCAAGGTTACTGTTACTGTCAGTGCTGACGAGGCTGCTCTGCCCCACGACGTGAAAAAGTACCTGTAATTTTCTGAACTGAGCGCATTCCAACGGGCAGGAAACCGGAAAATCAAAATTTTTTCGGTTTTCTGCCTGTTTTGGTGTTGACAAAGGTTGGCTTTGGCGCTATACTAACAAAGCAGCCTTTTATGAGGTGTACTATGCAATTTGACCTGAGAAAGTTTATCGCAACCGGCACACAGCCTTACCATGCAGAGTTTCCCTGTGATTTGTCTGCACGGGACTTTGCCGGTGCAAGGATCGAACAGCCCGTGACCGCCAGCTTTACCGCTGAGCCGGACGGTGATGAGGTCCGGATGACACTGCGGGCAAAAGCATTGGTGCACGGAGAGTGCGCCCGCTGTCTGGACCCGGTTGAGCGGGAAGAGACAGTTGAAGCGGAGTGGACAGCAAAGGAGCGGGATCTGGATGACCCGGATTTCGAGCTTCCGCTGGACGAAAAAGGACATCTGGATGTGGATGAATGGCTTGCCCAGGAGTTTATGTTCCAGATCCCCACGGTGCTGCTTTGCAGCGCCGACTGCCCGGGGTTATGCCCCCGGTGCGGCAAGAAGAGGGCAGATTGTACCTGCCCGCCGGAGGAAGACAAAGCCGCTCCTGTTGACGCAAGGCTCGCGATCCTCAAATCACTGCTGAACTGAGAAACCCATCAAGGAGGTGCAAAAATATGGCAGTACCTAAGAGACATCTTTCCAAGGCCCGCCGCGACAAGCGTCGCAGCAATGTTTGGAAGCTGGAGGCCCCCGCACTGGTCAAGTGCAGCAACTGCGGCTCTCTGAAGCTCCCCCACCAGGCATGTGGCAACTGCGGTTACTACAAGGGCGAGGAAGTCATCAAGAAGGCCTAATTTGCGCAAAATTGGTGGCACATTGGTGTTATGTTGAGAAGGGGATGGCGCAATGCCTTCCCCTTCTTTCTTTGTCTGGAGGTGAAATGCAATGGCGATCAAGATCGACCGCATCGACGCGGGCAGCGAAGCCGAGGCGCTGGGCCTGCAGCCCGGCGATGAGCTGCTGAGCGTGGATGAAAATGAGCTGAACGATACGCTGGACTATGATTTTTATACCGACAGCAGCAGCTTTCACCTGAAGGCAAAGGTTGCCGACGGCATCCGGGAGTGGGATGTCCGGCGCGCGGAGCGCGGCCCCTTTGGCTGCGATTTCTCCACCTATCTGGGCGACCAGAAGCATTCCTGCTCCAACCACTGCATGTTCTGCTTCATCGACCAGCTGCCCCCCGGTATGCGCGAGAGCCTGTATTTCAAGGATGATGACGAGCGGCTGAGCTTTCTGTTCGGCAACTACATCACCATGACCAATATGCAGGATCACGAGATCGACCGCATCATCAAGATGCACATCTCGCCCATCAACATCTCGGTGCACACCACCAACCCCCAGCTCCGTGTCCGGATGCTGGCCAACAAGCGGGGCGGCGAGGTGCTCAAGTACCTGCCCCGTCTGGTGGAGGGCGGCATCGCCGTCAACTGTCAGCTGGTGCTCTGCCGGGGCATCAACGATGGCGAAGAGCTTCGCCGCACCCTGGGCGACCTGCTGGAGCTGACCCCCATGGTGCAGAGCATTGCCGCTGTGCCCTGCGGTGTGACGGATTACCGCCAGAATCTGTTCAAGCAGACCCCCTATGATGCCGAGACCAGCGCCGCTGTCATCGACATCATGGAGGAGTTTGGCGATGAGTGCAAGCGCCGCCACGGCAAGCGCATCATCTACCCCAGCGATGAGTGGTATCTCAAGGCGGGGCGGCCCATCCCCCCGGCGGAGTTCTATGAGGACTTTGACCAGCTGGAAAACGGCGTGGGCATGATGCGCCTGTTCGAGGATGAATTCCGGGCGGAGCTGGACAGGCCCCACCGCATCTACGGCACCAAGCAGATCGATGTGGTCACCGGCACGATGGCAGGCCCCCTCATCACAGAGATGATGGACGAGCTCCACCGCCAGTACCCCATGATCGATGTAAAAGTTCACGTTGTCAAGAATAATTTCTTTGGCGGCAACGTGGGCGTGGCGGGGCTTGTCACCGCCACCGATATCATTGCCCAGTGTGAGGGAAAGCTGGAAAGCGGCACCCTGGGCATCCCCGCTGTCATGCTGCGGGAAGAAAAAGATACGTTCCTCGATGATGTGACCATTGCCCAGTTGGGTGAACGGCTGGGGGTCAAGGTCGAGGTGCTGCCGGTGAGCGGCGGTGATGAGGCAAAAGCCCTGCTCCGCACCGGCCTGCATATTTCGAGAAGAAGAGCATAACGAAAGGAGGAACCCCCTATGAGCAAACCCATCGTAGCAGTGGTTGGCCGCCCCAACGTGGGCAAGTCCACCCTGTTCAATAAGCTCTGCGGCCAGCGTCTGGCCATCGTGGAGGATACCCCGGGCATCACCCGCGACCGCATTTTTGCAAACTGCGAGTGGAGCGGCCACGAGTTCATGCTGGTGGACACCGGCGGCATCGAGCCCAAGGCGACCGAGGGCATTCTGGCCCACATGCGTGAGCAGGCAGAGATCGCCATTGACACCGCTGACTGCATCATCATGGTGGTGGATGTCCGCGACGGCCTGACCGCCGCCGACGAGGAAGTGGCCCACATGCTGCGCCGCAGCCACAAGCCCATCATCCTGGCTGTCAACAAGTGCGATAAGACCGGCGAGGCCCCCATGGAGCTCTACGAGTTCTATAACCTGGGCTTTGACGAGGTGATGCCCATCTCGTCCGTGCATGGTCACGGCACCGGCGACCTGCTGGACGCTGTCTGCGCCCACCTCGATTTCAGCGAGACCGTGGTGGAGGAGGACCGCATCCCCGTTGCCATCATCGGCCGCCCCAATGTGGGCAAATCCAGCCTGACCAACCGCATCCTGGGTGAGAACCGGATGATCGTTGCCAACGAGGCCGGTACCACCCGTGATGCCATTGACACCCCCGTGGACAACGCCTACGGCAAGTTCATCTTTACCGATACCGCTGGTCTGCGCAAGCGGAGCAACATTTCTGACGGCCTTGAGCGCTATATGGTCGTGCGCGCGCTGGCCGCTGTGGAGCGCAGCCGCGTGGCCCTGATCCTGGTGGATGCCACCGTTGGCTTTACCGAGCAGGACAGCAAGGTGGCCGGTTATGCCCACGAGCAGGGCAAGGCCTGCATCATCGTTGTCAACAAATGGGACGCTGTGGAGGGCAAGGAGACCAACACCATGGAGCATCAGCGCCGGGACTATGCCGATTGCTTCAGCTTCATGGGGTATGCGCCCATCATCTTCATTTCGGCCCAGACCGGCTATAACGTGAACAAGCTGATGCAGCTGATCCGTGACGTGGATGCCCAGAACGGTGCCCGCGTGCCCACCGGTGTCCTGAACGAGATGCTGGCCCGCGCTACCGCCCGGATGCAGCCGCCCAGTGACAAGGGCCGCCGCCTGAAGATCTTCTACCTGACCCAGGCTTCCACCCGTCCCCCGACGTTTGTGGCCTTCGTCAACTCCAAGCAGCTGTTCCATTTCAGCTATCAGCGGTATCTGATCAACCAGATCCGGGAGAACTTTGGTCTGGAACACACGCCCATCCGCCTGGTGATCCGTGAGCGCGGCACCGGCAGTGTCGGCGCAAAAGATGTGTAACAGGGGAGGCGGCTGTTGATGATGACCTTCTTCATCGTTCTGGCTGCCGCTGCGCAGGCTTACCTGCTGGGCAGCGTGGACACCGGCATCCTGGTCAGCAAGTACCTGTACCACGATGATGTCCGCAATCACGGCAGCGGTGCAGCCGGTATGACCAACATGCTGCGCACCTTTGGCAAAAAGGCAGCGGCGCTCACCGCCGCAGGCGATGTGCTGAAAGGCGTTGCAGCTGTCTGCATCGGCCGCTGGCTCTTCGGGTTCCTGCCCGCAGATGCCGCCGTTTCGCCCTATCTGGGCGTGTATCTGACCGCCATTCTGGCCGTGGTGGGCCACACCAAGCCCATCTATTTCGGCTTCAAGGGCGGCAAGGGCGTGCTGGTGGCGGGAGGCGCTATCCTGGCGATTCAGCCCATCCTCCTGCCGGTGCTGACCATCGTTTTTCTGCTCTGCCTTGTCCCCACCGGCATGGTGTCGCTGGGCAGCATTGCAATGGCGGCATCCTATCCGGTGCTGACCCTCATCTACGGCCTGCTCAAGGGCTTCGCCGCTGACGACCTCATCGTCTGCGTGGTGGGAGCTGCCATCATGGGCGGCATGGTCATCTGGATGCACCGGGCCAATATCCAGCGCATCCGTGAGGGCAAAGAGTACCGCTTTGGTTCCAAGCACAAGCAGTAACCGGAACAAAAATAACAGCGCATCCTTCGGGCAGAGTCTGCCTGCGGGATGCGCTGTTTTGCGTGGAGGGGGCTGTGCCCGGTCGATGTGCCTGCACGGTCCAGTTTACTGAAAAAACTTTGCAAAAAAGGTTGACAAAGGGCGGCGCAGCTGGTATAATAACACACGTCGCAGGACACGAACCAAATATGTGGGGGATTAGCTCAGCTGGGAGAGCGCTTGCATGGCATGCAAGAGGTCAGCGGTTCGATCCCGCTATTCTCCACCAAAAAAGCACTGTACTTCGTAGGAAGTATGGTGCTTTTCTTTTTCTCAGCCGCAAAAAATGGGGGCTGCACTGCCTTGCCTGCATCGTTTTCAGATGTTTTGCAGGCGGTTCAGTGCAGCCCCCGGGTCATTGGTGCTTCGGCAGGTCAGAAGGTGCCGGTTCAGCTGACGATCTCCAGCATCTGATCGAACACCTCTTCCATCTGGCGCACCAGTGTGAACTGGGTGCGGGCGCGGTCAAGGTTGTGGTCGGGGCGGGCGGTGTGGAAATAGTGATCGCCCTCCAGATAGTCGGTCAGAAAGCGGATGCCGCACTCCAGCGTCATCAGCTTGGCACCCCAGGCAAGGCTCTTTTTCTCCGCAGGGCTCATGGAGGCCCCGGCGGTGGAGAGATACCCCTTGGCGAACACCTCGTACAGGTGCAGGTCAAAGTGGACCTTGCTCTGGTCGGGCTCGTCCTCGGCGCAGTCGTTGGCACCGGTACGGATGGAGTCGCCGAAATCGTAGGCCGACAGACCCGGCATCACGGTGTCAAGGTCAATGACACAGATGCCCTTTCCGGTGGCGGCATCGATCAGGACGTTGTTGATCTTGGTGTCGTTGTGGGTGACACGCAGCGGGATCTCACCGGCTGCCAGCAGATCCAGCAGGGCATGGCAATCTTTTTCCCGCGCATGGATGAACGCGACCTCCGGTGCAATGTCCTTGGCACGGCCCAGCGCATCGGCGGCAAGGGCTTTTTCAAAGTTTGCATAGCGGTTGGGCGTGTCGTGGAAGCGTGCAATGGTTTCGTGGAGGGTGGAGGCCGGATAATCTGCCAGCTGGTTCTGGAATTTGCCCAGGGTCTCGGCAACAGTGCGGAAGTCGGCCTCGCTGCCCACCTGCTGCAGGCAGATGGTGTCCTCTACAAAGTCGTAGGCACGCCACGCGCCGCCCTCGGCATCCAGATGGCAGGCCGCACCGGACAGGGTGGGGATCACATTCAGGGTCTCCCGTGCCGGGTCGCCGCCTGCGGCAAGGATCTTCTCCCGCAGATGCCGGGTCACGCCGCAGATATTCTCCATCAGGCCAACCGGGTCGGTAAAGGTGTCGGTGTTGATGCGCTGTAAGATAAAGCGCTTGGAGTGGTCCTCCCGCCAGACCACGAAGGTATCGTTGATGTGGCCTTCGCCGTAGTGACGGGCATCGCAGACCACCGGCCCGCCAAAATCAAAGGCATTTGCGGCGGCGTTGAGAATGGATTCGGTAACAGGTTTCATTTTGGGTTCCTCATTTCTTATCCTTCATGCCGTTTGGCAGGTGCAGGGCGTTGTCCCTGCCGCACCTGACGGCGGTATTCGTTGGGGGTCAGGCCTTCCGCCTTGCGGAAGCACTGCGAAAAGTAGCTGGGGGAGGAAAATCCCATCAGCTCGCTGATCTGCGCCAGACTGTAACCGGTGTTGCCCAGCATATATTTGCTCTCCTCAATGCGGCGGCGGTTCAGGTAGGTGATGGGAGAAATGCCGTATGCCTTCTGGAAGGTATGGGCCAGATAATACTTGTTGATGTGGGCGACCTCGGCAAGGGTATCAAGGGAGATATCCTCCCGGTAGTTGTTGTCCAGATACCGCTTGATCTCCACGCATTCCCGGTTGTCAGAGCGGGGGGATTCTTCCACCTGCAGGGAGAGGGTGGTGCACCGCACCAGCCAGATGAGCAGGACTTCCAGCAGGTCCTGACAGACGGTCTCGCAGCCGTCCAGACTGCGGTCTGCCTCAGCCAGCAGCATGTGCAGCAGCGTTACCATCCGCTCCCGGTTCTCCCGGCAGTTGAAGATGGCGTAGGTGGAATCGGCTTTGCCGAACAGGATCTCGATGCCCGAAATGCCCAGCACGATGTATTCCAAAGGCGAGGCGTTCAGGCTCAGCTCGGTGTGTTCCACCTGCGGGTTGACGATGACCATATCGTCCGGCTTGACCGGGAACAGCTGCCCGCTGAGCAGAAACTGCCCCTCGCCGCTGAGGCAGTAGAACAGCTCCGTGCAGGAATGGGTGTGGACCGTGCTGTTCCAGTCGCCGCCGAATCTGCTCTTGCTGATGTACAGCAGCCGGAAGGATTCCCGTGGAGCGGGAGCGTGGCGGATATCAAAGCGCTCGGTACTCATAAAAGGCTCCTTTTGAAGCAGGCGCAAAAAATATAAAAACAAAAGCAAGATACTAAAAATAAAATGCGAAAAACGCCGCACTGCTTCGTGCATTTTTTCTCATTATAGGGGCAAATAAGAAAAAAAGCAAGTCCTGTTTTTTGGTATGGTAAATATTTTCCTCTGCACAGAAAGACGAAAATATGTCAAATTGGTTACAAGCAGGGAAAATGCACCAAAACAATGCTGCAAAATTTAGTGCTTTTGCTGAAGAAAATGATAAAAGAACAATATTTCTAAAAAATGAAACAACAAAGACCTTGTTGGAAACTGTAAAAACCTCTATATTGGGGTCAGAAAAAAACACAGCCCCGCGGGCAAAACCTGTTTGCTCCGGCTGTGCTTGAATGGAACTTTATGATGGAGGACACATTATGAAACGTATTTCTCGTCGCAATTTCCTGAAAGTGGCCGGTGTGGGTGCCGCTGCACTGGGTCTGGCTGCCTGCGGCGGTTCTTCCAGCTCCACAGCTTCCAGCACGGCTTCTTCCGCTGCTGCATCTGCCGCTCCCGCTGAGGACGTGACCATCAAGGTCGCCGCCATCGAGACCGGCTATGGCGCTGATATGTGGAAGAAGGTTACCGAGGCCTTTACCGCCCAGACCGGCATCAAGGTGGAGCTGACCACCGACAAGAAGCTGGAGGATGTCATCGGACCTTCCATGCAGGGCGGCGATTACCCCGACGTGATCCACCTGGCTACCGGCCGTGAGGCTGCCCTGACCGAGCAGTTCATCAAGGGCAACCTGATTGCGGATATCACCGACGTGCTGAGCATGACCGTGCCCGGCGAGAGCAAGAAGGTGAGCGAGAAGATCGCAGGCGGCTTTACCGATACCTCCCTGACCAATCCCTATGGCGACGGCAAGACCTATCTGGCTCCCATGTTCTACAGCCCCTGCGGCCTGTTCTACAACGCCGGTTTCCTGAAGGAAAAGGGCTGGGACGTGCCCACCACCTGGGACGAGATGTGGGAACTGGGCGACAAGGCTGCCGCTGAGGGCACCTACCTGTTCACCTACCCCACCACTGGCTACTTTGATGCATTCTTCTACGCTCTGATGTATGCCGCCGGCGGCCCGGAGTTCTTCAACAAGGCCACCCACTATGAGGAAGGCATCTGGGATACCCCGGAGGCAAAGACCTGCTTTGACATCGTCAACAAGCTGGCTTCCTACACCAACCCCATTACCCCCGCACAGGCCAACGATCAGGACTTTACCCAGAACCAGCAGCTGGTGCTGGACAACAAGGCTCTGTTCATGCCCAACGGCACCTGGATCGTGGGTGAGATGGCAGAGGCTCCCCGTGCCGACGGCTTTGAGTGGGGCATGACCGCCCTGCCCGCTGTCAAGGCCGGCGGCGACCAGTACAGCTACACCTGGTTCGAGCAGGCATGGATCCCGGCCGGTGCCGAGCATCTGGATGCCGCCAAGCAGTTCGTGGCTTACCTGTACAGCGACGAGGCCTGCAAGCTGTTCGCCGAGAGCGGTGCCATCCAGCCTGTGCTGGGCATCGCCGATGATCTGGAAGGCGACAACAAGATGTTCTACTCCATCTACGACAACGGTGCAAAGGCCGCTATGGGCAACTTTGCAGCCTTCAGCGCCATCCCCGGCGTGGAGGTCCGCACTGTGTTCTTTGACCCCGTCAACTCTCTGGTGTCCGGCAGCATGACCGAGCAGCAGTGGATCGACGGCATCAAGTCCGCCAGCGACCAGATGCGTGCCAATATCGTTGAGTAATTAAACCCTGCCCAGCGGGGGCGGTTTTGACCGCCTCCGCTTTTTGTGGTTTTCGGGTTCCGACAGAAAGGAGCGGTTTGTCTATGAGATCTGACAAAAGCCGCAGACGGTTCGTTTTTCTCTGCGTGGCACCGGCCACGATCCTGTTCTTTCTCTTTATGATCCTGCCCACCCTCAACGTGTTCCGCATGAGCCTGTATGAGCGCGGTGCCTACTCGCCCAACGAGACCTTTGTGGGTCTGAAGAATTTCCAGCACCTGCTCAAGGATGCTCAGTTCATCCGCTCCATGCAGAATATGATCCTGCTGGTGGTGGTAGTGACCATCGTCACCTTTGCCTTTGCGCTGGTGTTTGCAGCCATTCTGACCCGGGAAAAGATCAAGGGGCAGAATTTCTTCCGGGTCATCTTCTACATCCCCAACATCCTGTCGGTGGTCGTCATCTCCGGCATCTTCTCGGCCATCTATAAGCCGGAAAACGGTATGTTGAACAGCATCATCGGCCTGTTCCGGGATATGACAGACCCCATCCTCTGGAAGGGCGAAAAGCTGGTCATCCCCTCCATCATCCTCGCCATGGTCTGGCAGGCCGTGGGCTATTACATGGTCATGTATATGGCTTCCATGTCCTCGGTGCCCGCCAGCCTGTACGAGAGCGCCAATCTGGACGGTGCGGGCCGCCTGACCCAGTTCTTCCAGATCACCATCCCCCTCATCTGGACCAACATCCGCACCACCCTGACCTTCTTCATCATCTCCACCATCAACATGGCCTTCCTCTTTGTCAAGGCCATGACCAGCGGCGGGCCCAACGGTGCTTCGGATGTGGCGCTGAGCTATATGTACAGCCAGAAGGACGCGGGCCTGTATGGCTACAGCATGGCCATTGGCGTGGTCATTTTCCTGTTCTCGTTTGCACTGTCCGCCTGTGTCAACAAGGCCACCGACCGCGATCCGCTGGAATTCTAAGGAGGGAAGAAGATGCAGAATACCACCGAAAGATCTTCCCGCTCGGCGGAAGGTCTCTACAAGTTTTTTATCTATTTTGTGCTGGTCCTGCTGGCGGTGATCATCATCGTGCCGGTGGCATGGGTATTCATGGCCTCCATCAAGCAGAACGCGGAGTTTTACGGCAACCCGTGGGCGCTGCCTGCCGGGTTCTACTGGCAGAACTTTGTCAATGCGTGGAACGGAGCCAAGATGGGCGAGTATATGCTCAACTCTGTCATCGTGACCGCATTGGCGCTGGTGCTGCTGCTGGTCATTGCGCTGCCTGCCGCCTACTGCCTGTCCCGCTTCCGGTTCAAGGGCCGTAAACTGCTGAACACCCTGTTCATGGCGGGCCTGTTCATCAATGTCAACTATATCGTGGTGCCCATCTTCCTGATGCTGCGGGACGGCGATGTCTGGCTGAAGAGCCACTTTGGCAGCAGCTTCCTGCTGAACAATCTGGTGGTGCTGGCAGTGGTGTATGCAGCCACGGCCCTGCCTTTTACCATCTATCTGCTTTCGGGCTATTTTGCCACCCTGCCCCATGATTTTGAGGAGGCTGCCTACATCGACGGTGCAAGCTACTTCTCCACCATGACCCGCATCATCTTCCCGATGGCAAAGCCCTCCATCATCACCATCATCCTGTTCAACTTCCTGTCCTTCTGGAACGAGTACATTATTTCCATGACGCTGATGAGCTCCACCAGCGCGCCCCGCACCCTGCCGGTGGGCCTTTTGAATCTGATGCAGGCCCAGCAGAGCGCGGCCCAGTACGGCACCATGTATGCCGGTCTGGTGCTGGTGATGCTGCCCACCCTGATCCTGTACATCTGCGTGCAGAAGCAGCTGACACAGGGCATGACCGTGGGCGGTCTGAAAGGGTAAGGTGACAAACGATGAAAGCATTCTGGAAAAATCATCCCGCCCTGCGCATGGTGCTGATGCTGGTACTGTTCGTGCTGTCCATCGCGCTGGTGACAGCAGGCTGGAAAATGACCGGGCAGCTGGCCGGTCTTGGCATCATGCTTTTGGGGGTGGCGCTGCTGCTGGCTGTGCTGGCGGTCTATAACGCCCCCTATCAGGATTGAGGAGAAGAGAGGTAAAGGAGAATTCCCATGGAAGAAAATAGAATGACCGGGCGCGTAACGATCCCGACCGATCTGGACGTGGTGCCCGAAACACTGCAGATCCTGAAAAAGTGGGGCGCGGATGCTATCCGCGACTGCGATGGCACCGACTTTCCGCAGGAGCTGAAGGATGCCGACGCAAAGATCTACTCCACCTATTACACCACCCGCAAGGACAACGCGTGGGCCAAGGCGAACCCGGATGAGGTGCAGCAGTGCTACATTATGACCGGCTTCTACACCGCCCCCGGCGACACCGTGACCATTCCGCTGATGAAGGGCATCAGCCCGGAGTTGATGCAGGTGAACACCAACGATGATATCACCCGCTGGTGGGAGGTCATGGACCGCACCACCGGTCAGCCCGTGCCCCCGGAGCTGTGGAGCTACGCCGACGGCAGCGTGACGGTGCAGGCCGTGCCGTTCCACGAGTACACCGTCAGCTTCCTGGCCTACCTGATCTGGGACCCGGTGCACATGTACAATGCTACCACCAACGGCTGGACCAACTTTGAGCACCAGATCACCTTTGACGTGCGCCAGCCCAAGACCCACAAGTATTCCATGGAGCGCCTGCGCAAGTTCATTGCGGAGCACCCCTATGTCAACGTGATCCGCTACACCACCTTCTTCCACCAGTTCACCCTCATCTTCGATGAGTTGAAGCGGGAGAAGTTTGTGGACTGGTACGGCTATTCCGCCTCGGTCAGCCCCTATATCCTGGAGCAGTTCGAGCGGGAGGTGGGCTATAAGTTCCGCCCGGAGTACATCATCGATCAGGGCTACTACAACAACCAGTACCGTGTACCCAGCAAGGAATTCCGGGATTTTCAGGCCTTCCAGCGCCGGGAGGTGGCAAAGCTTGCCAAGGAGATGGTGGATATCACCCACGAGTGCGGGTGCGAGGCCATGATGTTCCTGGGGGACCACTGGATCGGCACCGAGCCCTTTATGCCGGAGTTCAAGACCATCGGTCTGGATGCCGTGGTGGGCAGTGTGGGCAACGGTTCCACCCTGCGCCTGATCTCGGACATCGAGGGCGTGAAGTATACGGAGGGCCGCTTCCTGCCCTACTTCTTCCCGGACACCTTCCACGAGGGCGGCGACCCGGTGCGGGAGGCCAAGGAAAACTGGGTCACGGCCCGCCGCGCCATCCTGCGCAAGCCCATTGACCGCATTGGCTACGGCGGCTACCTGAAGCTGGCGCTGCAGTTCCCGGAGTTCGTGGACTATGTGGAGAGCGTCTGCAGCGAGTTCCGTGAGCTGTATGAGAACATCAAGGGCACCACGCCCTACTGCGTCAAGCGGGTGGCCGTGCTGAACTGCTGGGGCAAGATGCGGGCCTGGGGCTGCCACATGGTGCACCACGCCCTCTACTACAAGCAGAATTACAGCTACTCCGGTGTCATCGAAATGCTGTCCGGCGCGCCCTTTGACGTGAAGTTCATCAGCTTTGAGGACATCAAGAAGGACCCCGCCCTGCTGGATGAGCTGGATGTCATCATCAATGTGGGCGATGCCGACACCGCCCACACCGGCGGCATCTGGTGGGAGGACCCGGAGATCTCCTCCGCGATCCGGAAATTCGTCTGGAACGGCGGCGGCCTCATCGGCGTGGGTGAGCCCTCCGGCCATGCCTATCAGGGCCACATCCTCCAGCTGGCCAGCGTGCTGGGCGTGGAAGAAGAAAACGGCTTCACCCTCAACTACGACAAGTACAACTGGGAAGAGCACCCGGACCACTTCATTCTGCAGGATGCTGACCAGCCCATCGACTTTGGCGAGGGCAAGAAGAACATCTACGCCCTCGAGGGTACCGAAATTCTGGTGCAGCGCGACAAGGAAGTGCAGATGGCGGCCCACGACTTTGGCAAGGGCCGCGCCGTGTACATCAGCGGTGTGCCCTACAGCTTTGCCAACAGCCGCACCCTGTACCGTGCCATCCTGTGGAGCGCCCACAGTGAGGAGGAGCTGCACACCTGGTTCAGCTCCAACTACAACGTGGAGGTGCACGCCTACGTCAAGAACGGCAAGTACTGCGTGGTGAACAACACCTACGAGCCGCAGGACACCACCGTTTACACCACCGGCGGCAACCATTTCGACCTGCATCTGGAAGCCAACGAGATCAAGTGGTATGAGATCTGAGTTCTCCGTTTCATAAGCAAACACCCCTCTGCATTCCGAAAGGAGCGCAGAGGGGTGTTTGTGTATCCGGGCGGCTCAGCGGGGTGAGCCCAGACGGTATTTGAAATCGTGGTAGCCAAAGCGGGCCAGCGGCTGGGTGGTGCCGTTTTCATGCAGCACCCAGAGATCCGGCAGGGGCATCCCGTTGAAGGTGTTGTTTTTGCAGGTGGAATAGATGGCCATGTCGCCGAAGATGAGCCGGTCACCCTCGGTGAGGGGGGCGGCAAAGCTGTAATCGCCCACCACGTCCCCGGCAAGGCAGGTGGGGCCGCCCAGCCGGAAGGTGCAGGGCTTTTCCCCCGGCTCGCCCGCGTCCAGCAGGGGCGGGCGGTAGGGCATCTCGATGACATCCGGCGTGTGGCAGGCTGCGGACATGTCCAGAATGGCAAGGTGTGTCTGACCATTCTGCAGGGTGTCCAGCACCGTGGTGACGAGGTAGCCTGCGTTCAGCGCCCAGGCCTCGCCCGGTTCCAGATACACCTGCACGCCGTACTTTTCCTGCGTCCCGGTAATGCACTTTTCCAGCGTGGCAAGGTCGTAATCCGGGCGGGTGATGTGGTGCCCGCCGCCAAAGTTGAGCCACTTCATCCGGGGCAGCAGGTCACCGAATTTTGCTTCCAGCGCGGGCAGGGTGGCCGCCAGCGCGTCGGAATCCTGCTCACACAGGGTGTGGAAGTGCAGGCCGTCCAGCAGGTCGGGCAGGTCAGGATGCTGCGCCACAGCGGCATCCCACTGGGTACGGGTGGTGCCCAGTCGGCTGCCCGGGGCGCAGGGGTCATAGATCTCGTGGCCCTCCTGGGTGGAGTGCTCGGGATTCACCCGCAGGCCTACGCTCTTGCCCGCCGCCTTTGCGGCCGGGCCGAACTTTGCCAGCTGGTGGGGTGAATTGAACACGATGTGATCAGCGTATTGCAGCAGCTCCTCGAACTGATCGGCTCGGTAGGCGGCGCAGAACACATGGTTCTCCTTCTCCGGCAGCTCCTCCCTGCCCAGGCGGCTCTCGTACAGGCCGCTGGCCTCGGTGCCCGCCAGATAGGGGGCCAGCACCGGGTAGAGGTCGTAGTTGGAAAAGGCCTTCTGGGCCAGCAGGATCTTGCAGCCTGTCCGCTGCTGCACGCCCAGCAGGATCTCGCCGTTGCGGCGCAGCCGGGCTTCATCCAGCAGATAGCAGGGGGTGGGCAGGGCAGCCAGTGCAGCCTCAGAGAGGTTCGCCAGCCCCGCAAAGGGCGGGCGGGTGTCGGCCAGCCGCATCAGTCCACCAGAGCCGGGGCGTGGCTCTCGGAGCGGGGCAGACCGTACTTGTCCAGAGCGTCCAGATACGGGTCTGGATCAAACTCTTCCACAGTGTGCACGCCCTTGGTGGTCCACTTGCCGGTCAGCAGCATCAGCGCGCCGCACATGGCAGGCACACCGGTGGTGTAGCTGATGGCCTGAGAGCCGACCTCCTTGTAGCACTCCTGATGGTCGCAGACGTTGTAGATGTAGTAGGTCTTTTCCTTGCCGTCCTTCTTGCCGGTGAAGATGCAGCCGATGTTGGTCTTGCCCTTGGTGCGGGGGCCGAGGCTGGCGGGGTCGGGCAGCAGGGCCTTGAGGAACTGGATGGGCACGATCTCCTGACCGTTGAAGTTGACCGGGGTTGTGGACAGCATGCCCACGTCCTCCAGACAGCGCATGTGGTCGAGGTAGCTCTGGCCGAAGGTCATAAAGAAGCGGATGCGCTTTGCCTCGGGGATGTTCTTGGCCAGAGACTCGATCTCCTCGTGGTGGAGCAGGTACATATCCTTCTGGCCCACCTGATCAAAGTTGTACTCCCGCTTGATGCTCATGGCCGGGATCTCCACCCAGTGGCCGTTCTCCCAGTAGCTGCCGGGGGCAGAGACCTCGCGCAGGTTGATCTCGGGGTTGAAGTTGGTGGCAAAAGCATAGCCGTGGTCGCCGCCGTTGCAGTCCAGAATGTCGATGGTGTCGATGGTGTCGAACTCGTGCTTCTTGGCGTAAGCACAGTAAGCCTGGGTCACGCCCGGGTCAAAGCCGCTGCCCAGCAGGGCAGTCAGGCCGGCCTCCTCAAACTTCTTGGCGTAGGCCCACTGCCAGCTGTAATCAAAGTAGGCGGAGAAGCCGGCCTCCTTGCAGCGCTTCTCGTAAATGGCGCGCCACTCCGGGTCATCGGTGTTCTCAGGCTCGTAGTTGGCGGTGTCCATGTAGTTCACGCCGCAGGCCAGGCAGGCATCCATGATGGTCAGATCCTGATAGGGCAGGGCGATGTTCATCACCAGATCGGGCTGGTAGCTCTTGATGAGGGCGATGACCTCATCCACATGGTCGGCATCCACCTGTGCGGTGGTGATCTTGGTGGTGGTCTTGGGGGCCAGCTCGGCGGCCAGCTTGTCGCACTTTGCCTTGGTGCGGCTGGCGATGCAGATCTCGGTGAACACCTCGGGGACCTGGCAGCACTTGTGGATGGCAACGGAGGCCACGCCGCCGCAGCCGATGATCAGAACTTTGCTCATGTCGGTTACTCCTTTATCTGTAAAGTTGTCTTTTTACGGTCTGTCCTTATACCTGAAAGCCCGGCCAGCCCTTGTCCAGTGCAATCAGCAGCTCCCGCAGGACCTTGCAGGCTGTGGCCGTGGAAACGCCGGTGGTGTCCAGCGTGGGGGCCAGCTCGTTGAGGTCCGCACCCACGATGTTGGCCTTGGTCACGGTGCGGATGGCTTCCAGCAGCTGCAAAAAGCTCACGCCGCCGGCCTCCGGGGTGCCGGTGCCGGGGAAGCAGGAGGGGTCCAGGCAGTCGAGGTCGATGGTCAGGTAAACGGGTACCTTGCTGGCACAGAGCTGCTCAGTGAGCTGGGCAAGGCCCGTGAAATCGAACTTGTGCATCTCGGTGTGGGCAGCCGCGAACTCAAACTCGGTGCGGTCACCGCTGCGGATGCAGAACTGGTGGATGCGCCCGTCGCCGATGAGGTCATGGCAGCGGCGCAGGACACAGGCGTGGCTGAGCTTTGCGCCCAGATAGTCGTCCCGCAGGTCGGCGTGGGCATCAAAGTGGACGATGTGGAGGTCGGGGTACTTTTCCACCATAGCCCGCACAGCACCCAGCGTGACCAGATGCTCGCCGCCCAGCAGGAGCGGGAACTTGCCGTCGTGCAGGATCTCTGCCGCGCGGCTCTGGATGTCGGCCAGTGCGCTCTCGCTGGAGCCGAAGCAGAGCTCCAGATCGCCGCTGTCAAAGATGTCAAAATCGGTCAGGTCGGCGTTCTGGTAGGGGCTGTAAGTCTCCAGACCGTAGCTCTCGTGCCGGATGGCAGCCGGGCCGAACCGGGCCCCCGGGCGGTAGCTGGTGGTGGAATCGTAGGGGGCACCGTACAGCACGATGCTGGCGGCACGGTAGCTGCTGTCGCAGCCGATAAAGGTTTCAACGTTGGGGTAAAGCATCAGTGTTCCTCCACTTCCCGCAGCATCTCCTCCAGAAAAGCCGGCAGGTAGAATGCTCCGATATGCAGTTTGGTGGTGTAGTACCGGGTGCGCATGTTCAGGGCCTTCCAGGCGGTTGCATCCAGATCATCGATGGGGTGGTACTTCTTGCTGGCAAAGCCGAACAGCCAGTAGCCCGCCGCAAAGGTGGGGATGTGGGCCTGGTACACCCGGCTGATGGGGAAGGTGGAAGCAATGCGCTTGTGGCTGCGCTGCATGGCGCTGGCATCCTCGGCGTAGAAGGGGCTGCCCTGCTGATTGACCATGATGCCGTCCTCTTTCAGGGCGTTGAAGCAGCTGCCGTAGAACTCACGGGTGAACAGGCCCTCGCTGGGGCCGAAGGGGTCGGAAGAGTCCACGATGATGAGGTCGTATTCCTCCTCGCACTGGCGAATGAACTTGAGGGCGTTCTCAAAATAGATGTGCACCCGGCGGTCATCCATCCGGCAGGCGTTGCCGGGCAGGTAGGCGCGGCAGGCCTCCACCACCTGGGGGTCCATCTCCACCAGGTCGATGCGCTCTACCCGGTCGTAGCGGGTCAGCTCCCGCACCACGCCGCCGTCGCCCGCGCCGATGACAAGGATATCCTTTGCCTCCCGGTGCACGGCCATGGGCACGTGGACGATCATCTCGTCGTAGATGAACTCGTCCCGCTCGGTCAGCATCACGTTGCCGTCCAGCGTGAGCACCCGGCCAAACTCGGGCGTTTCAAAAATATCAATGCGCTGGTAATCGCTCTGCTTGGAGTAGAGCTGCTTGTTCACCCGGATGCTGTGCTTCACATCGGGGGTGTGAAATTCCGAAAACCAAAACTCCATCTGTTTTCCCTCCTTATGCCAGAACGTTCAGGTGCAAAATATCAGGGTCCTCGGGGCCGGTCATGCTGCAGCCCTTGGCCTTGGCGTACTCGATATAGTTCAGGATCTCCTTGGTGATGCGCTCGCCGGGGGCCAGAATGGGGATGCCCGGCGGGTAGCACATGACGAACTCGCTGCAGACCATGCCCTCGGTCTCCCGCAGGGGCAGGCTCTTTTTGGGGGCATAGAAGGCCTCCTGCGGGCTGGCAGCCACCACGGGGTCGATGTATTCCTGGCTCAGCAGGCCGGTGCCGTCGGTGTGGTAGCGGCGCTTGATCTCGGCCAGAGCGCTGACCAGCCGCTCGATCTCCTGGGGGCGGTCGCCGATGGAGAGGTAGGCCAGGATGTTGCCGATGTCGCCGAACTCGATCTGGATGTCGTACTCGTCCCGCAGGATGTCGTAGACCTCGATGCCGGCAAGGCCGATGTCCAGCGTGTGGACGCTGAGCTTGGTGGTGTCAAAGTCAAAGACAGAGTTGCCGTTGCACAGCTCCTTGCCAAAGGCATAGTAGCCGCCCACGGCGTTGATCTCCTCCCGGGCGTACTCGGCCATATCCGCCACCTGATGGAACACCTGCCGCCCCCGCAGGGCAAGGTTGCGGCGGGAGATGTCCAGACTGGACATGAGCAGGTAGCTGCCGGAGGTGGTCTGGGTCAGGTTGATGATCTGCCGCACATAGCCCTGATGCACATTGGGCCCGATGAGCAGCAGACTGCTCTGGGTCAGGCTGCCGCCGCTCTTGTGCATGGAGACCGAGGCCATATCGGCCCCCGCTGCCATGGCGGAAACGGGCAGGCCGTTGCCAAAGTAAAAGTGGGTGCCGTGGGCCTCGTCAGCCAGGCAGAGCATCCCGGCCTCGTGGGCCATCTTCACGATGGCGCGCAGGTCGGAACAGATGCCGTAATAGGTGGGGTTGTTCACCAGAACGGCCACGGCGTTGGGGTGCTCCTTGATGGCCTTGGCCACCTGCTCCCGCTTCATGCCCAGCGAGATGCCCAGCCGCTTGTCCACCTCGGGATTCACATAGACCGGGACCGCGCCGCAAAGCACCAGTGCGTTCAGCACACTGCGGTGCACGTTGCGGGGCAGGATGATCTCATCGCCCCGCTTACAGGCTGTCAGCACCATGCTCTGCACAGAGCTGGTGGTGCCGCCCACCATTAAAAAGGCATGGGCTGCGCCAAAGGCATCGGCGGCCAGCTCCTCGGCCTCCCGGATGACCGATACCGGGTGGCAGAGATTATCCAGCGGCTTCATGCTGTTCACGTCCACACCCACGCACTGCTGGCCCAGAAAGGCCGTCAGTTCCGGGTTGCCGCGGCCCCGCTTGTGGCCGGGCACATCAAAAGGTACCACACGCATCTGCCGGAACTGCTCCAGCGCCTCGTAAATGGGCGCGCGGCGCTGATCCAGCCGGAACCGTGTACGGTTCTCACTCATCTTTTCTCCTCCGTCCCTGGTTCCGGCGCAGCAAAAAAGCGCAGGCCCACCACACTGGTGCAGACCTGCGCTTGAAAAAGCGTTCTGAACATGCAGACAAAGCCCCGGTGACACTGGGGAAAACCTCCGCATGGTTCAAAAAGACGGGATGACGAGAGTCTATATAGCAATTACACTTTTACTACTCTTATTGACCGTTTCACAAGTCTGCGCACGTTCTGCGCAATTTCATGGCTGTAAAGGAACCAACTTATAAAATTTGAGCTTTCAACTCAATCAATAATGGCAGCTTGCGCCGCCGGTCGGCAGTGGACCCGGCTGTCCGTATGGCCTTAGCCCCGATGGGCGGTCCCAGGTAATTTGCTTTGAAAAGACTCTGACACGCTTTGTCTCTCAAAATCGATGATATCTTATCATGCTATGAGGGTGGTGTCAATACTTTTTGGGAAAATAAAGTGGAAAATGGGCAAGCGGTTCGCATTATGACAAGGACACTGTAAAGACATGGTAAAAGTGTGGCAAAACACTTTGCACAGACACGGCAAAACGCTTTTGCTTGACAAATGAAAGAAATTCTACTATACTGGTTCTTACCGGTGCGCCATCGCCAAGCGGTAAGGCAGGGGACTTTGACTCCCCCATCGTAGGTTCGACTCCTGCTGGCGCAACTGAAAAAGAACCCGCAGGGGGCCTGGGCGACAGGTTCCCTGCGGGTTTTCTTTTTGTGAAAAGAGGGTGTTTGTGTGAACGAAGAAAATTCTCTGCTGACCGGGGCGGTGCGGCCTGCACTGCTGCGGTACGCGCTGCCCATTATCCTGAGCATGGTGGCAACACAGTTTTACGCCGTGGCCGATACCATGATCATCGGCCTGCGGCTGGATGCCGATGCGCTGGCGGCAGTGTCCAACGCTTCCACGGTGCTGATGATCTTCCTGTTCATCTCCGGCGGCATGGAGCTGGGCGGCGGTCTGCTGGTGGCGGCGGGCAAGCCCACTGCCACAAAGCATGAGATGACAGAGCTGCTGTACAACCTGCTGTTCGTGGATGAGGTCATCGCCCTGTTGACCACGGCAGTGGGCTTTGTGACCCTGCCGGCCCTGCTGCGGCTGATCAATACGCCTGCGGAGATCCTGGATACCGCTGTGCTCTACGGGCGCATCTATCTGATGGGGCTGCCATTTCTGATGCCCTACGATCTGAGCAAGGAGTGTGTCATGGGCTGCGGCGATTCCAAAACGCCGCTCAAGGTCATTGTGGCTACCAGTGCGATGAATATTGTGCTTGACCTTGTTCTGGTGGGGCCCTTCGGGGTAGCCGGTGCAGCGGCTGCCACAGCGGCGGCGCAGGTGGCGGGCGCGGTCTACATGGTGGCATTTCTGCGCCGCACCCAGATGGATGCGGCTTTCTCACTCCGGATGCTCAAGGCGCGCTATGCCAGGGATATCTTCCGGCTGTCGGCCCCCAACAGTGTCCAGCAGGCCAGCGGCACCATCATCACCACGGTCAAGCAGGGGCTGCTGGGCGGTCTGGGTGTGGAAGCCATTGCGGGTTTCTCCTGCGCAGGCAAGCTGTCCAGCCTGTTGATGATGCCGGTGTTCGGCTTTGTGCAGTCCACAGTGTTCTTTATTGCGCAAAACACAGCCGCCCTTCAGCCGGGCCGTGTGAAAGAGGGCCTGCGGGAAGGGCGGCGGATCTTGTTGGTGTATTCGCTTGGTATGGTGGCGGTCTGCATCGGTCTGCGGGGGCCGCTGCTCCGGCTCTTTACCACCGACCCGGCAGCAGCCAGCTATGGCTGCACCATGCTGGCCTTTGAATCGGTGACCTGCCTGTTTGTGGCACAGAAGCATCTGTTCGAGGCCCGCCTGCGCGGTGCCCAGAAGATGGGGCTGTATCTGGCTTCCAACCTGGGGCAGATCGCCCTGAACCTGCTGGCCTGTGTGATCCTTGTACCCCGCATTGGTTTTGCAGGCTTCTGGATGTCCAGCTGGATCAGCGCGCCCATCGGAATGCTGCTGGCAGCGGTGCTGGCGAACCTCTCAGGTGCTTCGCACCAGCTTCCCTAATAGAAGAGGTGGCATCCCGCAGGGATGACGGAGAGGTTCAGCCGATCACCTCATACTGAAAATACTCGCACTTGACCTTGCTGCCTACCTCGATCTCGGGCGGCAGCAGGGCCAGCGCAACGGGATTCAGCTCGTCGCTTTCAATGTCGGTGCGGCGCAGGTTGACATAATCGCCGTCAAAGCTGACGACCTCGTAATACCAGGGGCCCATAGGATACCTTCTTTCATTTGAGCTTTTCTTTGAGCTGTCGCTTTTTGAAGCGGCGGCTTTTTTAATGCTTCCGTCTTTTCTTTTCGTCCCAGGCAAAGTGCCCGGCGTAGAGCAGGAACACGGGCAGGGCGGCAAGGGTGACAGTCCGGCTCAGGCGGATGCCGTCCGGCTGATAGACAAAGTCGATGGTGACCGTTCCGGCGGGGCAGAGGACGGCCATCAGGCCCTCGTCCACCCGCAGGATCTCGGTCTCCTGCCCGTCCACATAGGCCGTAAAGCCGTCATCGTAGGGCACGGAGAAGAACATCAGATTGGCCCTGTCCAGCGTGGCCTCGGCGTGGAAGCCTGCACTGTTCATCTCAAAGGCGGTGCAGGCAGAGGCCCGGCGGTCGGCGCAGTCCTGAGTGTAGCGGGTGTAGGTCAGGTCGTTGAGCTCTGCCGTGGGCAGGGGCGTGAGGTACTGCCCGTAGGCCAAGGCATCCTCCTCGGTGAGAACCAGTGTCCGCATGAGCAGGTTGGAGCGGGTGGGAGTTACGGTATCCTCATACTGGGTCTCGGTGAGGTAGTAATCGTAGGTGAAGCCCATGGGAACATAGTTCTGGTTCTCGTAGAGAACATAGCCGTCCAGGGTGTTGTAATACGTCCAGCCCTCATCGGCTTCGGCGTGGAACTGCTCCTGATGCGCGAGCGTGGTCAGCAGGTATCTGACGCTGAGCAGACCGCGCAGAGCATAGTTGGAGAGTTCGGGCTGACTGCGCACATCCCGCTTGACCCCCAGTGCCGGGTAGAAGCTGAGGATGCTGGGGGCGGCGGTGCTGCCGAAATACTGCAGGCAGCTCTTGTCCAGCCACAGGCCCAGATTATCGTGGGTCTTGTAGGTGTCAATGCGCCAGTCCCCCTCGGGCAGATCCTCCTTCAGGGCCAGCGCGTTGATATACTGCTCCACAAGGTCACTGTCGGTGTTCCACTGGCCGAACTTGCCAATGCCGATGTGGACGATGCCGAACAGGCAGCTGAACGCCAGCACACCGGCCAGCAGGCGGCGGGCAAAGACCCTGCGCTGCTGCCAGCGCCTGCAGATGCAATGGTAGACGGCCAGACCGCCCAGACCAAAGGCAAGCACTGCACAGTACTGGCCCGGATTCTGCAGCACGCCCAGGCTCCACTCCTTGGTGGCGGCATCCTGCACGGGCACCAGTGCAAAGGCCAGCGTGGCGATCATCACAAAGGCAATGCTCCGGGCGGGGCGGGCGAGGTCGAGGCTGGGGTCCTCCCACGCGCTCACCGTCATGGCCGCAAGGATGAGCACCGGCATATAGAACCACCGGGCATAGTAGCTGGAATTGAGGGCATAGAACGCGCTGTTCAGGATGGGAACCAGCGCGAACACCATACAGACGGCAATGATCCGCTTTTTGCTGTCGCCCTGCCGGGCACGCCAGTAGGCCACCACACCGGCCAGACTGCACAGGGGCAGATAGGCTGTCATGCTGGTCCATTTGATGATGCCCTCAGACCAGATGGAGGTCATATAGGGGGAATCCGGGGGCAGCACCCAGCTCAGCAGGATGGCCAGATACTGCTGGGGCTTGGAATAGGTCAGAAAGCCCCAGCCGGAGGAAAGATCGATGGTGCGCGGGTTCTGCAGAACGCTGAGGACAGTGGGCCAGAGGACCACAAAGCCCAGTGCCACGCCCAGCAGGCTCTCAAAGGCCAGCTGACCGAAGAGGCGGCGCGTGAGCCGGAACTCCCCGGCGGAGAGCTTGCAGACGAAGTAGATGACAAGGAAGAGCACCTGCCCCACAAAGAAGAAGTAGTTGTTGAGCAGGTTCACCGCCACCCAGAAGGCGAACCATCCGTGGCGGTGCTCATAGATGGTCTCATCCAGTGCCCAGAGCATCCAGGGGAAGAGGGCCAGCACATCGATGAAGTGGTTGAAGAAGATGTTGTACAGCCCCCAGCCCGAAAAGGCGTAGAGGGCCGCACCCAGCACCGCAAAGTTCGGGTCTTTGACGTAGCGGCGCAGATACAGATACGCGCCGCCGCCCGCCACCGCGAACTTGAGCACCAGCAGCGGCACCATGAGGTAGGGGAGCCAGTTCTGCGGGAAGAGCAGGGAAAACCAGAAGAAGGGGGAGCCGTACAGGTAGAACGAATAGGCGTTCATGGTTCCGCTGCCCAGGTCAGTTGCCCAGGAAAAGGTATTCTTCACGCCTTCGTATCCGGCGGGGTAGCCTGCCCCCTTGAGAAAGCCGTTCATGTAGCGGTAAAAGCTGATCTGCTGGCTGTTGAAATCGCCTGCATAGTGGAAAAAGCCGCCGTCCAGCAGATAGAACGGCAGGAAGATGAGGGCGGCTGTCAGGGCGCAGAGCCCCACGGTGAGCCAGAACTTATCCTGCTTCTGCCCCAGCATCCGGGGCGAAGAATGAAATGCAGTCATGCGTCAGTCCTCTTTTCAGTATCGGAAATTTCCCGCTTACGGGAACGGCACCTCGCGGGTGTCATCGGGGTCCTGCGCGGCCCTGCGCTGCTGCTCGAACACCGCGTCGATGAGGGTGTCGAGGTCAGAAAGGCGGCTCAGCTCACAGCAGTAGCGCCGCAGGCTGGCGGCCCCCTTCAGGCCCTTCATGTAGTGCATGGTCTGGGCCCGGGCCTGGGGCATGGCAACGAACTCGCCCTTCTGCTCCACCATCTCCTCTACCTGCCGGCGCAGGGCGTTCATCCGGGCCTGCAGGTTCGGCTCCTTGGGGGCGGGCAGGCCCTCCAGTGCGGCGTTCACCCGCTCAAAGAGCCAGGGGTCGCCCAGAGCAGCCCGGGCGATCATCACGCCGTCGCAGCCGGTCTCCTCCACCATCCGCACAGCATCCTCGGCAGTGCGGATATCGCCGTTTCCCAGTACGGGAACGTGGACGGCATCCTTCACCGCCGCAATGATGGACGGGTCGATGCCCGGGGTGTACATTTGCTCCCGGGTGCGGGCGTGGACGGCGATGAGCACCGCGCCCGCCTGCTCGCAGGCTTTGGCGCATTCCACGGCCGTGACGTGCTCCGCGTCCCAGCCCTTGCGCATCTTCACGGTGACGGGGCGGGAGGTGTTTTTGACCACTTCCTCCACAATGCGGCCGCAGCGGTCGGGGTCAAGCATCAGCTTGCTGCCCGCCCCGCCCGAGACGATCTTGGGGGCCGGACAGCCCATGTTGATGTCCAGAAAATCGAACGCGTACTGCTCCACGGCGGCAGCGGCCTGCCCCATGATCTCGGGCACCTCGCCAAAGATCTGCACGCCGTAGGGGGCGCCGTTGGGTTCGGCCTTGAGCAGGCTGACGGTTTTGTGGTCGCCGTATACCAGCGCCCGGCTGGACACCATCTCACTGACGGTAAAACCGGCTCCGTGCTGGGCCATCAGCCGCCGGGCCGGGGCATCGGTAAAGCCCGCCATGGGGCCGAACACTGCCCGGTGGGGCAGGGAGATCTCCCTGATCTTCAAAGGGGTGTTGAAAGGTTCCATGATACTCCTTAGCGCTATCTGATTTAGTTGATAACATGATAAAATTTGGATTATAAGTATACCATATTTCCGGCGGCAGAACAAGAAGCGGAACATCTTTCTTGTCAGCGCGGGATTTTTCCGGTATACTGGGGACAAAAGGAGGAGCGGCTGGAACACGGCAGCCAGCTGCACAAAAGAGATGGAATACAGAGCATGGAAAAAGCAGAACGGCGCAGGGGAGAGCATCCGCACCTCCCTGCTGGGCTATGGCTGTATGCGGTTCCCCACCACACCGGAGGGAGCCATTGACGAGCCCCGGGCCGAAGCGCTGCTGAACGCTGCGCGGGACGCGGGCGTGAACTATTTTGACACCGCTTACCCCTACCACGGCGGCCAGAGCGAGCCCTTTGTGGGCAGGGTCATTGCAAAGTGGCCCCGGGAGAGCTTTTATCTGGCCACCAAGATGCCGCTGTGGCAGTGCGGGAGCCTGGAGGAGGCCCAGCATATCTTTGAAGAGCAGCTCCGGCGGCTGGGCGTGGAGTACATCGACTTCTACCTGCTGCACTCCCTGCACGCCGCCCGGTACGACCGGGCCAAGGAAATGGGCATCGTGGACTGGCTGTGGGAGCAGAAAAAGCTGGGCCGCATCCGCAGCTTCGGCTTCTCCTGCCACGACAACGCGGCGGGCCTTGAGCACATCCTGCGGGATCAGCCCTGGGATTTCTGCCAGCTGCAGTATAACTATCTGGACACCGATGACCGTGCCGAGGAGATCTCGGGTGACCGCGGCTATCAGTTGACCGAGGAGCTGAACATCCCCCTCATCATCATGGAGCCCATCAAGGGCGGCACACTGGCCAACCTGCCCCCGGAGGCCGAAGCACCCCTCAAGGCCCTGCGGCCCGAGGCCTCGGATGCCTCCTGGGCCCTGCGCTGGGTGGGCAGCCACCGGAACGTCCATGTCATCCTCTCGGGCATGAGTGCCGAGGATCAGCTCACGGATAACCTGGCCACCTTTGCCCGCTTTGAGCCGCTGACCACTGCCGAGACCGCCGCGGTGGAGCAGACCGCCGCCTTCCTGCACAGCCGCATCAAGATCGGCTGCACCGGCTGCCGGTACTGTATGCCCTGCCCCATGGGGGTGGACATCCCGGACAACTTCAGCATCTGGAACAAGCTGGGGATGTTCGGCCAGCCCGAGGCCATCAAGCACCAGTGGGAAGCCCGCTTCCCCGATGCCGAAAAGGCCAGCCACTGCGTCCGCTGCGGCAAGTGCGAGGCGGCCTGCCCCCAGCATCTGCCCATCCGCAATGCGCTGGCCCAGCTGCAGCAGGAGCTGGATCGGCTGTAATCTGTATCAGAAAAGCCACCGGCAAAAACCGGTGGCTTTTTTCTCTTATTCGCTCCACTCCATCCCGATCTTATCCAGCATTGCGCGGCGCTCAGGGGTGAGCTTGGGGTCATGGGTGATATCCCACTCCCGCATCCGGCGGAGCCAGTCGCCCAGGCAGAAGCCGGTTTCGTCGGATTTGTAGTTGGCGGCGGCGTGGAGGTTGCCGTGGGCCTTGTAGTAGGCTTTGGCCTGCTGGTAGGCGGTTCCCCACTTGGCATCCCGGGCATCCCACACCATGCCGATGCTGTTCAGCTTTTTGATGTGGGCGGGCGTGACCTGATAGGAATCCGGGCGGTTCTTGCGGGCTGCACGCAGGTTGGAGATCCACACGCCCAGCCGGACACCATCGCTGTCCACATAGCTGGCGGGGACCAGCAGGTGCTTGTATTTGCGGGCATAGCGGGCGGCACTGCGGAAGTTCCGTTCCCAGTTGGCCTCGCGCACGGTGCCGTGGTCAGCGGCGGGATCACTGGGGCGGCGCTCGCCCTTGAACAGGGTGCGCAGCAGCTTGCGGCGCTCACTGCTCAGGGCGCTGCTGCCGGAGTTCAGGGCCTGCCGCTGGCGGTTGACCCAGCTGCCCAGCCAAACGCCGTCGGCGGTCTTGTAGACAGAGGGAATCTCCAGATCGCCGTGCTCTGTCTTGTAGGCCAGAGCCAGATCATAGCGCTCCTGCCAGGGGTCGTACTTTTCCCACACCATGCCCAGCTTGTCCAGCAGGGCCTTGCGCTCAGGGGTGACCCGGGCGCTGGAGCGGTCCGGGTTCAGGTAGGCATAGCGCTGGCGCGCCACCCACTTGCCCAGCAGCACTCCGTCCGACGTGACATACTCCGAGGGGACGTTCAGGTTGCCGTGCTCATGGTAGTAGGCGGCGGCAACATCGTACAGGGACATCCACTTGCGGTCGTTGCGGTTGGTCCAGTCCATGCCCAGAGCGTCCAGCCGCTCCACCTGTTCCTGAGGCAGCTCGCCTGCCTTGTGAGCGGCGCGCTGGGCCCCCAGCCAAACCCCCAGACCGAAGCCGGAGGGCGTTTCGTATTTGATGGGCACTTCCAGATCGCCGTGCTCCAGATAATACTGGGTGGCGGCGGCATAGTTCTGTTCCCACAGATCGTTGGAGGTGCTCCACACCATGCCGATGGCTTCCAGCCGCTCGATGCGGTTCTGGGTCAGGTTGCCGCCCAGATAGCGCTGGCGGTTGTAGACGATCCATTCGCCCAGTGCAAAATCATTTTTATCGCGGTAGCGCACCGGCACCAGCAGGTCACCGTGCTCGGTGCGGTATTTCTGTGCGGAGGCAAAGCCCTTTTCCCAGGCAGCTTCCAGCCGGTGGTTCCAGCGGATGCCCAGTTTTTCCAGCTTGGCGGCCTGTTCGGCTGTCAGGCGGCCCGGGCGCTGCCCGGCCTGTACCTGCCGCTGGAGCTCGAGCCACTTGCCCACAGGCACGCCGCTGTGGATGGTATAGCTCCGGGGCAGCTCCAGGGTGCCCTCTTTGACGGCGGCATCGGCGGCAGCCTGACACAGCACCTCCCAGCGGGCCTCCATCTCCCGGCGCAGCTTGCCGTACAGGCGGTAGGTCTGCTGCATGGGGCGCTCCTGCCGGAAGCCCGGCGTTTTGCTGCCGGCCCTGGTCATGGCCTCGGTGCAGTCACGCTGCAGGGTGCGGCCGTTGCCCAGCCCCTCGAACTGCGCCACAAGGTCGAACACCGGCACGCTGCGGCTGCCTGCAGCCACCAGCGCGCGGCAGAGCATCTGCTTGAAGGTGGACATCAGGCTGGACTGGCGCACCAGAATGACCCCGGCCAACCCCTCCAGCGGCTGCTGGACTCCCGGCGCATTGACGCAGAGCAGGACCTTGGGGCCGGGGGCCGTATCGGAGAGGAAAGTCTCCACGGCGGCAGAATCCGCAAAGCAGGCGTGATCTGCAGCGTAAAAGCGGACGGCAGGGTCCACAGTGCGCAGCAGCTGTTCCAGCTCCACGCCCAGCTTTTCCTGATAGGCGGCGGATTCAAACAGGACCAGATAATGGCCGCTGGTATCGCTGAGCAGGCGGGGCAGCAGAACGGTCAGGTTCTCCACCTGACGCAGAGACCAGCTCAACTCTTCATATTGAACGCGCAGGGAGGTGTCGCCCTTGGGCATACACAGGTTTTTGATCCGGGCGCGCAGGGTGGCCAGCTCCTCCTCCTGAGGCCAGAGCAGGGCCGCATAGGCTGAGGGCACCGGCATGGTCCCGGCGGCCATGGCCTCGGCCACAGTCATGTGGGAGACGATGCAGTCGGCAAACAGCTCCTGCGCGGCGGCGCAGACGGGGGCACCGTTGGGAACACCCAGCCCCAGCACCTTTGCCTGGGGGCACATCCGCAGCAGCTTCTGCACCGACTGTGCCCAACACACGGCGCTCAACTCATGGTAGCAGTCCAGCACGACGCAGCCGGGTTTCTGCTCCCCCAGCCGCACCCACTGCTCCGGGGTGGCGGCGGCCAGCTTTTCGCAATCACAGAAGCGGACATTGCCGGGCAGGGTGCCGCCGTTGTAGCGTGTCAGCTCTGCCTGCCGCAGGGCCAGACGCTGTGCACCGGCCACCAGCCAGAAAAAGGTGGTCTGGGGGTGAGCCTCCACCACCTTCCAGGCAATACAGCTTTTGCCGGTGCCGGTGGGATGGAACACGGCGGCCCGGTTCAGGGTCTCCAGAGACTGTACAGCTTTCTGAAAAGCGGCTTCGTTGACGGGATTCAGGGTCATCGACATGGTGGTAGTGTCCTCTCCGAGTTGCATGTTTGACATCGTTGGATACAACGAAAATATTTCATAGGATTAGTTTATCGCAAAAAACATTTTTCTGTCAAGCCCTTTGAAGAGAATTTAGGGCAAAACTTGGGAAAAGGATAAAAATAGTGTGGAATCCGTGGCAGAAACTGCGAACTTTGTGCGCAGCAACGGGGATACTGAAAGTGGAAATGCGTCCCGGAGCGGAGAGAAAGTATGACCTATGGCTGGAAGAAGGCTTCTTTTGCCCCGGCAGAGCTGCCCGGGCCGCACCGGGGAGATTTGGGCAGGAAGGCTGCTGCGGGGCATCCAAGAAGCATTTCATCTTTGCGGCCGAAAAAATGAAAAATTCCCTCTTGACTTTATGAAAATAAAGCGTATAATGCAATCAACAAACCGATGAGGCGGAAGAGAACCTGCAAGCGCACTTACAGTGAGCCCGAATGGTGAAAACGGGCAGAGAGCGGGGCAGAGTTCGTGGGCCGCCGAGGGCCGGGCGAACAGGGCAGTGCCTTTAGTAGCTTGGGACGGAAGCCTCCGTTACAGGGCAGGGGAGTGTTGGCTCTCCGTTGAGGGGCTCCTGCAGTTTTCCATGGTGGGAAGACGAGCGGAGCAAGCAAGGTGGCACCGCAGATTCGAATTTCTCGACTCTGTCCTTGTGGATGAACACACAGGGACGGGGCCGTTTTTATTTTACCCGTTCCGCAGGTGGAGCGGGTTTTATTTTTTGGGCCGCCCGCTCCGGGAAAGGAGCAACCGCTATGAAAACCATGAACATGATCTCCCGCCGCAGCTTCCTGAAGGCTACCGCCGCAGCCGCTGTCGTATCCGCACTGGGCCTGACCGGCTGCGGCTCCTCCGGCTCTTCTGCCGCAGCATCCAGCACCGCTTCCAGCGCTGCCGGTTCCGCTGCCGCCGCTTCTGAGGCAGGCCAGACCTTTAAGGTGGGCATCGTCAACTATGTGGATCATGCATCCCTGAACCAGATCGTGGCCTCTGTTGAGAGCCGCCTGGATAAGGTGGGCGCGGAGAAGGGCGTGACCTTCGACTATGCCGATTACTACGCCAACGCCCAGGCTGACCAGTCCAACCTGAACCAGATCGGTGCAGACCTTGTGGCCGACCAGGTGGATGTCATTGTGGCCGTGGCCACCCCCACTGCCGCCACCATGCTGGCCGCTGTGGAAGATACCGACATCCCTGTGGTCTACTCTGCCGTCACCGACCCTGTTTCCGCCGGGTTTGACGGGGAAGAGGGCATCACCGGCACCTCCGATGCCTTGAACACCGAGGCCATTATGAACCTCATCACTGCCATCAACCCCGACATCGACACCATCGGCCTGCTGTACGACCTGAGCCAGGATGCCTCCACCCAGGCCATCGCCGATGCCAAGGCGTTCTGCGACAGCAAGGGCATCAAGTACATTGAAAAGAACGGTACCACCACCGCTGAGGTGCAGATGGCTGCTGAGGCCCTTGTGGCCGCCGGTGTCAAGGCAGTGTTCACCCCCACCGACAACACCGTGATGACCGCCGAGCTGTCCATCTATGAGACCTTCCTGGAGGCAGGGATCCAGCACTTCACCGGTGCGGACAGCTTTGCTTTGAACGGTGCTTTTGTGGGCTACGGCGTGGATTACGTCCAGCTGGGCGAGGCCACCGCCGATATGGTGGTGGAGCTGCTCTGCGGCGGCAAGACCCCCGCAGACCTGCCCTACCAGACCTTCGATAACGGCATTGTCACCATCAACACCGAGAGCTGTGAGGCACTGGGCCTTGACCTCGACACCGTCAAGGAGGCCTTCAAGCCCTATTGCACCGAAATTGTGGTAGTGACCACGCAGGAGAATTTCTAAAAAGGAGTACATCAACCATGCTGGCGAGTATCTTTTCGCTCAACGTGATCCAGACGGCGCTGGAGCTGGGCTGCATTTACGGTCTGGTGGCGCTGGCGCTGTTTCTGAGCTATTCGATCCTGAACATTGCCGACCTGTCCACCGATGGCTGCTTCACCCTTGGCTGTGCCGTGGCCTGCCAGGTGGCGCTGACAGGCCACCCCATCCTGGCCCTGTTCGCGGCCATGGCAGCGGGTGTGTGTTCGGGCTTCGTCACCGCATTTTTGCAGACACGTCTGGGCGTTGAGAGCATCATGGCAGGCATCATCGTGAACACCGGTCTGTACACCATCAATCTGGCGGTCATGGGCTTTTCGTCCACGATGTCCCTGGTCAAGACCGATACAGTGTTCTCGCTGGCAAAATCCGCGCTGGCCTTTACGGGCGGCTGGTATAAGCTGGTCATCGCGGCGGCGGTCATTGTACTCGCCTGTGCCGCCATGGTGGGTTTCCTGGGCACCCGGCTGGGCCTTTCCATCCGCGCCACCGGCGACAACGCCGCCATGGTGCGGGCCTCCAGCATCAACCCGGCCTTCACCATCACAGTGGGCCTGTGCATCTCGGGCGCGCTGACCGCCCTTTCCGGCGGCCTGCTGGCCCAGTATCAGAAGAGCAGCGACATCAACGTGGGCACCGGCATGGTGACCATTGCACTGGCTTCCCTTATCATCGGCGAAACGCTGGTGGGCAAGCGCACCATGGTGCGCCGGGTGCTGGGCGTGGTGTTCGGCAGCTGCCTGTATCGCTTTATCGTGGCCGTGGCCCTGCGCTTCAATGTGCCCGCCGCCGCCATGAAGCTAGTGAGCGCCCTCATCGTGGCTGTGGCCATCTCGATGCCCGCCATCCGGGCAAAGTTTGCCTTTGAGCAGCGCAAGCACAATGCCCGGAAGGAGGTGCACTGAGATGGAAATGCTGGAACTGAACAACCTGCACAAGACCTTTAACCCCGGCACCGTCAACGAAAAGGTGGCCCTGAACGGTGTGAGCCTGCACATGGAGGCAGGCGACTTTGCCACCATCGTGGGCTCCAACGGCGCGGGCAAATCCACTATGTTCAACGCCATCACCGGCGGTTTCATTGCCGACGAGGGCAGCATCGTGCTGGGCGGGCAGGACATTACCTTTGCGCCCGAGTATGAGCGCAGCAAGGTTATCGGCCACCTGTTCCAGGACCCCCTCAAGGGCACGGCCCCCAATATGACCATTGAGGAAAATCTTGCGCTGGCCTATCTCCGGGCAGGAACCGCCCCCCACGCGATCTTCTCCCGCATCTCCCGCAAGGATAAGGAGCTGTTCCGGGAAAAACTTGCCCTGCTGAATATGGGCCTTGAGGACCGGATGAAGCAGCCGGTGGGCCTGCTCTCGGGCGGCCAGCGGCAGGCGCTGACCCTGCTCATGGCCACCCTCGTTACCCCCAAACTCCTGCTGCTGGACGAGCACACCGCAGCCCTCGACCCTGCCACGGCGGAGAAGGTGCTGGAGCTGACCAAGAGCATCGTGGCCGAGAAAAAGATCACCTGCCTGATGGTCACCCACAACATGCATCAGGCCCTCGAACTGGGCAACCGCACCCTGATGATGGACGGCGGCCGCATCGTGTTCGATGTCAAGGGCGAGGAGCGCAGTAAGATGACCGTGGACGATCTGCTGGAAAAATTCCGTGAGAACGCCGGCAAGGCCCTGGACAATGACCGCATCCTGCTGAGCAAGGTGGAAGCGGGCAACTGAAAAGAAAATCAAAATACCCTGTCTGGACCCGAAACCGTGTCAGACAGGGTATTTTTGATACAACAAGGAGAAAATGAGATGAAAATTACGATCCGTACCCCGCAGATGCAGGATTATGACCGATTTTCTGCTATTATGGATCAGGTGCAGCAGATGCACGTGGATTGGCGGCCGGATGTCTACAAACCGGCCAGCCCATTGATCACAAAGGAACTGTTTGGCGAACTCCTGAAAGGGGACAGCTGGTATATTGCCGAGACGGACGGCATCGTTGTTGGTGTTCTGGAAGTGTTCAAGCGCCATGTGGAAGGCCCGGCGCAGGTAACAAAGGATGTTTTGTTCATCAGCACCATGGCGGTGGATGAGGCGTATCGCGGGAAGGGCATCGGACACCAGTTCTTTGAAAAAGTGAAGCAGCTCAAGGCGGAAAAGGGATGCGACACCATTGAACTGCAGGTGAACGCTAAAAATAAAATGGCGTATGAGATGTACCGGAACTATGGCTTTACGGAAAAGTCCATCAATATGGAGCTGAAATAAAACGATTGTAATTATCCTTGTATATGTAGTCATAATGTGATACAATGCTTTTGACAGGAGGTGTCACTTATGATGCAGACATTTGTTCGCCCATCCCGTGATCTGCGCAACCACTACGCTGAAATTTCAGAGATGTTGAAAGACCACAATCATGTTATTATCACAAATCATGGTCGTGGGGAATCCGTCCTCATCAACATTGAGGACTACGCCAAGTATGAGGAGTTCATGCACCAGCGGTATGTTGCCGAGGAGCTTGCCAAGGCAAAACAGCAGGCTGCAGACCCCAACACGCAGTGGACAGAGCATGAAAGCGTATGGGAGACGCTCCACGAACAGTATGACGTATAAGATCAAATACCTGCCCCTTGCTGTACAGGACTTGAATGACATTGCCCGGTATTTGTCCGGCTTCTACCCCCAAACGGCCCGCCGTGTGCTGAAAGAAATGCGGGAAAAGATCACAAAGCTGGGGGATACCCCACGGATGTGTGAAGTCTATGCCCTTGACCCGACCTACCGCAAGCTGGTGGCAGACCAGTATCTGGTGTTTTACCATGTCAATGAGAACGTCAAGGTGGTGGAGATCCACCGTGTACTGCGCGGCTCATGGAATTTGCCGCAGTACCTGGAATAAAATAAAGAGCAGAGCGCTCCAGCCAGCTGGCCAGACGCTCTGCTCTTTTTAATGCAGTATTCTGAATACTCAGAACTTACTTGACGTACTCAACCGTGTACTCAAAGCCATACTCTTCCTGCAGTTTCTTGACGGCAGGCTCGCAGTCCTCGATGAAGCTGGGTGCGTAGACGGAAGCACCGTTGTGGTCCTTCTTGTAGTCCTCCACGATCTGCTGCAGCTTTGCCCAGCCCTCGTTGGCCTTGGCGTTGTCAACAGTGTCGGGGAAGTTGATGATGAATTCACGGTGCTGCGGAATACGAGCTTTCATAAGTGATATCTCCTTGATTGACTATTTGTAGTTTATTGCTTGATTTATACAGAAGCTTAATGCTTTTGTAGATAACGGATAGGCCCTGCTCTGTGCAACCTGCCCTCTATGCACGGTTGCTGCCGGTTTCAGACAGAGAGGTTATACGCCTGACAGGCATTCTCCACCGTCTGGCGGAACACCTGCTCCGGTTCCTCACCCCTGACGTTGGCGATATGCTCGCCCACATAGCGGATAAGGGAACTGTCGCAGCGGGTGCCGCGGACAGGCTCCGGGGCCATATAGGGGCAGTCGGTCTCGAGAACGATGCGTTCCAGCGGCAGGGCGGCAATGGCCTTGGCGGCCCGCTTGGCCCCCTTGAAGGTGCAGGCCCCGCCAAAGCCGATGTAGAGCCCCTGCTCTGCCAGCCAGAGCGCGTCATCGGCGCTGCCGGAATAGCAGTGGACGATGCCCTTGGGCCGGTACTTTTTCAGCAGGGCGTAGACATCGGCGTGGGCGCTGCGGTCGTGCACGATGATGGGCTTGTCCAGTTCCAGCGCCAGCCGGATCTCGGCCTCAAACAGCGCCAGCTGGGCATCCTTGGGCACAGGCCAGTGGTAATCCAGTCCGCACTCCCCAACAGCCACCACCTTGGGGTCCTCGTAATAGGGGGCAAGGGCGCGCATCTCTGCGGCCCAGTCGCCGCCGTATACCGAGACAGTAGGGGCGGGGCCTTCCTCACCGCAATCCTCCGGGGCCAGCAGGCTCTCCGGGTGGATGCCGACGGCGGCGTATACCCAGGGATATTTGTGGGCCAGCTCCAGCACCTTGGGCGCATCGCCCGAATGGGTGGCCTGCTCGCACACGCCCACCACACCTTTGCCGGGCAGGCTGTCCAGCAGGGCAAAGCGGTCCGCATCAAAGGCGCGGGCGCTGTAATGGGCGTGGGTGTCAAAGATGGGGTACTCCATGTTACCGGGCACGCTCCTTTTTGGCGGGGGTCTTGTTTACCAGCCAGATGCCGATGCAGACCAGCACCAGCGCCCCCAGATACTGCCACCGGAACAGCGGCTCCCCATTGATGAGGGCGCTGAGCAGGACATTCACCACCGGGTTCACGAACCCGAAGATGGCAATCCGGCTGACGGGGTTGTTCTTCATCAGCAGGGCCCAGACGATGTAGCCCGCGCCGCAGATGAAGGCCAGCGCCAGCAGGTCCAGCACGCTGAGCACAGACCAGTGTTCCAGCCGTCCGCCCAGAACAGCGCCCAGCAGGAACAGGGCTGCGCCGCCCACGAACAAGTTCACAAAGCAGACGGCAAAGCTGTCTGCCCGGCGGGTGACGGATTTGTTCCAGGGGCCTGCCAGCGTGAAGAGGACAGTGGCAATGAGCATGTAGGCTACGCCCCGGGCGCTGCCGCCGCCGTGGTTGCCCAACGTGGCGATGAGAACGCCCGCAAAGCCGATGCCGCAGCCCAGCGCCTTGGCCGGGGTCATGCGGTCAGCCCTGCCGTAAAGGAAATGGGCGAAGATGACCCCCAGAAAGCTCTGGGTGCTGTTCAGGATGCCCCCAAAGGCACCGGTGAGCAGGGCAACAGCACTGTAGAAAAAGGCATACTGCGCTGTGGTCTGCCACAGGCCCAATGCACAGCATTCGGCCAGGATCTTCCCTTTGGGCATGGCGGGCAGCCTGCCCTCCAGCAGCAGGCTGCCGCCCAGTACCAGCACACTGCCCAGCATGAACCGCACCCCTGCAAAGCAGAGAATGGAGGCCGTGTCAGCGGTGTCGATGGCAAAGAGCCGGTAGCCCAGCTTGATGAAAGGAAAGGCCGAACCCCACATGGCGTTGCAAAGGATGGCGATGATAACGGCAAAGGCCGGTGTGCCGAAAAGCCGGTCCAGCTTTTCGGCGCGGCTCAGCTGTGTCTTCATGGCTCAGTGGATGCGGCTGCCAACTGGGGTGTTGTCGCCGTAGAAGGCGATGGAGCAGCCGCCGTCAGCGGTGTCGGCAGCAAAGATCATGCCCTCGCTGACATACTTGCCCTTCAGCATGGGACGGGGGGCAAGATTGCAGACGATGCCGATCTTCTTGCCGATCAGATCCTCCGGCTTGAACCACTTGGCAATGCCGGACAGGATGCAGCGCTCACGCTCGCCGTCAAACACGGTCAGGTGGAGCAGCTTCTTGCTCTCCTTCAGGTTCTCGCAGGCACGCACCTCGGCCACGCGCAGCTCCACCTTGCAGAAAGTGTCAAAGTCGATCTCTTCCTCGTGGGTAAAATCAACGGTGCTCTCCTCAGCGGCGGGGGCGGCAGCAGCCTTTTCGGCTTCGGCCTTGGCCTTGTTGGCAGCTTCGGCAGCGGCCTTGCGCTTCTCATCCTCTTCCTTCAGGTGGGCAATCTCCTTGGCCACGTCAATGCGGGGGAACAGGGCATCGCCCTTGTGGACGGTGTAGGTCTCCTGCACGCCGTAAGCAGCCTTGCTCAGGTCGATGTCGGCAGTGGACAGGCCCAGCTGATCCATCATCTTGGGAGCGGTGGAGGGCAGGTAAGCGTTCAGCAGGATGCCTGCCACACGCAGTGCCTCGCACAGATGGTAGAGCACGCTCTCCAGACGGGCCTTGTTGGCCTCATCCTTGGCCAGAGCCCAGGGAGCGGTCTCGTCGATATACTTGTTGGCGCGCTGGATCACGGCAAAGATCTCCATCAGGGCCTGAGGGATGGTCAGGTTGTCCATATCGGCAGTGACCTTGCCCAGCAGCTCATTGACCATGGTCTCCAGCTCCGTGTCGATGGCCTCGGTGCCAGCGGCCTTGTGGACCGTGCCGCCGACGTACTTCTCGCACATGGCAACGGTGCGGCTGAGCAGGTTGCCCAGGTCGTTGGCCAGGTCGCTGTTGATGCGGTTGATCAGGGCCTCGTTGGTGAACATGCCGTCGTTGCCAAAGGGGATCTCACGCAGCAGGAAGTAGCGGATGGAGTCCACGCCGTAGCGGTCACACAGGACCACGGGGTCCACAACGTTGCCCACGGACTTGGACATCTTGCCGCCGTTCATCAGCAGCCAGCCGTGGCCAAACACGCGCTTGGGCAGCGGCAGATCCAGAGCCATCAGCATGGCGGGCCACAGGATGGTGTGGAAGCGCAGGATCTCCTTGCCCACCATGTGCAGGTCAGCAGGCCAGAACTTGTTGTAATCGTGGTAGGTCTCGTTGCCGTAGCCCAGCGCAGAGATATAGTTGCTCAGCGCATCGACCCAGACATACATGGTGTGCTTGGGGTCAAAGGGAACGGGGATGCCCCACTTGACAGAGGTGCGGGAAACACAGGTGTCCTGCAGGCCCTGCTTGATAAAGGCGATCATCTCGTTCTTCCGGCTCTCGGGCTGGATGAACTGGGGATTCTCCTCGTAGTACTTCAGCAGGCGGTCGGCATATTTGCCGGTCTTGAAGAAGTAAGCCTCCTCGTGGGCATCATAGACCTCGCGGCCGCAGTCGGGGCACTTGCCGTCCACCAGCTGGCTGTCGGTCCAGAAGCTCTCGCAGGGCTTGCAGTAGTGGCCGATGTACTCGCCCTTGTAGATATCGCCCTGCTCATACAGCTGGGTGAAGATCTTCTGGCAGGTCTCCACATGGTAGTCATCGGTGGTGCGGATGAAGCGGTCATAGCTGACATCCAGCAGCTTCCACAGATCCTTGACGGTGGCAACGATCCGGTCAACGTACTCCTTGGGGGTCACGCCTGCATCGGCGGCCTTGTCCTGGATCTTCTGGCCATGCTCATCGGTGCCGGTCAGGAACATGACTTCCTTGCCCTGCATCCGCTTGAAGCGGGCCAGCGCATCGCAGGCCACGGTGGTGTAACTGTGGCCGATGTGCAGCTTGTCGCTGGGGTAGTAGATGGGGGTCGTGATGTAGAATGTGTTGTGTTCGCTCATGGGGGATGATTCTTCCTTTCTGTTGTGGCTGTGTCACAAAAAAGCTCCCGTCCTGCCGGAATGCACCGGACAAGGACGGGAGCTGAACTTCCGTGGTACCACCTTGCTTCGCCGCGCCCTTGCAGGCATGGCCTTGCGTGCCGGGATGAACCCGGCCTCCGCGCGGTAACGGGCGCACCCGGCGGGGGCTTGGCGGCGCGCCGCTTCACCCCCACAGCTCAGAGGCCATCTTCCACCCCGTGCTCACCTGCCCGGTTCCATCCTTCGGGCTTTCTGTCAGGCGCAGGCGGGGCGTACTCTCCTCGTCAAGGCTGTTCGCTTTTTGCCAAAGGGGCACACGACCCCCTTGTTCCTATTATAATACGCAAAAACGGCGGGTTTGTCAACTCTCCCGGTAAAGTGTTCTGCAAAACGGCTTTTGACTCGGTTTGTGTATATAAACGAAATAGTCATTAACAAAAAGATACGGTCAGGAATTGCTATCCTATCCCCTGTACATTGCCAAGCGCAGCCGCACCCTGTCAGCAGTACAAAGCCCCCGAAGGGGGTAACCAGAGCGTAAGCGATGGTTAGCAAGCATTGCATCTATAAAACAGATTCTGATTCAGGGACACCCTAAAACCCATTTTGCTGGAGCCCCGGCCCAGCGCAAAATCCCAGGTGGATCCCCCTGCGCCGGGTGTCTGCCGCTCACTTTTTCCGCGTGGCAATGTCCTGAAAGGAGAAATAGTCCGGTTGGTGGCGGGACTGGGTGTACTCGAACAGCATTCCATCGGAGTTGAAGGTCTGGTTTACCACCACCGCCACGCAATCATAGCCGTCCATATCCAGCAGCTTTTCATCACGGGCAGTTGCGTGTTCCACCGTGATGCGGCGCTTGCTGGTGATGATCTGCATTCCAAGCACGTTTTCAATAAAATCATAGATGGAGTGGGATGCGATTTCCTCTGTCAGTCCGGGTACAAATTCCTTTAAAAAGTAATTGATGTCCAGAATCAGTGCTTTTCCGTTCAGATAACGCACACGCTGTACCGCCCACAATTCATCGCCCTCAGAAAATCCGCTTTCCGCGGCAAACTGTTCCGTTGCGATGATGGTCTCAAACCGAATGACGCGGGTAACGGCATGCAGACGATTGCGGTTAGCGGTCTCCTGAAAGGTCTCTATTCCACCGATGGTAAACGTCGTTTTGCCCACCGGCTGGTAGATGACCCGCACGCCGCGCCCCTGCATGGTCTGCACATAGCCGTCGGCTACCAGCTCCGCCAATGCGCGTCGAACTGTGTTGCGGGAGCAGGCGTATTCCTCTATTAAGGTATTCTCGCTGGGCAGCAGCGATTGATAGGGGTAATCCTGCGCCTCGATGCGTTTTTTGATGCTGTGATAAATGCCATCATATTTTGCCTTTGGCATGGTGTGTACCTCGCAACTTGTTCAAACATTTACTTTAGTATACCGTCTTTTCGGCTAAATTTCAAGGGGGCAACTTGTGAGCAGTGACGAAAATAGGCATTCTGCAATGCTTTTTTGCAAAAGCATATTGACTTGTATGAACAAGTCTGGTATTCTGTGGCTGTAAGGAGAACTTGTATGAACAAGTTCGAAGATGCCCGCTCTACCGGGCAAAAGGAGGAAAACATTATGGGTAAATACGAACAGGACGCAAGGCTGCTGCTTGAGTACGTTGGCGGCAAAGAGAACATCGCGGCAGTTTCACACTGTGTATCCAGGATGCGTTTTGTGCTGAATGATCCCGCCAAGGCGGACGTTGCCAAGATCGAGGCACTGAAATCCGCCAAGGGCACTTTCACCCAGGCGGGCCAGTTCCAGGTCATCATCGGCAATACGGTCAGCGATTTCTACAATGACTTTATTGCGGTATCCGGCATTGACGGTGTTTCCAAGGATGCCGTCAAGAGCGCGGCCAAGCAGAACCAGAACGCATTGCAGAAGGTCATGAGCGTGCTTGCGGAAATTTTTGCCCCGTTGATTCCCGCCATCATCACCGGCGGTTTGATTCTCGGCTTCCGCAACTGCATTGACAGCATCTACTTTTTTAATAACGGCACCCAGACGCTGTGCAACATCAGCCAGTTCTGGTCCGGCGTTGACAGCTTCCTGTGGCTGATTGGCGAAGCCATCTTCCATATGCTGCCGGTCTGCATCTGCTGGTCTGTCACAAAGAAAATGGGCACGACCCAAAGCCTGGGCATCGTCCTCGGCCTGACGCTCGTCTCCGGCCAGCTGCTCAACGCTTACGCCGTGGCTTCTACTGCGGCGGCAGATATCCCGAAATGGGATTTTGGCTTCTTCACCATCAATATGATCGGCTATCAGGCGCAGGTCATTCCCGCCATGCTGGCCGCGTTCACGCTGGTCTATCTAGAAAAATTCTTCCGCAAGATCTGCCCGCCGGTCATCTCGATGATCGTTGTGCCCTTCTGCTCGCTGGTGCTGTCCGTCATCATCGCCCACACTGTCCTTGGCCCCATCGGCTGGAAGATCGGCACCTTCATTTCTGACATCGTCTACGCCGGCATTTCCGGCTCCTTCCGCGTGGTCTTTGGCGCAATCTTCGGTTTTGTTTATGCCCCGCTGGTCATCACCGGCCTGCATCACATGTCCAACGCCATCGATATGCAGCTGATCGCCGACTTCGGCGGTACGATGCTGTGGCCGATGATCGCGCTGTCTAACATTGCACAGGGCTCCGCCGTGCTGGGCATGATCTACCTGCAGCGCAAGAACGCGGACGCTCAGGAAGTCAACGTTCCCTCCTGCATCTCCTGCTACCTCGGCGTTACCGAGCCTGCCATGTTCGGTGTCAACCTGAAATTCCACTTCCCGTTTATCTGCGGCATGATTGGATCTGCCATCGCAGCGGTCGTCTGTGTGGCAACTTCCACCACGGCCAACGCCATCGGTGTCGGCGGCATCCCTGGTATTTTGTCAATCCAGCCCGCCTATATGCTCAGCTTTGCGCTGTGCATGGCCATTGCCATCGTCGTCCCCTTTGTGCTGACCGTCATCGTCGGCAAGAAAAAAGGCGTTGCCTGATTTTGTGAGGTGTGTACCATGAATGATTTTAAAGATAAAGTTGTCTACCAGATTTACCCGAAATCCTTCATGGACTCGAACGGTGACGGCTTCGGCGATTTGAAGGGCGTCACCGCGAAACTGGACTACCTCGCCGACCTGGGCGTTGACTATCTCTGGCTGACGCCGTTCTTCCCCTCGCCCCAGCGCGACAACGGCTATGATGTGGCCGACTACCGTGCCGTTGACCCGCGCTACGGCACGATGGAGGATCTGGAGGAGCTTATCTGCGAGGCGGACAGGCGCGGCATCGGCCTGATGCTGGACATGGTGTTCAACCACACCTCCACCGAGCATGAGTGGTTCAAAAAAGCACTGGCGGGCGACAAAAAGTACCAGGACTATTACATCTTCAAGGACGGCACGCCCGACTGCTGCCCGACGAACTGGGTGTCGAAATTCGGCGGCCCTGCGTGGGAATATGTACCATGGCTCGGCAAGTGGTATCTGCACCTGTACGATGTGATGCAAGCCGACCTGAACTGGGAGAACCCCGCCGTGCGGGAGGAAATGGCCGACATCCTGCGATTCTGGAAGGCGAAAGGCATCAAGGGTTTCCGTTTCGACGTCATCAACGTCATTTCCAAGCCCAAATTTTACGAGAATGACTACGAGGGCGACGGCCGCCGCTTCTACACCGATGGCCGCAACGTCCACAAGTACCTGAAGGAGCTGGTCGCCGCGGGCGGCATCGACGGCATGATCACGGTGGGGGAGATGTCCTCCACCACGCTGGAAAACTGCATCGGCTACACCGCTGAGGGCAACCACGAGCTGACGATGTGCTTCAATTTCCACCACCTGAAGGTCGACTACAAGGACGGGCAAAAGTGGGAATTGAGGGAGCCTGATTACCTCGCCATGAAGAAACTGTTCCAGACCTGGCAGGAGGGGATGCAGGCCTACGGCGGCTGGAATGCGCTGTTCTGGTGCAACCACGACCAGCCCCGTGCGGTCAGCCGCTTTGGCAGCGACACGACCTACTGGAAGGAAAGCGCCGAGATGCTGGCGGTGGCCATCCACTTTATGCGCGGCACCCCCTACATTTATCAGGGTGAGGAGCTGGGCATGACGAACCCGCACTTCACATCCATTGACCAGTACCGTGATGTGGAAAGCCTCAACTACTATAAGATTCTGCGCCAGCAGGACAAGTCCGAGGAAGAAACGCTGAACATTATCGCCCAGCGCAGCCGCGACGACAGCCGCACCCCGATGCAGTGGGACGCGAGCGAGAACGCCGGGTTTACCACCGGTACGCCGTGGATCGGCATTGCCGACAACTACAAGGCCATCAACGCCGCTGCCCAAATGGACGCCCCGGATTCCATCCGCAGCTTTTACAAAACGCTGGTGGCCCTGCGCAAGAAAATGCCGGTCATCAGTGCGGGAAAAATCGAGTTTCTTTACCCGGACAATGCCGATTTGTTAGCCTATCGCCGGTACGACGGCGAGACGGAGCTGCTGGTTCTCTGCAACCTGCGGGAGCGGGAAATTGCCAAGCCCCTGCCCGTAGGCTGGACCGATGCCGAGAAACTGCTGGGTAACTACCCCGACACCGCCGAAACGCTGCGCCCCTATGAGTGCGTAGTGCTGAAAAAGTGAAGGCTGCCGTATTATCTTTTCGCTATTGGGAGTTGACCGTATCCTTTGCGATAGTAACCTCATAGTGAGCAAGACAAAAGCACTTTCCCTTATTTGCAATGCAAATATAAGGGAAAGTGCTTTTTTGTAAGGGCAAAATTCCGCGTTTAAAGCTGTGCAAGACCTGCCGGGTGCCATTCGTCCCGGATGCCGATGTCGGCACAGACGATCTCACCGCAGAAGGGTGCGGAGCTTGGAGCTGTGTGCAGGGGCTTGCAGCTGTCAAACGTCACGGTCAGAACTTTTTTCATCGGTAAACCCTCCTTTGGTGGATTCGGGAAGTTCAGCCCGAAAACAAAAAAAGCGCGTTCCTCTTTCTGTTCCGAGAGAACAGCGAGTGAACGCGCTATGTATGGAGAAAAGTGATTTACACGGTTTCAGGCAGGAATGTGGAAAATAGATTTACACAGTTTATCTTGTGTTTACATGGATTTACAGGAAAGCGTTCGCCAATTTTAGCAGAGAGCCGGGAAACAGAGTTCAAAGGTGCTTTATGGGGCTTCATTAGCTGGAAGCCTGATTTTATTAGCTGGAACCGAAAATTCTGCTAATGGCATTCGCTGGCTAATTTTGATGATAGGTTCAAAATGAAAAATGCGAAGGTCATCTTTCACATGGAAAAATGACCTTCGCATTTTTTGAAATAGTGTCCTCAGGCGGAGTCGAACCGCCGGCCTTTCGCTTAGGAGTAACCCCGACCGCTGTAAACCCGTGATAAAACTAGGTAATTTATTTTACATTGCGTCAACAGATTTTTGTTTGCGCTGTCAATTTAAGTCAACGAAATCGAACCTGTTTTAAGCTGTGTAAACGGGCGTTCATTAGCTGGAAATTAGCTGGCTAATGAAAGGGAGTTGCTCTATTGTAAACCAAACCCCTTTATTAGCTGGAAAGGGTGGATTTGTTCCGGGAATTTTGCATTTAGAAACCGATTTTTCAATCTGGACTTATGATGCCATGCCGGAGCAAGGGCTTCCATAGAAATCCGACCGGCTGCATCCCGAAGGATGCCTCCGGCCTATGTAGTCAGCGGGTCTTGTCTTGTAAAAAGAACGCTTTTATGGTATTCTTACCTTGGATAGAGAATAGAAAGCAGGTGAACCGATGGCAGAAGTTGAAACGCAGAAGGAACTTGACTTCGAGCGCAAGCACAAGGAAGATTTACAGCGTATCCGAAACTTCCGGCTCATGGATGATGACTTTATGAGCAAGGTCTTTGAAGATAAGCCCTGTGCGGAATGCCTGCTTCAAATCATTCTGAACCGTGATGACCTGACTGTACAGGAAGTCCATGGTCAGCATGATTTGAAGAATCTGCAAGGTCGTTCTGTGCGGCTGGATATTCTGGCAGTGGATCAGGAAAACCATACCTATAATATCGAGGTGCAGCGCAACGACCATGGGGCTGGTGCCAAGAGGGCGAGATACAACAGCAGTCTGCTGGATGCAAACCTGACAGATCCGGGTGATGCGTATGACGCACTGAACGAGACCTATGTAATCTTTATTACGGAAAAAGATGTGCTGCGGGGTGGACTTCCCATCTACCACATCAACCGCATCATTGAGGAAACAGGAAAGTCTTTTGGAGACGATGCACATATTATCTATGTAAACTCACAGATCAAAGACGAGACTGCATTGGGAAAGCTGATGCACGACTTTACCTGTACAGACCCGGATGACATGAATTATCCTGTTCTGGCACAGCGGGTACGGTATTTCAAAGAGGATACGAAGGGAGTGACGACAATGTGCAAGGCAATGGAAGAAATGAGAGCGGAAGAAAGAAAAGAAGCAACTTATGCAAAAGCTATAGCAGTTGCACAGAAGATGCTCAAAGCGGGGATTCCTTACGAGGAAATCGCAGATATGGTCGAACTTTCCGTTGATGAGGTCAAGGCACTGGATACGAAGAAGCCTGCCTGACCATGAATCAAGATTATGAGCAGAATATTTGATGAAATAAGAGCAGAAGCAGCGCATGAATGCTCGCTTGAAGCAGCGGAGCGCCTACTGGCAGATAATCGGTTCTCGCATGAGGAGATTGCTAAATACACGGAGCTTACACTCGATGAGATCGAAGAACTGGCCAGAAAGATAGCTGCATCTTCTTAAAACAAACAGAGGCAGTTTTCCAAAAACGGAAAGCTGCCTCTGTTTATGTATATGAGGGTTACAGGCTTTTTGCAAGATTCTTGATGAGCGCTGCCATTGAAGAATCAGACAGTGGTTTGGTGAGTGACAATGTGAATACATTTGCGGTTGGTGGAAACAGGAAAGTTCGGCTTTATGCGGTGTCGTAGTGATATCTCACATTATATAATTCATTCGTAGAGGTAAGTGGGTGGCCTGTTCTTGTCGTTCGTCCTGTTTCGCTGAATAAGTACAAAGCGGATTTTGCTCTTGAACATAGAACATATAAAAGCTTTAAGGTTTCATTTTTGTTTTTTATGATATTCCAATTGGGCAGATGGCCGTTCAGCAAATCATACCCAATAACAACTGTATATTCTTCACCCTTTATCCCGTGAATGGTGTTGATGACGACGCCATCACGTTCTTTGAAATATGCATAAAGGTCATCGCAGTTATACGGTAACTGGAATTGCCGGATTCGATCTTCGGTTTTTTTCAGGAAAGAAACATAAGTCTTATGAAGCGGTGTTTCAGGTTCAAAAGGTATCCGCAGATGTTGAAAGACATGAGTTATGGCTTGCTGATAAAACATTAAACCGTCGTTCGTATTCTTTGGAGCTGAATTGATGATTTTCAACAAAGAATAGGTATCATAACCCTCTGGAAAAGCAACATGATATTCGCTTTCAAGGATATCAGAAAATTCAGAGACAATTCTCTTTCTTACACGAACGTTTGTTCCGGGGGTGGTGAAGAATAATTTGGCTAGAAGATAAAAAGGATTCATTGGATCATACTTGAATGGCGCAATATCCGGTGCATCGAAATTCACCGATGGCAGTTCATCACGGAGTTTTTTAGCAAGGGGGTAAATCTGAAACCACTGTGGCGCAACAACGCAAATATCGTGTGCAGGAATACCAGAAGAAAGATGGAGGAGGATAATCTGAGCTATTTTATGAGGCAGATCATCCTTATATATGGTGTGATCATAGAAAATCGTGCCCTGCATATTTTTGATGTCAGATATAGCTTCGATTGTTGATGGTACAACTTCAAAGTTGGAATAATAATCAATAATCCTCTGGGTCGAACGGTAACAACCTGTTAGGCTGGCTGTTTCAAAACTGACCCCAAACTGATGAGCCAATTCTTCGGGCGTTTTGGCGATACCACCCAGACCGCTATATATTGCCTGATTGGCGTCGCCGACAAACATGATATTGATTTTTTTGTTCGCCTGCACAATTTTGGCGAGGATAGAATATTGCAGTGCATTGGTATCCTGAAATTCATCCACATGAATACTGCGTATGATATGAGAAATATTTTCAGCGATAAATGGGTGTTCTGATAATAATGTATCAGATAGTTCTAGGATCATATCAAAGTCGATTTCTTTGTTGCTCCGCAAACGTTCGCGATAGGCAGCTTTTATTATAGGGTTGGAAAATAAATCGCTCTGCGTTGCGTGGATCCTCAATGCAGAATTGATCTCGGCAAGGTATTGCTTTTTTATAAATTCGTCAACAATGTGATATCCATGACAGAGTTGCTCTGAATACATGGCATACGGTCGAATGATAAAGTGCATGCAAAATTGATGAATTGTCCCGGTCCATATGGAGGACTCATCGATGCTCATGCTATCCAGACGTGAATAAATCTCATCCGCAGCACGGTTGGTGTAGGTGATTGCTATATTTAACAACCGAGAAGGTATATATTTCTTATCAAGGTAAGCTAAACGATAGGTAATGGTTCTTGTTTTGCCGCTTCCAGGGCAAGCAGTCAGGACGTAGTTGTTTTCGCTGATGCAAACATCCCGCTGCTTTGGATTCAACTGCACTAAAAATGTGAAATCGTTATCCATGTACAACATCCTTTCGAAAGGAGATAAAATACGCAAAATTATTGTCAGGGTACGTGTCACAAAATGCCTGAATCGCTGTTGATATCTCGTCAGGGGTTTTAGCATTTGTCAGAAACTCTTTAAGAACGACCGCACTATCCCCATAATATCCTTCTAATGTGTGCAGTGCCATCTTCTTTAACAATTTTTCGTCGATAATGCTTTGCGAAACAAATGCAAGAGCCTGAAGCATATACGAGGGGATGATAACTGTTTCATCGATGACAGTAGACAGAAGTGTTGCATACCAACCTTTTCCAAGCTCTTTTGCAACAGTTAGGACTGTATCATACCGTTTTGCATCATCCGTTCCTGAAAGTTCTCTAACGTGTCCATCAATGGCCGCTTCCTGCGTATAATGTGCTTTTATCACTGTTTCTATGAAGCGATGATTTCTCGATTCATTTGCAAAATCAACTTCAAAAGTGTATGGAGCATAAAACATATCGACCCATCGATTATCGCCATACAGGCTATTGAGTTTTTCTGTCCTTGTTTCTCCTCTTTTGGCAGCCTCAATATGGCATTTTTTTGCATCAGGCATGATTGCGTCGCTGTCGGTAATAATTGCACAGTGCCGCTGTAACCGCTTGTCATCAAAAAGACTGGCAACATATTCAAAAGAGACACTGCCAACATTGATTAGGCCGATGCCAATCTCATCTAGAGATACACCAAGTGCTTTTTTTACCATAGAAGGTAAAAGAATTTCTTCCCCATCTCCCTCAACAAGAACTACACCCTTGGAAAAAAGGAGAACGGAGCGCTTGGCATCTAAATAGCGTTCCAGACACATGGAAAGAGATAGCCCCTTCTTTATATTCAGAGACTTCTCGCCAAAATCATCCAGATGTTTGGCCGGTTGCATAACAGTAGAAAAAAGAGTCCCTGATTTAAGAATATTTACTTTTCGGATATCAGATACTTCAGAAAGATGTGTGGAATGGGTGGTCATGATAACCTGTGTATAATCACGGGATATTTTCAGGCTATCAAACAGAGTTTTTTGAATATGAGTATGGATATGAGCTTCGGGTTCTTCAATAACCATGATGTTAAGAATTTCATGATGCCGGTTGTATTCAAATTCTACCAGTTTTAATGCAATATACAATATATTTAGATGCCCGAGCCCGAGCCGATCTATATCAATATCTCCGGCAGGAGATACCGTCAAATATTTTGCCAGAGATTCGATATCTTCTTTGATTTTTGACTCAACAGTTATTTCGGGAGAATAGACAAGGCCCACAATCTCATGGAGCTTTCCGCTTACATCCTGCCCGATATTTTCAATCTGTGGGATTGCAGAAATCGTATTATTGAGCGCATGGATTTTGTCTTTGATTTCCTGCTTGCTAGCGCTTGTAATCTCACCTTGGACAGAATCAAAGACCCGACGAATCGGATTTCGTGGCTTTTTTAGCTCCGATTCTGCGTCCCGCAAAGCATCAATGAACACAACGGAAATGTGCTGCCAGACGCTGAGGATATCTATCTTAGTGCCTAGAATCTGTAAATCTTCGGCTTCAGGATCAGTATAGAATCCTTGATCAAAATCGCCTACGAGATTTTTATAGACCTGTGGGTCTGTAAAATCGGCCTGAGATCTGGAAGTATAAAAGAATTCGTAATCGGATAGTGAGATTTTTTTGCGGATTTCATCGAATGATTCTTTATTTGCAGCTCTGGATAATTCCATGCGGACGCTTCGGATAGGACGAATAAACAGTGTGACTGTTCCGAAATCATTACCTGCACAACGAATGTAGGACCTTAAAAATTCCACATTTTCCTCACTGGGCGTAAGCTCTGCACAAAGCTCATCTTGCTTGTCGTCATCGGTTATTTTGTCAAAAAAAGCTGAGATAATGATCCAATGCCCTTTCCAGTCACCGAGAACTTCAGAAAAATCTGTTTCTTTTAATCTCTTGGAGTCGTAGAAATAGCCGCTATCCAGCAGAATTCGGAGAGCTGTCATAGAGTTGCTCTTTCCGGAGTCATTTTCTCCAATTATCGTATTGGCACCAGGTGAGAACTCAAATCTCGAAGATAAAAGATTTCGGAAATTACGAATCTGCAGATATTTCAGGAACATTGTAATCACTCACTTTCCAATAGTGACATATTTGCGGTTTTGAATTTATGATACCATTTACAAGAAGGGTTTTCAATAGGATCACAATTGATAACACCCAAAGGCTTAGAATAGCGAAGCATCTACTGGCAGACAATAGGTCCTCGCATGAGGAGATTGCTAAATACACGGAGCTTACACTCGATTAAATCGAAGAACTGGCCAGCAAGATTGCTGCATCTTCTTAAAACAAACAGCGGCAGTTTTCCCAAAACGGAAAGCTGCCGCTGTTTATGTATAGGGGACTTATAGACTTTTGGCAAGATTCTTGATGAGTGCTGCCATCGAAGGATCGGACAGGAGTTTGGTGAGTGCTGCTGCCGCCTTGGCATCGACTGCGCCGGTTCCGCATTCTACGTTCGGCTCGTCATCGTGCTGGATTTCAGGCTCCGCACCTTTGTGCTGATAGAAGAAGTTATCGAAGTGCTGGGCGTTGATTCGCCGGTCATCATCCAAGATGTGTGCATACTGCTCTGTGACCATGGACGCCTGCGCATGGCCGGAGTCACCCTGAACAGCTTTGATGTCGCCGCCGTTCAGCTTGAGCTTGTATGTAATACTGGAATGCCGGAAGCTATGGAAAACCACTTTCGGAAGATTATTCTTTTTAATCAGGCGATTCAAGGCTGCATTGACGGTGGTATGCTCTGTTGGCAGACCAAGCGGGCCGGCAACCACCAGATTGTAGTCGGTGTATTCGTCGCCCAGAGCCTCTTTGATGTTGTCTTGGTCGGCCTTGTAGGCGACCAGCATTTCGGCAACCGTTCTGGGCAGAAACACCGTTCGGATACTGCTCTCGGTTTTTGGCTTCTTCAGAATCTGGACGGTTGTGCAAAGAGATGTTCTGGACGGAAAGCGCCGGATGACTTCGATATCATCCAGCGTGTCCAGTGCCGACACATTGACGCGCTGTAATTCTTTGTCTATGTAAAGGGAAGCCCGACCAGCTGCAATGCTTTCCGGGGAGATGTCCACGCAATCCCATGTCAGCCCCAGCAGTTCTCCCAAACGCAGGGAGCAGGAAAACGAAAGGTTGATGCAAAGCCGAAGTTTCGGGTCGTCACACACTTCCAGAGCATGAAACAGTGTTTCTGCTGTCCAGATCTCACGCTTTTGGGGAGTATGCTTGGGCACCGTTGCATGGGTGCAGGGATTTTTCTCCATCAGCTCCCATTTGATAGCCTGCTCAAAAGCACTGCGCAGCGTTTTGTGAATATCACGAATCGTGCTGGTTGAAACATATTCGTTCTTGCGGGTGCCAAACTTTGGATCAACGGCTTCGTATTTGAGCAGCTTCTGGTAATACCCTTCGATCACACGAGTGGTAATATCCTGAAGTTTCATTGAACCAATGACTGGTCTTATGTAGTTGTCGATCCGGGCGACATTTGACTGATAGGTAGAAAATGCCCATTTGCTTTTGCCGTAGAGTGCGATGTACTCAGAGAGCAGATCGTTCAGCGTTTTGCACTGGGGTGCAACGAAGGTGCCAACGGATTCTTTATACTCGATTTCTTTCTGGCGGGCCTTTGCATCCGGCAGTGCCGAAAAAGTCTCCCACTTTTGTTTGGCGATACCATTGATATCCTTATAAGAATAGACAACACAGAAGTTGCCGTTGCGTTTCACAATGCTGGCCATTATGTATCTTCCTCCACGTTACGTTTTAATCTGAGGACATCGTCGAAAACATCTTTGCGAACACGTTTTGCCCGCCCGACATCAATTGTCGGAATGTTTTCGGTGCGAATCCATTTGATAAGAGTAGTACGGCTGATGTTGTAAAAATCCTGAATTTCCTGAAAGCTGTAATACTTTCCGCTTTTCGGGCGTTGCAACTTCAAGGGAACTTCTTCAGGGACTTCTTTGGCCGGAGCCTGAATCTGATATGTAGATTGGCTTTTCAGCCATAGCGCAAAGCTCGCTTTGGTAATGCGAGGTCTGTCTGCAACACGTTCGACAACGAGGATGTCACAATATTTTTTACACTTGAGAATCCAGTAAACTTTCTCCCGTGTGATGCCGAGCAGCTTTGCCATTTCAGGCACAGAAATCGTCTGTTCTTCGATTTCTCGGTCACGCTCCCGGTCGGCAGCAGTGCGGAGACGCTTTTGCGAGCTATACCAGCGCTCAAATTCGTCCCTTGGGATCCGCATCCAGAAATCAACAATTTCCGTCTTTATCTTACCCTGACGGATCAGCGTATAGATCGTTTCCGTATCGACGCTCAGAATCTCAGCTGCTTCCACAACGGAATAAGAACGTTTGCGAAGTTCCTCTCCCGGAGGAGGGCCATTGACCTTGTGGTACTTGATCTGATTGGCGTACCATTTCTCGAAGCTGGAGATAACAACACGCATTTTATCGTTTATCTGAATGACCTCGAAAAAATTCTTGTGGATCAGCCAATAGCTCTCCGTCTTGCCAAGACCCAAAAGGTGCTGCATCTCGCGCACGGACATGGTGGTTTTGGCGGCGGGTGCCTTGCTTTTTTCGCATAGTGGAATCGAAGCGAGTGACATTTCGTCCATGAAGAACACCTCCATTGTATGTAAAAATTTAGCCGGGATTCTCATCCCGGCTAAAGAATAGCAGATTTTGCTTGAAATGTTGAGGATGTCAACCGGCCAAACTGGGTTCGATAACACCTTCGTTGAGCCATGCGTCAAAGCTGGCTTTAGAAATCCGGTATGCGCCACCGACCTTAAACCAGCGGAACACGTTCTGCTTCAGCAGACGATAAACGGTTGGGCGACTCAAAGCCAACATTGCCATCAGATCTTCCACCGTGTAGCAGCGAACATCCTGCATGGAGGTCATAGGCACAGCGTGTGCAGTTTCTTCAAAATTATCCATAGGATAAACTCTCCTGTATTGTACTATATGTTAAAACTTCAACGGCAATGCAGCCCTGCGGCTCCCACCGTTGTAGATGTTATAGACCTGTTGAAGGTATTTCGTTTTGCCGGGAAGGTTTACGCCTGCGGTTCGTGCAAGGCGGAAAACCGTGAACGCATCGACCTGCCGCAGTTTGGCAATCAGACGGCCTTTGTTATATTCGGAGTGATACAGTTCTACAAAGCGGCAGATGCCGAGCAGGTTTGCGGAACTCATGGAATCAGGTTCGCCGTTCCAAGCGTTCAGCAAAACATCAAGGGATTCGATATACAGTTCCGGACCCAGCCGGATGAATTCGTGATAGGCGGTTGCAATGCAGCTGATCCGCTGCTTGCCTCGGCCTTCTTCAAAAGAAAGATGAACGCCAGCCAATTCGGTGGCCTGCTGGAATGCAACGGCAGCAGGCTCCCCTGCAAAAATCAGGGCACGGAGCCTCTGCCCTGCACTCAGCCGTTCCGAAATGCCTGTCTGCTGTGTAAACAGGAGGGCTTCTTCTCGTTCTGTCATACCAAAATAAACCTTGCAGCGAATCTGCAAATCTTCGCCGCCGTTCAGAAATTTCCGGGCAGCGATGGTGTTCTGCCCGTCCATCACATAGTAGTACCCATCCCGAAAGCTGATTTTCGGCTCATTGGCAACCCGCTCGTCAAATTCTTTTGCGATGCGGGCAACACGAGCGGGGTGAAGAGCGCGCTGGTAAGTATCGCGCGGAACAATCAGCTCACTGCTGTTCAGGCACATCTCATGGTAAGGTTTTACAACTGCGTTAATCATAAAGGAACCTCCTTCTTCTTTTGCAGAAAATCAATTCCTAATTGGATAATCGAACCGATTTTCTTCTTTTCGTTATCGGATAAGCGGAAACTGGAATACCGTTCATAACAGATATTCCAGCGGAACATAAGCGATTGAAGTGCATCATCCAGTTCTGCGACCATGAACTCAACAGAAGATTCTGTCGGGGTGGAGAGCATCCTTTCCGATATCTGCTCAATGCTATGTAAATCGCCTTTTGTGTGCTTGGCGAGAGCAGGGGGCTGACTGTTCAGCACCCGAAGATTCTGAAACTGCTGAGAGAGCAGTTCTTTTGCAGCAACAAGGACATCCTCCTGCGGAGGAGCCGTAAGGTATTTTCGGAATGACTTATACCCAATGAACCCAAAGCTGTATTGCAGACACACTGACACTTGCCGCATTTCATATTTGGACAGGTGCCCAAGGTAGCATAACACTCTGGATTTATCTGCGGGGCGCGGACTTTCGCAGATTGCCATGGACGGGGCGCTCAAAAAGCGGTTGTGCAGAACAAAGTGTGTCGGCATATACCGTTTTTTGATCTGTGTTGTCAGCGGAACGACCAGAAGAACATTGGAATAAAAATTGCCGTCATCGTTCTGGACAACGATGGCAGGTCGGACACCGCCTTGCTCGGAACCGCTGTAAGGGTTCAAGTCCATCATGTAGACATCGCCGCGCTTGTACATCCAGTTTGCGGGCATGGGCGGATACTCTTTCTCTTTTTTGCCTCGTGTTGCCAATTTGGATTTCTCCTCTCTATCTGTATATGTAACAGTGGGCTGCTCGCACAGCCCACCCTACTATTTCAAACAGCAAAATGCTGTGATTTATAGTTCTATGCCTTTCCGTACTTGTCCCCGACACCCCCGGAAAACGAAAACTCTGTTTTCGTGTGGGAAATCTTTCAGCCGTCCGGCAGCGTACCGAATCCATAGGGTTCTCACCTCTCCGTGGTTCTCACCGAGCTGCCCGAAGGCAGAAGTATCATTATTCTGTGATGGCTCTTAGCTATGGAGAAGCTGTCATCCATTTACCGTCAACCTACCGCTCATTCCCTCAGTGGGAGATCATCGCATTTGTTACGGATGTGGCTCATCATCACAGGAACGTGACTGAAGAATGCGTGTTCAATTTTCAAGGGGCGGATGCCAGATGTTGTCTGGCTTGCTTATAGTATAGCGGCTCAAATTGTGAAATGCGTGGGCCTCGTAGGCCTACTTTGTAGGCTTAGTAGGCCTATTTTTGGAAGAAAATTCCAAGCCCTGAAATTACAGCAGTTGCTTTATGGAAGAAAGAATGCTGATGGCAGTGTCGATTTCCTCTTTGGCAAAATCATTAGAAGGGCCAATACCGGTTAAAAGAAAGTCCGTGCTGGTGTGCAACTCATTTGAGAGATCAATAAGAAGTTCTAAGGAGCAAGCAACTGTGCCACGCTCAATTCGGCTAATATGACCTTTATTTACATTTACTCGATATGCAAGCTCATCCTGGGTAAGATTGCGAACTTTCCGAAGATTGCTGACACGCTGACCAAATTCTTTCATACTGAACATAATGAAGGTCCTTTCCGCCGGATGCAGAGGTTGAGGACACTTCACTGTGGGGCGGTTTACGGACTTTTCTCAGCGAAAAAAAGACGCATTAAAAGAAAAGGCTACCGATACCTTTCCATCCGAAAATGGAAAGCAGTATAAGTATCCTCGGCCTTTAATGCATCTCAGGCTTTCGATATGTTTTTATTCGGACGAATCGAAAGCCTTGGAAAATTGCCAAAAAAGAAAAACCTCATGTGGTAGCTTACAAGGCAGCGATTCGTGCCGTATAAGCATATCACACGAGGGTCTTACGAAAGTCTTATGAACATCTCACAAAAGTCACATAGGGCCATTTTTATCCTATTTAGGGAATCTCCTGAAAAATTTTATGTCACATGAAAGTCTCTTGAACATCTCATGAAGGTCTTATGAGAATTATTCTTGGTTATTTGCTAGTAAATCTAACAAATCAAGGTACTCATTATCTGTTAGCTTTTGCTTTGCTAGACGATATTCATTTGAAGCAAGTTCATCCATGCCCTGCGCCTTGAGGGAACGAATCAACCAGTAATATCCTTTGGTGTTTTCAGGAGCAATCGTCAGGGACCGCATTGCGTACTGGTTTAACAAATCATAAGAATGCAATGAGGCTAACTGTTTCAAAAGCTCGTTTACTGCACCAATATATGCAATATGGTACTTCGTTGCAAATTGAATAAGCCAGTGTTCTCCCTCCGCAGAAGAAAGTATCTTCCCATTGTAGAGATCAATGGCGCTTTTTAATAATTCCACTCGATTGATGATGGATGATGCTGCGGATGCCGATCGAATAAACTCATCAAATTGTTGATAATCGGCGATGATGTGAATTTTAGGGTTGAATTGGTAGCCGGAAGCCGTAGAAACAATAAGTTCCGCGTCAGAAATAAGGCCGAATGTTTGCCGAAGGCGATAAATCAAATTTCTCATATTTTTGGCAGGATTAGTTGAATCATCTGGCCAAAGAGCTTGTGCGATTTCAAGTGATGAATGTGCTTTTTCACTTGAAATCAATAAATAAGTAAGCAGTTGACTGATACGCGGAGAGTTATAGTCGGATTCTTTTAGTGTGCCGCTAGATGTGCTGATTTGAAGCTGCCCGAAGAGACTAATATAAATGTCAGTATTATTTTTAATTGTTGTTGGAATGCACACCATCTGAAGACGATTTAGCATTTTTTGTTCATTATAGGAAGCAAGTAAAACGTATGCAAGAACACGAAGCATACTGGTTTGATGAAGATAGCGTTTAGGGTTTCGTACCGCAAGCAAAGCAATGGGACGTGGTTCCAATGAAACAGCCATGACAGACTTAATACTGAGACGCTGATATAAGTTGTACTCTGTAGGGTGAGAATCCTTTACAACAGTGGTATCAGGAACGACCATTGGTAGATTTTTACGAATAGCAAGTACCCAGCGATCAAGGAAGTCTGCTGATTCAAATTCTTCAGTCAAAATTGTGGTCTTATCTTCTACGCCGGTATTATGCCACCAAAATGGTGTCCAGAGTCTTAAATCTAAATCGACCTGAATTAGACCGCACCAGTCGGCATCATAGAATTTACACGCTGCTTCCAGAATCAGCAGAGCGGTGTCTTTAGGTGTGGAGCTTCGAGACTGTAAAGGATATTCCAATTCATCTATAGTATGTACAATGTCAAGAGCACATTGGATGCGGTCAAAGTTATTCTGTTCAAATTCTTCGGATGGTTGCATAGTGATACCTCTCGTGAAATAACAAAACAGCGTACAAGGAATATCCGCTCTATACGGAAAACCTGTACGCTGTTTTATTATGCTGTGACAGTAGAGCGAATACGCTGATTTACAGCAAGGCTAGACGGGCCGAATAATCAGATGAATTGTTCAAAAAGCGAGAAAAAAACTAATTGATGCAATCAAGATGGAAAAACAAATCACACTTACGCTATTGCGGCGAGCGATAAAGTCATCGTATGTGTGCTTTCCGACCGAAGTTGTGCTAATCAGCATTTTTATGCCGACGGCAGCCACGATGGCTGCAACAATGAATAAAAAGGGATAAATCGATACAGACATGGGAATGGCTACCTCCTTGAAAATTAGTTAAGGATGTCGCCCAGCACGCTCTTGCCGTCCAGCGTGGAGGCATCCACGCCCAGATAGTCGCAGATGGTCTGTGCGATGGTGCCGAAGCAGAGTTTGGTGCCGAGGTCAACGCCCGGCTTGACGCCCTTGCCGCAGATGAGGTAAGGCACATACTCGCGGGTGTGGTCGGTGGTCTTGGTGTAGGAGGGGTCACAGCCGTGGTCGGCCGTGACCATCAGGATGTCGCCCTCCCGCATCCCGGGGATGAAGTCGGCAACGAACTTGTCGAACTCGGTGGCGGCGGCGGCGTAGCCTGCCACGTCGCGGCGGTGGCCGTAGAGCATATCGAAATCGACGAGGTTCACGAAGGCCAGACCCTCGAAGTCGCGGGTCTGCAAAGCCTTGGTGAAGGCGATGCCGTTGGTGTTGCCGGTGGTCTTGATTTTTTCCGTCACGCCCTCACCGTCGAAAATGTCGAAAATTTTGCCCACGGCGATGACGTCCCTGCCTGCGCCTTTGAGCAGATCAAGCATGGTCTTGCGGGGCGGCTTGAGACTCAGGTCATGGCGGTTGGTGGTGCGGTAGAAGGTATCGGCGGTGCGGCCGAGGAAGGGGCGGGCGATGACGCGGCCCACGCCGTATTCGCCCTTCAGCATCTCGCGGGCGATCTCGCAATAGCGGTACAGCTCATGCACCGGCACAAGCTCCTCGTTGGCGGCCACCTGAAACACGCTGTCGGCGCTGGTATAGACGATGAGGGCATTCTCCTTCATGGCCTGCTCGCCGTAGTCCTTCAGCACCTGCGTACCGGAGTAAGGCTTATTGCAGAGGACCTTGTGGCCGGTCTTTTCCTCAAACTCGTGGATGAGGCTGTCGGGGAAGCCGTCTGGGAAGGTGGGCAGCGGTTTCGGGCTGACGACACCGGCGATCTCCCAGTGGCCGATGGTGGTATCCTTGCCCATGCTCTGCTCCTGCAGGCGGGCGAAGGAGCCGATGGGGGCGGCATCCTTCTCGCCGACGGTCACGCCGTCGATGTTGAACAGGCCGAGCTTTTTCAGATTGGGGCAGTTGAAATTGGGGTGGCTGGCGATGGCGCCGAGGGTGTTGGTGCCCTCATCGCCAAAGGCGGCGGCATCCGGCTCTGCGCCGATGCCGAAGCTGTCCAGAACGATCAGAAAAACGCGCTTTTCCATTTTTACCTCCTGAAGTAGTTTAATTGGGTACACCTGATTTAAAGCGAACGAATAACAAAAAACATTGTAATAAAAAATTGTATAAGATGCACAATGAATTTTGACATTGAATATAGTATACTCCAAAATGGTATTTTGGTCTAGTATTTAATACCAATTTTACAAAAAATATACCGGAACATGGTTTTCAGAGAAACGGTGTAAAGCTATAATGAAAACCGTGGAGCGGGTGAAATGTGAAAGGAGCGCTTCACAAAGTGAAAATCGAACATATCCGAGTCAGACACGCAATCGACTATTCACCGCATCATCATGCCTACATTAATCCTTATAATGGCTGTCCGATGGATTGCCCATTCTGCTACTGGCTGGATGACCCGGAGTGGGAAGGGCGGCTACAAGTTAGGGACAATATAGTTGAAATGTTGCGGCAGGAGCTGGTGCAGTGGAATGCAAAAGAACGCATTTATGTCGGAAGTATCTGCGATCCATTCTGTGACGAGGAAATCCACGCCGGCCTGACGCGGCAGTGTCTTGAGTTGTTGAAAGAGCACAAGATGCCGGTTCTGCTGACGACCTCCGCCACAAATCGGGTCATCCGGGACTATCTTTCGCTTTTAATTGAAATGCGAGAACAGTTGACTATTGTGGTGGAGCTGGCACGGCCTCCATTTATGAAAGCGATGAAAAGTGGAGAGCATCATCCGGGCATCGAAAACGCAAACCTGCTCCATCAGAATGGCATCCGTACTTGGACGACCTACGCGCCTATTATTCCGGGTGTAAGCGACTTGGAAGGTGTTCTGAATGTACTGGACGAGGAGATCCCGGTTTATGTGGAAGAACTTTTATGTAAAGAGGGGACGACGCAGGCTGAGCGGGTGAAAAAGTGGGTTAAACAGGACTATCCAGAAGCATATGTAACGGTCAGGGAGATGATAGAAACACAAGACTATACTGATTATAACGGTCTGATGAAAAAATATGAACGGAACGAAAGGATTTTGCACTTTCCGTTTCGCATATAAAACAAGCTGGAATGGTAATACTTTATGGCGATGTTGTATATTTCGCACAAAAACGATGACACTTTATGGGCAATAGGATGAAAAAATCAAATTTGCTTGAAAAAACACGAAAACAGGCGTAATATACAAAGCATAAAAGGTATGCTTGTTAATACCAGTTTACCGGATGAGAAGAGAGTCACACATGATAACAAAAAATAGGAGGATACTATGAAAAAGATTTCTCGCCGCAATTTTCTGAAGGTGACTGCTGCGGGTGCAGTGGGTGCTGCTACACTGAGCCTGACTGGCTGCGGTGGCTCCAAAGATAACGGAACAACTGCTGGTTCCACTGCTACCTCTGGTGCCGAGAGCAAGGGCTACAATTTGGCGGCTGTTGACTCCAGTAAAAACACCGAAGTCGTTCTGTGGCACAACCGTGGCGGCAAGGCCGGCGAGCTGCTGGAGCAGACCATGATTCCCAAGTTCAACGAGACTGTGGGTAAGGAAATGGGCATCACCGTTACACCTGTTTACCAGAGCTCTTCCGATTTGATCAGCAAGGTCAAGGCTCTGATCCTGGCAAAGGATGTGGACAACCTGCCTGATATGGTTCAGGTATTCGCGGGCGACGCCGAGTACATGAGCACTGTGCCATATGTTGTACCTGCCCAGAGCCTTATTAAGGCGGATGAGAGCTTCGATGGCAGTGAGTTGCTGCCCCAGCTGGTGAATACCTACACGCTCTCCGATACTCTGTGGAGCCTGCCCTTCCATGCTTCCACGATGGTTATGTACTACAACAAAACTGCATACGCTGCTGCCGGCCTTGACCCGGAGACTCCTCCCACTACGTTGGCAGAGCTTGCGGATATGGCTGCAAAGCTCAAAGGTAACGGCCAGTATGCCATTACCTTTGGCATCCAGAACACCTACCTGAACCACTTCATCGGCGGTCAGGGCGAGTACTCTTTCATCGGTGATCACGAGAATGGCCGCGCAGGCCGTATGACCAAGGTTGTCTTTGATGAAGAAGGTACCATGAAGAACTTCCTGACCGAGTGGTCGAAGGTTCTGGCCACCGGCGCAGTCCAGACCACGGATGAAGGTACACAGGCTCGTGATGAGTTCATGGCAGGTACCAGTGCTACCCTCTTTACCAGCAACAATGTGCTGGAGAGCATGATTAGCACCTTTGCAGAGCAGGGCTGGGAACTTGGTGTTGCCGACCTGCCCAAGGTGCAGGCATCCGATAAGGGCGGTGTTTGCCCGGGTGGTTCTTCTATCTACGCACTGGATCGCGGCGATGCACAGAAGGTCGCAAAGAGCTGGGAATTCATGAAGCAGTGGGTTTCGGCTGACTACCAGACCGAGTGGGCGCTTGGTACCGGCTGCATCCCTGTCAATCAGAAATCTATGGACACCGACGACATGAAGGCTTATGTCGAGAGCCGTCCCGAGTTCGATGTGGCATTCAGCGCCATGATGAACTCCAACCCGAAAGTTCAGGAGCATCTGGCTCCCACTCAGCAGGCTTTCACCACTACCTTCAAGGAAGTAGGTGCACAGTTCGCCGCTGGCTCTCTGTCCATCGATGATTGTGTGGCTGAAATGGCGAAGCAGTGCAACGAGGCGCTGGATGAGTACAACCGTGCAAACCCCGTCTAAATCATCATAAACCCTGAAAATTAGTTAGAATTTGGGCAGTCGGCAGTTCTAGGGCTCTAGGGTAGGGCTGTTGACTGTCCTTTTTCTCTAGTTTTATCAGAGAAAGGTCAAAAAATGGCTATTAAATTAGTGGTCAGTGACATTGACGGGACGCTGATTGACGGCACGGAAGCGATTGCGCCGGAGTTGGTTGAGGCTGCTCAGAAGTGCAAAGAGCATGGCGTGGTATTTTCATTTGCCACAGGTCGAACCAAAGAGCTGGTAGCTCGTTTGGTAAAGACTGTGGGCATTACTTCCCCGTATGTCATCTCCAATGGTGCTTGCATTTTTCAGGAAGAAAAGTGCCTTGTCTCACACAATTTCTCAGTAGAACCGATTTTATCAATCATTCGCAGAGCAGACGCCGAAGGTCTGACTGTCACCCTCTCCGACGAGCGAACGGAACGCGCACTGCGGCTGACAGATTATGTTAAGGAGCACCAAAAGTTCGGCGACCGTTTTCAAAACTTCATCGACCTGGACAAGCACGACTGGAAAAATGCACGTTTCGTGAAGGTCATGTTCATGGATGAGCATCATACCGGTAAAATTAAAGCGTTCCGGGAAGAACTGAAACGGGATTTTGGCCAGCAGTACTGGATAACGACTTATGCGGATGCAGCGGTCGAGCTTGGCCCCTGCGGCTGCAATAAAATGACCGGCGTCAAGGAATTGATGGAGCTTCTGGATATCCGACAGGATGAAGTAATGGCCTGTGGAGATTTTGAAAACGACATGGAAATGGTCGAGTATGCAGGAGTGGGTGTTGCGGTAGATAACGCTTGTGACAGTCTGAAAGCAAAAGCCGACTATGTGGCCTCCAAGCCCTACGCTTACGGTGTGGTGGAGGCTATCGAAAAATATTGTTTTGGAGGTGTATGAGTAATGAAAGACGGCGGCTCCAAAGTATTCCCGGCAAAGAAGCAGCGACGTGAAAATAAACTTACACCCTATCTGTTTTTGCTGCCGACCATCTTGCTGATGGGAACTTTTATCTACTATCCGTTCGTTAAGACCATCGGCACGAGCTTCTTTCTGACCAACGCTACCGGCAAGGCGGTGGAATTTATCGGTCTGGAAAATTATCAGAAGGTATTCAGCGACAGCCTGTTTATCCAGTCCATCAAGAATACATTTATCTACGCGCTGATTCAGGTGCCTGTGACCATCGTTCTGGCTTTCCTGATGGCAATGGCTGCAAACAAGAAGCGGAAAGCCTCGTGGTTCTATGAGCTGACATTTGCTTTCCCGATGGCAGTTTCTATGTCGGTGGCGGCTCTAATCTTCAAGCTGATGCTCAACCCGCAAATCGGCATCGTCAACCACATCTTTGGGCTGGATGTACAGTGGTTCAACGGTGAAAAGACCGCACTGCTTTCTGTGATCATTCTGGGCGTCTGGCTGGGTCTTGGTATGGATTTTCTGTATCTGCTTTCGGCTGTGCGCAGTGTGCCGGATGACCTCATCGAGGCGGCTCGCATCGACGGTTGCCCCAACTGGAAGCTGATGTTCAAGATCTATCTACCGATCATGTCGCCTACGGTATTCTACCTCATCTGCACCAATCTCGCCACGGCTATGATGATGTCTGGCCCGGTCATGGTGCTGACAAAGGGTGGCCCGAACAACTCGACCTCCACCATTATCTATTATATGTACCGCAAGGCTTTTGAAATCTACAATTACGGCCAGTCTTATGCCGCCGCTGTTGTCGGATTTGTGATTGCCTTCGTCATTATCCTCATCAGCTTCAAGTTTGAGAAGAAGGGAGTGACTTACGACTAATGAACGTGACTGAGAAAAAGAAAGACCAAATCACGAGTGTGCTGATTCAGGTCGTATGTGTGATTTTGGGTCTCATTATCATGGCTCCGGTGCTCTACTGCATCGCAGCAGCATTTATGAAGCCGACTGAGATTCTGTCCTCGAATCCCTCTCTTTTCCCGAGCGGATTTTATCTGAATAACTTTATTCAGGCGTTGAAGATGACCCAGATCCCGCGCTTTCTGGTTAACTCTCTGTTCGTCTCTTTGGTATGCAGCGTCATGCGTATGATGGTTGCCTCAATGGCCGCATATGCGTTTGCATTCTTTGAATTCAAGGGTAAGAACATTCTGTTCTATCTGGTGCTGGGAACCATGCTTATCCCCGGTGATGCAACCATCGTCACCAACTATATGACTGTTTCCGGCATGGGTCTTGTCAATAATTATCTGGGCATTATGATTCTCTACTTCGTCTCTGCAGCAAATATCTTCCTGATGCGTCAGAACTTCAAGACCATCCCCAAAGAGCTGAAAGAAGCAGCCGACATTGACGGCTGCAGTGCATTCGGGTTCTACTGGCGCATTCTGCTGCCTATTGCAAAGCCCGTGATGACCACCGTGTTCATCTCTTCCTTCGTCAGCACTTGGAATATGTACCTCTGGCCTATGATCATCACCACGCGCAATGAGATGCGTACGGTTCAGGTCGGTATCACCATGCTGAACTTCTCGGAAGAAGCCGCTTATGGTGCCACGATGGCAGGCGCGGTTATCGTCCTGATTCCGTCTATCATCATCTTTATCATCTCGCAGAAACAAATCGTCAAGGGTATGACTGCAGGCGCAGTCAAGGGCTGATTTCAGTAGGAGGTTTTATATGAGACTGGGTACATCTACCACGATGGGATTCAATCGCCCGCATGGAGTCAAAGCTGACATTCCCGATGTTGTCCGCATTCTGGCAGAAGCCGGATTCAAGGTGCAGGATATGAATTTTCACGACTGCTCTAACTTTCCGACGCCGTTGCTGACCGATAAGTGGGAAAGTTGGGTGGACGACATTGGTAACACTGCCGCAAAATATGGCGTGGAGTTTTCCCAGTCGCATCTGCACTTCTACGAGCATATGACAGCTGATGCCGAAACGGCTCAGTGGAAAGAGACGATTATCGAGCGGTGTATGCGCGGATCGGCTGCACTGGGCGTCAAGTGGGCTGTTACTCATGCAGCGACGGCTCCCGGGCCTCAGATGCGGGGCGACTCGCTGAAAGGTAATGTGGCATATTTCCAGAAGAAACTGGAATTTGCTGACAAACTGGGCATTGGTATCGCCATCGAAAACCTCTGGGACTGGAACATCGCACCCCGTAAGCGTTACACCAGCCAGCCGGATGAACTGGTAGAGCTGGTTGATACACTGAATGTTCCGAACGTGGGCATCGCATGGGATTTTGAGCACGCATCCATTATGCAGCAGGATCAGGTGTCTGCACTGCAGTATATTGGCAAGCGGCTCAAAGCTACCCATGTCTCCGACCAGTACGGTATCAAGGCTGACCATCAGATTCCGTACTTCGGCGAGACAGATTGGGAAAGCTTCATGTGGGTGCTCTCGGAAATCGGTTATGAAGGTGACTTTGTCTACGAGACGCATCGTTACACGCAAAATATGCCGGATGATTTGATGCCTGCTGCGCTGCGCTTCAGTGTAGAGGTGGGCAATTACGTCATGGCATTGGCAAATCATAAGAAATGAGGAGAGCAATTATTATGGAACAGAAATTTGATAATGCAATGAGACGTCAGGTGTACAGCATCCCTGAGCTTATCACTCAGCAGTATGATCTGATGGAGCCTCGCATCCGTGAGGCGCTGTCTTTTCAGGAAATCTTCTCTCTCCAGCATATCATCATCACTGGATGCGGCGACTCGATGGCTGCGGCAATGGCCGTCAAGCAGGCATTCGAGCAGTTGACCAAGATGCCTATTGAGGTACTGCCTGCCATCGACGTGGCACGCTTCTACCCGGCAAAGCGCTGCGGCGGTGCTCCCAACGATCCGCTGGTCATCACTGTCAGCAACTCTGGCAAGGTCTCTCGTGTTAAAGAAGCTATCATGCGGATGAATGAGCTGGGCGCACTGACGCTGGGTATCACCTCTGGCAAGACCACTCCGCTGGGCGAGGTCTGCCAGAAGGTCATCGACAGCAGTATTCCCAAGTTTGAGAGCGCTCCCGGCGTGCGCGGTTTCTTGGCATCTTTCGAGGCACTGCTGCTGCTGGCCATCCGTATCGGTGAAGTCAAGGGCCGTTACACGATGGATCAGGCAAAGGCATATCGTATGGACGTCAAGCACAGTGCTGAAAAGCTGGCTGCTGCGCTGCCTGCCATTGATGAAAAGGTCTACAGCATTGCAGAGCAGTGGAAGGATTTCCCCGGCTTCGATTTCGTGGGTGCCGGCACGGACTATGCTTCTGCTTGGTACTCTCACGCTAAGATGATTGAGGCGGCAGGCCGCTATTCCATGCACGTCAACACCGAAGAGTGGCTACATCTAAACTTCTTCGTTGCCAACAGTGAGCATACCGGTACGGTAGCCTTTATCGATGATGCCAATGCTTCGATGGGGCGCATGAAAGAAGCACTGCACTATATGCAGGTGATGGAGCGCCCGCTGATGGTGGTGAGCGATGCCGACGATCTAGATGTGCCGGAAGCATCCCTCGTTAAAATCCCCAAGACCGAGTACGAAGTCACCTCTCCCATCATGAGCTTCATCCCGGGCGCTCTGCTGGCAGGTTACGTCAGCAGTATGTCCGGTGAGCCGTACAGCCGTGGCTTCCGCACCCACTGGCAGTTTGCCGAGGATGCTTCTGCAATCCATAAGAGCAACATCGAAATCGTAAAGTGAGGGAATCATCATGAAAATCGAGCTGAAAAAATTCAATATTGAGACGAAATTCAACGATGTTGTCAAACTGACCGATGACATCAAGGCTTTCGTGGAAAACACGGGCGTGAAGGAAGGTCAGTGCATCATCTTCAACCCGCATACGACTGCAGGTCTGACCATCACTTCGTTCTGGGACCCCAACGGCTTTGAGGATATTCAGAACGAGGTCTGCCGACTCATCCCCACCCGTATCGACTTCAAACATCAGCATGACACCCCCACCGACGCAGCCGGCCATGTGAAGTCCACCCTCATTGGCGTGGACCTACCGCTCATCATCCATGATGGCAAGCTGCTGCTGGGCAGCTCGCAGGGTATCTACTTTCTCGAATTCGACGGCCCCCGCAAGCGCTCGTTCTATGTGCAGGTCATGGGCGAATAAGCCAAAAAGTCAATTTCTTTGTTGTGCATAATATTGATGGAAATTTAAGGAATGATATGATATAATTAGCTGATAGAACAGAGGAAAGACGGTTGATTGTAACATGAGCAATTTGCGTGCCATTGCGAAAGACTCGCCGATTCCCGTATTTTATCAAATCTATGTTGATATCAAAAAGAGAATTTTGGCGCATACGATTCAGGATGAGGAACAGAAACTACCCTCGGAACGCGATCTTGCAGAGGAATACGGGGTAAGCCGCGTGACCATGCGGCAGTCTTTGGCGGAACTTGAAAAAGACGGCATCATCATTCGAGAAAGAGGACGCGGCTCCTTTGTGAATGAGACTCCCCGTCCCATTCTGCAGCAGCTGAAGCTACCCTCAGATAAGATCATGCAGTCCGCCCGGAGTTTTGTGGACTCACACCCGGAGATCGTGCAGCTGACGAGATTTGAACAGACGGATCCGGAAATCGGTGAGAACCTGAATTATGATGGCCCGATTTTTTACATCAAACGAATTTTCCGGGTCAATGGTAACCCCATTGCTGTCAATCGCATCTGGCTGCCCGAAAAATTCACTCCGCAGCTCGACATTGTTGGACTCTGTGTGGACAACTCGCTGTCCAAAACCTTGAGTCAGCATTATGGCATCAAAATCCTCCATCGGACGAACATCGTAGAAGCGGTGCGACCCTCGCCCACCGAAGTGGATTTGCTCAAGATTACTTATGATACCCTGATTCTTCAAATCTCGAGCACTAGCTTTACCGAAAACAATGTGCCCTATGAATTTTCGCGCACATCGTGGATAGGCGATGCAATCCGCCTGAAAGTGGACGTCACAGATATTGAGCACAGCTTGGAAATTGCCACTTAAAAAAGTAGAAGACCTTCCGATTTGATGTTCGGGAGGTCTTTTTTGTAAGCAGGAAAGGAAATTTCGATGGCACATCCAAACTATATTAAAATGCACATCCGTACCGTACCGGAACTTCTCCGAGACTGTGCGGAAACAATGTATCAGCGTGTAAAAAATACACTGGAAGATGAAAAACTCGAGCAGACACAGATGGTGGCAATGACAGGCTGCGGTTACTCGTATGCAGCGGCCTGCAATGGCGCGGAGTTTATTGAAAAAATCGCAGGCATCCCGGCAAGGGCGCTTTACTCAGTGGATGCTTCCCGCCACCAGAGTCTGGATGTTCTGCCCAAAGGGGAGCAGACGCTTTTCATCGGAGTGAGCGGCTCCGGCGTGGTAGCCCGTGTTGCAGAAGGGCTGATGCGCTTCCGGACAAAAGGCGCGTATGCTGTGGCGTTTTCGGGCGATATGCAATCGAAATGTGCTCGCGCGGCACAGGTGACGGTGGATATTTCCACACCGACGGTGAACATTGAACGCGGTCTTCCACTGAGAGGTTACGCAGCGACCTTGCTGGCTTTTTGTGGTGTGGCATGGCGTATTGCGATTTTGCAGGGTAGAAAAAGTGAAGCGGAACGGTTGGCATTCTATGAAGATCTGGTGGTTTCCGCCGATGAACTGCAAAAGACTCTGCCGGAAATCGAACATCAGGTGAGTGATTTTGCCCGGAAAGTGTACCAGACTGCATCCGTTTATGAACTGGTCGGTTCTGGGACAGGTTTCACCTCCGCATGGCTGGGGCGTCAAGAGCTGGTGGGACAGGCAGGAGTATTTGGTGTGGAGTGCAGTGCAGAAGATTGGCTCCACTCCACTTTCTTTGCAGCAAGGCCGGAGACGATTCCCACTGTGCTGATCTCGCCGCCGAACTCACCTGCCCGCAGCCGTCTGGAAGAGGTGGAAGGATATATGGCATATCTGCGGCGTCCACTCTGCGTGATTGGTCAGAGCATCAGCGAAGCGACAAGTGTGATAAACCTGCCTTATACCGACAATGAGCTGCTGAATCCGTTCTTGGAGCTTGCACCGGTGTCGCTTCTGGCCGGAGAAATTTGTGAGCTGACTGGCGAAGAGTATTCGCGCGGATTCCGGGAGCGGTGGGATTTCAGCAAGGGCGGAGCAGCCACAGAAAACAGTGAAATCGTGATTTTGAACTGATTGAAAAGTTTTCGTTGACAAATCTCACGAAAATCGGTAGGATAGAGGCACGAGGTAAAATAATTTAACAGATTGAGGAACGATCGTGAAAGTCAAAGCAAAGGATATTGCAAAAGCCGCAGGTGTTTCCACGACAGCGGTGTCGCTTGTGCTGAACGGAAAGGATTCCAGAATCTCGGAAGCGACTAAGGAGAAAATCCTCCGCATCTCACGAGAAATGGCTTTTCAGAGTGAAATTACAGTACAGCCGGGTGGCAGTCAGCGAGTAAAAACACTTGGTCTTGTCCTTCCTGATTTGAAAGACCCTGTTTTCTATAAGCTGCTGATTTATATTCAGGAATATGCGTTTCAAAAGGGATATATGGTTTTTTTCTGTGCCTGCGGCGATGACGCGGAACGCTGTTGTACTATAGTAGAGGGCCTCGTTGTAAAAAATGTCGATGGACTAGCTGTGGTAGCACCGAGCACACTGGAAAAAGACGATAGCCTGACCAAAACGCTTCATACGGTACAGGATAATGGTGTGCCTCTTGTACTGCTCGACCGTGCTGTTTACTCGATCTTTAGTGATTTTGTTACAACTGATAACAAATACGGTGGACGGGCTGCGGCAGAAAAACTTGTGCAGGCAGGGGCGAAACAAATCGGTTGTATTCTGGGGCCGGCGCAGGTCTATACGACAAAAAAGCGCTATCAGGGTTTTCAGGAAGGTGTTGCCCTCATCAAGGCACATTACCGGGAACAGGATGTTTTTCACGGAAGCTTTACCGAGGAATCTGGGCGCACCGCGTTTGAAACGCTGTATGCACAGGGCTGCGATGGCTTTTTTGTGGAAAATGATATGATGGCGAAGGGCGTGTTGGCAGCGGCTAAAGAAAAAGGCATCCATATTGGTGATAACTGCAAATTTGCCGTCTACGATTACGAAGGCACAGAAAATGTTATTTCCGTGCGTCAGAACCTTTCGCTGATGGCCGAAAAGGCTATAGACCGACTCATTGAGCGAATCGAAGAGCCGGAAAAGTTGATGCCAGCCGGAAATTTCTATATCACACCGTTAGTCGAAAACTAAAAAACATGGGAAGTCCCGCATTTCGCGAATTTTTGCTGAAATGCGGGGCTTTTTTGCATATTTTAACTTGATTCTCGGAAGAAAGCATGGTATTATTTATCAAACGGTAAAACTTTACCAAAATGTTTACCAAATGAGCTTTTGGATTATGAAATTGGTTGACAAAAGAAAGGAAGATTCTCATGGACAAGAAAAAAATCATTCTCGACTGCGACCCGGGCATGGACGATTCGATGGCCATTGTGATGGCCTGCAAATCGGAGGCGCTGGATGTTCTGGCGGTGACCACGGTGAATGGCAACTATCCCGCTGAAGTGACCTGCGTGAATGCACTGAAGGTGTTGGAAATGATTGGCCGCACGGATGTTCCTGTGGGCAAAGGCATGGTCGCTCCGATGGTTCGTGCTACCCCGAAAGACCCATTCTCTCATGGTGCCGATGGTCAGGCAGAGAACTTCCTGCCTGAGCCGACGACTCCCCGCAGCCCGAAGCACGCTATTGACCTGATCATTGATCTGGTCAAGGCAAATCCCGGCGAAGTCACCCTGATTTCCACCGGCCCCATGAGCAATATTGCAATGGCCATGCGCAAAGAGCCGGAGATTATCCCGATGATCAAAGAAATCATCGCTATTTCGGGTATGTTCGGCCTGAACAAGTATGCTTTCGCCAACTGTACCGGTGACACCCCGCAGAGCGAGTGGAATGTCTTCGTGGATCCCGAAGCTGCAAAAATTGTGTACGAGTCCGGCGTTAAGCTCACCTGTCTGGGTCTGGATGTTGCTACCCATTTCGACGTCAACCTGACCGATGATGACATTGCCGCTCTAGATGCAAGCGATAAGCCGGAGGCAAAGTTCCTACGTCAGGCTATCCGCTTCGTCAACAACCGCGGCTTCGAGGCTTACTGCACCAGCATCGACTGCATGGCTGTGGCCTACGCCATCGACCCCTCCATCGTGGAGACCTTTGAGGGCCATGTCGGTGTGGAGACGAAGGACGGCCTGACCCTTGGCATGACTGTGCTAGACGCCCGTCACCACTTTGTATGGAAGCAGCTGCCGGTGGTGCATATCGGCCGCAAGGCAGACCACGCAAAGTTCCTGCATCTGCTGATGGAATTGGTACTGCAGTAACGCAAGAGAGGGGGAAAAGACGATGTACGACTGGCAGGTAAAATTATTTAGCAAAGAAAAGCTCTATCTGGCAGGCCCGGAGTGCTTTTATACCAATGGCTACACCCTGTGGGATGCCATGCGCCGTAAAGCAGAATACAATGGTTTCGGTGTGACTATGCCTAGTGACAATCAACTGGATATGAGCAGTCCCGATCTGCGCGACCATGCAAAGGCGATTTTCCAGAACTGTGCCAACTGTATGAACGAGTCTACTGCCATTCTGGTGGACTTGGAAAACTTCCGTGGTGCAGAGCCGGATGGTGGTTCCATCTACGAGCTGGGCATGGCCTATGCACGCGGAATGCGTTGCTACGCATATACGCGGGATAAGCGCGCGCTGACGTGGAAAGTTCAGGGCGCTCACCTGAACAACGGCATCGTCTGCGGCCCAGATAACAAGCCACTGCCCTATGCGGAGCTGCCGTTTGCTCCGGCCATTGTGGGCGCGTGCAAAGTCATTGAGGGCGATTTTGACGACTGCCTCAATCTGTTCATGACGGAACTGAATGAAGAATGCAAGAATGAGACGCTCGGCATCAAAGTACAGCCGAAGCCGATTCTGCCCGCAGTGCCGCATGAGAAGCCACTGGTTTATCTGGCCGGTTTCGAGCGGTACGATGAGGACGCCGCCGAAAAATATAACGAGATGAAGGCCGTCTGCGCAAAATATGGCTTTGATGCGGTGGCTCCCATTGATATGGTGCGGAACGACATTGTGGTGGACTCTGATAATCCCTATGAGGTGGCAGCACAGCTCTTCAACCGCTACCAGCAGCACGTCCGCGACTGCGACATTGTTCTGGCAAACCTGAACGATTTCCGAGGCTACGAGCCGAGCAACGATGTCAGCTTTGAGTGCGGCATGGGCTATCAGCTGGGCAAGAAGCTGTTCGGTTACATGGACGATGTGACCCGGATGAGAGAGCGCATCCCGAACTACGGCGAAACTCGTGAGTTCCGTGACGAGTGCGGCCGCAACGCAGAAAACTTTGATTATCCTATCAACCTGATGTTCTCCGGTTCGATGCCGATTTTCGAGAACAGCAGCTTTGAAGCTGTGGTAAAGCAGATGGCTGAGGCTCTGAAATAATTACAAGAAGGAGAGGCTACGATGAATCCTGTGTATGAGAAACTGCAAAGCTGCCTGAAAAGTGTCCGTGCAAAAACGGATTTTCAGCCGAAGATCGCGCTGATTCTTGGCTCTGGTCTAGGAGACTACGCGGATAGCATTGAAATTGTGGATACTATTGATTATAACGAAATCGAAGGTTTTCCAATTTCTACTGTCAGCGGCCATAAGGGCCGGTTCGTGTTCGGATATGTTAAGGGTGTTCCGGTGGTCATCATGCAGGGGCGCGTTCACTACTATGAAGGCTATCCGATGACGGACGTGGTGCTTCCCACCCGCCTGATGGGCATGATGGGAGCAAAGGTCTTGTTCCTCACCAACGCTTCGGGCGGCTTGAATCCGAATTTCCATGCTGGCGACTTCATGGTGATGGAAGACCAAATTGCCAATTTTGTACCGAGTCCGCTGATTGGCACAAACATCGACGAGCTTGGCCCTCGTTTCCCAGATATGAGCGAAATCTACAATAAGGCTTGCCGGGAGCAGATCTTTGCTGCCGCAGATGCACTGGATATTCCGGTTCAGAAGGGTGTTTATGTCCAACTGACTGGCCCCAACTACGAGTCGCCTTCCGAGGTGAAGATGTGCCGTCTCATCGGTGGAGATGCTGTGGGCATGAGCACTGCGTGCGAAGCCATTGCAGCAAATCACATGGGAATGAAAGTCTGCGGCATCTCCTGCATCACCAACATGGCAAGTGGAATTTCCAAGGTTCCGCTGAGCCATATCGAAGTGAAGGAGACTGCTGATCGCGTAGCACCGTTGTTCAAAAACTTGGTCACGGAGTCCATTGTCCGAATTGCCGCAGCGCTGTGATTCACTAGAAAGGAAAAGGTGTGTGCGTGAAACAGGCAAAACGACTTGCGATTTATCTCGTCGGTCTTATGATACTAACCTGCGGACAGCGATTGTTCGTGCAGGCGGGTCTTGGTGCAGGTGCTTTTGACTCGCTCTGTGTAGGCGTTTCACAGTATAATTCCATTTCAGCAGGTACTTGGGTGACAATCGGTTCTTTCATCCTGATGCTCGTTTCTGCAGCACTGGAAAAACGGCGACCTGACTGGTGGGTTATGCTCTCATCTTTCGTGTTCGGTATCTTTTTCGATATGTGGGGTGCAGTATTTTCTGCTACACTTCCTTCTGAGCTGACGTTAATACAGCAAATCCTGCTTTACATTGTCGGTCTGATGCTGGCACCGCTTGGAACGGCAGTCTATTTCACGACAAACATTTCCAAAAGTGCATATGATGAAATTATCACGGCTCTTCACAATGCGCTTCGCTGGCCGGTTTGGGTCTCCAAGAATGCAACAGAGGCGACCATGTTGATTTTATCACTTTTAGTCCGAGGGCCGGTCGGAGTGACAACGGTTGTGACAGCTTTTGCATTCGGCCCGGTACTGCAAAAGTATATGGAGCTTTTAGACAAAAAGAAGTTTAAGATCCTTCAATGGGAAAAATTTTGATGAGGGAGGTTTTTATGCAGGCAGAAACATTGAAACAGCAGATCTCCGCTGCAAAGGGAGAAGTGGATGCAGAGCTTGTACTGAAACGTGCAAAAGTTGTAAATGTGTTTACTAACGAAATCGAAGAGGCCGATGTGGCCATCCATCACGGGAAAATCATTGGTGTAGGAGAATATTCCGGCCAGAATGAAGTGGATTTGGACGGAAAATACGTCTGTCCGGGTTTGATTGATGGTCATATTCACATCGAAAGCTCCATGCTCTGTGGGCCGGCATTTGAGCAGGCTGTCCTTCCTCATGGCACAACGGCAGTCATTACAGACCCGCATGAGATTTCCAACGTAGCAGGCACGACTGGACTCAACTTCATGTTGGAAACGACACGGAATCTGAAACTTTCGGTCTACTTTATGCTGCCGTCCTGCGTTCCTTCGACCGATCTGGATGAGTCTGGTGCGGTTCTGGAAGCAAAAGAACTTGCAGCGTATTATCGCAGTGAGCGTGTTCTGGGTCTGGCAGAACTGATGAATTCCTACGGTACTGTCAACGGAGATGCCAAGATTCTGCAAAAAATCTGCGACTGTATCGCCGCAGGCAAAAATGTTGATGGCCATGCCCCCTTCTTGAGCGGGAAAGATTTGAACGCCTACATTACGGCAGGCGTCCAGTCTGACCATGAGTGTTCTGACGTCAATGAGGCGCTGGAAAAGCTCCGTCGTGGCCAGTACATTATGGTGCGCGAAGGCACAGCGGCGCAGAATATGAATGCTCTACTTCCACTGTTCAAAGAACCGTACTGTGACCGCTGTATGTTGGTGACGGACGACAAACATCCCGGCGATCTGCTTCGCGGCGGACACATTGACTATATCATTCGCAAAGCTATTGCGGCTGGTGTGGAACCTGCAGTAGCCATCAAGATGGGTACTCTTATCCCTGCAAAATACTTTGGACTGAAGCAGAACGGTGCCGTTGCACCGGGTTATGCGGCTGATCTCATTGTGGTATCGGATTTGAAAAATTTCACAGTTGAGAGTGTTTACAAAAATGGCGTGCTTGCAGCAGAGAATGGAAAGATGCTGGAGCCGACAGCACTTTCTATCAATGAAATTGCCTTTGCACGAGTGCTCAATTCCTTTAACATGGATGAGATTACGCTGGGCGATTTGGAACTGCATGAGACCGGAGAAAATGAGCGTGTCATTTGCCTGACGCCGCATGAGCTGCTGACTAGCGAGAAAATCATTCCTTTCCAGAATCATCCGGGTACGGCTCCGGGCGTCGATGTAGAAAACCAAATCGTAAAACTGGCGGTCTTTGAGCGTCATCATCACTCAGGACACGTCGGACTTGGTTTTCTGGGCAACTACGGCTTGAAATGTGGAGCAGTTGCGTCAAGCATCGCACATGATTCCCACAACCTCATTGTGGCAGGAACGAATGACGCCGACATGGTACTGGCAGGCAACACAGTTCGTAAAAATAAGGGCGGTCTTGCCTTTGTGCTGAATGGTCGAGTTGTCGGAGAGCTTGCCCTGCCGGTCGCTGGTCTGATGAGTATGGAGAGCGCCGAAGAGGTTGAGAAAAAGCTGCAGGCACTGAAAGCTGCCCTCAAGGAAGCCGGAATCTCGGAAGAAATTGACGCATTTATGACACTTGCCTTTGTGAGTCTGCCTGTTATCCCCAAACTCCGGCTGAACACATATGGTGTCGTGGACGTGGAACAGCAAAAAATTGTTCCTGCTATTTTTTGAAAGGACGTGTGAATATGGCTTATTTTTACGAAGAACCCTCCCGTACCTTTGGCGAGTACCTGCTGGTCCCCGGCTATTCCTCTGCGGAGAATGTGCCCACGGCGGTCAGCCTGAAGACCCCGCTGGTCAAGTACCGCAAGGGCGAGGAGAACTGCCCGCTGCAGATGAATATCCCCATGATCAGCGCCATCATGCAGTCGGTCTCCGGCGATAAGCTGGCCATTGCACTGGCTCGTCAGGGCGGCGTTTCCTTTATCTATGGCTCTCAGAGCATCGAGAACGAGGCTGCCATGGTGCGCCGCGTCAAGAACTTCAAAGCCGGTTATGTGGTGTCCGATTCCAATCTGGCTCCCACTGCCACCCTGCATGATGTGCTGGAGCTGAAGGCCCGCACCGGCCACTCCACCATCGCCATCACCGCCGACGGCACTCCTAACGGCAAGCTTCTGGGCATCGTGGCCTCCCGCGATTACCGCGTCAACCACACCCCCGATGACGCTCCCGTCACCACCTTTATGACCCCCATCGAGAAGCTGGTCACTGCCCCGGAGAACACCTCCCTGCACGACTGCAACAACATCATCTGGGACAACAAGATCAACACCCTGCCTCTGGTGGATGCCGAGGGCAACCTGAAGTATATCGTCTTCCGCAAGGACTACGATTCCCACAAGAAGAATGCCAACGAGCTGCTGGACAAGAACAAGAGCTACGTCGTCGGTGCCGGCATCAACACCCGCGACTACGCCCAGCGCGTGCCTGCTCTGGTGGAGGCCGGTGTGGATGTCCTCTGCATCGACTCCTCTGAGGGCTACTCCGAGTGGCAGAGCCGCACCATCGGCTGGATCCGTGAGCACTACGGCGACACCGTGAAGGTGGGCGCAGGTAATGTGGTGGATGCCGAGGGCTTCCGCTTCCTCGCAAAGGCTGGCGCTGACTTCGTGAAGATCGGCATCGGCGGCGGCTCCATCTGCATCACTCGTGAGACCAAGGGCATTGGCCGCGGTCAGGCTACTGCCGTCATCGAGGTCGCAAAGGCCCGTGACGAGTACTTCAAGGAGACCGGCATCTATGTGCCTATCTGCTCTGACGGCGGCATTGTTCACGATTATCACATCACCCTTGCACTGGCCATGGGCGCTGACTTCGTCATGCTGGGCCGCTACTTCGCCCGCTTCGACGAGAGCCCCACGAACAAGGTCCGCATCAATGGCCAGTATATGAAGGAGTATTGGGGCGAAGGCTCCAACCGCGCCCGCAACTGGCAGCGCTACGACCTCGGCGGTTCCACCAAGCTGAGCTTCGAGGAAGGTGTGGACAGCTATGTTCCTTACGCCGGTCCGCTGGCCGACGGCGTCCAGACCACCCTGTACAAGGTGAAGAGCACTATGTGCAACTGCGGCGCTCTGTCCATCCCTGAGCTGCAGCAGAAGGCCAAGCTGACCGTTGTTTCCTCTACCTCCATCGTTGAGGGCGGTAGCCATGATGTTGTTGTAAAAAGCCAAGTAGGCTTTAATGTAGAGCGCTGAAAAGGAGAATCATTATGAAATTCTTTATTGACACTGCAAATGTGGACGAGATCCGCAAGGCAAACGACATGGGCGTGATTGCTGGTGTTACCACTAACCCCAGCCTTATCGCAAAGGAGCACAAGGACTATGCCAAGACTTTGGCCGAGATCGCAACCATCGTCGATGGCCCGATTTCCGGTGAGGTAAAGGCCACTACCACCGACGCAGAGACGATGATTAAAGAGGGCGAGGCTATCTATGCCCTTGACCCCAAGCACATGGTCGTCAAAATCCCGATGACGGTGGAGGGACTCAAGGCTATCAAGGCTCTGAGCGCTAAGGGCATCCCCACCAACTGCACCCTCATCTTCTCTGCCAATCAGGCACTGCTGGCTGCGCGTGCCGGTGCTACTTACGTCAGCCCCTTCCTCGGACGTCTTGATGACATCAGCCAGCCCGGTATCGATCTCATCCAGACCATCAGCGAGATCTTCAGCAACTACCCGGATATTCATACCGAAATTATTGCGGCTTCTGTCCGTAATCCCATCCATATCACCGACTGCGCATTGGCCGGCGCTGACATTGCCACCGTGCCCTACAAGGTTATTGAGCAGATGACCAAGCACCCACTCACCGATCAGGGCATTGAGAAGTTTAAGGCCGATTATGTTGCGGTGTTTGGAGAATAATCAAGCATAAAGAGGAGGATGTAGCGTGTTTCAATCTGCGATTGCTTTTCTGGAGACTCAGGGAGTACCGACTCCTTTTGCAACGGCAATTATTCGATTGCTTTTAGGGTCGATTTGTGGCGGTCTGATTGGATTGGAACGTGAGATGAAGGGACGTCCGGCAGGTCTAAAGACATTTTCACTCGTTTGTATGGGTGCAACGCTGGTCATGGTGACGAACGAGTTCATCTACGTTAATGTGGCAAATTCGACGGGTGACTCTGCTCGTATGGCGGCGCAGGTCATCAGTGGAATTGGCTTCCTTGGTGCAGGTACCATCATGACAACGGGCAACGACCGCGTGAAGGGTCTGACTACGGCGGCGGCGCTTTGGGTCACGGCGGCCATCGGAATCGCGATTGGAACAGGCTTCTACTTCGGCGGCATCGCGGGACTGATTGTGCTATATCTTTCTTCGTTTACATACCGCTACATTGATGCAGTGATCGTAGCAAAATCTAGAATCATGCGCATCTATGTGGAAGGTGAAAGTGAAGAGTTTATGCTAAACCTCGTAGGTTTCTTCCAGAAAAACGAAATTCGTATCATTAGCCTGGTTCGCAAGGACGAAAACAAATGGTTCCTGAAAGACAGTGCGGCGACTATCGAAATGGATTTGGGCCGAAAAAGGAACCACCTTGAGATATTGGATGAAATTCGCAAAATGAAAGAGCTTCGTTATATCGAGGAAGTGTAATGACAAAGACAGGAGTTTAGGAATGAACAGAATAGATGTTGATGCTGTAAACGCCCTGCGTGTGCTTGCGGCGGATGAGGTGCAAAAAGCAAACTCCGGACATCCCGGTCTTCCGCTGGGTGCTGCACCTGCGGCATATGCCGTCTGGGCATACGAAATGAAGCACAACCCCAAGAATTATCGCTGGGAAAATCGTGACAGATTTATTCTGTCTGGCGGACATGGATCGGCGCTACTTTATGCACTGCTTCATCTGTTCGGGTATGGGCTGACCAAAAATAACTTGGAAAACTTCCGTCAGCTGGATTCTCTTACGCCTGGTCATCCGGAATACGGCCATACCGTCGGTGTCGAGGCGACTACTGGCCCACTGGGTGCAGGTATGGGTATGGCAGTCGGCATGGCCATCGCAGAGGCACATCTGAGTGCTGTATTTAATCGCCCCGGATATGATGTGGTAGACCATTACACCTTTGTTCTGGGTGGTGATGGCTGTCTTATGGAGGGCATCTCTTCGGAGGCTTTCTCTCTGGCAGGTACGCTGAAACTGAACAAGCTCATCGTCCTATACGACTCCAATCGCATTTCCATTGAAGGCAGCACTGATATTGCCTTTACCGAAGATGTGGGCAAGCGGATGGAGGCGTTCGGTTTCCAAGTACTGACGGTGGAGGACGGCAATGATGTGGATGCCATTCGTCAGGCTATTCAGCAGGCAAAGGCCGACAAAGAGCGTCCCTCGTTCATCGTTGTGAAAACGCAGATTGGTCAGGGATGCCCTGCAAAGCAAGGCACAGCCGCCGCGCATGGCGAACCTCTGGGTGAACAGAACATTCAGGAGATGAAGAAGGGCTTTGATTGGCCGAGCGTGGAGCCGTTCTTTGTCCCGGAAGAAATCTATTCGCACTATCAGACGTTGACGGTGGACAGCGCGGCAGAAGAAGCACGCTGGAACGAAATGATGGAGGCGTACAAGGATGAGTTCCCAGAGCTGAAAGCAAAATGGGAGACGTACCATTATCCGCTGCAGGCCATCAACACCTATAACGATGACAGTTACTGGGAGTTTGAGGACAAGCCGCAGGCGACCCGAAATCTTTCCGGTGTGATGATCAACCGCCTGAAAGACATTCTGCCTAACCTGATTGGTGGCGCGGCCGATTTGGCGCCCTCTACCAAGACCTACATGAAAGGCGAGGGTGATTTTTCCAGTACGAACCGCGCAGGCAGAAACCTGCACTTTGGTGTTCGTGAGCTGGCGATGGCAGCTATCGCAAATGGCATTGCACTGCACGGCGGCCTGCGTCCGTATGTCTCGACCTTCTTCGTGTTCAGCGATTATGTAAAGCCGATGGCACGTTTGTCGGCGCTGATGAAGCTTCCGGTGACCTATGTGTTCACTCATGACAGCATTGGTGTGGGTGAGGACGGCCCAACCCATGAGCCTATCGAGCAACTGGCAATGCTGCGTGCGATGCCTAACTTCAATGTGTTCCGTCCGGCGGATGCAACGGAGACAGCAGCGGCGTGGTATTATGCAGCAACAGCGACCTCTGCGCCGACAGCGCTGGTACTGAGCCGTCAGAACTTGCCGCAGCTAAAAGGCGCAAGTCGGCTGACGCTGCGCGGCGGCTATATCCTGCAGGATTCGGAAAAAGAAGTTCCGGATGCTATCCTCATCGCCACGGGTTCGGAAGTCCAGCTTGCCGTTGCGGCAAAGGCTGCGTTGGCAGAAGAGGGCATTGATGTTCGCGTGGTCAGTATGCCCAGCATGGATGTGTTTGACCGTCAGGTGAAAGAGTATCAGGAAAAAGTCCTGCCGAACGCTGTGCGCAAGCGTGTTGCAATCGAAGCACTGAGCGGATTTGGGTGGGGCAAGTATGTTGGACTGGATGGCAAGGTCGTTGCAATGCCCGGTTTTGGTGCATCTGCTCCGGCAAATTTGCTCTTTGAAAAATTCGGCTTCACGGTGGACAATGTTGTTGCCACGGTAAAATCAATTCTGTAAATAGAAAAGGAAGGCGCGCCTGTGTTTTGCATAGGCGCGCTTTTTCAGAAGGTAAGGAGGAAAAATGGCTCTATTTCATGGTGTTATCAATTCAAAGGCTTTAATGAAAGACACAACACTCTCGATGATCGTACCGTCGGATGATCGAAAAAATATTGGCTTTCAAGGTCAGCCGCAGCTTTTGATTTTGCTGCATGGCGCAGGTGGGAGCAATTATACATGGTCAAAGTATTCATCGATTGAGCGATATACTGAGCCGTTGAATCTGATCGTTTTGATGCCAAACATTGAATTTAGCTTTGGACTCAATATGTCAAACGGCCTGAACTACCAGTCTTATCTGGGCGAAGAACTTCTGCAGTGGGCAGAAAAAACATTCGGTCTGAAGCTAGACCGGGAAACGACTACGATTGCAGGCCAGTCGATGGGTGGGTTTGCGGCTATCCATACGGCACTGGCTTATCCCGACAAATTTGGAAAATGTGGTGTCTTTTCCGCACCGTTGGCGCTGGACGAATATCTGACAGGAGAACGTCCGTTGGGCGCAAATATGGCGCACTCTAAGCTTGTCTCCATGTGGAAAGATTCGATTTTTGGTAAAGATGAAGCGGATTTGACAGAAGCGAGCATCCGGACGAAACTTCAAGCGTTCGATGCGCAGCAATGGCCGCTGAAGCTGTTCCATGCCTGTGGGGCAGAGGATATGCTGTATCAGGATAACAGCTCTTTCGCACAGATGGCAGAGACAAAGGAAGGCTTGGAGTATCGGTACAATGAATATCCCGGCGGGCATGACTTCAATGTCTGGGACGAATGCTCAAAAGACTTTTTAGTGTGGATGCTAAAATAATTTGAAGTTGAAGGTCGTGGACTGGAAGGACGTATAGTTGCCGCAAGCAGTGCAGACGTATATACATCTGCTTATTTTGCGTTGCAAAACGCTTGTTGGGGAATGCCCCAAGCCCCTTTAATCTGCATTTTCCAATGCAGGCTGCGCATCCCTTCGGGACGCTTTTTACCCGGTGATGTGCTCAGGGTCGTTCAAAACTTGCATGAGGTGAGAAGCGGCTTCTGCAAGAGAATCGTACTTCATCTGTTCAGGAACTGGCGTTTCCAGAAGAGAAACGCCCCACGCCTGCATACAGTCCGTAAGTTCTTTCTGTGCCTGCACTGCCGCTGCTTTACGCACATCCGGCGTTGTTTCTGTATCCAGAACGTAGGCTGTGGAGTATTTTCCGTTGCGATCTTCCGTCAACTGCACCATGGAGTAGTGCTCATTCCAAAAGCGGCAGAAGCGAACCCTGCCGCCGATATTCTCCATGTCATGGCACAGTTCTTCTTCGCTGCTCCATTGTGGAGTCTCGGACAAAATGCAATTCAGTTCCGAAAGAGCCAACCATTCTTTAGCCGATAGCTCTCCATGCAGGCATTCACGTTTTAGATTATTCTGCCAATACGGGCTCAACTTTCCATTCCGGGCATCTTCCATTGCTTCTTCGATATTGGGTAGGATTGTCATGTCATTCACCTCAAATACTTGCCATTGGTGTTAGATACACGCTTATAGTGTTGATTATAAACTATTTGAGGGCAAAAAGAAAGAGCGTCAGCACGTTTGCTGCGCTCCTTGACATAGGTGTTATTTTGTGATATAGGGGATATTGTCTGTGTATGCATTCAGGATGTCAATGGCAGCTTTCTTTTGCCCCGGCGTAAGTTGGCTCAACTTTTTGCTCAGTTCGTCATCTGCCACATGGGATGCGGATGAAACGGAATCCCGGATCAGCACATCTGCGGATACGTCCAACACCTCTACGATTCGGATAAAGGTTTCTAGTTTGGGGATTTTTACTCCGCGCTCTAAATCTCCAACATAATTTGCTGACAACTCGACCCGTTCTGCAAACTGCTCGATCGTCCAGCCTTTTTCCTTGCGCTGTTCTCGTATTCGTTGACCCAAAAGCGTATTCATAGCGACCTCACATTCTAATTGTGTTTGTTACACACCAATAGCATACCTGTCGCAATTTTTGTTATACACAATCCATTTGTGTTCATTCAACGCTATTCGGGTAATTTCAAGGTGGAAAATTTTTGCGCGTATCTTTGGTCAAAAAAGCAATGGTCTTTGGGGACGGTACATGGTACAATAGCAAATGTTGTGCCCCTTGGCACATGAACGAAGGTAAAAGGAGCTTCTGAACGTGGATACGATCTATCTGCTGCCCGGTGAGGAACGCTGCGTTGATTTTCGAGATGCCAATGGAGTCCCGAAGGTACACTACACTTACTGTTCCATCCGTGGCAAACTTTTCAACTGCACCTGCTGCACAAAGGACGAAGCCCAGCGGCTGTGTGAAGATTGGCTTATAAAACAGGACCGCTGCTATATAAACTAAAAAGCCTCCGAGGACACCTCCCAAACGGGAAGATTCCTCGACGGTTCGCTATAACAATATAATAAAGGAGCCAGCCAGCGTAAATTACACTACGCCAGCTGGCTCCTGTTTTCATTTAACTGCGTTTTCCTCTTCCACAACGACCTGTTCCGCGCATTTCGTTGCACTGGCATAGGCAAAATACCGCACCTTGCGGCTGTACTTTCGGGCAAGGTCAATAATGATGTTGTAACCGCATCATAATCATCGGTCGCAATTCTCGCACAGAATTTTTTGCGATTACCGGGTTCAAAATCTTTTTTGCTGGTGACCAGCAGCTTTGCATTGGGGTATCTCCTTCCAGCAGTTTCAATGCGTGCCAGCGGTAGTTGATCAGATTAGGATAACAGTGCTTCAGTTCCAACATGATCTGGTGGATCTTGTCCTCAATCTCATCGGAATAGACCATGGCATACTCTGAATGATGATCATGTTGATGCTTAAACAGTGCTAAAAAAGGTTCTGACATTGAAGCACAGCTCCATGTCAGAACCTTTTTATTTCACAAATTATTTTTTGGGGTTGCGTCGCCCGGTGTTTTCCGAGCCACGAACTTCCTCATGGTAAAAGTAATCCACAATGACCGGGTGCCCAGGCTCTGCCCGGCCGTAGGGCAGCTCGTTGTCCACGAAGGGACAGCTGTTTTCTTGTGCCAGCCGTTCCGCTTGATCCTCCAAACCACGGAAGTAGCTCCTGTCTCCCTTATTGTAGATAGCATCGTACAGCGGAACCAAGCCAGGATATTTTTTACAAATATAGTCCATGATGTCTTTTTTGAATCCGCCTCGCAGGTTTAGATTTTCTAACCATATCAGGTCGCATTGATTTCTGACCTGATGGAAGATAGCCTCAAAATCCGTGATACCCGGAAAGACAGGGGCAATAAAGCAGACGGTGCGAATGCCCGCATCATAGATCTGCTTCATGGCATCCAGCCGCCGCTTGATGCTGACGGCATCGTCCATATCATTTTTAAAGCCTTCGTCCAATGTATTGATCGACCAAGAAACCGTGACCTTTCCCAATTTTTTCAGAAGGTCAATGTCACGGATTACCAAGTCTGACTTGGTACAGATGAGAATTTCTGCCTCGCTGCCCCGGAGCTGTTCAAGAAGCTTTCGGGTGTTCTGAAACTGAGCCTCCTGGGGCAGATAGCCATCGGTCACTGAACCGATGACTACGCGCTGCCCTTTGTACTTTTGCGGATTTTTGATTGATGGCCAATGTTTCACATCCAGGAATGTACCCCACGGTTCGGTGTGCCCGGTAAATCGCTTCATAAACGAGGCGTAGCAGTATTTGCAGCCATGGGTACAGCCCACATAAGGATTGACGGAATAGCCTCCCACCGGCAGGGTGGATTTTGTCATAATATTTTTGGTTTCTGTATCCTGAATCAGAATGCTGCTCTCTTTTACTTCCGCCATGTCTTCTGTTCCTCCAATACCCGGTAAAAAGCCGGGGGAAATTCTTGTATCATCTGTGCCTCTCCCATGATAGGAAGCAGATCTTCCTTCATAAATACAGGGATGCCAAGCGCATGGGCCTGATGTGTCAGGTTCCACACCCATTCCGGTTTCGATACGGCTTTGCCCTTCCTATGTCCGGTCTCAGTCCCAATGACGATCCACTCAATTCCGGTAAGGTCTACCATGCCAACCTCATCAAACATATCATCATTGAGCCAAGTGCCAGACGGCTGAACCAGTTCTCCCAAGGATAACTGACGCGCCATGGGAGCAATCACCTGCCAAGCAACGCCACACATCCCATCCCATCCGGTGGATTGATGCCATCGCTGTACAGCACTTGACCTTTCTGATGAAAAGGACACTTTCCCAAATAAGAAATTGCATACTGTTCTGCCAGCTCCTGATAATATTCCGTCCGCAGCACGGTGATTTTAACCTTTTTATGCATTTGTATCGTCATTTTGAACCTGCTCCGAAATCGTCATGCCTCGCACGCCTCCCGGAGAGCAGGCAGCAGTTCATCCAGCCGCCCGTCCAGTCCGAAGGACTTTTCTTTGATATTGTCCGCAATGTAGATCTCACCCAGATTGATGGTCACATAAGTGGCATTTGGCTCGCTTGCCACCAAGCGCATCATCGGAGCCTTGATCAGCTGATTACGCCAGCCAATGCCCAGCTCCAGAACCACCAGTTTCTTCCCGTGGTAGGTTTTCAGAAAGTTTTGGAACCGTGCCTGAGCAGCGGTATCCGGAATCATTCTCTGACCCGCGCCCATGTGGATGTCCATGGGACCTCCGCACTTGGGACAACGCGGCACCAACTCTGTAGGCACATGGCCGCCCTGTTCGGCAGCGGATAATTTTTCGGCCACCTCTAAACTTGAATAGAGGGTGTCGTGGCAGGGATGGGCACACTGCATCGTAAACCAGTTGCCCTCGATCTCATAGATTTTCGTCGGATCGAAGCCACACAGTTCAAAGTGACCTTCTCCGTTTGATGTGACGACAAAGTAATCTTTCTCTCCCACAATGGCCTTCAAATCGTTCATCACCGGCGTAGGCTGGTACTGCCCACAGTAATGATGGATGAGTCGTGCCCAGAAGGCCCATTTTTCCTCCTCACTGGGCCATCCAGCCATCATGCCCTGCAAAATACAACGTAAGCCGTATTTTTGTTTGAAATCTCCAAACAATTCATCAAAGGCCGCATTGTCCGCAAACAAATGCAGTCCTTCGGTGATGGACAGTCCGTTACTGGCTCCGATCAAGATAGCGTCCGCTTCTCTGAATTTTTCCGCAATAGGATTCCAATCAATCATATTCGTTCGCTCCTTTCTATTTTATGGTTGCTGCGATGGATCGCGCCTGCCGGAGAGCAGCCAGAGTTTCCGCCAAATCTCCTTGCAGATACAGGCTGCGTCCCCGCAGATGCTCCGGACTATGAGATGCCTCTCGATTAAGACATGCATAAAAGACGTTTTCGTTTTGGGCAGTAAGTTCCCAGAAGGGTAGTTTGATGATACTGGGCGTCATCTCACCCACGCCAAGTTCCAACAGCAGGACTTTTTTGTCGGACTGATCCATTATCCAGTGTCGCAGAAAGCTATGGTAGCGGTGCAGACTATCCTGCCAGAAGGTTCCCTCCAGGAAGGTATCATCTCGCACCCAGGGCACCAGCACCCGTCCACAATCCGGGCAACGAGGAACAGCTTCCTCCGGCAGGCGAACACCGTTCAGGCGGCTGGTCAGCTCCTTCACCAGCTCGCGGTTTTTCCAAATATCATCCCGGCAAGGCTGACTGCATTGGCAGTAGCTAAAGTCTCCCTGAAAGGCGCAAATTTGTTTCTGGGGAAATACCCGAAAAAACTGCTGATCCACATTGGTGGTCAGAACAAAAGCAGGTTTGTCCGCAATAAGCGCTTGCAGGTCCAGATAGGGCTGCCCAGTAGGAGCTTCCCACATGAAGCGGATATATTGACTGTAATATCCCCACTGCTCTCCATAGCTGGAAAAGCAATGGTAGAATCCAGCCAGCGGAGAGGTAAAGCCATACTGTTCGCGAAAGGGAGCCAATGCCTCCGAAAGTGCCGGGGACCAATGGTAGTGGTCGTATCCAGCCGCGCTTGACAGGCCGGAGCCGCCTCCGATCACAACAGCATCTGCTTGATCAATACGCTCGGCAAGTTCCTGAAGCGTCGCTTGGTTTGCAACCCTCATCGATCGTTATCTCCGCTGTCCATGGTATCCCGTGCATCCCGCAGCACTTGAGCAATGTCGGCCACAATGGTCATGCCCTTGTCCTCCAACTGCTTGGGCAGGAAGTCATACTTGTTGTTGACAGCAATATATCGAGCATGGGGAAAGCTGAGGGTCAGGTTCCAGAAAGGTTCTTGGATAAACATGGGAGTCATTCGGCCAACGCCCAGCTCCAGGAACAGAATTTTGCTGTCTTTGTGTTCCAGCACATAGCGAGAAATTTTTTCGTACTGTTCTTCGTATTTCTTTCCTTGCAGAAAATTCCCATATCCTCGCACCCAAGGGAATGCCTCACCGCCACAGTGGGGACACCGGGGAATGAGATTCGTAGGAATCTTCGTGCCATCCCCCATAGCGGCTACCATATCAGCCACCGGCTTTACCGCATCCCAAGTGTCATCGGTACAACAGGCGGCACACTGGAAGAAACGGTGATCCCCCTGGATCTCTGCCACCTTCTCCTCCGGGTAGAGTTTGACAAACTGGGTATCCTGGTTCGTGGTGAGGATGAAGAAGTCCTTGCCTTTCAGCAAAGCGTCTAAATCCAAATAGGAATGACGCACAGGTGCGGTCTGGGTGGTGTGAAGGAAGGTGGCAAGATACCCCCAATACTCTTCCCTTGTCTTCCAGGGGTGCATCATCCCTGCAAAAGCACCTTTGAAGTGGTACTTCTCGGCAAAAGGGCGGAAGTATTTACGGTAGGAGTCGTTGTCCTCGTAGTAAAAATCTCCGCCACCGGCAGCGGACAGGCCGGAGGCCCCGCCCACTACCACACAGTCAGCTTCCTTTACCTCCTGTACCAAACGATGGATCTGTTCGCTATACGGCAGCGGCTTTTTGTCAGTCAGCTGATAAGGCGTACTGCCGGAAGCATAGATAGGATAGTGCCTGGAATAATTCATCTGAGTCTGCATGACCAGATCATCATAGAAGTTCATTTTTACCATTCCTTTCGAGTGGGTGTTATTTTTATTCTTACTTCAAATTATTTTAGCATCCTCTTGCGTTGCTGTCAATATGCTGTTATAATAAAAATAACATCAAAGTGAAAAGGAGATCAGGCCATGAAATATCCCACCCGCCTTAGCGATGCTGTTCATATACTGGCTTTTATCGCTCTGTACCCAGACTGCGACCTGACCAGTAACAAGCTGGCAGAGAGCATTCAGACGAATCCTGCCTATGTGCGCCAGCTCATGTCCGCCCTGCGGAAGGGTGGACTGCTGGTCAGCGTGAAGGGACATCCCCGACCTGCTCTGGCCCGTGAGCCGGAGAAAATCACTCTACTGGATGCCTATCGGGCAGTAGAGGGCGACAAGCCCCTGCTCCATCAGGACATCCACACCAACCCCGCTTGTGGCGTGGGTGTAAATATCCAACTGGTGCTGCGGGATTTTTACTTGGACATTCAAAAAACAGCGGAACAAAGAATGCAAGGAATCACGCTGAAAGATGTGCTGGAACAATATCACATGAAGTTAGAAGGAATGCTCTTGCAGCGTTTATGACAGATTGATTTTCAGAAACTCTTCCATAAAAACGGTCAAGAATTGCTGCCCTATATACAAAAAAGCCGCCGAGGACACCTCCACAATGGGAAGAGTCCTCGACGGTATTCGCTTATCGGGTATGCTGCGGTCGGAGATTGCTCTTGTCCTCCGCAAAGAACAACTCCACATTTTTCTGTGCTTTCATCAACTCCTGCATCTCGTTCCGTGCCTTGCGGTAGTCCGGGTAAGCAGCTTTCTTCTTGGTCAGTAGCTCTGCAAACTCCGCATCCAACTCCTTGACCTTCGGCAGCTTTTTCATCCCGGCTTCGTCAAAGGCAGCTTTCGCTGCCTTGTGCAGGGTGATTTCCTCCCGGTGGGCTTCCAAAAACTTTTTACTGTACCCTGACTTGCGGTAGGCATCATAGGCTGGGCGGGTCTTGGCATAGTTGATGATGTGGGTTTTCAGGACGGCGATTTCGGCCAACCTCGTTTCCGCCGCCTTGATGGAATCGCCCATGGCATGATAGCGTTCCGTTGCCGCCGCTGCACGTTCCCGCAGTTCCTCGGCACTGCCGATTTTCTGCTCCTGTAAAAATAGCAGCGTCTTGGACATCTCCTTCAGGTTGAACTTGGTCGCCCACCTTTTGTAGCCGACACTTTTGCCCTCTGCCATTTTCCCCTGAATATCCACCAGCAACTGGAAGGGCTGCTCTTTGGGCAGCTTCTTCTGGTACGGTTGGTGTTTCACCTTGCCCTCCAGCACCGCCTTGATCTCATCCTCGCCATAGCCGGTGCCCAGTGTACGGAACCGGATAAAACGTTTCTGCCCCTTGCCCTTCACCGACGTGTACTTGCCACGTTTCACTTCATATCCCTGCCGCGCCAGCTTTTGCAGAAAAGTTTCGTAATCTCCCGGCTTTTCTGCAAGGATGGTGTCGATGATTCCGCACAGGCGATCACGGTTGCTCTCTTTCGGCGGGTAGACGATGCGCTTCTGCTGTTCCCGATAAGGCTTTTTCTCAATGACGGACAACTGGTGTTCCAAGCAAATCATGTCGCTCAACCGCTGCACTGCCAACGCCGAAAAGAAAAAATCCCGGAACTTTCTGGTGCCATCCAACGCTGTGGAGTTGAAGATCACATGGTTGTGGATGTGCTGCCGGTCCGTGTGCGTTGCCACCACAAAGGCATACTTGCCCTTGGTAAAGCGCATTGCCAGTTCGTAGCCTACCTTGTTAGCCTCCTCTGCGGTGATCTCACCCGGACGAAAGGACTGCCGTATCTGATAAGCAATTACATCGCTTTTCTGCCTGCGTCCGTTCACAAGGTCGTACTGCCGCTTGGTAAGCATAAACTCTTCATCTGCCGTCAGGGTGCTGCAGGCATAGCTGCTGACATACTGTCCCTGCTCGGTCTTGTCCGGGTTTTCGATATAGTCCGTGCGATTTTTCAGGCAGGCCGCAACGGTCATGCCTTTGTTTTTGTGCAGCGCAATCAACCGTGTTGCTGCCAGTGCCATCACCTCCTACAAAAAGAAAATGCCGCACATCGGCGGCATCAAGATCATTTGGATAATTTCTCGTGATCGGCAGCACCTGCCAGATACATGGCTTCCTGCCGAACACTTTCCAATTCGTTGCTGATTGCATCCAATTCCAGATAGAGGCTCCATGCTTCTTCGCTGATAAGAGCTTTCAGCGCATTCTCTGCGGTGATCTTTTTCTGGATCAGTGCATGGTATTCATCATCGTCTGCAAGCTGTCGTTGCAGAATATCTTTCAGATTTTCCCAATAATAGTCGGTCATAGCATCCGTGTCCATCCAATCCCTCACAATCCGGCAATCCAGCCATTAAAACGCTCCGCCGCATCCACGATCAAAGCACCCATGAAGATTAGCGCAAAGCAGCCAAACTCTGCCACCAGCAAAATCAAAAACTGCAGCCACTCCCGGCAGTACAGAGTATACAGACCGCAGCCGAAAATATACAGCATGGGCAGTGTCAGCACAAACGCCGACAGGTTCAGCGTCCATTTCAGCATCAGCACCAGAAATGCGCTCAGGAGAACCACAGGAAACAGGAGAGCTTTTGCTACGAATTTCATATTGACACCGCCTTTCTGCTTTCAGTATATGGATAGCGCCTGAGCCTGTCAATGGTGTTGCCTCTTATGTATCCCCGCAGTCCTCCAACTGCGGGAAAAAATTTTAGAGTTCTGCCAGCCGGGAAAGAATCTGCCGACCAATCTCGATCAGCTCATCCAGCCGCTGCCGCAGGTCCTCCATGTCGGCGGCGTAGACCCGACCGTTTTCATTGGCGACTTTGGCGTACTGGTTCAAGTTGTTGCTGCACATTTGAAGCAGATACGCCATGCGGCGCAGTTCTTTCAAGTCCAGATGCAAGCAGTAACCATCCAGTGCCATCTTGCGGATATAGGCACTCAGACTGCGGATGCCCATGCCCAGCATCTTTTCGTAGATGCGATTCTTCTCGGCTTTTGTGGTTCTCAGGATGATGATCTCGTCCCGCTTTTCCCTCACCGGGCATCACCATCCTTATCCAGATAGCTTTTGAACGGACGGACAGGTTCAGCTTCATCCTTTTTCTCATCCAGAGCCGCCAGCACCGAGGGGCGGCGAGGTGCATCCTCCTGTTCTTCCTCGTCCTGTTCCGGCTCGTGGCTCTTTTCGTCCACATCCAACTGAGCGTTCAATTCTGCAAGTCGTGCGGACTTCTCTGCCAGTTCTTCCTCCTGCGGGAAGGGTTTTTCCACCTCGATCTGCGCCGCCGCCTGCTGCTGATGCAGGGTGGCCAGCTCGTTCTCGGCGGCGGTGATGCGCTCCGGGAAGCTGTTCAACGAATTATCCAGCCGGATAATGTTGCCCAATGGGTCGGTGCCCAAGGGTACCGTGTACTTTCGCTGCCCCTTCAAAAGTGCCTGATACTCCGTGCGGAAAGCATCGAACCGCAGGGACAGTTCAAAGCCCCGGTAGCTTCCGATGACTTTTTCCTCGGCGTTGGGCAGCTCGGAACAGGCAAGCACCAACCGCTCACCAGCGGTCTTTTTCTCATTGTAGGCAACGCCCTTGATGACTATGCCGCAAAACTCCTCCTTGCCCTGCGGGTGGGTGGCAGCAAGCTGTGCGTCCGCTTTCACCCCAGCAATATAGGCGTTCGTTTCCTGAATGTCGGCCGGGAATTTGGTCAGCAACTTGTCTTGCAAGCGGAATTTCTGGCTCTGGTGGTCAGCTTTCAGCACCTTCAGCTTCGCCACCTGCACATCCAAGTCCATCTTCTCCTTGATGAGCGGATTTCCGGCACACAGGGCCTTGATTTCGGCGTAAGAAAGTGCCTGTTCGTCCACATCCTCGCAGGAGCGAACAGGAGATTTGGAAGTCATAATTTGGCTGATAAATCGCTGTTTATTCTCAAGAGTCTGCCACAAATAGGCATCAAATGTCCCTTCCGTGACGTAATTGAACACCTTGACTTCCTTATTCATATTGCCCTGCCGGATGATGCGACCATTGCGCTGGGTCATGTCGCTGGGCTTCCAGCCCACGTCCAAGTGATGCACCGCCACAAGTCGGGACTGCACGTTGGTGCCCGCTCCCATTTTCGCTGTACTTCCGAGCAACACTCGCACATCGCCAGAGCGCACTTTGGAGAACAATGCCGCCTTTTTCGCTTCGGTGTCGGCGTTGTGGATAAACTCGATCTCATTTTCCGGCACTCCGGCAGCAACCAACTTCTTGCGAATGTCATCGTAGACGTTGAAGTTACCGTCATTTTTCGGGGTGGAGAGGTCGCAGAACAAAAGCTGTGTCAGCTTCTGATCTTTGCCCTCCTCCCAGATCTTCAGCACGTTCCGCACACAGACGTTCAGCTTGCTGTTGGGGTCATCGGGCAGCATGGGGTTCATCAGGCGCACATCCAGACCGATCTTTCTACCATCATTGGTGACGCAGAGCATATTGTCCACGGACGCATCCACCGTGCCGGAGTGGATTTCTGCCGCACGTTTGCTCAGTTCCTGCACCATTTCCTTTTGGATCTCTGAGGGTTTTGCCACCACCGTTTCAAACTTCGCTTCCGGCACAGGCAGGTGGAGCTGGTCGCTGGTTTTAATGTCCGCAACCTCCTTGAACATGGACATCAGTTCCGGGAGATTGAAAAACTTTGCAAACCGGGTGCGGGCACGATAGCCGGTTCCCTCCGGGGCAAGCTCAATGGCGGTGGTTGTCTCGCCAAAGGTGGATGCCCAGCAGTCGAAGTGGGTCAGCTTTTTCTGCTGCAAGGTGCTGTATTGCAAGTACCGCATGACCGTGTACAACTCGGTCATGGAATTACTCACGGGCGTACCTGTGGCGAACACCACGCCACGTCCGCCGGTGATCTCGTCCAGATAGCGGCACTTGCCGAACATATCGCTGGACTTCTGGGCTTCGCTGGTGGATAATCCTGCGACATTCCGCATTTTTGTCGTGAGAAAGAGGTTCTTGTAAAAATGCGACTCGTCCACAAAAAGGCGATCAACACCCAGCTGCTCAAAGGTGATAACATCATCCTTGCGGCTGTCAGCGCGCAGTTTTTCCAGCTTGGTTTCCAGCGTTTTCCGGGTCTTTTCCATCTGTTTGATACTGAAATTCTCACCTGCATGGGCCTTCAGCTCGTTGATGGCGGCAAGCGTTTCATAAATTTGATCCTGAACGATACGCTCCTGCCGCTCAAAAGAAAGTGGGATTCTTTCAAACTGCGAATGCCCGATGATGACGGCATCGTAATCGCCGGTGGCAATACGGGCGCAGAATTTTTTGCGGTTCGCCGTCTCAAAGTCCTTGCGCCGTGCCACCAAAAGTTTTGCGTTAGGGTAGAGGTTCAGAAACTCCGAAGCCCATTGCTCCGTCAAATGGTTGGGCACGACAAAAAGACTTTTCTGGCACAGTCCCAGCCGTTTTGCTTCCATAGCAGACGCCGCCATTTCGTAGGTCTTGCCCGCACCAACTTCGTGTGCAAGCAGCGTATTACCGCCATAAAGCACATGGGCAATGGCGTTGCGCTGGTGTTCCCGGAGGGTGATCTCCGGGTTCATGCCTACGAATTTGATGTGGCTTCCATCGTATTCACGGGGTCTAGTGCTGTTGAACAGCTCGTTGTACTGCTTCACCAGCGCAATGCGCCGCTGAGGGTCCTGCCAGACCCAGTTGGCGAAAGCATCCTTGATGATCTGCTGTTTCTGCTGCGCCAGCATGGTTTCCCGCTTGTTCAGCACACGTTTGGGTTTGCCCTCGGCATCCTCGATGGTGTCATAGATGCGGACATCTTTCAGATTCAGGGTTTCCTCCAAAATCTTGTAGGCGTTGGCACGGGATGTGCCGTAGGTCTCGGAGGAGATAATATCGCCCCGTCCCGTAGCGGTCTTGCCCTCCACACGCCACTCTGCGGTATAAGGAGAATAACGCACCTTGACTGCATGGCGCAGATAGTAGGGAATCTGGAAAGTCTCGGTCATAAACTTTTGAATGATTTCAGGTGCAAGCCATGTGGCACCCAGCCGCACATCAATTTCAGATGCTTCCAGTTCTCTGGGCTGTGCCTTAATCAGCGCATCCACATTGACCGCAAATTCCGGGTTGGTCTCGGCGGCAAACTGCGCCATCCGCAGCTTTGACCGGACATCGCCGGACAGGTACTCGTCTGCCATCTGCCAGCCTGCTTCCGGGTCGGTGGGGTCGGCGGCAGGGTCTTTGAAGATCACACCGGAAAGTTCGGTGGTAATGCGCCCATACTCACCGGGAGTGCCCAGCAGTTCTGCCATATAGGGCAAGTCCACTTTGCCATGCTCACCAATAGATACCGCCAACGCTTCGCTGGGGGTGTCCACGCTGGTGACGGTGCGCTCCGGGCGAATGGTGCGCTTGGTGAACATCGCTGCCTTGGATTTAAGCTGCCCCTGCTCGTCCAGATTTTCCAGCGAACACAGCAGATAGTAAGAAGAATCCTGCTCAAATAATCTGCCGTTTTTGCGGTCATTCAACAAGCCATATTTGGCGGAAAAAGCATCGTAGGCAGTGTTCAGCTTTTCCTGCGTTGCTTTAATGTCGGCATCCGGGTAGTCGTTCAGCTGCTGGTCGATCAACTCATTGACGATTTGCCGCAGCTCCACCATCCCGGTCACACGGCCTTTGGCGGTGTCGGACAGCTCCACCTGTGTCATGACGGAATTTTCCCGATAATACACCTCACCATCAACCACCGTGTAAGAGAAATTCTTCACATCTGGGTCAGCCGGGAGAATGTGCCGCTCATTTTCAGCATCCGCAATATCTGGTGTTTCTACCTCGATTTCCGTGTACCAGCCCTCAATATGCTGTACCGTTTCGGCAAGCTGATCAGACAGCACTGCACCCTCAATGGGCGCAACGGTCAGATCATGGCCGTACTGGGTGCTTTCGGCGGTGAGCTCGCCCAGCACCATCTCCGGGTGGTCCACAAAATACTGGTTGATGGCAAAGCCGTCTTCCGTTTTTCCAAGCTGCACCCACATCAGTTGGTTCTGCGCTTTGTCCGGGGCTGGGTCCTGCTTCAGAAGCTGCTCCATGGTCTGCTGCATCCGGCTCTCTGCCGTCTGCTCCACCTCCATCAGGTGCGGGTACAGGCTCCCGTTCATCAGCATCGTGTGGTACAGCACCGGGCGCTGCTCCTTCAGGTAGGTCCGGCGCAGCCTGCCGTACTTGCCCAACGGGGTCGTCGGCTGGCTGAAGGTCAGGTTTGGAAGCTGGTAATCCCCGATCTTCGTGTAATTCAGACTGCTGCTCATATTCATGCTGGCTCCTTTCTACATTGCGGCGGCGGGTCGTAGTTTTTACCGTCCGCTCGATTTTGCGTAAGACCTCGCGGCTGATATCGCTGGTAGCGGCCCCTAGCGCATAGACTGCATCGGGTGTGGAAAAGGTGTAGATGGCCTGAAAGTCATCCTTATCAAAATAGCCTTCCGGTTCAAACCCGCACCGTTCCAGCAGGGTGTAAGTGATGCTCATGGTCGCTGCTGCTTTGAACTGAAGTTCCTTTCCGCTACTATCATAATCGTCAAAGAAAGAGCCGTCAACGATGTTGAGGATGTCATTGCTGTTGTTGTCCCAATAATCGTTGACCAGCTTCTCCGCGATGTTGACGAGTTGCTGACTGAGCCGTTCATGGCTGATGCCATACTCCTGCACCAGCATATCCGATACCGGCTTGAACAGGTCGTCGTTCAGCTCCCATCGTTCCGGGTCGCGGGAATTGTGCCGCACCCCGGTGTCCGACACATCAAACACATAGTGCAGACGCGGGTATCCGCTGGATTCGTCCAGCAGGGCGATGCCCTTGGCACCCCGGCGCACATAGCGGTTCATTCGGTTGTTCCAGATGTCGAAGTCGGCGCAGGCGGTGGCATCCGGGCGCTGGGCGTAGATCATGAGCTGGTCGGCAAAGGGGTACTTATACAGCCGGGACGCGGTGGTCAGATAGTCCGTCCAGCTTTCCCAGTACCGGGTCAAGCCGTTTGCCGTGCGCTGGGCAAGGGCGAGATATTCTTCGGTTTTGCTTGGCATAGCGTTCCTCCTTCCGATTTTAGGGTAAAGAAAAAAGCGAGCAACCAGATAGGTCACTCGCTATGGATTCCATGTAAAGTTGTTTTAGTGTTTTGCAGCAATCTTTTCAGCCATTTCCAGCAGATTATCAAATGTCTGCTGTTCTTCGGGCTTTTCAATCAGCTTAGCCAGAAGAACACGGAAAATATCGGTGCTGTCATGCCCGGTCGCTGCGGCAATCTGGTCGATGAGGTCATGCAGCTTTTTGACAGCGGCATCGGAGGGATTGGATTTTGCAAGAAGATCGGTCAGATAGCTGATAAACGGGTAGGTAGAATCATCGTTGATGATCTCGTTGGTCTCGTTCACAATCTTCTGGTTATCTTCAGGGGACATCTCTCCCTTTTCATCCCACAGGTCACGGGAAGATGTACGGCCCTTCAAGAAGGTAGCAAAAAGCAGTCGGTCGATGGGGGAGCGGCGTTCGTTGTCCATTGGCTTTCCTCGCTTTCTGTTTTGAGTCTGAAACGATAAAGTAGCTTTAGTATAGCATGAATTCAACTGTGCTATCAAGACCACACTTTTTAGGGTTTGTAACTTTTTTGTATGGATGCCGCCCACGGGCGGCAAAAATCAGTCCATCGGAAATTCGATCTCTGCAAACTGCTCATCGGTCATCAGCTTCAGCTTCTCGACCACACCCTCAGACAACTCCCGGAGAGCGGTCTCGTCCGGCATCAGGTAGCACTGCATAAGCCGCAGTTCCTGGATCAACCCCAGCCGTGAGCCGGTGTTGTAGAGCAGCATCAGCATCAATTCCTCGCCGTTAAAGTTCATGGGCATCCCTCACTTTCTTACATCCAAAAGGGTTGCATTCCGGGGCATCACACTTTTCTTTTGCACCCGCCAGTTCCGCCAGCTTTTCTAACGTAGAAGGACGATTGGACAGCCCCAGTTCCTCGGCTTCGGCAACTTTGTCCATGATGAGGTCATAGTCCTTCAGCACACGCCGCCCCTTTTCCATGTGATGCGCTTCGAGGATTTCTTCGCGCACCTCCTGAATCGTCAGCTCCGGTTCATCAAGCTGCCCGCCATCCATCACGGAAAAATCGCTGTGATAGAGGGTATAATCCCATCCATCCTCACAACTCTGGATGGCAAGATAACCCTTTCCGCCAAGTTCCCATGCGCCTTGCTCGTCCTGCGTCTGGATTTCAGGATAGGCGGTCGAACCGCTGCGCTCCATCATCTCGCCAAACTGACAGATGTGATAGACATTTCCGTACTCTCCCATGTCAAAATGGTAGTCATCCAGATGTTCCACACGCGCCGTGTAGCTGCTGCCATCGGAGCGGTCAACCTGCACTACGCCATGATTCGGCACACGATAGAGGTCATCGTAGTGGCTGTTGATAAGGCGAACATCATCTCTGGGAATTGTGGGGTCATCCCAGATGCGCCGCCTGCGGACACCAGACTGCGGAATGGTATCGAGGTGCTGCAAGCTGACCTCCTGAATTGCCTTGCGGTCATCACTGGAAAGTTCAAACAGATACCAATTACGGGCGGCAGAAATCGCGTTTCTTCCGTCAGGAGGAAGATTCTGCTTGGAGATTTGTCCGCTTTCCAGCGGCTCACCGGTGGCGCAGTCGTAGGTGGCAAAGCCGACACCTGCGCCATTTTCCCGCAAATGCAGGAACCTGTCCCCATTGATGAGATAGAGGGCTTCCGTTTTCTGCTCCATCAGCGGCCACCCTCAAATTCCAGATTGAACTTGCTGCGGCCATCAGCTTCGGTGGACAGCAGGACGGTAGCGTTATAGGTCTTGCCCTTGGCACTCTTGCAGTCCTTCAGGCGCACTCGACCATCCCGCAGCAGCTTGTCCGCAACATGGGAATCCAGCCGCTTTCCCAGACGCTTGAAGAATGCGTTATCCTTCCACAGCACGAAACGGCAGGGCTTGTTGTCGCAGAACCAGCCCTTTTCACGCTCGACTACATTTGTACCACAGTTCGGGCAGACACCAATCACTTTATTTTTCATAAGCGTATTTGCTCCTTTCACGGCCTCGGTGGTGTTCACCAGCGAGGAGATCATATCTTTGATTTCGACCATAAATTCTTCCGGCTCCATCTCGCCACGCTCAATGCGCAGCAGTTTCGTTTCCCAGTCGGCGGTCATCTCGGCTGACTTGATTTCTTCGGGCATCACGGTGATAAAGGCTTTGCCCTTTTCGGTGGGGAGCAGCACTTTCGTCTTTTTCTCGCCCTTGCGTTCCAGAAAGCCTTTCTGCACCAGCTTTTCGATGGTTGCGGCTCTGGTTGCCGGCGTGCCGATGCCCTGACGTTCCACACCCTCCGGCATACTATTCGCACTGGCCGTTTCCATTGAGTGCAGCAGGGTGTCCTCGGTGAAATGTTTCGGCGGTGAGGTGTGGCCTTCCTTTAACTCGGCACTGAGGATGGCACATTCGCTTTCTTCCATAGCCGGTAGTGTGGTAAATTCCTGCTTTCGGCTCAGAATGTCCGCCAGCACTTTACGCTCCACAGCTTTCCAGCCTTCTTCCAAAATCTCTTTGCCCTTGGCAGTAAATTCCTCGCCAGCGCATTCGGTGGTGAGCATCGTTTCCAGATAACGATAGGGTTTGCTGACCGCCATCAGCGTCCGTGCAATGATGAGTTTCAGAACATTTCGTTCACCTGTGGGCAGGGCATCCAGATCGGCTTGCAGCATACTTCGGGTCGGCAGGATAGCGTGGTGGTCTGTGACCTTATCCCGGTTGACTGTGCGCCGCGTCCGGGGAACAGCGAAATCCGCTGTATCTGCGGCAATGCCGAGAAATTCTTCCAGTTCATCCGTAAGTCCTGCCAGCATTTCCTCATCGTCATCGGTGATATAGCAGCTATCAGTGCGCGGATAAGTGGTAAGTTTCTTCTCATAAAGGCTCTGCACATAGTTCAGTGTCTGCTGTGCGCTGTACCCCAGCAGACGGTTTGCATCTCGCTGGAGCGTTGTCAGGTCATAGAGCAGGGGCGGGTTTTCGGACTTTTCCTTGCGGGCCACTTTCTGAATCGTGGAAATCATCTCCTTTCGGCACTCCGCAAGCAAATTTTCAGCCGCATCTTTTTCAGAAATGCGGCGGCTGGATGCTGTGCATCCGCTGGTCAGTTCCAGTTCTACGGTGTAGAACTTCTGCGGCACAAAGGCGGCGATTGCAGCCTCCCGAACTACTGTCATAGCCAGAACCGGGGTCATAACACGCCCAACAGCAAGCGGCTGACCGTACAGACACGAAAAAAGCCGGGAACAGTTAATGCCGACCATCCAGTCGGCACGTTCCCGGCAAAGTGCAGCCTGATACAAGGCATCATATTCAGTTGACGGTTTCAGGTTCGCAAAGCCCTCCCGGATTGCAGAATCTTCCATGCTGGAAAGCCACAGGCGAGAAAAGAGCTTTTTGCACCCGGTCTGCTGGTAGACAAGCCGGAAAATCAGTTCTCCTTCGCGCCCCGCGTCTGTAGGATAGTTCTCGGAGGTGACTTTTCTGACTTTGTTACTCGATGGCATCCAATGGGCCGATAAAGCGGTAGAAAATCTGGATTTTCTGGACGTATT